>Ga0307374_10000463_pt1 | contig 78605 bp, 76 predicted proteins | sample OX3MG_FD_202532 | JGI IMG/M metagenome (GOLD analysis project Ga0307374, IMG submission 202532) | Soil microbial communities from Risofladan, Vaasa, Finland - OX-3 | ecosystem: Environmental > Terrestrial > Soil > Coastal area > Acid sulfate soil | place: Finland: Risofladan, Vaasa | collected... | reverse complement strand
GATCTGTACGGCGCTTCTTACGGCACGCGGGTCGCCATGCAGTACCTGCGGCGCCACCCGGCGGCGGTGCACGCGGCGATCCTGGACGGGGTCCTCGATCCGACGCAAGCCATCGGACCGTCGACCCCGCTCGACGCTGAACGCGCGCTGCGTCGCATCGTCGCACGCTGCGAACGGTCGCGAGACTGCGCGGCGGCGTTCCCGCAGCTGCCGCTGGAACTTGCATCGCTGCGGCGGCGCTTCGGCTCGCAGACGGTCGCCGTGCGGCTCGACGATCCGACCGGCGGGGTGGCGCTCGACGTGCCGTTCTCGCGCGGCGTGCTTGCCGCCTCGCTGCGCTTCCTCTCCTACAGCGGCGCCGAAGCCTCACTGCTGCCGTTGTTGATCCACGAGGCGGCGCAGGGGCGCCTCGCGCCGCTCGCCGCGCAGGCGGTGTTGACGAGCCGGCGGATCGAAGGGCAGCTCGCGATCGGCATGCAGAACACGGTCGTCTGCAGCGAGGACGTGCCGTACTTCGATCTTGGCGCCATCGACCGCCGGCGGCTGGAGGCGACCTATCTCGGCACCGACCAGCTCGACGCGCTCGCGGCGATCTGCAAGATCTGGCCGCGCGGCCCGGTGGATCCGGATCTGCACGCACCGCTCGTGAGCGACGTGCCGACGCTGCTGCTCGCCGGCGAGGACGACCCGGTCACCCCGCCCGCGGCGGCACGTGCGGTCGCCGCGGGTCTCGCGCACCACCGCCTCATCGTGCTCGCCGGCGAGGGTCACGGCCAGCTGGCAACGGGGTGCATGCCGCGGCTGATGGCGCGTTTTCTCGCGAGCGGCCATCCGCGGCGGCTCGACATCTCGTGCCTCGCCGCCGAACGGCCGCCGCCGTTCTTCCTCAGCCCGACGGGGCCGTCACCGTGATCGAGGCCCGTGGGCTGTGCAAGCGCTTCGGCGCGGTCGAGGCGCTGCGCGAGGTATCGTTCCTCGCGCGCGACGGCGAGATCACCGGGCTGCTCGGTCCCAACGGCGCCGGCAAGTCCACCTGCTTGCGGATCCTGTACGGCGTGCTCGCCGCCGATGGCGGCGATGCTCGTGTGGACGGCATCGCCGTGCGTGGCGAGACCTCGGCCGCCCGCGCGCGACTAGGGGTGTTGCCGCACGCGACGGGCCTGTACGGCAACCTGAGCGGGCGCGAGAACATTGCCTACTTCGGCGCGCTGCACGGCATCGAACGGCGGATGTTGCATCGCGAGATCGAGCGGCTGGCGGGCAGACTCGGCATGGACTCGTTCATCGACCGGCGGGCGAAGACTTACTCGCAGGGTCAGCGCATCAAGATCGCGCTGGCGCGGGCGCTGGTGCATTCGCCACGCAATCTCGTGCTCGATGAGCCGACCAACGGGCTTGACGTGATGGCGATTCGGGCCTTGCGCGCGCTGCTGCGGGAACTGCGGGCCGAGGGCCGCTGCATTCTGTTTTCCTCGCACGTGCTGCAGGAGGTCGCCGCGCTCTGCGACCGGATCGTGATCATCGGCGCTGGCCGGGTATGCGCCGACGATTCGCCGGCGGCGATTCGCGAACGCAGCGGTGCCGCCACGCTGGAAGAGGCGTTCCTGCGGGTTCAGGGGATGGACGGGGGCGAGGCCTTCGACGAGGACCACGGCTGATGGCTGCGCTCTGGACCGTCTTGTGCAAGGAATTGCTGGAAAATCTGCGCGATCGGCGCACGCTCTTCTCGGCGCTCATCTTCGGCCCCCTGCTCGGCCCGCTGTTGTTCGGTGCGATGGTTTCGCGAATCGTCGCGCAGAACGCGGCGAACGCCGATCGGCCGATCACGCTGACCGTCGTGCACGGCGATCGGGCGCCGAACCTCATGCATTACCTGGCCGCCGCCGGCGTGAAGGTCCGGCCGGCCACGCTCAGCGCGAGCGGCGCACGGCGGGCGATCGACAAGGGCGACGCGAAGGTCGTGCTGCTGGTGCCGCGCGACTACGCGGCACGCTTCACCGCCGGCACACCTGCCCGGATCGAGCTGATGGCCGACAGCGCCGACAACACCACGCGTGACGTCGCGGCACGGGCGCACGCGCTGCTCGCCGCCTACGGCAGTGCGATTGCGCAGCTGCGGCTGCAGGCGCGCGGCGTCGATCCGCTGCTGGCGCTGCCGGTGGCGGTCGACGCCATCGACGTGGCGACGCCTGCCGGCCGCGCCATCGCGGTGATCGGTTTCATGACGTATTTCGTGCTGTTCGCGCTGCTGATGGGGGGCCTGTACCTCGCGATCGACGCGAGCGCGGGCGAGCGGGAACGCGGCTCGCTCGAAGCTCTGCTGACGCTGCCGGTGCCGCGCGCGGCGCTGGTCGGCGGCAAGATCCTGGCGACCTCGGTCTACATGTGCATCTCCCTCGCGATCACGCTGTCGGCGTTCGTCGGCATCTTCCGCCTGCTGCCACTTGCGCGACTCGGCATGAGCGCCGACGTCGGTTGGACGACGGCGCTCGCGTTCTTCGCGATCTGTCTGCCGTTCGTGCCGCTCGGCGCGGCGCTCATGACCTTCGTCGCGTCGTTCACGCGCAGCTATCGGGAGGCGCAAAGCTATCTCGCGGCGGTCCTGCTGGTGCCGACCCTGCCGATCGCTTTCGCGAGCATCTATTCGTTGAAGCCGAACGTCTATCTGATGCTGATCCCATCGCTGAGTCAGCACCTGTTGATGACCAGCCTGCTCGAAGGCAGACCGGTCGCGGCGATCGACGTACTACTGTCCGCGGGCGCCTCGCTCGCGCTCGCGGCCGCGCTGTTCCTGTGGACGCAACGCCAATGGCGCAACGAGTCGATGCTCGGTTGAATCGACCCCGAGGGGGCCCGGCGGTCGCGATTGGGACCAAAGGATGCCGGTGCGTGCAGCGGCCGGCGCGATCGATGGGCAAAGGCTATGGGCAAACGGCCGTGAGGGTGCTATAACACACGCCTAATTACAAAATCGTGACGCATTCGACGATTTTGGGGGCGTTGGCATGAGCAATTTCACCTTGGTCCGCGTCCGCTCGGCGCTGCTGCTGGCTATGCTGGCGTTTTCCGCGCTGACGATGCTCTGGCTGCTGTGGCTCTTCCCGCTCGCAACCGCGATCGCCGCGATTGTGGTGATCGGCCTGCTGGCCCTCTCGGCGCGGCTCGCCAAGCCGTTCGACGGTGACGGCGCCACCGACATCGGGCCCGGCGAGAACGGTCTGCACACGCATTAGGCGGCCCCGCCCCGGCCAAACCGGCCGCGCACCGGCCTCACTTGCCGATGCAGAAACTCGCGAAGATCTCGCCCAGTAGATCGTCGCTCGTGAACTCCCCCGTGATCTCGCCGAGTGCGAGCTGCGCCAGGCGCAATTCCTCGGCGACCAGTTCCGCAGCGCCGGTCGCGCGCCGCGCCTCCTCGGCCGCATCGAGGCGTGCCCGCGCCCGTGCGAGCGCGTGCAGATGCCGGCGACGCGCGGTCGGCGGAGCCGCGTCGACCGGGAAATCGCCGGCGCGCGCCCGCAGGTGCACGCGCAGCAGATCGACGCCGGCGCCGGTCTTGGCACTCAGGCAGATCCGCGGCGGCAGCGCATCGAGTTCGGCGCGTGCGGGCTGGCCGAGCAGATCGATCTTGTTCAGCACGATCGTGCACGGCACGTCGACCGCGAGCCCGATCAACTCGCCGGCGGGCGCGCGCGGATCGGCCATCCCGCCGATCGCGGCGTCGACGACGTAAAGCACCAGGTCGGCCTGGGCAATCGCCGCCCGCGCGCGGCGGATGCCTTCGGCTTCGACCTCGTCAGCTGCCGCGCGTAGACCGGCCGTGTCCACCAGGTGCAGCGGGATGCCACCCTCGAGCAGCTGATGGCGCAGCAGATCCCGCGTCGTACCCGGGGCTTCGGCGACGATCGCGACTTCGTCGCCGGCGAGGCGGTTCAGCAGGCTCGATTTGCCGGCGTTCGGCTTGCCGGCGATGACGACGGTGAGTCCCTCGACCAGGCGCGCGCCGCGCTCGGCGGTTTTGCGCAGGGCGCCGAACGCGTCCGACAGACGCGCGATGCGCGCGCCGATGTCGGCATCCTCGAGCAGCGGAATTTCTTCGTCGGGAAAATCGATCGCCGCCTCGACGCGCACCCGCAGCGCCGTCAGCCCGGACTGCAGGGTGCGGATGTGCGCGGAGAACTCGCCTTGCAGCGAGCGAACCGCGGCGCGGGCCGCGGCCGCCGAGGCGGCGTCGATCAGGTCGGCGACCGCCTCCGCCTGGGCGACGTCGATCTTGCCGTTGAGGAACGCCCGCTGGCTGAATTCACCGGGCAGGGCCGCGCGGCAGCCGAGTTCGAGAAGGTGGCGCACGAGCATATCGAGGACCACCGGTCCGCCATGCCCGTGCAACTCGAGGACGTCCTCGCCGGTGAAAGAACTCGGCGCCGGGAAATAGAGCGCGAGGCCGCGATCGAGGGCGGTACCCTCGGCGTCGCGGAATGTCCGCAGCACGGCGCGGCGCGGGTCGGGCACAGCGCCGAGCACCGCCGCGGCAATCCGCGGCACCTGCGCACCGCTGAGGCGCACGACGCCGACGGCGCCGCGACCCGGCGCAGTCGCGACCGCGACGATCGTGTCATCGGCAAACATCGTCCGAGTGTACGAGATCGGCGCCGCAGGCGCTTTCGGCCGGTCAGGCGCGCTTGCGAGACTCGCCCTGTACCATCTGGTTGATGCGCCATTGCTGCACGATCGACAGCACGGTGTTGGTCAACCAGTACAGCACCAGGCCCGACGGGAACCACGCCATCGTTGCGGTCATCACCAGGGGCATGAACTGCATCACCTTCGCCTGGGTGGGATCGGGCGGCGCGGGGTTCAGTTTGAATTGCGCGAACATCGCGCCGCCCATCAGCAGCGGCAGAACGAAGTACGGATCGCGAACCGACAGGTCGTTGACCCAGAGCATGAACGGTGCCTGGCGCATCTCGACGCTCTCGAGCAGTACCCAGTAGAACGAGATGAAGAACGGGATCTGCACGATCATCGGCAGGCAGCCGGCGAGGGGATTGATCTTCTCCTTCTTGTAAAGCTCCATCATCGCGCGGCCGAGCTTCTCGCGGTCGTCCTTGAAGGTGTCCTGGATCTGCTTCATGCGCGGTCCGACACTGCGCATCTTCGCCATCGAGCGGCCGCTCGCCTGGCTCAACGGGAAGAATATCAGCTTGATCAGCGCCGTGACGATGATGATCGACCAGCCCCAGTTGCCGGTGATGCCGTGGACCCAGTTCAGGGTCTTGAATAGAGGTTCGGCGATCACGGTGAGCTTGCCGTAATCGACGGCGAGCTCGAGCTTCGGGCCCGTCGCCGCGAGCTGCGACTGTAGCTTCGGTCCGACGAACACCTTTTCCCGGAACGTCGCGGTCGCACCCGGGGCCACGGTCGTCATCGGTCCGGTCGCGCGCAACAGGAAGTCATGGCCGTGCACCAGGAGCGCGTAGGCGAAGGGCTCGCCGGCGGTCGGCACGATCGCCGAGACGAAGTGGTGTTGCAGCGCTGCGAGCCAGCCGTTGGTGATCGTCTGGGCGAAGGGCCGGGGTTTGTCGACGTTGAGCGTGAGGTCCTGGTACTTGTCGCCGTCGTAGATCGCCGGGCCCATGAAGGAGTACGTCGCGACGTTGAAGTACGAGCGCTTGACGATGTGCCAGTGGCGCAGGATCTGCGCATAGGTGGCGAGTTCGCGCGGCGCGGCGCTCGCGTTGTCGACGTGGTAGTCGATGGCGATCGCGTACTTGCCGCGCGTGAAGACGAAGGTCTTCGTGACGCGAAGGCCCTTGCCGTCGGTCCAGGTGAGCGGCACGCGCAGTTGCACGGCGCCGGGCGCCAAGGCGTAGGAGGTTTGCGCGGCGGTCCAGGTCACGAGGTGGCTCGGCACGCTCTCGCCTGGCTCGCCGGTCAGTCCGGACTGGATCACATAACGCGTGTCGGGGCCGTCGCGGTTCAGCAGGCGAACGGGGATGTTCGGTTGGTCCTTGTGCAAGGGGTATTGGCGCAGATCCGCCCGGTCGAGCTCACCGCCCGCCAAGGCGATGCGCACGTCGAACACGTCCGTCCGGACGCGCAAGGTCTGTCCCGCGGCGGACGGGAGCGGCACCGCCGCGCTCGGCGCGGCAGCCATCGCCGGCGCCTTGATGCCGCCCGCCGGCACCGCAGAACCCGGCGCCTGCGCGGAACCCGGCGCCTGCGCGGGCATGACGGCCGGAGCCGCCTGCGGCACCGAATCGTCGAAGCGCGGCGCGTGCGTTGCGGCGGACCGGGACGCCGCGGCGCGGGGCGCCGGCGTCGCGGACCGTGCGTTGTCGCGCATCCAGGTGCCGTAATTCACGTACAGCAGCGCGGCGAGCGCGACCCAGAGCATGATGCGGGTGTTAAACATGGAACGGTCTCTTTTCGGGCACCGGATCGTATCCGCCCGGCGCGAAGGGATGGCAGCGCAGGATGCGCTTGACGGTGAGCCAGAGGCCGAGCAGCGGTCCGTGCCGCTCGATGGCCCCGTGGGCGTAGCACGAGCAGGTCGGATGGAACCGGCAATTCGCTCCCAGCAGCGGGCTGATGGCGAGCTGGTATCCGCGAATGAGCCACAGCAGAATCAGGCGCATAGAGCTACCATCGTTCTCTGATCGTCGACCAGTGCTTCTCCAGGCTCGCGCGCAGCACCCGCGGCGTCGCGCCACGCGCGCCGTCGCGGGCGGCGACGGTGACATCGACCGGCGGCAGGGCCTGTTGGTTCAAGCGAAAGGACTCACGGGTGATGCGCTTGATCAGGTTGCGAGCGACCGCGGACCCGGCGCAGCGCGTCGCGATCGCCAGGCCGAGGCGCGGATGGGTCCGTCGGTTCGCGCGCACCGAGAGGCTGAAATAGGCGTCCGCGAGCCGTTGTCCGCTGCGCCGCAGCTCGCGAAATTCGGCCGGCTGGTGCAAGCGTTTGCCGGGTTCTAACCCGTACGGCGCCTTCGTCCGCGGCTCGTTCAGAGGAGGCTTACGGGCAGAGGCGCTTGCGGCCCTTGGCGCGGCGCCGCGCAAGGACGCGGCGGCCGCCCTTGGTGGCCATGCGGGCGCGAAAGCCGTGCGTACGGGCGCGGTGCAAATTACTGGGATTGAAGGTGCGTTTCATGGCAGTTCGGCAGCGCAGGGACTCGAGGTTGTCGTCGGTACGCGGGTCAATCGCGAAAGGCGGCAAGGGTACTTAGCGGTGCCGGACGTGTCAATAGACGCGTCGGCCTGCAGGCGCTAGACTTTGCGCCCTTTCGTTCCAACCGCCCCACGCCGCCGCCACGTTCTGAGGAGAGCGCGCTCTTGTCCGAGTCGCTGTGGAATCGCTGTCTTCGTGTGCTCGAGAGCGAGCTGCCGGAACAGCAATTCAACACCTGGGTTCGGCCGCTGCAGTCGGTCGAACGCGAGGGCGAACTGCGGCTGCTCGCGCCGAACCGGTACGTCGTCGATTGGCTCGACCAGAATTCGTTGCCGCGGATCAAGGAGCTGATCCGCGCGTTTGCGATCGGGCCGATGCCGCAGATCCTGCTCGACGTGGGCACGCGTGCCCCCGGAGCCGTGCCCGTCGTGCCCGTCGTGCCCGTTGCTCCCGCAGCTCCCGCAGCGGGCAGCGGTGGCAAGAGTGCGGCACGTCCGGCGCCGCAGGTGCTCGGCAGCCGCATCAACGCCGAGTTCACCTTCGACACGTTCGTCGAAGGCAAGAGCAACCAGCTGGCGAAGGCCGCGGCGGTGCAGGTGGCGGGCAATCCCGGCAAGGCCTACAACCCGCTGTTCATCTACGGCGGCGTCGGCCTCGGCAAAACCCATCTGATGCACGCGGTGGCGAACAAGCTGAAGGAGCACAATGCGGGCGTCCGGCTCGCCTATGTGCACAGCGAACGCTTCGTCGGCGACATGGTCAAGGCCTTGCAGCACAATACGATCAACGACTTCAAGAGCGCGTACCGGTCGCTCGATGCCCTGATGATCGACGACATCCAGTTCTTCGCCGGCAAGGAACGGTCGCAGGAAGAGTTCTTCCACACGTTCAATGCGTTGCTCGAGAGCCAACAGCAAGTCATTCTGACGTGCGACCGCTATCCGAAGGAGGTCGATGGACTGGAGGAGCGTCTGAAATCACGCTTCGGCTGGGGTCTCACGGTCGCGATCGAGCCGCCGGAATTGGAAACCTGCGTCGCGATCCTGATGAGCAAGGCGGCGATCTCGCACGTGGATCTGCCCGAGGAGGTGGCGTTCTTCATCGCCAAGCGGATCCGTTCGAACGTGCGCGAACTCGAGGGGGCGTTGCGGCGGGTCGTTGCCACGGCCAATTTCACCGGACGGCCGATCACGCAGGAATTCGCCAAGGAAGCGCTGCGCGATCTGCTTGCGCTGCAAGAAAAGCTCGTGACCGTGGAGAATATCCAGAAAACCGTCGCCGAATACTACAAGATTCGCATCGCCGATCTGTTGTCCAAGCGCCGCAACCGCTCGGTCGCCCGGCCACGCCAGGTCGCCATGGCACTTGCCAAGGAACTGACGAATCATAGCTTGCCGGAGATCGGCGACGCGTTCGGCGGGCGCGACCACACGACCGTCCTGCACGCGTGCCGGCGCATCAAGGGGTTGCGGGAGACGGAACGGCGGATCGGCGAGGATTACCTGAACCTGTTGAGAACTCTGGCAGGATGACGGTGCAGAAGCTGTGGATGCTTTGGCAGGCGGATTCATCCACAACCTGCCAACAGGCGCCGGACAGCGGCCGAACAGCTAAGCCGTGCACTTGCACTTGGTTTAATTTATTGATTCGATGATGAATTACGGGCTTATCCTCAAGACAACGCGGCCTTCATAATCAACATCATCATCTTTTAAGAATTCAGATTCATTAAGATTCTGAGCGACTGGCCGAACGGGAACAACGCATGAAATTGACCGCAGAACGAGAGACGCTGCTCGCACCATTGCAAGCCGTGATCGGCGTCGTGGAACGCCGGCAGACGATGCCGGTCCTCGCCAATGTGTTGCTGACGGTGCGCGACGGGCGCATGTCGATCACTGCGACCGATCTCGAAGTGGAACTCGTGGCAGCGACGGCCGTGACCGTGCAAGAAGCGGGCGACATCACCATACCGGGACGCAAACTGCTCGATATTTTGCGCGCGCTCGCCGAAAAGCTGCCGGTCTCGATCGCTCTCGAGGGTGAGAAAGTAGTCGTGAAGGCCGGACGCAGCCGCTTTAGCCTCTCGACCTTGCCGGCGAGCGAATTTCCCGTCATCGAGGACATCAACGCCGAACAGAGCGTCGCGATCGAGCGCTCGGCGCTGTCGCGGCTGCTCGAGAAGACCCACTTCTCGATGGCGCAGCAGGACGTCCGCTATTACCTGAACGGGATGTTGTTGGAGATCGATGGCAACGTGTTGCGCGGGGTTGCGACCGACGGACATCGGCTCGCCTTGTCCGAGGCGGCCCTCGCGCACAAGGCGAAGGCACCGCAGCAGGTGATCGTGCCGCGCAAGGGTGTGCTCGAACTGCAGCGGATCCTCGGTAGTGAGGGAACCTGCGAATTGGCGATCGGTACAAATCACGTTCGCGCACAGATCGGCGATGTTCGCTTCACATCCAAGCTGATTGACGGCAGATTCCCAGAATATTCCAGGGTGATCCCAGCGACGACGGGGGCAGCGATCAAGGCGGACCGCGATACCTTGCGCCAAGCGTTGCAGCGCACGGCAATTTTATCGAACGAGAAATATCGCGGAATCCGCATCAGCGTCAAACAGAACGTACTGACGATCCAGGCGCACAATCCAGAGCAAGAAGAGGCCGAGGAAGAAATCGAGGTTGGTTATGCCGGACCGGATCTCGAAGTCGGCTTCAATGTCAATTACCTGCTCGAGGCGCTGTCGGCGATCGACGGTGCGGAGGTGGAACTTGGGCTCACGGACAGCAACAGTAGCTGTTTGATTCGCTCTCCGGGAACCGCGAGCTCTCGCTATGTCGTCATGCCCATGAGACTTTAAGTCGAGGACAACAATGGGCTTGCGCCGCCTGCAAATAACGGACTTCCGTTGCTTGCAGGCCGTAGAACTGCACCTGGATCCGCATTACACCCTGATCAGCGGGCCAAATGCATCCGGCAAGACCAGTTTGCTCGAAGCAATCTATGTGCTCGGCCGCGGTCGCTCGTTCCGTGCGCGACGGTTGGCACGCCTGATTCGATTCGGCGCCGATCGGTTCGTGGTCTTTGGTGAGACGGAAAACGGGGGACTACGCAGAGCGCTCGGTGTCGAGAGCACGGCGGACCGCAGCCGCGCACGCATCGATGGCCGGGATGCCGCGTCAATCGCCGAGCTCGCGAAGCATTTCCCGGTGCAGATCATCGATCCGGAAGTGCACAAGCTGATCGAAGAGGGACCGGGCGGCCGTCGGCGGTTCCTGGACTGGGGCGTGTTCCACGTGGAACCGACTTTCCTTGCGGCATGGCACCGGTACCGCCACGCTCTGAGCCAACGCAACGCCGCGCTACGGGCTGGCCAGACAGACGCTCTCGTGAGCGCGTGGAACCCAGAACTCCTTCGCGCCGGCATTGAGATCAGTGCTGCTCGAGCCAGTTATGTCGAGACTTTGTCCCGCAGGGCAAAGCCCGCCGTCCGGCGCTTGCTGGGCGCGGAGCTGGAGCTGAAGTACCGCCGTGGCTGGGCCGAAGACCTCGAACTCGGCGAGGCCTTGAGTCGCAGCGGCCTCGTCGATCGTCAACGTGCCGCAACGCAAGTTGGCCCGCACCGCGCTGAGCTTTTGGTGTACGTCGATGGCGGCCTGGCACGGGAACATGTGTCTCGGGGACAGCAGAAACTGCTAGCCGCGGCGCTGTTGATCGCCCAGCTCGGTGTGTTTCCCGACGGTCTTGCCATGCGACCGACACTGCTGCTCGATGACCCAGCGGCCGAGCTGGATCCGAGCCGACTCGCGGCGTTGATCGCGGAGGTCGAGCAAATCAGTCCCCAATTGATCGTGACGACGCTGCAGCCGGAATTTCCTGCGCTCGGACGGCCGGGCTCCGAGGTGGCGGCTCAAGCGGGCGAGTTTCGCGTGCTGTCCTGAAGCTTAGGATGTTTCACGTGGAACGCGAATGGGCGCAGCGACTGGAGCAGCCAGGCCACCGAACGTGGAAACTGTTAGAATAGTGGGTCATTTCACAGGACTCACCATGGCTCCACCGGACGTCTACGACTCGAGCAAAATCAAGGTCTTAAAGGGTCTCGATGCGGTTCGCAAGCGCCCCGGCATGTACATCGGCGACACGGATGACGGCAGTGGCTTGCATCACATGGTTTTCGAGGTCGTCGACAACGCGATCGACGAGGCTCTAGCGGGCCACTGCGACCAGATCGTCGTGACCATTCATGCCGATGAGTCGGTCACGGTAACCGACAACGGTCGCGGCATCCCGGTGGATATCCACAGCGAGGAAGGCCGATCGGCCGCCGAGGTCATCATGACCATGCTGCATTCGGGCGGCAAATTCGATGACACCTCGTACAAGGTCTCGGGCGGTCTGCATGGGGTCGGCGTCTCGGTCGTCAATGCGCTCTCCGAGTTCCTCGAGCTGAACATTCGCCGCGACGGCAAGCTCCATCGCCAGGAATACCGTCTCGGCGTGCCCGTCGCGCCGCTTGCGGCGATCGCCGACACGAACGAACGCGGCACCAGTCTGCGCTTCAAGCCGAGTTCGCAGATCTTCACCCACATCAGCTTCAACTATGAAACGCTGGCAAAGCGCCTGCGGGAGCTGTCGTTTCTGAATTCGGGCGTGCGCATCGAATTGATCGATGAGCGCGACGAGAAATCCGAGGTCTACGAGTTTCAGGGCGGCTTGAAGGCCTTCGTCCAGCACTTGAACCGCAGCAAGACGCCGATCCACGACTCGGTGCTTTGGTTCCAAACGCGCGACGGCAACGTCCAGGTCGAAGTCGCGATGCAATGGAACGACTCGTACCAGGAGAGCATGTACTGCTACACGAACAACATCCCGCAGAAGGACGGCGGCACGCATCTGGCCGGCTACCGCGCGGCGCTGACGCGCACGCTGAACAACTACATCGAAAAAGAACTCGCCGCGAAGAAAGAAAAGGTCCCGACGACGGGCGATGATTCGCGCGAGGGGCTGACCGCGATTCTCTCGGTCAAGCTCCCGGATCCGAAATTTTCCTCGCAGACCAAGGACAAGCTCGTATCCTCCGAGGTCAAGGGCGTCGTCGAGTCCACCGTGGCTGCGCGGCTCGAGGAATTCCTGCTCGAACACCCGCAGGAAGCTCGAGCGATCGTCAATAAGATCCTCGAGGCCGCGCACGCACGCGAGGCGGCGCGCAGGGCCCGGGAGATGACCCGGCGCAAGGGCGCGTTGGATATCGCCGGCCTGCCGGGAAAGCTTGCGGACTGCCAGGAAAAGGACCCGGCTCTGTCGGAGATGTTTCTCGTGGAGGGAGACTCGGCCGGCGGCTCGGCAAAGCAGGGACGCGATCGGCGCACCCAGGCGATTCTGCCGCTGAAAGGTAAGATCTTGAACGTCGAGAAGGCGCGGTTCGACAAGATGCTGTCTTCCGCCGAAGTCGGCACGCTGATCACCGCGTTGGGCTGCGGCATCGGCCGCGACGATTTCGACGTCGACAAGCTGCGCTATCACCGCATCATCATCATGACCGACGCGGACGTCGACGGTTCACACATCCGCACGCTGCTGCTGACCTTCTTTTACCGGCAGATGCCGGTGCTGATCGAGCGCGGCCACATTTACATCGCACAACCGCCGCTCTATAAGGTCAAAAAGGGCAAGCAGGAGTCCTATGTCAAGGACGATGTCGAGCTGAACGCGCTGCTCCTCAACACCGCGATCGACGGCGCCGCGCTGCACGTCAACGAGGCGGCACCGCCGCTCTCGGGCCCAGGCCTCGAATCGCTCGCCCGCAAGTACGTCGAGGTGCAAGCGATCGTGCGCCGCTGGGCGCGGCGGTACGACGAACGTTTCCTCGATCAACTGCTGTACATGCCGCCGCTCACCGCCGACGCCTTCGATCGTCTCGACACGCTGCGCGCGTGGGCGGAGCGGCTCGCCAAACGTCTGAACGCCCTCGACGACGTGTCGCGGCACTATCGCGTGCTCGTCGAGCCGGTCGCGGCCGGCGGCCATCGACTCGATCTGCAACGGATCGAGCACGGGCTGACGACGGTGCGCCACGTGCCACGCGAGTTCTTCGACTCCGCCGAATACCGGCGGATCACCGAGCTCGCCAGCACGCTGGGCGATCTGATGGGGTCCGGCGCCTACGTGCAGAGGGGCGATGAGCGTCACGCGGCGCCGAGCTTCAAAGTGGCGATCAATTGGCTGTTCGATCAGGCGAAGAAGGGGCAGAGCATCCAGCGCTACAAAGGCTTGGGTGAGATGAACGCGAGCCAGCTGTGGGAAACGACCATCAATCCAGAGACGCGCCGTCTGATGCAGGTGCGGATCGAGGATGCCGTCGCCGCCGACGAGATCTTCACCACCCTGATGGGTGATGCGGTCGAACCGCGCCGCGAATTCATCGAAAAGAACGCGCTGCAGGTGTCGAATCTCGACATCTGAGGGGTCCGGCCAGCAGCCCACGGCGCCGCGCGGTCAGCGCGCGCCGCTTGATATGGCGGATAACTTGCCGGTATCCGCACCGATCCTCGCCAATCCAGCTTCGATCGCCGCACGCACTTCCTCGGTCAGCGCGCGCGGTTCCTTGTGCCCCGGCTCGATCGGCCGGCCAATTACCAGCCGAATCGTGCCGGGCTTCTTCAGCATGCCGCGGCGCGACCAGAATTCACCGGCGTTGTGCGAGATCGGCACGATCTGCTTGCCGGCAGCTGCTGCGAGCAACGCGCCACTGACGCCGTATTTGCGCTGCTGGCCGGCGATGACGCGCGTGCCTTCCGGAAAGATCACGACCCAGAGCCCGTCGGCCAGCCGGACCTTGCCTTGTTCGACGACCTGACCCACCGCGCGGTGCCCGGCGCCGCGGTCGATCGCGATCGGCCGCAACCGCTTAAGGCCCCAGCCGACGAACGGAATCCACAACAGCTCGCGCTTCAGCACCCAGACCTGCGGCGGCAGCAGCACGAATGCCGCGACGGTCTCCCAGGCCGAGGTGTGATTGCTCATCGCGATGTGATTGCCGGGCGGAAGGTTCTCCATGCCCTCGACGACGTAGCGCAGTCGGCAGAGCCGCGCCAGCATCCATAGCACCGCGCGCGCCCACCAGCGCGCGAGCGCGAACTCGCAGCGGTAGGGAAGAAAGAACATCAGCCCCATCGCACAGCCGAACACACACGCCGACAGCATCAGATAAGCGGTGAAGATCAGCGACCGCAGATACTGCACAGCCGCGCGCTCAGCCGGGCAGTCGCGACAGATCGGCGACGGCGCCGAGCATGGCCCGTACGTCGCGCAGCAGCGCGAGGCGGTTGTGCCGCCGCTCGAGGTCCTCGTCCATGACGAGGACTGCCTCGAAGAACGCGTCGACGTCGGCGCGCACGCCCTGGGCGAGCTGCAGCGCCTCGGTGTAGCGGTGCGCGGCGCGCGCCGCGGCGACGCGCGGCGCGAGTTCGCCGACCGTTCGATGCAGCCGCCGTTCGGCCTCGTCGGTGAACAGCCGCGCATCGACGCGCCGGTCCGCGCCGCTCGTCGTCTTCTTGAGGATGTTGCCGATCCGCTTGTTGGCGGCGCCGAGCTGTGCCGCTTCCGGCCGTTCGAGGAACCCGAGCAATGCGACCAGCCGTGCCTCGGCGTCGACCGGCGAGCTCGGCGCGGTCGCGAGCACGGCCTCGATCATCTCGCCGGTCGCGCCCGCGGTGCGCTCCTGCAGCAAACCACGCAATCGATCCGTGACGAATGCGAGTACCTCGGTCGCGGTGTCGGCACGCACGACGGGTTGCGCGGCGGCGGCCCGCTCGACCAAATCGACGAGATCCAGATCGAGCGGCGTCTCGAGCAGGATCCGCAGCAGGCCGAGCGCGGTGCGCCGCAGGCCGAAGGGATCCTTGGTGCCGGAGGGCCGCTGCTCGATGGCGAAGATGCCGGCCAGCGTGTCGATCTTGTCGGCGAGCGCGAGCGCCTGGCCGACCCGGGTCGCCGGCAGCGCGTCACCGGCGAAGCGCGGCCGGTATTGTTCCTCGAGCGCGATCGCCACCTGCGGATCCTCGCCGGCCGCGGCCGCATAATGCCGGCCCATCGTGCCCTGCAGTTCGGGAAATTCGCCGACCATCGCGGTCATCAGATCCGCTTTCGCCAGCTGCGCCGCGCGCTCTACGTGTTCGCCGGCGCCGATGGCGCGACCGATCTGGATCGCGAGCGCCCGTACCCGCGCGGACTTCTCTGCGTAGCTGCCGAGCCGGCCTTGATAGGTGACGCCGCCGAGCCTCGCCGCGTAGTCGGCGAACGGCACCTTGCGGTCCTGGTCCCAGAAGAATGCCGCGTCGGCGAGGCGCGGCCGAACCACTCGCTCGTTGCCTTCGCGGACCGTCTGCGGATGCCGGCTCGCGAGGTTGCTGATCGTCACGAACCACGCACTCAGGGCGCCATCCGCGGCCTCCACCGGGAAATAGCGCTGGTGGTCCTGGACCGTCGCGACGATGACCTCGCGGGGCAGCTGCAGGAATCGTTCGTCGAATCGCCCCGCGATCGGCACCGGCCACTCGACCAGCGCAGTGACCTCGTCGAGCAGCTCGGGGTCGATCAGGGCACGGCCGCCGGTGTCCGCGGCGGCAGCGGCCACCCCAGCACGGATCACTTCGCGCCGCTCGGCGAAATCGGCGATGACCTTCGCGCGGCGCAACGCGGCCGGATAGCGGCGCGCCGATTTGAGCCGGATCGGCCGCGGCGCATGGAACCGATGGCCGAAGGTCTCGAGTCCCGCTTGCAGCCCGAGGATCGTGCACGGCACGACCTCGGCGCCGAAGAGCAACACGACTCCATGCACCGGCCGTAAGAACTGCGCCTCGCCCGCGCCCCAGCGCATCCGCTTCGGCAGCGGCAACGCCGCGACGACGCGCGTCGCGAGCGCACCGAGCAGGCTCAACGTCGGCGCGCCCGTCTCGATGCCGCTGAAGCCGAGCCACACGCCTTTGTCGGTCGCGATTTCCGTGAGCTGAGCGAGCGGTACCCCGCAGCTGCCGGCAAAGGCGAGCGCCGCCTGAGTCGGCGCGCCGCTTGCATCGTAGGCGGCAGTGCGCGGCGGTCCGCGGCGGGTCACCGGCCGGTCGGACTGGTGCAGCGCGCAGCCCTCGACGAGCACTGCGAGCCGTCGCGGCGTCGCGAAGCGCCGTAGCCTGCCGTGCGCGATGCCGGCGCCGTCGAGGCCCGTCGCGAAGCCGGCGGCGAGCGCGGTCGACAGCACATCGAGGCTGTGCGGCGGCAGCTCCTCGGTGCGCAACTCGAACAGCAGGTCGTGAGCCGCCGTCATGCAGCGCGTCCGGTGGGGCCGTCGTTCAACAGCGGAAATCCGAGCGCTTTGCGGCGACCCAGATAACCTTCGGCGACCGCGCGTGCGAGCGTGCGCATCCGCAGGATATAGCGCTGGCGCTCGGTCACCGAGACCGCACGGCGCGCATCGAGCAAATTGAATGTGTGCGAGGCCTCGAGCAGGCGCTCATACGCCGGCAGCACCAGCTGCTCCGTGACCAGCGTCCGGCACGCCGCCTCGGCGGCATCGAACGCGCGGCACAAGGCCGCGCCGTCGGCCTTCTCGAAGTTGTAGGCCGACTGTTCGACTTCGTTCTGCTTAAATACGTCGCCATAGGTGACAGCGCGTCCGCCGAGATCCGTCCAGACGATGTCGAAGATGCTCTCGACGCCCTGGATATACATCGCGAGGCGCTCGAGCCCGTAGGCGATCTCGCCCATGACGGGACGGCAGTCGAGCCCGCCGACCTGCTGGAAGTACGTGAACTGCGTGATCTCCATGCCGTTCAACCAGACTTCCCAGCCCAAGCCCCAAGCGCCGAGCGTCGGCGACTCCCAGTTGTCCTCGACGAAGCGGATGTCATGCGTCAGCAGGTCGAAGCCGAGGGCGCGCAGCGACCCGAGGTATAGCTCCTGGAAATCGACCGGCGAGGGTTTCATGACCACCTGGAACTGGTAATAGTGTTGCAGGCGAAACGGATTATCCCCATAGCGACCGTCGGTCGGCCGCCTCGAGGCCTGCACGTACGCGGCGTTCCAAGGTTCCGGCCCGACCGCGCGCAGGAAGGTTGCGGGATGAAAGGTGCCGGCGCCCATTTCCATGTCGTACGGTTGCAGCACGACGCACCCCCGGTTCGACCAATAACGCTGCAGCGCGAAGATGAGCTCCTGGAAGGTCCGCGGCGGGGAGACGGCTCTCGGCATGCGCATGCTCGCTGGAAAAGCGCACGAGTATAGCGACGCGCCGACTGCCGCGCCGCTTCGCCGCCGCCGGGGCGCTGTGCCGGGGCGCTGTGCCGGAGACGGACCTCTTGCCCCCTATCGATGCCTGATCTGGCGGCGATGCCTCAATCTGGTGCATCATGGGGACGTGCTCGCGCTTGCCGCAGCGCAAGTGCTTGATCCACCTTGCCCCAGATTGTGGCACGGTAGCTGCATCATCGGGACACCCCCTGGCTTAGGCCGGGCTCGATTCAGGCCATTCACCGCATTCGGAGGAGAATCATGAAGCCCGCTGATGTTCTGCGATTGATTCAAGAAAAAGACGCGAAGTTCGCCGATCTTCGCTTTACGGACACGATCGGCAAGGAACAGCACGTAACCGTTCCGACGCGGCTCGTCGACGAGGGCTTCTTCCAAGACGGCAAGATGTTCGACGGCTCGTCGATCGCCGGGTGGAAGGGCATCAATGAGTCGGACATGATTCTGCTACCCGACCCGTCGACGGCGGTGATCGATCCGTTCTACGAGGAGACGACGGTCAACATCCGTTGCGACGTGATCGAGCCGACCACCATGCAAGGCTACGGCCGCGACCCGCGCTCGCTCGCGAAGCGCGCGGAGGCGTATCTCAAGTCCACCGGCATCGCGGACGGCGCGCTGTTCGGGCCGGAGAACGAATTCTTCATATTCGACAGCGTCACGGTCAAGGCCGGCATGAACGGCTGCGCCTACGAGGTCGATGCCTACGAAGGGGCGTGGAATTCGGCCAAGACGTACGAGGACGGGAACAAGGGGCACCGTCCGGGCGTGAAGGGCGGCTACTTCCCGGTGCCGCCGACCGATTCGCAGCAGGACATCCGCACCGCGATGTCCCTCGCGTGCGAGGAGATGGGCCTGAAGTTCGAGGTGCACCATCACGAGGTCGCAACCGCCGGTCAGGGCGAGATCAACGTCGCCGCCAATACGCTGACGAACAAGGCCGACGAGGTGCAGATCCTCAAGTACGCATTGCAGAACGTCGCCAACGGTTACGGCAAGACGCTCACCTTCATGCCGAAGCCGATCGTCGGCGACAACGGCAATGGCATGCACGTGCACCAATCGCTGCAGAAGGACGGCAAAGCCTTGTTCGCCGGCGACAAGTACGGCGGACTGTCGGAACTCGCGCTGTATTACATCGGCGGGATCATCAAGCATGCGCGCGCGATCAACGCATTCACCAACGCGAGCACGAACAGCTACAAACGCCTGGTGCCGGGCTTCGAGGCGCCGGTCAAGCTCGCGTACTCCGCCCGCAACCGTTCGGCGTCGATCCGCATTCCCTGGGTGTCGAACCCGAAGGGGCGTCGCATCGAAGTGCGTTTCCCGGACGCGACCGCGAACCCGTACTTCGCATTCTCCGCGATGCTGCTCGCCGGCCTCGATGGGATCCAGAACAAGATCCATCCGGGCGATCCGGCCGACAAGGACCTGTACGATCTGGAGCCCGAGGAGGACAAGAAGATCCCGACGGTGTGCCACTCGCTCGACATGGCGCTCGATTATCTCGACAAGGACCGCGGTTTCCTCAAGGCGGGCGGCGTGTTCACCGACGATCTGATCGACGCCTACATCGAGCTGAAGATGAAGGACGTGACCCGTCTGAGAATGACGACGCATCCGATCGAGCTGGAGATGTACTACAGTCTGTGATCGGTCGGCGACCCCAAGGCGGCCGGGTGTCCCGGGGTGACGGCGGTCACGCCGCCGTCACCCCGACTTTGTGACGGGGAGGCGATGGGGCTATGCTCTGCGGTCATGCACCTATGGCGAACACTGATCGCGCTCGGCATCTTCGTCGCCTGCGCTTGCCCGGCGGCGTCCCCGATCTACAAGTGGACCGACGCCGCGGGAGTCGTGCACTACGCCGATCACCCGGGGCCGGGCGCCCACAAAGTGACGGTCAACGTCGACGTGGTGCCGGCGTCCGCGGGCCAGCCGCCCTCCGGGTCTGCCGCCGCGGCGCGCCGTTCCCGGGGTGGATCGGCGTCGGATCCCTACACGCAATTCGTCATCGACTCGCCGACCGGCGAACAGTCGTTCTTCACCCAGCCCGTGCCGGTGCACCTGACGATGCAGCCCGCGCTGCAGACGGATCATGCGCTGACTTGGACCTTGAACGGCAAGATCCTCGCGACCCACGCGAATCAGATCGAGTTCACGCTCGACCTGCCCCGCGGCGCCTTCACGCTGACGGCGACGGTCGCCGATCAAGCGACCGGCGCGACGCTGAACAGCACCTCGGTGACGTTCTACGAGCACCGGCCGTCGCTGCTCGATCGGTATCACCACCCTCGCTGACGAGCCGCGCGGGGCGCGCCGCCGGGGCCGCGCTTGGCCGCTGAGCTGCACGCCGTCGCCGCATCGATCGATCGCGCCGAATTGCTCGATGCGCTGCTCACGGGCGTCTTTCTGCTCGATCGGCGTCTGCAGGTCAGCTATCTGAACGCGGCGGCGCAGACGCTGCTCGGCCTCGGACCGAACCAGGCGATCGGCCGGCCGATCGGCGAGCTGATCCGCGGCGCCGAATCACTGTCGCCGCTGTTCGATCGCGTGCTCGCCGGCGGCGAGGGCGTCGTCCAGCGCGAGCTCGCCTGGCACGGTCCCCCCGGAATCGATCGGATCCTCGACTGCGCGGTGACCGAGGTGTCGTTCGGCACCGACTCGCGGGTGTTGCTGGAGATCGAGGACATCACCCAACACCGCCGCTTGACGCGCGAAACGGCACTGCTCGCCCAGCTCGACGGCAGCCGCTTGATGGTGCGGCAACTCGCCCACGAGATCAAGAATCCGCTGGGCGGTCTGCGCGGCGCGGCACAGCTCCTCGAGCGCGAATTGCTCGATCCGTCGCTGCGCGAGTACACGCGCGTGATCATCAGCGAGGCGGACCGCCTGACGAGTCTGCTCGACTCGATGCTCGGGCCCGGCCGCCCACCTGCCAAGCAGTGTATGAATGTGCATGAAATGCTCGAGCGGGTCTATCGCCTGTTGCGCAGCGAGGCGGCCCCCGGAGTCGTGGTGGACCGGGACTACGACCCGAGCCTGCCGCCGATCACCGTCGATCCGAACCACATCATCCAGGCGATGCTGAACCTCGGGCGCAACGCACTGCAGGCGCTCGCCGGCCCTGCGGGAAACGGCGGCCGGCTCGTGCTGCGGACGCGTGCGGCGACGAACGTCAACGTCGGTTCGAAGCGCCACCGGCTCGTCGCCTCGATCCAGTTCGAGGACGATGGACCGGGCGTAGCGCCGGAAATTCGCGACACGATCTTCTATCCGCTCGTCTCCGGACGGGACGGCGGCAGCGGTTTGGGCCTCGGCATCGCCCAGGAACTGGTCAGCCGCCACGGCGGCCTGATCGAATTCGACAGCGTGCCCGGCCGAACGGTCTTCACGATCACCTTGCCGATGGATGCCGCATGAACGCCAAGCCGCTTCGCGTATGGTTGATCGACGACGATGCGTCGATCCGCTGGGTGCTCGAGAAGGCGCTGAAGAGCGGGGGCATGATTGCGAAGTCATTCGAGGATGCCGCCGGCGCGCTCGCCGCGCTGCGTATCGAGGCGCCGGATGTGTTGCTGACCGACATTCGGATGCCGGGGCGCAGCGGACTCGAGGTGCTGCGCGAGATCCAAGGTACGCGGCCGGGACTGCCGGTGATCGTGATGACCGCGCATTCGGACCTCGACGCTGCGGTCGCCGCGTATCAGGGCGGCGCGTTCGAATATCTGGCGAAGCCGTTCGACATCGACAAGGCGGTCGATCTGGTGCGCCGCGCGGCGCAGCAGGCGACGATCACGAATGACGGCGAGTCCGCGCGCGGCGCGATTCCGGAGCTCCTCGGTCAGGCCGCGAGCATGCAGCAAGTGTTTCGCGCGGTCGGCCGGCTCTCGCGCTCCAGCATGACCGTGCTCATCACCGGCGAATCGGGCACCGGCAAGGAACTCGTCGCACGCGCGCTGCACCGGCACAGTCCGCGATCCTCCAAGGCGTTCCTCGCCCTGAACACCGCCGCATTCACCGCCGACCTGCTCGAATCAGAGCTCTTCGGTCACGAGAAAGGGGCCTTCACCGGTGCCGATGCGCTGCGGCGAGGGCGCTTCGAGCAGGCGGACGGCGGTACGCTGTTCCTCGACGAAATCGGTGACATGTCGCCGGCACTGCAGACGCGGCTTCTGCGGGTGCTTGCCGAGGGTGAATTCTACCGGGTCGGCGGACAGACGCCGGTCAAGGTGGACGTGCGCGTGATCGCCGCGACCCATCAGCATCTCGAATCGCGCGTCGCTTGCGGGCAATTCCGCGAGGACCTGCTGCACCGGCTCAACGTCATCCGCATCGAGATCCCGCCGCTGCGCGCGCGGCGCGAGGACATACCGGAACTGCTCCGGCACTATCTGGCGAACGCGGCGCAGGAGATCGGCGTGGAGCCGAAGGTGTTGATGCCCGCGGCGCAAGCCGCGCTGGTCGCCTTCGACTGGCCCGGCAACGTGCGCCAGCTCGTCAACGCCTGCCGCCGGCTGACGGTGACCGCTCCCGGCCGGGAGATTCGTGCCGAGGACATTCCGCAGGATCTCGGCGGCGCGCACGATGGCCGGAGCCAAAGCGAGGACTGGGCGGTGAAGCTCACGCACTGGGCCGAACTGGAACTCGACGCGGGCACCCGGCGGCTCCTCGATCGCGCGGTGCCGGAGGTCGAGCGCATCCTGATACGGGTTGCCTTGCGCAAGGCCGAAGGCATGAAGCAGGAGGCCGCAAAGCTGCTCGGCTGGGGGCGCAACACCTTGACGCGCAAGATGAAGGAGCTTGGCATGGAGGACGCCGCCTGAGGCGCCGTAGGCGATGACGGCCCGGGGCGCGGGGCGAGGGGCGTGCTCAGTCCCCCTCGGTGCGCAGCGCCCGGCGCATCAATGCGGCGACCGCCTCGCGTACATCCAGCCCCCCGTGGACGATCCGGTGCACCTGCTCGCAGATCGGCATCTCGACGCCCAGTCGGCCGGCAACTTCGTGTACGGCGCGCGCGGCCGGCACGCCCTCGACGGCCTGGCCGATCGCACGCGCCGCCGCGTCGGGGCTGCTGCCACAAGCGAGCGCGATGCCGAAGCGGCGATTGCGCGACTGGTCGTCGGTGCAGGTGAGCACCAGATCGCCGAGACCGGCGAGGCCCATGAAGGTCTCGCGAGTCGCGCCGAGCTGCACCCCGAGGCGCATCATCTCGGCGAGTCCGCGCGTGATCAGCGCGACCCTGGTGTTCGCGCCGAATCCGAGGCCGTCGGAGATCCCCGAGCCGATCGCGATCACATTCTTGACGGCGCCGCCCACCTCGACGCCGACGATATCCGCCTGCAGATAGGCGCGGAAATTCGGCCCGGAGAGGCTTCGCGCCAGTTCCTCACCGAAACGCGCGTCGTGCGAGGCGATCGTCATCGCCGTCGGCAGACCCGCGCCGACCTCGGCGGCGAAGGTCGGTCCCGAGAGCACCGCGGTCGACCGATCGCCGAGCACCTCGAGCGCGACCTGGTGCGGCAACAGACCGCTCGCGATTTCGAAGCCCTTGGTCGCCCAGGCGACGCGCGTCGCCGCTGCGAGCCGCGGACACACGGCCGCGAGCGTCTCGCGAAATGCGTGCGAGGGCACCACGATCAAGGCATCGCGCACTCCGGCGAGAGCGCGCCCGAGGTCCGATTCGACGCGCAGCGCGTCCGGAAAAGGCGCGAGCGGTAGGTAGCGCAGATTGCGGCGATGCTCGCGCATCGCCGCAGCGTCGGCGGGATTGCGCCCCCAGAGCCGCGTCGGATGCCCCGTGCGGGCGAGCTGGATCGCGAGCGCCGTGCCCCAGGATCCGGCGCCGACCACGGCCATCGGTTCGAGCAGCGTGCCGGGCATGCGTCGCCGTCGCCGAAGCAACGAAGGTCCGCGGTCAGTTGACCGCGCCCTTCTGCTCCGTCTGCCGAGTTTCCGCCGCCTGAGCGTAGAGGGCGTCGAAATTTACGAGCGGCAGCAGGAAATTCGGGAAGCCGCCCTTCGTGATCAGGTCCGAAACGACTTCGCGTGCGTAGGGAAACAGCACGGCTGGGCAGAAGCTGCCGATCAGGCGCTGCAGATCCTCGCTCGAGGCGCCGACGACGGTGAACACGCCGGCCTGTTTCACCTCGACGAGGTACAACGTCGATTCGCCCTGCTTCGCCTCCAGCGTGATCGTCAACAGCACCTCGCGCACGTCCGGCGCAATTTCCTCGGCCGCGGTGTTCATGTTCAGCTGAAATTTCGGTTCCCACGCCTCGCTGCCGGGCAACCTCGGCCCGTTGGGCGATTCGTAGGAACAGTCCTTCAAATAGACGGTTTGCAATGTGACCTGCACGCCGCCGGCGCCCGCATCGGGCACGTTATTGCTCGCTTCGCTCATCCGTCCCCCTGAATCAATCGGTCGAGTTCCCCGCTCCGGTCGAACGCGTACAGATCGTCGCAGCCGCCGATGAGGCGATCGCCGACGAAGATCTGCGGCACGGTGCCCCGACCGCTGCGCGCGATCATTTCCGCGCGCCGGTCCGGTGCCTCGTCGACGTCTATTTCGTCGTAGGCGAGACGCTTCGCCCGGAGCAATTCCTTGGCGCGCTGGCAATACGTACACCAGGGCGCCGAGTAAACGGTGATCACGGGCGCGTTCATCCGCCGCCGCGCTTGCCGCCCGCCGATTTCGCGAGCGGCATGTTGTCGCGGACCCAGGCGCCGATCCCGCCGTTCAGGCTCGCGACCTTGGTGAAGCCGAGCTTGGCGAGCTTGCGTGCCGCGGCTGCGCCGTCGCGCCCGCTGTCGCAGTAGGTGATGACCGGCTTTTCCTGCCATTTCTTCAGTGTCTCTGCCTGCGCCTCGATCTCGGCAAACGGAATGTTGCGGGCCTCGCCGATATGGCCGCCGTCGTAGGCGTCCTTCGTCCGCAGATCGATGAGCAACGCGCCCTGGTTCATCAGGCGAACGGCCCCGGCGGCGCTCAGGCCGGCCGAGCCCTCGATGTGGTCGCGCAACTCGTAGACCAGCACGGCGATCGCGACGAACACGGTCCCTGCGCTCAACCAGGGATGATGGCCAAGATACTCGAGCAAACGCTGCATCGGCGGGTCGGACCTGTCGGATTTTCGGGCGCGCAAGTATAGCAGTGCCGGCAAGCCTTGTATGCTTGGCCCACCGAGATGAACCGCCGACGCACGCCATTCTGGACAGCCGCCGCTCTCGCGGCCTGCCTCGCATCGCTCGGCGTCAGCGCAGGCGTCGCCGCCAGCGTCGGCCGCGCGGCCGAATCGCCCGCGGCGCTGCGCGCCAAGCAACGGCTCGGCGCGGTGCGCGCACGGATCGCGGCCATCGCTCAGCGTCGCGATGCCGCCATGCAAAAGCGCGACGCGCTCGATGCCGAGCTGCGCGACGACGATCTGCGGATCGCGGCCAGGCGCCGGGCGCTCGATGCGCTGCGCGCGGCGGCCGTCGCGGCCCGGCGGCGGCTCGGCGCGCTGCGCGCCGCGAGGATGCGCGGCCTGAAGTCGCTCGCGGCCGAGCGTTCGGCGCTCGCCGGCCAGATCGTCGCGGCCTACATGATCGGGCCACGCGAACCGATCAAGCTGCTGCTCAACCAGGACGAGATCGGCACCGTCGGCCGCATGCTCACGTACTACGGATACTTCGGGCGCGCCCGCGCCGCGCAGATCAACGCGATCCGCGACCGCATGCAGCGTCTCGCGGCGCTGACGCGCGACACCAGGCAGCAGGCGCTGCACCTCGAGGACCTGCAGGACGATGCCCGCAAGGAGGTCGCGGCGCTCGATGCCGCGCGGCGGCGGCGCGCCACCGCGTTGCTCGCCGCCGGCCGGCGAGTCAAGACCAGCGACCAGGCGCTCGCCTCGCTGCGGCGGCAGGAGCGGTCGGTCGAGTCCCTGATCCGGGATCTGTCGCGCGTGATGCACGGCTTTGCGAACGGGCCGCAAAAAAGCTTCGCAGCGATGCGCGGACGGCTGCCCTGGCCGGTCGGCGGCCGCCTCGTCGCGCATTTCCACGAACTGCGGATGAATGCCGCGCAAGGCAGCCTTCGCTGGAACGGCGTGCTGATCGCCGCGCCGCGTGGGGCGCGTGTGCGGGCGCCGTACTTCGGCCGGGTCGCCTATGCCGACTGGCTGCGTGGCCTCGGTCTGCTGATGATCATTTCGCACGGCGACGGGTATTTGAGCCTGTATGCGCACGCCGAAGTCCTCTACAAGTCGGTCGGCGACTGGGTCGCACCAGGCGACGTGATCGCCGCGATGAGCGATGCGCCGGGGCCCGCGCCGCAGCTGTACTTCGAGATCCGCAACGGCCGCAAGCCGCTCGATCCTCAGCATTGGCTCGAGGGCCTGCCATGAGGGTGCGCGGGGTCGGCGTCAGGACGCGGGGCCGGCTGCGGCCAACCTGCCGCGCCGCAGCGCACGGCTAGCGGCCGCGGCGCCGCGCGGCGTATGCTTCCGTTCCCGATGCCGTCCAAAGCCAGTCACCTGTTGTTTCTCGCGATCGGCGTCGCGATCGGCCTGGCGATCGGCACCGCGCGCGGCGTGTTCGCCGACAAGCCGGCACCGCTCGGCGCGGACCTGCCATGGCGCGACGCCCGCATGTTCGCCGACGTGCTCCAGCGAGTCGAACAGGACTACGTGGAGCCGGTCGGCGACCATCGCTTGCTGGAGGCGGCGATCCGCGGCATGGTCGCGTCCCTGGACCCGTACTCCGAATACCTGGACCGCAACGAATTTGCGCAGATCAAGATCAACAGCGCGGGCGAATACTCGGGAGTCGGCCTGGAAGTGTCGATGCAGGACGATGCGGTCGTCATCGTCTCGGTCTTCACCGGCTCACCGGCCGCGGCCGCGGGGCTGCGACCGGGCGATGTGATCGCGACCATCGACGGCACACCGATCAGCAACGCGAGCCTGGCGCAGATGATCGACCGCATGCGCGGGAAATCCGGCACGACGGTGCGTATCGGGATCCTGCGCGGCACGAGCGATACGCCGGTGCAGTACACCGTCAAGCGCGGGCCCGTCGAGCTGCGCAGCGTACGCGCGCTGCTGCTCGCACCGGGCTTCGGGTACCTGCGAATCGCGCAATTCAGCGAGGAAACTGCCGGCGAGGCGAAGGCCGCGCTGCAATCCCTGCGCGCCGCAAACCACGCTCCGCTGCAGGGTCTCGTGCTCGATCTGCGCGACAACCCGGGCGGCGTCCTCGAAGGAGCGGTCTCGGTCGCCGACGATTTTCTCGACGGCGGCGTCATCGTGACCGCGAAGGGGCGCACCCCGGACGCGAATTTCGCGATGTACGCGACGCCGGGCGATGCACTCTCGGGCGCGCCGATCGTCGTCCTGGTCGACGGCGGATCGGCGTCCGCGGCCGAAATCGTCGCCGGTGCGCTCAAGGACCACCATCGCGCGACCCTGATGGGCCAGCGGACTTTCGGCAAGGGCTCGGTTCAAACGGTGATGCGGCTGCCGGGCGGCCGCGCGCTGAAGCTGACGACCTCGCTGTATTACACCCCGGCGGGCGTCTCGATCAATCACAAGGGACTGCGGCCGGACATCGAGCTCAAGGTCGCCGCGGGCGGCCCGGTGGGCGTGCCGGCGGACGGCGCGGGCATCAAGGCCGATCCGCAAGTGCGGCGAGCGCTCGAGCAGTTGCGGCTGCAGAGCGCCGCCGGTCATGTGGCGCCCTCCGCGTCGAGGACTTGAAGCCGCATGCGCAGCATCCGTTCGATCGAAATCCTGTGTCTTGCGCTCGCCGCGCTCGTGCTCGTCTGGTCCAAGGCGCTCGCCGCGCATCTGTGGCCGATCCTCTCGCTGCTGGTCGCGTTCGCGGCATTGATCGTCGCGTTCCGCTCGCGGGGTTTCCTGCCCGGCCGCACCCGCACGCGGCTGCTGACGGAATCCTGGTCGATGGTCGCGTTCGTCACCGGCGTGCTGTGGTTCACCGGCAAAGCCGACAGCGTCATGGTCAATCTGTATCTGCTGCCGATCATCCTCAGCGCGCTCACCCTCGGGCGCCTCGTGACGATGCTGCAGGTCGCGGCGGCGGGCGGATGCTACCTGCTGCTCGCGGCGGCGACGCCGGGCCTCGACGTGCTGTCCCTCGCGATGGCGGCCCGCGCCGTCGGCGTGCTCGCGCCGATCCTGCTGGTCGCGTACCTGACGTCGACGCTCGCCGCCGACGTCACCGAGGCGCGGCAGCGGATCGAGAGCCTCGCGCATGACGATCCACTGACCGGCTTGTTGAACCTGCGCACCTTCGACGAGCTTTGGCGGCGCGAGCATCAGGCCCGCGAGCGCAGCGGCCAGCCCTACGCGCTGCTCGTCGTCGACATCAATCAGCTCGACCGGATCAACGAGGAGTTCGGGCGCGAGGCCGGCGACAGCGCGTTGACGCTGGTCGCCAAGTGCCTGCAACGGAGCATTCGCAGCAGCGATCGGGCGGCGCGTAGCGGTGGCGACGAATTCGCGGTGCTGCTGCCCGGCGCGAGCGCGTCGATGGCCGGGACCGTCGTCAACCGCATCCGCAACAACGTCTACAAGACGACGCTCGATCTGCGCTCGCGCATGATCCGCTGCAGCGTCAGTATCGGCGTCGCCGTCTATCCGCAGGACGCCCGCGAGCTGCGCGAGCTGCAAAGCCTCGCCGAACATCAGATGTACCGCGACAAGGAACTGCGACGCGCGCCCGATACATCGGCGAATGGGTGAGTATAATCCGCCGATTACGCGCGAAAGTTCTTGCGGATTCCGGTACAAGCGCTAGAGTTGCGACCAACGCCCGGGGGATTCCATGACCGCCGATGACCGAATGCGAGTGCGCGCGACGACCGCTTGCGCCATCGGCGCGATCTTCGTGCTCTGCGCGCCCGTGCTGGCAAGGCCGACTCGCGGACACGTCTTTCGCGGCCCGGGCGTGCGCTCGAGCGCGGCGCTGGTCATCGACACCAGCGATTCGACCGTGCTGTACGCGAAGCGCGCCGAAGCCGTGCAGCCGATCGCGTCGATCACCAAGCTGATGACGGCGCTGGTGGTGCTGGATGCGAAACAGCCGCTCGGCGAGCGCATCACCATCAAGCCCGCCGACCGCATTCACGGCAAGGGCTGGTATTCCCGCCTGAAGGTCGGCACCACGCTGACGCGCCGCGATCTGCTGCACCTGGCGTTGATGTCCTCGGAGAACCGGGCGGCGCGGACTCTCGCGGACAATTACCCGGGAGGATTCGCCGCCGCGATCCGGGCGATGAACGCGAAGGCGAAGGCCCTCGGCATGCGGCACACGCATTTTGCCGACCCGACCGGCTTGACCAGCCGCAACGTCTCGACTCCCGGGGACCTCGCCAAGCTGGTGATCGCCGCCTCGCATAATCCGACGATCCGCGAGTTCTCGACCGCCCGGCGGTTCGCCGTGCGCGTGCGCCATCGCCTGGTCGAATTCGGCACGACCGACCGGCTCGTCGCCAACCGGGCTTGGAAGATCATCGTGCAGAAGACCGGCTTCATCAACGCCGCGGGACATTGCCTCGTCATGGAAACGGTCATCGAAGGACGCAAGGTCGTGATCGTGCTGCTCGACTCCTGGGGCAGGTACACCCGTGTCGCCGATGCGGTGCGCGTCCGCCGGTGGATCGAGGCGGGCGGACTCGACGAACGGGGCCGGCGGGTGTCGATGCGCTAGTAGCGCACCGTGAGGTGCACGCCCCAGGTCCGCGGATCGCCGAGCTGGGTGAACAGCTGGTTCGGAAAGTTCGGCGGTACGTCGCCGAAGTAGAATCCCCGCACGGTGTAATTTTTGTCGAGCAGATTGCGCACCCAGACGTCGACGTCGTAGCGCGCATCGGCCCAGCCGAGCTTGAGGTTCGCCAGGCCATAGGGGCGCGAGCGCGTCGGGTTCGGCGGCAGGTCGTAATAGAAACCACCCATCCCGGTCAGATCGATCCGCGCGTAGGGTCCGCGCGGATCGCGCCAGGAAGCGTGCACCGCCGCTTGCCAGGCGGGTGCATGCGGCAGCGCCCGGTCGGGGAGCAGCGCGCCGTTCTGCACGAATCCGCGGTATTGCGTCTGCAGCAAGCCGAGCGCGGCGCCGAGCGTCAGCGTGCGCGTCGCGCGCCAGCGTAGACTGCTTTCGAGGCCGTAGGAATAGCCGGAGCGCGCGTTGCCGGTGTAGAACACGAACGTGTTCGGATCGTCGGCAACGAGCTGTGTGCCGGTCTTCAGCTGCGGCGAGTCGCGGCGCATGTAGAAGAGCGACGTGTCCGCCTGGAGCCGTCCGTCGGCGCTCACGAGTTTGTGGCCGATCTCGTAGTTCAGCAAGGACTCCGGGCCGAAGCCGCGCTCGCTGGCGGGCAGACCCTGACTCAGGTTGAAGCCCCCGGCCTTGTAGCCACGCGAAATCAGCGCATAGACGTGCTCGCCGCGGGCGAGCGCAAAGTCGATCGACAGATGTCCGCCCCACATGTCCTGCGCCGGAGCGAACGCGTCGCTGGTGGAGGGCGCGCCGACATTCGTCGTCAAGTCATGGTAGCCGCTGGTGCGCCGCTCGCCGCGCAGACCGACCGACCAGCGTGCGCGCCGTCCGAGATCGCCGTCGAGCTCGCCGTACACGGCGCCGTTGCGCGCGTGGTAGCGGCTGGTCAATACGGAGTCGGTCGTCGACGAGTAGCCGGCGATCGGGTCGACGTAGACGCCGAGATTCGTGTCGCGCAAGCCTTCGCGCATCTCGAATGCGTACACGCCGGTGATCCAGGTGAGGCCGTGCCCGCGCGGCGAAGTCAAGCGCAGTTCCAGGCTGCGCGTCGTGCGGTCGCGCGCCTGGAATTCGCTGTACTGGTAGGTGTATGGCGCCCAGAGCAGCGGGTTGCCCCAGTCGCCGTCGTAGCCGTAGCCGATCAGCGAGCGGGCGTAGGTCGCGATCGCGGTCAGCGTCGCAGCGTCCCAGCCACGATAGTTCGCCCGTAGTGAAATGCCGGTCGAATGCTGGATGTCCTCGCCCGGCTGGTCCGACTGCGTGGTGCGCGAATTGTCGATCGCCCAGGCATCGTAACCGTTGTTGATGGCGACGTGCATCACCGACAGGTCGATCTTCAGTTTCGCGTTCGGCGTGTAGCGCCACCGGCCGCGGACCGTCGTTTCGTCGCGGTTGCTCGTGTTGTCGCGGCCGAGGTAGGCATTGTGATAGAAGCCGTTGCTGACGTAGCGCTGGGCGGCCAGGCGGAAGGCGGAATGCAGCGCATCGACCGGCCCGGTGATCACCGCGCCGATCGAACGCATGCCGTAGTCGCCGGCGTCGAGTTCGACGCGGCCGCCGAAGGTGTCGGCCGGCGCCTCGCTCGTCACGTCGATCAGTCCCGCGAGCGCGTTCGCGCCATACAGCGTCGCCTGCGGGCCGCGCAGCACCTCGATCCGTGCGATGTCGAACAGCGTCGCCGCGCTGCCAAGTCCGCTGAAATCGATGTCGTCGATCAGGAAGCCGACCGACGGATTCGGCGCGCCCTGGTATTGCTCCAGTTCGCCGATTCCGCGGATCTGGAAGTAGCGCGGCCGCGACGTGTCGCCGGACCAGTTCAAATTCGGCACGAGCGCGAGGACGTCCTCGAGATGCTGCTGACCCGCCGCGCGCAGCGTGCGGGCGCCGAGCACCGTCGCGCTGCCCGGCAGCTTGACGTCGGGCATCGCCCTGAGCGTCGCGGTCACAACCACTTCGCGAAGCTCGGCCACAGGGCCGTCGGTGTGCGTCGCGGCGCGGGAATTCACGCCGAACGCGGCGCTCGACGCCACCAGCGTCCAGATGGCGGCACGGGCCGCCGCACTCGGCTTGATCACGCTCCCTCCGCCGGCATTAACCGGATCAGGTTCTATGGGTTTGCCGCGGGGCGCATGCGCGCGCCCGCCGGCATCTCAGGCCCCCGAAGGACCACCCCAGCAAGACTTCGAACTGTAATCCAGCTGCAGGAAGTTTGCAGCGGAAGATTCAAACGACGCCGCGCAGCGCGCCGATCAGGCCACCGAGCACGAGCACGGCGACCGGGAGGAAGGTGAGCCCGAAACCGGGTCCGCGCTTCGCCGGATCCCGCACGTACGATGCCGAATAGATCTCCCGGCCGACCAGGTAGAGGACGCCGAGCGCGGCCGCCCATAGGGGGTTGAAGTATCGGCTGAACAGGTACATTCCCGGCAGGAACGCGACCAGCTGCTCGAGGGTGTTCTGCTGCACGCGAAAGCGCCGCTCGAACTGCTCGTGTCCGGTGACCGCCGGTGCCCGAACGCCGAAGCGCTTGCGCGCAGCGCCGACCTTGAAGGCGAACACCATGAATTGCAGAACTGCGAGCGCGGTCACGATATCGGCATAAGCCATGGATGTTCTCCCGTGGATGGGTGATTCTACCATCCCCCAAACGACCGACCATGGCGATACGCCCGATGAGAAACTCTGCCCGTTCGGGGACGCGTGGCTACGCGTCCCTGGCCGAAATCGACGCGCCGCCGGCGCGCGTATGGCGCGCACTGACCGATCCGGCACTGGTGCGGATCTGGTCGGGCGCCGAGGCGCAGATCGACCCGCGCGCCGGCGGGCGGTATCGGTTCAGCGCCGGCGCGGCCGCAGGCGCCGGCAAGCGCGCGCGGGAAGCACACATCGACGTGTTCGACCCGAATCGCCGCCTGCGCTTGATCTACCTCGGCGACGCCGACCTGCCGCCGAGCGTCAGCGCGATCGTCGACGACTTCCTGCTCGATTCGCGCCGCGGCCCGGGACAGACGTCCTTGCGGCTGCTCGGTTCCGGAATCCCCGACGCGGCGGCGTGGGATGGCTTCTACAAGCGCGCGCGCATCGGCTGGGAGCGCGCTCTGGCGCGCATCAAGGTGGCGTTGGAGAATCCGCCGCGCGCGAGGGCGCCGCCCGCGCTGCCGCCGCTGCGCGGCCTGGACTACTGACCGCGACGCGCATCCGCGAGCCGGCCTTGCTATCCTCAAAGTTCCGGCCGCATCTACCGAGCACGGAGGGTCCATCGAGTGCCGGGATTTCTCATTCGTGCAGCGATCGCCGCGCTCGGTCTTTGGCTGTCGAGCGTCTGGGTCGCGGGCGTCAAGATCGATGGGCCGTCGACCCTGGTGCTCGCCGGCGTGCTGCTCGGCGTCGTCAATGCGATCGTCCGCCCGATCGCGATCCTGCTGACCTTGCCGATGACGATCTTCTCCCTGGGGTTCTTCCTGCTCGTGATCAACGCCGGCATGGTCGGTCTGGTCGCGTGGCTGCTGCCCGGCATGCACGTCGCCGGCTTCTGGGCGGCATTTTGGAGCGCCATCATCGTCAGCATCGTGAGCATGATCGGCTCTTGGTTCGTGGGACCCAGGGGCCGGATCCAGGTGATCGTCCGGCGGGATTGACGCGGCGCAGGCTCCGTCCGTTCACTGCGAGTCGGGTTCGGCCAGGATCGCGCCGTCGAACCGGCCACCTGCCGGCAGCGTCAACAGCAGCACGCCGACGATCACGATGCTCATCCCGCCGATCTGCCGTCGGGTGATCGCCTCGTGCAGGAATGCCCAGCCGACCAAGGTCGCGATCAGCGGATTGACGTAGCTGTAGCTACCGATGACCGCGGGCGTCGAATTCACTGTGAGCCAGGAGTAGGCGGAATAGGCGAGGCAGGAGCTGACGAAGGTCAGATACGCGAGGGAGATCATGCCCGGCAGGTTGATCGTCCAGCGCGCGGCCTCGCCGCTCGCGAGCCCCGTGATCAACAACAGCGCGCCGCCGCAGATCATCTGCAGCGCGACGAACATCAGAGAGCCGAGGCGCGTATCGGCGCTCCGATAATAGAGCGTACCGAGCGCCCAGGCGAGACAGCTGCCGAGCACGCCGCATTTCGCGAGCAGGATCGAGGGCCGCGGATACGCGCCCGGCGCCGGCACGAGCATCAGCACAATGCCGGCGAAGCCGATCGCAAGGCCGAGCAGAGCGCGCCGCGTCAGCGGGTGGCCGCGCCGACCGAACACGCCGAGGCCGGCGATCCACAGCGCCGACGTGCCGTGCAGCAGCGCCGATACGTGCGACGGCAGGAACTGGATCGCCCAAAGATTCAGACCGCTGCTCAGGAACACCATGAAGATGCCGGCGATCGCGACGTGCCGGTACTCGAGGACCTCGCGCGGCCATGGATCGCCGATCCAGCAGCGGGCGACGAGCGCGAGGAGGAATCCGGCGGTCAGGAAGCGGGTGCCGGCGAACAGCGCGACCGGCAGATGGGCGACGCCGATCTTCGAGAACATGAAGCTCGATCCCCAGACCAAGTAGACCGTGCCGAGGGCCAGGGCGAGCTTCGCCGAGCGGCGTGGATCGACGCGCATGGACTTCGCTGCGCAATTAGACCTGCGCGCCCCGTTGCGCGTCTTCCTTGGCGCGCGCGGCGATCTTGTCCTTCAGCAGCACTTTCGCCATCACGATGCCGATCTCGTACAGCAAGTACATCGGTACGGCCAGGAAGCTTTGTGATACGGCATCCGGCGGGGTCAGGAACGCTGCGACGATGAATACGCCGAGCAGCACGAAGCCGCGGTTCTTGGTCAGGCTGGTGATTCTGACCACGCCGGCCCAGACGAGCAGCACGGTCGCGATCGGCACCTCGAATGCCGCGCCGAACGCGAGCAGCAGCACCATGACGAAGTCCAGGTAATTTCCCATGTCGGTCATCATCATCACGCCCTTCGGCGTCGTCGAGACGAAAAAACCCAGCATCACGGGAAACACGGCGTAATAGGCGAATGCGGCGCCCAGGTAGAACAGCAGCACGCTGGAGATGAGCAGCGGTACCGCGAGTTTCCGCTCGTGGCGGTAAAGGCCCGGTGCGACGAAGGCCCATGCCTGGTAGAGCACGTACGGAATCGCCAGCCCGATCGCGGCGACCAGCGCGAGTTTGAAGGGCACCATGAACGGGGCGACGACGCTGGTGGCGATCAGCGTCGAACCCGGGGGCAGGCGCCGTATCAGCGGTTTGGCGACGAACGTGAACAGCTGGTTCATGTAGGTCGCCGTCGGGATGAAGCAAATGCCGATCACCACCAGCGACTTCAACAGGCGATCGCGCAGCTCCAGCAGGTGTGAAACCAAGGTTCCCTCGGCGAGTTCCTCGGCGGGACCCTCCGGGTCAGTCATTGGGCGGTTTGATCGCGCTCGGCGCCTCGGGCGCCGCGTTGCCGGTGGCCGCCGCCGCCGTGGCGTCCGCCGCCGTGCTGTCCGCCGCCGTATTGCCCGGCAGCGAGCCGGCTACAGGCGCGCCGGTCCGGGTGCGCTGGCGCAGCAACTCGTCGGCGCTCACCTCGCGGTCGAGCTGCTCGCTCAACTGTCGCGCCATGGCGCGGGCGCGTCCCATCCAGTTGCCCACCTGGCGGGCGACCTTCGGCAGCCGCTCGGGTCCAAGGACGAGCAGCGCGATCGCGGATGTCAGCAGTATTTCCGAGAAACCAAAATCCAGCATCGGCATCAGCCGTTCGTATTCGGCGGCACCTTGACTTCGGCATCGCGCTTAGCCGCGGCGTCGAAGTCGGCATCCTTTTCCTGCTTGATCTGTTTGACCTGTTCCTGCGCTTCGCCGTCGTTCATCGCGTCCTTGAAGCCTTTGACCGCCGCGCCGAGATCCGAGCCGATCGAACGCAGCCGCTTGGTGCCGAATACGACCAGCGCGATCGCCAATATGACCAATAACATCTTTGAATCGAGCATGTCGCCTCTCCGATTCCGCGGATAACCCGTTGGACCCTCGATGATACCCCAAAGCGCCGCTTCCGTCCGCGCCGGCGGGGGGCCGCCATACCGCCGATCGTGTCGCATATTCGCCGATATTTTCACGTCTCCAGCCAGATCGTGACGGGGCCGTCGTTGGTCAGCGACACCTGCATGTCGGCGCCGAAGATCCCGCTCGCGACCGGCGAATGCCTCGAGCTCGCGAGGGCGACCAGGTCGTCGAACAGCCGTCTCGCCTGATCCGGCGGTGCGGCGTGCGAGAAGCCCGGGCGTAGGCCTTTTGCGGTGTCGGCCGCGAGCGTGAACTGCGGCACGAGCAGCAGGGCACCGCCGACGTCGGCGACGCTGCGGTTCATTCGCTCATCACCGTCGGCGAAGATGCGGTAACGCAGCATCCGCTCGAGCAGCCGGTGCGTCTCGTGCTCGCCATCTGCAGGGCGCACACCGATCAATGCGAGCAATCCGGCGCCGATCGCCGCGTGTACCGCGCCGTCGATCGCGACGCGCGCCTCGGTGACGCGCTGCAGCAGGGCAATCATCGCTATTTGCGCCAGAGCGTCGGCGTGAACAGCACCAGGATCGTGAACACCTCGAGCCGGCCGAGCAACATCGCGAACGAGCAGATCCAGGTCTGAAAGTCGTTGAGCACGCTGTAGTTGCTCCCCGGCCCGACGAGTCCCAATCCGGGCCCGACGTTGTTGATGCAGGCGAGGATCGCCGATAGCGAGGTCGTCAAGTCCAGGCCGCTCGCGAGCTCGATGAACACGAGCGTCACCGCGCTCATGAAGTACAGGAAGACGAAGCCGAGCACCGCGAACACCACCCGATTCGCGATCACCGTGCCGCCGATGCGCAGCGGCCGCACGAGGTTCGGGTGCACCAGGTGATCGAGCTCACGATTCGCCTGCTTCGCGAGGATCAGCGTGCGGATCATCTTGATCCCGCCGCCGGTCGACCCCGAGCTCGCGACGAGGCAGGACAGGAACAGCATCCACATCGGCGCGAACACCGGCCACCGGGAGTAGTCCTGGGTGTGCAGGCCGCCATCCGTCGCGATCGACACGACGTTGAACGTGGCGTGGCGCAGTGCGATCCAAAAGTCCGGGTAGGTGCCCTTCACCACCAGGTAAAACGCGATGCCGACCGAGCTCACCGCGAGCACGGTGATGACCGCCTTCGCCTCCGCGTCGCGCAGATAGGCGCGAATGCCGCGCTGGCTCCAGGCCTGATAGTGCGTCGAGAAATTCAGCGCCGCGAGCACCTGGAACGTCGTCAGCACCATCTCGATCGGCAGCGAATGGAAATGCCCGACGTTGTCGTCGTAGGTGGAGAAGCCGCCGAGAGACAGCGCCGAAAAGCCGTGGCAAACGGCGTCGAACCAGTTCATGCCGACGAACCGCAGGCAGGCGATGCACACGAGCGTGAGGCCGGCGTAGACCGTCCACAGCAATTTCGCGGTCTGGCCGATCCGCGGCGTGAGCTTCGTGTCCTTCATCGGCCCGGGCATCTCGGCGCGGTAGATCTGCATCCCGCCGACGCCGAGCATCGGCAGGATCGCGACCGCGAGCACGATGATGCCCATGCCGCCGAGCCAGCTGAGCAGAGTGCGCCACAGGTTGATCGACCGCGGCAGATACTGCAGCCCCGAAAGGACCGTGCCGCCGGTCGTCGTCAGGCCCGAGGCGGCCTCGAAATACGCGTGCGTGAAATCGATCGGCAGGTAGTGCCACAGCGGAAAGCCGGCAACCGCCGGCAGCGCGACCCAGACCAGCGCGACGAGCAGCAGGCCGTCGCGGGTCTTCAGTTCGCGCTTGTAGCGGCGCGTCGCGAGCCACAGCGCGGCGCCGATCGCGAAGGTCGCGACCGCCGAGATCACGAAGGACCAGAGCGCGCGATCCCTGCCCCAGATCGCGAGGATCAACGGCGCGAGCATCGTCGCGGCAAATCCCATGATCACCAGCGCGAAGACGTGGGCGACGGGCAGAATGGTCTGCTTCACAGGAACGACGCGGACCCCTGGAAGAGCTTTTCGACCGCATCCATGTGGCGGCGGTCGGTCAGGAACAGGATCAGATGATCGTCTGGCTGAACGGTCGTGTCGTGATGGGCGATGATCACGTCCTCGCCGCGCACCACCGCGCCGAGCGTGGTCCCCTCCGGCAGCGCGATCTCCTCGATCCGCCGGCCGATCACCTTGGAGCTGTCCGCATCACCGTGCACGACGACCTCGAGCGCCTCGGCCGCGCCGCGCCGCAACGCGTGAACCCGGACCACGTCGCCGTGGCGCACGTGCGCGAGGAGCGAGCCGATCGTGACGGTCTGCGGGGAGATCGCGATGTCGATCGACCCGCACTCGATCAGCTCGGAGTAGGACGGCTTGTTGATCAGCGCCATCACCTTGTGCGCACCGAGCCGCTTGGCGAGCATTGCCGACAGGATGTTCGCCTCCTCGGAGTTGGTCAGTGCGGCGAACACGTCGGCGCTGTCGATGTTCTCCTCGAGCAGCAGATCCTCGTCGGCGGCGTCGCCGTGCAGCACCGTCGTGCTCTTCAATTTTTCCGAGACGCGCCGGGCACGCTTGCCGTCGCGCTCGATCAGCTTGACCTGATTCTTGTCCTCGAGTTCGCTCGCCAGCCGGTAGCCGATGTTGCCGCCGCCGGCGATCACGACGCGTCGCGCCGGCGCCTCCTCGCGCCGCATCTCGCGCATCACCAGCCGAATGTCCTCGCGGGCGGCGAGGAAAAACACCTCGTCACCGTCCTCGATCACGGTCGTCCCCTGCGGCTTGATGCTCTTGCCGGCGCGGTAGATCGCGGCGACCCGCGCGTCGGCGGTCGGAATGTGCTCGCGCAGCGTGCTCAGCGCGTGGCCGACCAAGGGCCCTCCCCGCAGCGCGCGGATGCCGACGAGGCGCACCCGGCCGTCGGCGAAGTCCAGCACTTGCAGCGCGCCGGGGTAGCGGATCAGGCGCGCAATGTGCTCCGTGACGAGCTGCTCCGGGCTGATCCACAGGTCGACCGCGATGCCCTGTTCACCGAACAGCCGGTCGCGCTCGGTATAGTCGGCCGAACGGACCCGTGCGATCTTCTTCGGCGTCCGGTACAGGGTCCACGCGATGTGGCAGGCGAGCATGTTGACCTCGTCGCTGTTCGTCAGTGCGACCAGCACGTCGGTGTTGGCGATCCCCGCGGCCTCGAGGATCCGCGGGCTCGCCGCGTTGCCGCTCACCGTGCGGATGTCCAGGCGGTCCTGCAGATCGCGCAGTGCGTCCTCGTCGACGTCGATCACGGTGACGTCGTTCGCTTCTTCGCGCGACAGATGATAGGCGGCCGTGCGGCCGACCTGGCCGGCGCCGAGGATGATGATCTTCACGGCGCGCTCATCCTAGACCGGTTGCAGATTTGCATATGCCAGCATCAGCCACTTGGTACCCTGCCTTTCGAAATTGACCTGGATCCGCGCCTGCGGGCCGTTGCCCTCGAAGTTGAGCACCACGCCTTCGCCGAATTTGCTGTGCCGCACGCGACCGCCCATGCGCATGCCGGAGGCCGTCGGCTCCTCGGCCGGCTTGCGCGGCGTGAACACCGGCCGCGAGACCTGGATCCGCGGCCTGACCTCCTCGATCAGCTCGGCCGGAATCTCGCCGATGAAACGCGACGGCTGACCATAGGTGTCGACGCCGTAGAGGCGGCGCTGCTCGGCATAGGTCACGTACAGGCGGCGCATCGCGCGCGTCATGCCGACATAGCACAGACGCCGTTCCTCCTCGAGTCCGGCGAGATCCGCCGCCGAGCGCTGGTGCGGAAACAGTCCGTCCTCCATGCCGGTGAGGAACACCATGGGGAACTCGAGCCCCTTCGCCGAATGCAGCGTCATCATCTGCACGCAGTCCTCCCAAGCGTCCGCCTGGCCCTCGCCGGACTCGAGCACCGCGTGCGCGAGAAATTGGTCGAGCGGCGCCGATCCGGCGTCGCTTTCGGTGACGAAGCCGCGCGCGGCGCTGACCAGCTCGAGCAGGTTGTCGACGCGGCCCTCGCCGCGTTCGCCCTTTTCCCGCTTGAAGTGCTCGATCAAACCGCTCGCCTGGATCACGGTGTCGACCTGCTCGTGCAGTTCGAGACCGTCGATCTCGGTCCGCAGCCGGTCGATGAGCCCGAGAAACGCGCCCAGGCACTGCGCCGCGCGCTGCGCGAGTGCGCCGGACACGGATGCGGCGGCGGCGGCCCACAGCGATACGCCCTGCTCGCGCGCGAGCGCGCGCAAGGCATCGAGCGTCTTGCCGCCGATGCCGCGAACGGGGAGGTTGACGATCCGCTCGAACGAAGTATCGTCGTCGCGGCTCGCGACCAGGCGCAGATAGGCGAGCGCGTCCTTGATTTCGGCACGCTCGAAGAACCGCAGGCCGCCGTAAACGCGGTACGGCAGGCGCGCGTTGAGGAAGGCCTCCTCGAACACGCGCGATTGTGCGTTCGAACGGTACAGCACGGCGACCTCGCGTCTCGCACCGCCGCGATCGACCCATTCGCGGATCCGGTTGACGACGAAATCCGCCTCGTCGCGCTCGTTGAACGCCGCGTAGACCTTGACGCGTTCGCCGTCCTCGCCGCTCGTCCACAGGGTCTTGCCCATGCGCCCGGCGTTGTTCGCGATCAGCGCGTTGGAAGCCTTGAGGATCGTCCCGGTGGAGCGATAATTCTGCTCGAGCTTGTAGAGCGTCGCCGCGGGAAAATCGCGGCGGAAGCGGTTCAGGTTCTCGACGCGGGCGCCGCGCCAGCGGTAGATCGATTGATCGTCGTCACCGACCGCGAACGGCCGGCCGGCGGGACCCGCGAGCAGCGTGAGCCAGCGGTACTGGATCGCGTTGGTGTCCTGGAACTCGTCGACCAGAACGTGCTGGAACCGCTCGCGGTAGTGCTGCAGGAGGTCCGGCCGGTCCCGCCACAGCTCATAAGCGCGCAGCAGCAGCTCGGCGAAATCGACGACGCCGGCGCGCCGGCACGCCTCCTCGTAGGCGACATAGACGCGGATCAGCTGGCGGCGGGTGGGGTCGCCATCGTCCTGCAGATTCTGCGGCCGGTGGCCCTCATCCTTCTGCGAGTTGATGAACCATTGGATCTCGCGCGGCACCCAGCGCGCCTCATCGAGATCGAGACCCTTCAGCACCTTGCGCAGGAGCCGCGTCTGATCCTCCGAGTCCAGGATCTGAAAGCTCTGCGCGAGGCCCGCATCGCGCCAGTGCAGCCGCAGCAGGCGGTGCGCAAGGCCGTGGAAGGTGCCGATCCACATCGACGTCCCAGAGATGCCGAGCAGGCTCTCGATGCGGCTGCGCATCTCGCCGGCCGCCTTGTTGGTGAAGGTCACCGCGAGGATCGCGTGCGGCGAGGCGCCCTCGACCTGGACCAGCCAGGCGACGCGATGCACGAGCACGCGCGTCTTGCCGCTGCCGGCGCCGGCGAGCACGAGCGCGGGCCCCGGCTGCGCGGCGACCGCCTGCCGCTGTGCGTCATTCAGGGAATCGAGCAAATGTGACACGTCCATCAGACCGCGAATTGTACTGTAAGCGGGCGGCAAATCGCGGCCTTCACGGCGGGGCGCCGACGCCCTCGCGAGCCTCCTCGGCGAACAGGATCAAGGACAGGACGAGCGACAGGATGATCGGTCCGGCGATGATGCCGATCGCACCGAACGCCGCGATGCCGCCGAGCACGCCGATGAACACCACCAGGGCCGATACCGGCGCGCGCCCGGAAATCAACATCGGCTTGAGGACGTTGTCGACGCCGGACAGCATCAAGCCCCAGACAGCCATGAATATGCCGAATCCCCAGCGGCCGTCCACGAACAGCCAGAGCATGGCCGGCACCCAGACGAGCGCGGTCCCGCCGAGCGGCAGCATCGCAACGAGCGCGCCGATCACGCCGAACACGACCGGCGAGGCGAGCCCGGCGATCGCGAAGCCGATGCCGAGCACCAGGCCCTGGGCGAGGGCGGTCATCGTCGTGCCGTAGACGATCGCACGCGTGACGCGGCTCAAGCGCCGGAACAGGCGCACCTTGTGGGCCTCGTCGAGCGGAATCCACAGGCGCGCGCGAACGATGATCGCATCGCCGTCGCGCAGGAAAAAGAACAGCAGCACGAGCATCAGTGCGATGCGGAAGATCGAGCCCAGAGCGCCGAGGAAGAACGAGCCGCCGAGGCCGGCCGCACGCTGCAGGCCCTCGTGGGTGGCGGCCAGCAGCCAGCCGCGTACCTGGGCGGCGGAGAACAGCCCGTACGAGACGAACCAGTGGTAGGCGCGGGCGGCCCATGGAAACTGGTGCAGATTGCCGGCCGACAGCAAATCGAAGCCCGGGGCGGCGGCCTGCAACCTGTGCAACAAGCCCGAGATCTGCGCGGCGAACTCGATCGACAGCGCCGACAGCGGCAGCAGCACGACGATCGGCGCGAGCACGGTCAGCGCGCCGGCCGCAAGCCCCGCCCTGCCTCGCAAACACCGGCGTAGGCGCAGGTTCAGCGGAAACAGCAGGAACGCGAGAACAGCCGCCCAGGACATCGGTGCCGCGAAGGGCGCGAAGATCCGCCAGACGGCGACGGTCAACAGCGCCGCGACGCTCAGTGCAAAAATTCGCGGATAGAAGCCGGAATCGGCTGGCATCGCCGAATCCTAACATTCGGCTGCGTGCTTGGCCGAAGGAGCGGGTACCATCGGCGGGAATAATCCGCATTCGGGGGCGGCCATGGTCCGGATCGAGGTCAACGGTCGGCAGTTCGGGGTCGATGCGGCGCCGGACACGCCGCTGTTGTGGGTGCTGCGCGATCACCTTGGCCTGCCGGGCACCAAGTACGGCTGCGGCCGGGCGCTATGCGGCGCCTGCACCGTGCACCTGGATGAGGCGGCGGTGCGTTCCTGCGCGCTGCCGCTCGCGGACGTGGCCGGCCGGCGTGTGACGACGATCGAGGGGCTCGCGGGCGGGCACCGGCATGCCGTGCAGACGGCCTGGATCGAACTCGATGTGCCCCAGTGCGGCTACTGCCAGTCAGGGCAGATCATGTCGGCCGCGGCGCTGCTGCGGCGTAATCCGGATCCCAGCGATGCGGACATCGACGCGGCGATGGCCGGGAACATCTGCCGCTGCGGGACCTATTCGCGGATCCGGCGCGCGATCCACCGCGCCGCGGCACTGATTCGCGCGGGACATTGAAGCCCGTGGGCGCACCGCGCAACGGGTCACAGGGGGCATCGACGGGCGAGCCGGCGGCCGCCGTGGACGCAGACGTCAGCCGGCGCGACTTTATCGCCGCCGCCGCCGCGCTCGGCGGCGCACTGGTGATCGCGCTGTCGTTGCCGGCCGGGGCGCGCGCGGCAGCTCGCGCGGGCGCGGGGCCCGAATTGAACGCCTGGCTGCGGATAGCGCCGGACGACACGATCACGATCCTCGTCGATCGCTCGGAGATGGGCCAGGGGGTCTACACGGCATTGCCGACCCTGATCGCCGAAGAGCTCGAGGTGCGGCTCGAGGTGCTCAGGATCGTCGCCGCGCCGGTGGGCGATGCTTATTTCAATCCCGGTAACGACGGTCAGATCACCGGCACCAGCAACAGCGTCCAGGACGCCTGGGTGAAGCTGCGCACCGCCGGCGCACAGGCGCGCACGATGCTGATCGCCGCGGCCGCCGACATCTGGGGCGTCGACCCACGGCAGTGCATCGCCAAGGACGGCGCGGTCACGAACAGGGACGGTGCGCGGCTGCGCTACGGCGCGCTTGCCGCGCGCGCCGCGCGCTTGCCGCTGCCGCAAGGCGTCGCTCTGAAGCCGCGCGCCGACTTCGCGCTCATCGGCCGCTCCCTGCCGCGCACCGACACGCCGGCCAAGGTCGACGGCCGTGCCGAGTTCGGCATCGACGTGCGTCTGCCGGGAATGCTCTACGGCGCATTCGCGCAGAGCCCGGTGCTCGGCGGCTGGCCGGATTCGGTCGATTCGGCGGCGGCGGCGCGGCTGCCGGGCGTGCGGCTCGTGTTGCCGCTCGATCGCGGCGTGCTGGTCGTCGCGGACCATTACTGGCAGGCACTCGCGGCGCGCAAGGCGCTGAAGGTGCGCTGGAATCCCGGCCGTAACGCGACCCTCGACAATGCCGCGATTGGCGCACTGCTGCGCAACGCCGCCGCGGCGGATCCGGGCCTCGCGGCGCGCACCGACGGCGACGCCGATGGCGCCTTGCAGGGCGCCGCGCGCACGCACAGCGCCGTCTACGAGTTGCCGCTGCTCGCGCATGCGACGATGGAACCGATGAACTGCACGGCCGACGTGCGCGCCGACGGCTGCGATCTGTATGTGGGGACACAGGTGCAGCAGCTCGCGCAGGCGGCCGCCGCACCCGCCGCGGGCCTGCCGCCGGATCTGGTGCGCGTGCACACCACGTTCCTCGGCGGCGGCTTCGGCCGGCGGCTCGACGTCGACTTCATCCCGGCCGCCGTCGCCGGCTCGAAGGCCGCCGGGCGGCCGGTCCAGGTGATCTGGACCCGCGAAGACGACATGACGCACGACACGTACCGGCCGCCGGCGCTCGAGCTGATCAGCGCGGGCTTCGACGCCGCCGGGCGCCTCATCGCGTGGAAGCTGCACATCGTCAGCCCCTCGGTCACCGCGCGCATGCAGCCGCCGGTCACCGGCGTCGATCCGTCGGTCGTCGAGGCGGCGGTGAATTTCCCGTACGACGTGCCGAACGTCTCGGTGACCTATACCCGCCAGGAAATCGGCATCGACGTCGGCTACATGCGTTCCGTGAGCCACGCGATCAATTGCTTCGTGATCGAGAGCTTCATCGACGAGCTGGCCGCGGTCTGCGGCAAGAACCCGTACGACTTTCGCATCGGCATGCTCGGCCACAGGCCACGCCACGTGCGGGTCCTCGAGACCGCGGCGCGACTCGCCGGCTGGGGCAAGGCGGCGCGCGGCCGCCATCAGGGGCTCGCGCTGATGCAGGGCTACGGCACGTGTCTCGCGCAGATCGCCGAGATCTCCGTCGACGGCGGCTCGCCGAAGGTTCACCGGATCGTCTGCGTCGTCGATTGCGGGCAGATGGTCAACCCGGCGATCGTCGAGTCGCAGATCGAGGGCGGCATCGTGTTCGGCCTCACCGAAACCCTCTGGGGCGAGATCACGATCGCGCACGGCGTCGTTCAGCAGACGAACTTCGACGGCTATCGGCTGCTGCGCGCCAACGAGATGCCGAACATCGAGGTGCAGCTGCTCGCGAGCGACGCGCCGCCCGGCGGGGTCGGCGAGGTTGCCGTGCCGCTGGTCGCCCCGGCGGTCTGTAACGCCGTGTTCGCCGCGACCGGCAAGCGCCTGCGGGCGCTGCCGATCGGCGCGGTCGCACTCTAGATGTGCAGCATGAAGCAGTGATCGAGGATCAGCGCCGCGAACAGCAGCATCAGATAGGTGATCGAGAAGCGGAACATGCGCATCGCCGTCTCGGGGCGGCGGCCGCGCCGCAGTTCGAGCGCGTAGTACAGGAAGCGCGCGTTCAGCGGAATCACGGCGAGCAGATACAAAAGACCGCTCAGCCCGGCGAGGAACGGCAGCAGCGTGCAGAGCACCAGCAGGATCGTGTAGAGGACGATCTGCAACTGGGTGTACTCGACGCCGTGCGTCACCGGCAGCATCGGTATGCCGACCTTCGCGTACTCGTCCCGGCGGGCGATCGCGAGCGCCCAGAAGTGCGGCGGCGTCCACGTGAAGATGATCAGGAACAGCAGCAAGGCGTGCGGATCGACATGGTTCGTCACCGCGGTCCAGCCGAGAATCGGCGGCGCGGCGCCGGCGGCGCCGCCGATCACGATGTTCTGCGGCGTCGCGCGCTTCAGCCAGCCGGTGTAGACGAGCGCGTAGCCGATGAGCGAGGCGAACGTCAAGACCGCAGTCAGCGGATTGACGCCGCACCACAGCACCAGCATCGAGGCGACCGCCAGCACGCTCGCGAAGGCGAGCGCCTGGGCCTCGAGAAGATGGCCGGCAGGCAGCGGCCGGCCGCGCGTGCGCGACATCAGCCGGTCGACGCGGCGGTCGAGGACGTGGTTGAACGCGGCGGCGGAGCCCGAAGCCATCGCGATGCCGAGCGTGCCGAGCAGCAGCGGCTGGGTCGGCACCATGCCCGGCGAGGCGAGCAGCATGCCGACGATCGCAGTGAATACGATCAACAGGCTGACCTTCGGTTTGGTCAGCTCGAGGTAATCGCGCCAACGGCCCGGGAGCGCAGCAACGGCGGAGTCATCGGGAGCGATCGACATCCGCCAAGGGTACCATGGCGATCGCTGGCGCCGGCCACAATGCGCGCAGCAGCGTCACCAGTGCGAGCAGCAGCAGCGCCGCACCGGCGTTATGCATGGTCGCCAGCACGAGCGGGAAGCCGAAATGGACCATCGAGACGCCGATTGCGATCTGCAGCAACACCGCGAAGATCAGCAAGGCGCCCGCGCGCCGCAGCTTGGGTGCCGTGGCGCGCCGCATCGTCGCCGCGCCGAGCGCGATCAGCGCGATGCCCGTCACGGCCGCGCCGATGCGGTGCGTCACCTGGATCGCGATGCGCGCCGGATTCGCGAGGATGCCGCCGGCATAGTCGATGTTGAGGCCGCGCCACAGCACGAAGGCATCGCGAAAGTCCATCTGCGGCCACCAGGATTCCTGGCAGGTCGGCAGGTCCGGACAGGCGGTCGCGGCGTAATTCGTGCTCGTCCAACCGCCGAGCGCGATCTGCACGATCAATATTCCGAGACACAGAACCGCGAACTTGCGCAGGCGCCGTTCCCGCTCGGTCAGATCGCGCCGTTGCGGTTCGATCGACAGCCACCAGAGGATCGACAAGGTGGTCAGGCCGCCGAGCAGATGGCCGGTGACGATCAGCGGCGTGAGCAGCAAAGTCACCGTCAGGGCGCCGAGAGCTCCCTGCGCGCAGACGATCACGAACAGCGCGATCGCCGCCGCGAGCGGCTGGCCGCGCGTGCGGCGGTTGGCGAACGCCCATGAGAGCAGCGTGATGATCACGACGCCGAGAGTGGTGGCGAAGTAGCGGTGGATCATCTCGTGCAGGGCCTTGTGGAAGCCGTGCCCCGCCTGCGGAAACACATGTCCGTAGCACCCGGGCCAGTCCGGACAGCCGAGGCCGGCGTTGGTCAGCCGCACCCAGGCACCAAGCACCACCACGACCGCGGCGAGCGCCGCGCCGGCGAGCGCGAGGCGCCGGAACCACAGCAGGCGTCGTTGCGGTGGCATGCTCGCTCAGCCGATGTTCGACAGTTGCAGCAGGCGTTGCAGGTCTTCGAGCATCCCTTTGGGTTTGGCGCCCGGGGGGTAGGTCATCATCAGGTTGCCGTCCGGATCGACGAGGTAGACACGGCCGGCATCGAGCGGTGCGATGCCGTCGAACCGGGGCAATGCCGCAAGCAGCGGTGCGGCGGCCGCTGTGGCGCGGACCGTGATCAAGTCCGGATTCTCGCTGCGCAGGAACGCGGCGTCGCAGCAGGCGCCGGTCGCGAGGAACACGCGTCGTACGCGGTCCATGTCCCGGTCGAGCGCGGTGCGGACCTGACGGGTCTCGTACAGTGCGGCGCGGCAGCGCTCGCCGCAGACTCCGGGTCCGACGTACAGGAGCGTCCATTTGCGCAACAGGAACGTCGGTTTCGTCCGGCCGGCGCCGAGCAACGGCAGTGCGAGCTCTGGCAGCGGATGCGGCGGTTGCAGCAATTCGCCGTGGTTGACGGTTTCGCCGGGACGCAGTCCCGGATGGCCATAGAAGAGATAGAACGCGAGCCCAAGCGGCACGAAGAACAACGCGGCAATGCCGAGCAGTACGCTGCGCTGACGGCGCCGGCGGGCATCGCGGGTCACGGGCTCAGGCATCGTGCTTTGCGCCTTCGCCACCGGCGCGGCGCAGATTGGTCACCACGTAGATCACCGCGAGCGTCAAGGCGAGCGCAAACCATTGCACCGCGTAGGCAGTGTGCCGGATCGGCGGAAAGCCCGGCGCGGTCCAGTGCCGCACATAGCCGTCCGGCTGGTCCGGATCGAGCAGCACCTGTGGCGCGGCCTTCGCCCAGTTCGCGACGTGCAGCAGCCGCGCGATGTCCGCAAGGCGCGGATAGAACGCGATGACCGGATACGGCGGCGCGAGCGGCGCGCCGCCGCCGAGCCGCAGCCCCGGGCGGGGCAGCTGGTCGGCCCGCCCGCGGATGCTGCGCGGCGCCGGGGAGACCGGGATCTGCGGCTTGCCCTGCCGCGGGTCCTGAATGCGCGGGATCCAGCCGCGGTCGACGAGAATCCAACCGCCGCCGGCGAACTCGAACGGTGTCAGCACGTAATAGCCGTTGCTGCCGCCGGGCCCTTCCATGCCGTCGATCAGGATCTGCCGCGACGGATCGTAGCGGCCGGACATGCGCAGATGCTGGAAGGACTTTACCCGCGGCGTCGCCGCATCGACCGTCACAGTCGCGTCGGCGCCCGCCGCGAATTCATCCCACAGCTGCTGCGTCTCGGCCGCCCGCCGCAGTTGCCAGCGGCCGAGCGCGATCAGCAGCGCGAACACCACGACGGTGAGCAGCGTCGTGAATGCGCGGGGCGCGAATTCGCGGTCTCCGATCTTGATCGTCACGATATAATCCGAGCTCCAACCGTCGGCTAAGAGGCGCGTCCATGCCGTTCAAACTCCTCGTGGTCGTCGTGCTGCTCCTGATCCTCGCGAGCCTCGGCAAAGCGCTTTACCATCTTTCGAGCCGCAAGCAGGAAGACGGCGAGAAGATGGTCAAAGCGCTCGCCTGGCGCGTGGGCCTGTCCGTGTCCCTGTTCCTGTTGCTGATCCTCGCCTATACCCAAGGCTGGATCCATCCGCCGACCGGATGAGCGGGGAGGCGCTGCGGTCCCGGGACCCGGACATGCCTCAGAGCCAGTAGACGAAGATGAACAGGCCCAGCCAGACGACATCGACGAAGTGCCAGTACCAGGCGACGGCTTCGAAGCCGAAATGGCGTTCCGGGGTGAAATGCCCCCTGAGCACCCGTATCCAGATCACGACCAACATGATCGCGCCGATGGTCACGTGGAGTCCGTGAAAGCCGGTCAGCATGAAGAACGTCGAGCCGTAGATGCCGGTGCCGAGCTGCAGGCCGAGTCGCGTATAGGCCTCGTGATACTCGGTCGCCTGCAGCGCGACGAACGTGAAGCCGAGCAGGAACGTCGCGGCGAGGAATATCGCGAGGCGCTTGCGGTGGCCGCGCAGCAAGGCGTGGTGCGCGATCGTGATCGTGACCCCCGAGGACAGCAGGATCGCGGTGTTTACCGCCGGCAGGCCGAGCGCCGGGACCGTCTCGAAGTGGCCATGCGCCCCGGGGCCGATCGCCGCCGGCCCGTTGGTCGGCCAGGTGCCGTGGTAGTTGCTCCAGAGCAGGATGTTCGTCAGCAGCTTCGTGCCGCCGCCGCTCAGCCAGGGCATCACGAACGCGCGTGCGTAGAACAGCGCGCCGAAGAACGCCGCGAAGAACATCACCTCGGAGAAGATGAACCACATCATCCCCAGGCGGAACGAGCGGTCGACGGCCAGGTTGTAGATGCCGTTCTGGTTTTCCTTGATGACCGTGCCGAACCAGAGGATGAACAGGCCCGCGAGCATGGCGAATCCCGGCAGGAGCGACCACGCGGGCAGCCAGCCGTCGAGCGTCGCGACCGCGCCGGCCATCACGGTGAACAGCGTCACCGAACCGTAGATGGGCCACGGGCTCGAGTGCGGGATGTAGTAGCGATCAGCGTGCGGAACCTGCGATTGCGCCATGAGTTTCGTTCTCTCGTCGAGTGGACGGACGGTAGTTTAAACGAGGTCGTTCATCGGTGTGCGGCGGATTGGGGCGCGTCGGCGGCTGCGGTGCCGGCATCAATGAAAATGGCGATACAGCTTCAGCGCGATGTAGCCGAAATAGATGGCGAGCACGACCGCCGCGAGCACGATGGTGCTCTTGCGGATGCGCCGATTCTGTTCGCGCGAACGGCTCACCCTCAATGGATCTCGGGAGCCGTCGTGAAGCTGTGATACGGCGGCGGCGACGGAATCGTCCACTCGAGGCCGTTCGGCGCCGCGTCGTTCCAGACCTTGGCGGTCGCCTTCCTGCCGCCGCGTACGCACTGGATGATCGCGATCGCGAACAGGATCTGCGTCAGGCCGAAGCCGAAGCCGCCGATCGAGGAGACCATGTTCCAGTCGGTGAACTGCACTGCGTAGTCCGGGATGCGCCGGGGCATGCCGGCGAGGCCGAGGAAGTGCTGCGGAAAGAACAGCACATTGACGAAGATCGTCGACAGCCAGAAGTGCGTCTTCGCCAGCGTCATGTTGTACATGTTACCGGTCCACTTCGGCAGCCAGTAATAGATTGCGCCCATGATCGCGAACACCGAACCGGGCACCAACACGTAATGAAAGTGCGCGACCACGAAGTACGACTGGTTGTACTGGAAGTCGGCCGGAACCATCGCGAGCATCAGGCCGGAGAAACCGCCGATCGAGAACATGAACAGGAAGCCGATGGCGAACAGCATCGGCGCCTCGAACGACAGCGAACCGCGCCACAGCGTCGCCGTCCAGTTGAAGACCTTCACGCCGGTCGGCACCGCGATCAGCAAGGTCGAGAGCATGAAGAAAATCTCCGCCGCCATCGGCATGCCGTCGACGAACATGTGGTGGCCCCAGACGATGAACGACAGGAACGCGATCGAGGCCGTCGCGTAGATCATCGAGGTCCTGCCGAACAGCGGCTTGCGCGCGAACGTCGGGATGATCTCCGAAATGATGCCGAACGCCGGCAGGATCATGATGTAAACCTCGGGATGGCCGAAGAACCAGAAGATGTGCTCGTACATCATCGGATCGCCGCCGCCGGCGGCGTTGAAGAAGCTCGTATGGAAGAAGTGATCGGTCAGCAGCATCGTCACCGCGCCCGCCAGCACCGGCATGACGGCGATCAGCAGATACGCCGTGATCAGCCAGGTCCAGACGAACAAGGGCATCTTCAGGAGCGTCATGCCCGGCGCGCGCATGTTCAGGATCGTCACGATCACGTTGATCGCGCCCATGATCGAGGACACCCCCATCAGATGGATCGCGAAGATCAGCATCGGAAAGCTGTCGCCGAATTGCAGCATGAGTGGCGGGTACATCGTCCAGCCGCCGGCCGGCGCGCCGCCGGGCACGAAGAAGGTCGACAGCAGCAGCGTGAACGCGAACGGCAGCAGCCAGAAGCTGAAGTTGTTCATGCGCGGCAGCGCCATGTCGGGTGCGCCGATCTGCAGCGGGATCATCCAGTTCGCGAGACCGACGAACGCCGGCATCACGGCGCCGAAGATCATCACCAGCGCGTGCATCGTCGTCAGCTGGTTGAAGAAGGCCGGGTCGACGAGTTGCATGCCCGGTTCGAACAGCTCGGCACGGATGACCATGGCCATCGAGCCGCCGACGAAGAACATGATCAGGCTGAACACGAGGTACATCGTGCCGATGTCCTTGTGGTTGGTGGCGAACAGCCAGCGCTTGATGCCGGTGGCAGGACCGTCGTGCGCGTCGTCGTGGGCGACGTGGGCGTCGTGGGCGTCGTGGGCGGTGTCGATTGCGTGGGCCATGGTGCGCGGACTCTCTCGGTTAAGTTCGGTATTCAATCCAATATCTGGGCGGTCAGCGGTCGCGAGGCCCGCGCCAGGACGGCGGCGGCGGTCGCGTGGGCAGGAGCGGCGCTCGCCGCGACCGGCGCATCGTTCGGCGCCTTGGCGATCGACGAGGCGTTCGGCGCCGCCGTCGCGGCCTGCTTGAGCGCCGCCTGCTGCTGCGCGACCCACTTGTCGAAGGCCGCCGGCGTCTTCACGTCGACGACGATCGGCATGAAGGCATGACCGCGGCCGCAGAGCGCCGCGCACTGGCCGCGGTAGACGCCTTCCTTGCCCGGCAGGACCTTGACCCACAGTTCATTGATGAATCCCGGGATTGCCGAGCGCTTGACGCCGAAATCCGGCACCCACCACGCGTGGATCACGTCGGCCGAGGTGAGCAGCAGACGGACCTTGACGCCGCTCGGGATCACGAGCGGGTGATCGACCGAGAGCAGGTAGTGCGGCACCGTGCGCGGATCGATCCCGGAGTGCAGCTGACTCGCGAAGTTCGAACTCTGCGACAGCGTCGAGAAGAAGCTGATGCCGGCCGCCTTGCCGAGATAGGTGTACTGCCACTTCCACTGGTAGCCGGTGATGCGGATCGTCAGGCCGGAATCGCCCATGTTCTCGATCTGCAGGATCCCCTTGGTCGCCGGAATCGCCATTGCGACGAGAATCAGCACCGGAATGATGGTCCAGATGATCTCCGCCTTGGTGCTATGCGTCATCGCCGTATCCGGCACCGCGCCCCGGGAATGCCGGAACCTGATCATCGCGACGATCATCACGCCGAAGACGACGGTGGCGATCGCGACGCAGATCCACAGGATCTCCATGTGCAAATGGTAGATGTCGCGGCTGAGCACCGTGACGCCGACCGGCATGTTCATCGCGGGCCAAGTGCCGGCGGCCGCGGTGCCGGCCGCGAGCAGGCAACCCAAGGCGGCGAGCGTGCGGCCGAAGATCGGGGCTCGCGGGCGCGTCGAGCCGTGGTCATTCGCGGTCAAGCTGTGCACATTCATCTCAACGAATCCCCTAGGGTGTTGTCGATTTCCAGCGGCGGCGACTCATTCATGCCGCCAACCAAGGTCCGCAAGCGCGCCGCCAGCCGGCGCCGCTCGTCCTCGGTGAGAAAGCTGCCCACCTCCAGCGCCCGCCCGCGACTCTCGATCGTGAGCCGGCTGGGGTAGTGCTGCGAATGCGGACCCCGAAGTCTAACCTTCGCCCAGTGTCGCGCAAACACTTCTTTCGCTTCGCCCCGGCGCGAGCGCGTCACGAGGCTGACCGAGGAGTCCGTGATCAGCAGGGTCTGCGTGTGGAACCGGCGGCTCATCGACGCGCGCAGCGCGAGGCCGAGCGCCCCCATCTCCAGGGCCCAGTACGCGAGGACCGGCCAGTATCCCCGCCACGCGCAGACCAGTGCGATCGGCAGCGAAAACATCGCGATCGAGGCCATGAACACCCCGGCGCCGGCCGGAGTCAGCGAGCAATTCGGCGCGAGTTCGATGCGCTGTTCCATGGAGCTGCGAGTTCGAGCCGGTGGCCGTCGACAGGTTCGTTCGATGGGCGCATCTTAGGAGAGAACGGAACTTGCGGGCAACCCGTCGATGCCGCGCCGAACTTTCGCCGGCGCCGTTCAACCGGGCAGCACCAAGCGCTCGCCGAGCGCGCGCGCGACGGCCTGTGGATCGTCCGCGGGCGCATACGGCAGTTCGGCGAGGCAGGGCGCGGCGAGCCGCGCGCGCAAGCTCGCGAGATTCTCCGTCCGGCGTTCGAACCGAGAATCAATCGTATTGCCCACCCAGCCGAGCAGACGCAAGCCGCGCCGTTCGATCGATTCGGCGGTGAGCAGCGCATGGTTCAGGCAACCGAGCCGTAAACCGACCACCAGCACGACATCAAGACCCCAATCGGCGGCGAGATCGGCAAAGCTGCGCTCGGCGTCGATCGGCGCGAGCCAGCCGCCCGCTCCCTCGACGACCGTCACGTCGCCGCGTGCGCTCAATCGCCGGTAGGCTCGGCCAAGCGCGTCGATATCCACCGGCGTGCCGGCCTCGGCGGCCGCGATGTGCGGGGCGATCGCGGGCTCGAAGGCGCAGGGATTGACCTCGGCGTAGCGCGCGCGCACGGTCATCGCCCGCTGCAGCTCGAGGGCGTCGTCGTTGCGCAGACCAGCCCGCGTGCGCGCGCTGCCCGATGCGATCGGCTTCATCGCCGCGACCCGCAGTCCGCGCGCCGCGTACGCGCGGCACAGGCCGGCCGCGATCCGGGTCTTGCCGACGCCCGTATCGGTGCCCGTCACGAACACCCCCCAGGGCTTCACCGGCGTGCGGCCGTGCGCAGCTGGCGCCTGAAGTCCTCGAACGCGATCGTCGTGTCGCCGCCGCGTGCGGGCGTGCGCGCCGCCGAGGCCCAGGCATGGCCGAACACGACCTCGCAACTCGCCTGCAGACGGCCCTCGCACCGGTGCCGCTCGTAGGCGGCGCGCATCGCGCGCAGCTTGCCCTTGCCGGTCAGCCCGCGGGCGCGCCCGGCGAGCACGTTGCGCGCGCCGCAGGCCTTGAGGTCGGCCATCAGGCCGCCGACGTCCGCGTAGGTCACGGTGCGCAGCTCGACGTCTAGCACCGGTTGCGCGAAGCGCGCGCGCACCAAGGCATCGCCGAGGTCGTGCATGTCGAGGAAGCGGTTCACGTGCGCGTCGCCGTCCGCCTGCACCCAGGCCGCGCGCAACTCGCGCAGCGTGTCCGGTCCGAGACTCGTGAAGCTGAACAGGCCGCCCGGCGCCAGTACGCGCCGCACCTCGGCGAGCACGACGTCCGGTTCGCACCACGGCAGCGCCAGGTTGCTGAACAACAGGTCGATGCTGCCGTCGGCGAACGGCAGGCACGCCAGATCGCCGCACACCCGGTCGAAGCGCCGCCACCAGGACTGCTGGCGCCGCGCGGCCCGCAGCATGCCGAGCGCCAGGTCCAGCGCGACGACGTGCGCGCGCGGATAGCGGCGCCGCAGCGCACGGCTCGCGTGGCCGGTGCCGGCGCCCGCGTCGACGACGCGCCGCGGCGCGAGCGACACGTAGTCGAGGCGTCGCAGCAGCTCCTCGCGGACCTCGCCCTGCAGGATTGCCGCGCCGTCGTAGCTCGCGGCGGCGCGGTCGAACGAACGGCGCAGCGCGGTCGGCTCACAGCGGTAACCGTCCGTCTCGAGTCGCGCGTCCGCCGCGCCGTCCGCATCAGGCGGTGGCGGCAAGAGGCTCCCCCGCCGGCCGGGGCTCGGCGACGAGGTTCAGGCGTTCGAACAGGCGTACATCCTGGGCGCAGTCGGGGTTGCCGGTCGTGAGCAGCTTCTCGCCGTAGAAGATCGAGTTCGCGCCGGCGAGGAAGCACAGCGCCTGCAGCTCATCGTTCATGTCGCTGCGCCCGGCGGAGAGGCGCACGTGGGATCGCGGCATCAGGATCCGGGCCGCGGCGATCGTGCGCACGAAATCGAACGGATCGATCGGCGGGGCGTGCGCGAGCGGCGTGCCGGGCACGCGCACCAGGCGGTTGATCGGCACGCTCTGCGGATGCTCCGGCAGCGTCGCGAGCGCATGCAGCATCGCAGCGCGGTCCTGCGGCGTCTCGCCCATGCCGACGATCCCGCCGCAACAGACGTGCATGCCCGCGTCGCGCACCGCCCGCAGGGTGTCGAGCCGGTCCTCGAAGGTGCGCGTCGTGATGATCTTCGCGTAATACTCGGGCGAGGTGTCGATGTTGTGGTTGTAATAATCCAGCCCCGCGGCCTGCAGTTCCCGCGCCTGCTCGGCGGTGAGCATGCCGAGCGTCGCGCAGGTCTCGAGGCCCATCTGCTTGACGGCGCCGATCATGGCGACGACCTTGCGCAGATCCTTCGGTTTCGGCGAGCGGTAAGCGGCGCCCATGCAGAAACGCGTCGCGCCGGCGCATTTCGCCGCGTGCGCGCGCGCGATCACCGCGCCGACCTCCAGCAGTTCCTCGGCTTCGAGGCCGGTGTCGTGCCGCACGCTCTGCGGGCAGTAGGCGCAATCCTCGGGGCAGGCGCCGGTCTTGATGCTGAGCAGGGTGCTGATCTGCACCGTGTTCGGCACGTGATGGCGCCTATGGGTCTGTTGTGCCGCAAGCAGCAGGTCCATGAACGGCCGCGCGAGCAGCGCCTGCACCTCGGCGAGCGTCCAATCGTTTCGTACCGTCACCCTGGGTGCCCCTTGCCGGTTCCGTCGCGGCGGCCATTGCACTGAGGTGCAGTATTCGGTCGGCGCCGGCGCTAGTCAACCCGGACGGTGCCCGGCGGTTGACCAAGGCCGCTGCCGCCTCCGTTCAGCGGAACTGGTAATTCAAGAGGATGCCGATGAACACGCTCATGCCGACGTAGTGGTTGTTGAGGAACGCGCGAAAGCAACCCTCGGGCTCGCGCCGACGGATCAGCCACTGCTGGCGCGCGAAGAACGCGGCCGCCGCGATCAGGCCCGACCAGTACCAAACGCCGAGCCCGCTTTGGCGGCCGACCAAGACGAGCGCGAGCAGCGTCATGCCCTGCAGAACCGCAATGATGTGCCGATCCGAGTCGCCGAACAGGAGCGCGGTCGAGCGCACGCCGATCTTGCGATCGTCGTCGCGATCGACCATCGCGTAGATGGTGTCGTAGACGACCACCCAGAGGAAGTTCGCGAGGAACAGCAGCCACGCGATCCGCGGCACCTTGCCGAGCTGCGCCGCGAACGCCATCGGGATCCCCCAGCCGAACGACAGGCCGAGGTATAGCTGCGGCACCGACAGGAATCGCTTGATGAACGGGTAGCTGAGCGCAAGCAACGCGCCCACGACCGCGAGGCGCAGCGCCAGAGGATCGAGCTGCAGTGCGAGCGCGAGGGCGACGACACCGAGGATCGCCGCGAGCACGAGCGCCTCCCCCGCCGAGACGCGCCCCGCCGCGAGCGGCCGGTCCATGGTGCGCGCCACGTGCGGGTCGAAATCGCGATCGGCGTAGTCGTTGATCACGCAGCCAGCCGAGCGCATCAACAGCACACCGACCACGAAGATCGTGAAAATGGCCGGCCGCGGCTCACCGTCGCGCGAGATCCAAAGCGCCCAGAGAGTCGGCCAAAGCAGCAGGTAGGCGCCGATCGGGCGGTCGAGGCGCATCAAGCGGCCGTAGTCGGCGAGCGTTGCGCCGATCCGCGGCAGTGCCTGGGTCGTCCATGGGTGGCAACGGATTCGATAGACGAACCAGCGCCAGCGCGCGAGCAGCGCTTGCGCCAATTCATCGGCCGAGTGCGGCAGGCGCATGGCGACGGACCGCTACGCCGCGCCCATCATGGGCAGGAACAGCTCCTGCACGGCGAGCGGTGCCGAGCGCAAGGAGATCCGCGAGCGCCGCGCCCAGAGGCCCGCGTGGGGGGCCCCTCGCAGCGCGCGCCGGCCGAGCGCCGTATCCGCCGGCAGCCATGCAAACTCGTACGCGCCGCGATCGACGCCAGAGAGCACTTTCAGGGTTTCGCCGAGCGCCGAGTCGCCGAGCTCGGCGAGCCACGGATGGGCGGCGAGCGTCGAATCCGGCATGATCGTGCGCTCGAGCACCCAGAGCCGGCCGTCGCAGCACAGCTCGTCCTCGCGGAACAGCCCGGCCGTGTCGCTCACTGCGAGATGGCGCTTGTCGTCGGCGCCGAGCAGGCCGGTCCACATGTCACCGAGGCGCAGTTCGAAGCGCTGTCCGAGGCTCGCGCGCAGGCGCGTCGTCAGCAGTCCCTGGCCGATCAGCCAGGGACGCAGCCGCGCATCGACCGGCCGCTCGCCGAGCCGTTCGGCCGGCAGCCACTCGATCGCCGCAGATCGCCATTTCGCTGCGCTCGACATCGGCCCATTCTACCCGACGTGCCCATATCGCTCGGCGCCGCCGAGCCACCGGCCGAGCAGCGGCTCGATGCGCTCCGGCCAGTCGGCGAGCAGCGCTTCCGCGGCGATCTGCACGGGAGGCAGAAGATCCGCATCCCGGGCGAGATCCGCGACGCGCATTTGCGCGAGCCCCGTCTGCCGGGTACCGAGCAGCTCACCGGGGCCGCGCAGCTGCAGATCGCGCCGCGCGACCTCGAAGCCGTCGTTGGTCGCGCGCAGCACGGCGAGGCGCTCGCGGGCGAGCCTGGCGAGCGGCGCGCGGTAGATGAGCACGCAGCCGCTCGCGTGGCTGCCGCGCCCGACCCGACCGCGCAGCTGATGGAGCTGTGCGAGGCCCATTCGCTCGGCGTTCTCGATCACCATCAAGGTCGCATTCGGCACGTCGACCCCGACCTCGATCACCGTGGTCGCGACGAGCAGCTGCAGCTGGCCGTTCTTGAATTGACGCATGCTGCGCTCCTTCGCCGCGGCCGGCATCCGGCCGTGCACCAAGCCGACCCGGATCTCGGGCAAGGCTTGGGCGAGCGCCGCCGCGGTTTCCTCCGCGGCCTGGAACGGCATGTCGGCCGATTCGTCGATCAGCGGGCATACCCAATAGGCCTGGCGCCCCTCGAGGCATGCGTTGCGGATCCGCTGCACCACCTCCTCGCGGCGGGACTCGGCGATCACGACGGTGCGTACCGGCGTGCGTCCCGGCGGCAGCTCGTCGATCACCGATACGTCGAGATCGGCGTACGCCGCCATCGCCAGTGTCCGCGGAATCGGCGTCGCCGTCATGATCAGCTGGTGCGGGCGGCGGTCGCCCGCGGCGCCCTTCTCGCGCAAGCTCAGCCGTTGATGCACGCCGAAACGGTGCTGCTCATCGACGATCACGATCGACAGCGAACGAAACTCCACGCCTTCCTGGAACAGCGCGTGGGTGCCGATCACGATCGGCGTCGCGCCGCTCTTCACGCCGGCAAGCGCATCCCGGCGCGTCTTGCCGGGCTGCCGGCCGGCAAGCAGCGCGACCGCGGTGCCGAGCGGCTCGAACCAGCGCCGGAAATTCTGCGCATGCTGGTCGGCGAGCAGCTCCGTCGGCGCCATCAGCGCGATCTGCGTCCCGGCCTCGAGCGCGGCGCAGGCGGCGAGCGCGGCGACCAGGGTCTTGCCGCAGCCGACGTCGCCCTGGACGAGGCGCAGCATCGGGGTGGCAAGCGCGAGGTCGGCCTCGATTTCGCCGAGCACGCGGCGCTGCGCCGCCGTCATGCAAAACGGCAGCGCCGCGAGCACGCTCGCCTGCAAGCCGCCGTGCGCGCGCAGCGGCCAGCCGGGCGCGAGCTGGACGCGGCGCCGCAAGAGCTTCAGCGACAGATGATGCGCGAGCAGTTCCTCGAACGCGAGCCGCCGCTGCGCCGGGTGGCGCCGCTCGAGCAGCGCCTCGATCGGCGCGTCCGGCGGCGGACGGTGCACGAAGCGCAGCGCCTCATGCAACGCCGGCATCGATTCGGCCGCGAGCAGCGCCGGCGGCAGCCAGTCGTCGAGATCCCGGGCGCCCAGCCGGTCGAGCGCCGCGCCGACCAGCTGGCGCAGGCGCCCCTGGGTCAGGCCTTCGGTCGCCGGATAGACCGGCGTCAAGTGCTCGACCTGTGCGCCGCCCGGCTCGACGCGACGATATTCCGGGTGGACGAATTCGAGGCCGGTCGGCCCGCGCCGCGCTTCGCCGAAGCAGCGCAGCCGCGCGCCGCGCGCGAGCCCGTGCTGCTGTCCGGCGCTGAAATGGAAGAAACGCAGCGTCAGGCTGCCGGTGCCGTCGGCGATCCTGCACAACAGCTGCCGGCGGCCGCGAAACGTCACCTCGGTCAGCTGAACCTCGCCTTCGACGGCGGCGCGCTGGCCCGCGCGCAGTTCGCCGAGCGCGACGGTGCGCGTCCGGTCCTCGTAGCGCAGCGGCAGCAGGAACAACAGGTCTTGGATCGATTCGATGCCGAGCGCGCGCAGCCGCTGCGCGAGCGCCTCGCCCACGCCACGCAGCGCGGTGACCGGTGTCGCGGCGGGCGTCACAGGGCGACGATGCACTCCGCTTCGATCTGTGCCCCGCGCGGCAGGGCCGCGACGCCGACCGCGGCGCGTGCCGGGAACGGTTCGCGGAAATACTCGGCCATGATCTGGTTCACCAGCGCGAAGTGCGCGAGGTCCAGCAAGTAGAGGTTGACCTTGACGACCGCATCGAGGCTCGCCCCGGCCGCGGTGACGATCGCCCGCAGATTGGCGAAAACCCGGTGCGCTTGCGGCTCGATGCCGCCCGCGACCAGCGCCATCGTCGCCGGGTCGAGCGCGATCTGCCCGGAGACCCAGATCGTGCCGCCGACGCGCACCGCCTGCGAGTAGGTGCCGATCGCGGAGGGCGCGGCGTCCGTCGAAATGATCTGCTTGCTCATGTTTCCTCGCAGTCCAGGGTCATGCCAGCGTGCGATGCACGCGTTGTACGTCCGGCATCCGCCGGATCGTCTTGATCACCTGCGCCAGGTGCTTGCGGTCGCGCACCTGCAGCTCGAACGTCAGCGCCGAAGTCGCGGCATCCCGCTCCTCGAGCGTCACGTGATCGATGTTCGTCTCGGTGCCCGCAATGCTCGAGGCGACCGCTGCGAGCACGCCGACGCGGTTGCTGATCTCCAGCTGGATCTCGCAGCTGAACAGGCGGCTGCGATGCGCTTCCCATGCGACCGGCAGCCACTTGTCGGGCTGTTTGCGGTACTCGGAGAGATTGCCGCAAGTCTGCCGGTGGATCACCAGGCCCCGGCCTGTGCTGAGGTAGGCCATGACCGGATCGTTGGGAATGGGAAAACAGCAGCGCGCATAGGTGACGAGCAGGCCCTCGGTGCCGGCGATCATCAGCGGCCCGCGGTGCTTGCCCGTGGATTGCTCGTCGGCCGCCGGCTGCAGCCGGCGGGCGACGAGCGGTGCGAGCCGCTCGCCGAGGCCGATTTTCTCGTAAAGATCGTCGGCATCCTTGAGATTGAGTTCTGCGACCGCGGCGTCGACATTCGACTGCGGGATCTTCTTCAGGCTCAGCGAAAATTCTTCGAGCGCGAGATTCAACAGGCGCCGGCCGAGCTCGATCGCGTCGCCGCGCTTCAGATTCTTCAGATACTGGCGGATGGCCGCGCGGGCCTTCGCGGTTACGAGGAAAGCCGACCAGGACGGGTTCGGCGTCGCCCCCTTGGCGGTGATGATCTCGACCGTCTGACCGTTGCGCAGCGGCGTGCGCAGCGGCACGAGGCGGCGGTCGACCTTGGCGGCGACGCAGCGGTTGCCGACGTCCGTATGGATTGCGTAGGCGAAGTCGACCGCGGTCGCGCCGCTCGGCAGCCGCAAAATCTTGCCCTTCGGCGTGAATACGTAGACCTTGTCGGGGAACAGATCGACCTTGACGCTCTCGAGGAATTCCTCGGAACTGCCGCCCTCGTGGATCTGCACGAGGCCGGCGAGCCATTCGCGCGCGCGATCGTGCTCGATGCCGCCGAAGACGTCGCCCCCGGACTTGTACTTCCAGTGCGCCGCGATGCCCGATTCGGCGACGCGGTGCATCTGCTCGGAGCGGATCTGCACCTCGATCGGCACGCCGTTCGGTCCAAACAGCGTCGTGTGCAGCGACTGGTAGCCGTTGACGCGGGGAATCGCGACGTAGTCCTTGAACCGTCCCGGCATCGGCTTGTACAGGCCGTGCACCAGGCCGAGCGTGCGGTAGCAGGTGTCGGCCGATTCGACCACGATGCGAAATCCGTAGACGTCGACGATCTCGTTGAGCGATATGCCCTTGGCATGCATCTTCTTGTAGATGCTGTACAGGTGCTTCTCGCGGCCCTCGATGCCGGCGGCGAGCCCCGCCTTCGCCAGCGCACCCTTCAACGCCCCGGAGATCCGGCCGATGAACTCCTTCTGATTGCCGCGCGCCCGCTTGACCTCCTTTTCCAGCACCTTGTAGCGCTGCGGATACAGGGCCCTGAAGCCGAGGTCCTCGAGTTCCAGCTTCACCGCGTAGAGCCCGAGGCGCTCGGCGATCGGTGCGTAGATCTCCAGGGTCTCGCGCGCGATCCGGCGGCGCTTCACGGGCGGCATCACGCCGAGGGTGCGCATGTTGTGCATCCGGTCGGCGAGCTTGACCATGATCACGCGGATGTCGCGCACCATCGCCAGCAACATCTTGCGAAAGCTCTCGGCCTGCGCCTCCTCGCGGTTCTTGAACTGGATCTGGTCGAGCTTGCTCACGCCGTCGACGAGTTCGGCGACGATCTGGCCGAAGACCGTGGCGATCTCCGCCTTGGCGGTCGGCGTGTCCTCCATCACGTCGTGCAAGATCGCGGCGACCAGTGTGTCGCCGTCGAGATGCAGGTCGGCGAGGATGCCGGCGACTGCGACCGGATGGGTGATGTACGGCTCGCCGGAGACGCGCGTCTGTCCCTGATGGCGCTCGGCGCCGAATTCGTACGCTTCGCGCACCCGCTCGATCTGCGCCGGCGGCAGGTAGGCTTCCAGCTTGTCCAAAAGCTGGCTGATCCCGGTCGAGCGTCTTACTCCGGGCAGGAATCCGAGTAGCGAGGACGCATAGTCCATCGGATCCTTGCGGGCGGCCGACCCGCCATCAATCGCCGAGCCCGAGTTGCGGGGCGCGGAAGTCCGACGGCATGTCGAGTTCGCTCACGGGCTGGGGCGCCGGTTCCTCGGGCTCCTCGAGCATCTGCATGGTCACGTTGCCGGCGGCGATTTCCCGCAGCGCAACGACCGTCGCCTTGTCGTTCTCCCACTCGACCGTCGCCTCGGCGCCGTTCGCCAGGCGACGGGCGCGCTTGGCGGCGAGCAACACGAGGTTGAACAGGTTCGGTTCGTTCTGCAAACAGTCTTCGACCGTGATACGTGCCATGGATGACAATCGTCCTGCAAATTTGCCTTAAGGAGCGGTCTCGTAGAGTACCAGAGAACCGGCGGCGGCGGCGAGGATCCGCCGCATCGCCCGCCGCACTCAAGCGCGCGCCGTGAGCCGCGCGCCGAGTTCGCGGATTTGCGGCCGGTCGGCGCGCAGGGCCTCGCCGCGACCCTGCACGACGTTCTCGAGATCCGCGAGGGCCTGCTCGAAGCGGTCGTTGACGACGACATAGTGGAATTCGTCCCAGTGGCGTATGTCGTCCACCGAGTCTCGCAGGCGCCGCCGGATGACCGCGTCGGCGTCGGTGCTGCGCCCCCGCAAGCGCTCCTCGAGGACGGCGAGCGACGGCGGCAGGACGAATATGCTGCGCGCTTCGGCCAGGCGCGCCCGCACCTGCCGGGCGCCCTGCCAGTCGATCTCCAGCAGCAGCCGTTCGCCGCGCGCGAGCGCTTCGCGCACGGTGTGCAGGCTGGTGCCGTAGTAATTGTCGAAGACCTTGGCGTGCTCGAGAAATTCCTCGCGGGCGGCCAGTTCGAGGAAGCGCTCGACCGAGACGAAGTGGTAGTCGCGTCCGTCGACCTCGCTCGGCCGGCGCGCGCGGGTGGTGTACGAGACCGAGAAGCGCAAGCGCGGATCCCGCTCCATCAGTGCCTTGACGAGGCTGGTCTTGCCGGCCCCCGAGGGGGCGGCGATCACGAAGAGGCGGCCGGCGGCGCCGGGTTCCGAGCCCAAGTCCACGCGCCCCTACCCGGTGTTCGGCACCGGCTCGCGCGCGGTGCATGGATGATATTGATTCACACGCCCGAACCGACCGCGAAGCCCCAGGGACGATTTCGCAAAGAGCTCGCAACGATCCACGCCGAGGCGGCCAACAGCAGAGTCACGACGAGTTCCGACCACTGATATCGAGGCGGCGTCGCCCATGCGGGCGGCGGCCGCGCAAAAAAGCTCGGCACCCAAACTAGAAGCCCAAACAAGCTCATCATGATCGCTTCGAGGGTCGCCGCCAGACGGGGGAGAACCCAAACAACGATGCCAATTCCAGCGGCAACGTGACCGAGCCCCGTGAAGTAAGCGATTCCCAACCGATCAGGTAGCCAGCCAGGCACCATACTGGCGGTGTAATCCGCGTAAGCAAAGTGCGACCATCCGTAGAAGACACAGGTGAGGCCAAACAGAACTTGTGCCGTGCGCACGGCGCGCTCGCCGGCGATTGGCATCCGCGATCCTCCCGATGGCCAGCGCAACATGGCGTAAAGGATCCAGGCGCCGACGAGCGGCGCCAGAGCTTCGCAAAATCCATACCACGCGCCCACGCTGAGCGGTTTGGCGAGAACCGCCAGCACGCAAGTCACGGCCCGGACTGTCTGGTACGCGCAGATCGTCAATGCGCTCGGCAAGGCCGTGCGCGAGAAGCAAAGACCGGCGCTCGCCGCGAGGACTAGTAGCGCGGATCCGTAGATCCAAATCTGCTGCCAGGCAATCCATGCAGGAAAGGCCTGCACTATTGCAGCGAAGTCGCCATGACTGAGGCTCAAGATGGCGGCGCTCGCCAATGCGATGGCGAACAAGCCTCGACTGAGTCCAACAATGCGCATGGGCACTTCCACGGACGCTATTCGATGTTCTGCACCTGCTCGCGCATCTGCTCGATCAGGACCTTCATGTCGACGGCCGCGCGTGTCGTCTCGAGGTCCTGCGACTTCGACGAGAGCGTGTTCGCCTCGCGGTTCAGTTCCTGCATCAGGAAGTCGAGCCGGCGGCCGGCCGGTTCGTTCGCCGCGAAGCTCTTGCGAATCTCGGCGACGTGGCCGCGCAGACGGTCGAGTTCCTCATCCACATCCAGGCGCTGCGCGAGGATCGCGAGTTCCTGTTCCAGGCGGTCGTGGTCGACCGCGGCGACGATTTCGGCGATACGCTCGCGCAGCTTCGCGTGCATCCGCGCGCGCACCTCCGGCAGGCGCCCGGCGACCCGCGCGGCAACGTCGAGCACGCCGCTGCAACGCTGCTCGAGGTTCTCCTGGAGCCGCGCGCCCTCGCTCGCGCGGAACCGGTCGAGCTCGGCGAGCGCCTCGAGGAGCAGCGTCTGCGCGGCCTCGTGCACCGGCGTGATGTTGCGCGCCGTGTCGCAGACGACGCCCGGCCAGCGCAGCAGATCGACGACGCCGATCCGTCCGGCGGGGCCGGCGAGCTCGGCGATCTGCCTCGCGCGTGCGGCCAGGGACTCGATCAGTGCGGCGTCGAGATCCAGCGCGCCGGTGCCCGCGGCCGGCCGGAAGGATAGTGCGCATTCCGTCTTGCCGCGGCGCACCGCGCCGGCGATCGCCTGGCGGAACCGATTTTCGGCCGAGCGGAACTCCTCGGGCAGGCGCACGCTGACCTCGAGGAAGCGGTGATTCACCGTGCGGATCTCCCATACGAGATTTCCCGCCGGAACCGCGCGCTCGCGGCGCGCGAAGCCTGTCATGCTTCGAATCATGGAGGGGTTTGCGGCATAATCGGCGATAATCCGCCGGCGAGTCTAGCAGAAGACCAGGAGCCGCCATTGCAAATAGATACCGCGGATGTCAGCTTGATCGGACACCGCGAAGAGAACCAGGACCGGGTCGCGGTCGCTGCGGATGAACATTCGGCGCTGCTCGTCGCGATCGACGGTATGGGCGGGCACGCGCAAGGAGCCAGGGCCGCCGAGACGGCTCTCGCGGCATTGCTGGAGGCATTCTGGCAAACGCCGCATCCGGTGTTCGATCCGCTCGGCTTCCTGCATCTGGCGCTCGGCCGCGCCCACGACGAGGTCGTCAAGCTCGGTGCGGGGCTCGGCGTCGAGGCGCGTCCGCGCGCGACCAGCGCGATCTGCCTGGTCCAGGACTCGGCCGCTTACTGGGCGCACGTCGGCGACAGCCGCGTGTACCAGCTTCGCCAGCAGCGCGTGCTCGAGCGCACACGTGACCACAGCCACGTCGAAGTCCTGCTGCGCGAGGGTTTGATCACGGAGGCCGAGGTCCAGGGACATCCGATGCGCAACTACGTCGAATGCTGCCTCGGCGGCGATGCGGTGCTGCCGGAGATGAGCATCTCGACGCGCCGGCGTCTGAATGCCGGCGATGTCCTGCTGCTGTGCACCGACGGATTTTGGACCGGCCTCAAGGACGAGGATTTGATCCGGTTCGCGCAGGACCGGGACAAGGCGCTGCGCGTGGCGCTGACCGATCTCGGCAACCGGGCCGTCGACGCCGCCGCGCCGTACAGCGACAACACCAGCGCGGCGGTCCTGCGCTGGCGCGCGGCATGAACGAGCGTCCGAGCGGCCGCGCGCCCGACGAACTGCGCGCGCTCAGTTTCACGCGCCACTTCACGCGCCACGCGGAAGGTTCCGTCCTGGTCGGGTTCGGCGACACCCGGGTGTTGTGCACCGCGAGCGTCGAGGACGGGGTCCCGCCCTTCCTGCGCGGCAAGGCGCAGGGCTGGGTCACGGCAGAGTACGGCATGTTGCCGCGTGCGACCCACACTCGCGGTGCGCGCGAGGCGGCGCGCGGCAAGCAATCGGGACGCACGCAAGAGATCCAGCGGCTCATCGGGCGCAGCCTGCGGGCGGTCGTCGACCTCAAGGCGCTCGGCGAGCGCACCGTGACGCTCGACTGCGACGTGCTGCAGGCCGACGGCGGAACGCGCACGGCGGCGATCACCGGCGGCTTCGTCGCCCTCGCCGACGCCGTCGACTCGCTGCTCGAGCGGCGCATCCTGCGCAGCAACCCGCTGCATGGCCAGGTCGCCGCGGTGTCGGTCGGCATCTATCGCGGCGTCGCGGTCGTCGATCTCGACTATGCCGAGGATTCGAACGCGGAGACCGACATGAATGTCGTGATGAACAGCGGCGGCGGGTTCATCGAGATCCAGGGTACGGCGGAGGGGCACGCGTTCCGCCGCCACGAGTTCGACCGTTTGCTCGATCTCGCGACCGTCAGCATCGGCCGGCTGCATGCGGCGCAGATCGACGCCCGCGGCGGCTAGCCGGCTCGTCGTCGCGACCGGCAACCCCGGCAAGCTGCGCGAATTGCGCGCGCTGCTCGCCGGGCTGCCATTCGCGGTGGTCGGTCTGCGAGAGTTCGGCATCCTCGCGCCCGAGGAGACCGGCACGACGTTGCTCGCGAACGCGCTGCTGAAGGCGCGGCACGCCGCCGCCGCGACCGGCCTTGCGGTCGTTGCCGACGACTCGGGGCTCGAGGTCGACGCGCTCGGCGGAGCCCCGGGCGTGTACTCGGCCCGGTACGCCGGGCCGGATGCCGACGATGCGGCGAACAACGCCAAGTTAATCGCGGCGCTCGCCGGCCTGCCGCCCGCGAAGCGCGGCGCTCGCTACCGCTGCGTGCTGGCGTACCTGCCTGCGCTGCCCGGCGCTGCGCCGGTGATCGCCGAGGCCGTATGGCGAGGTTCGATCGTCGCCGAGCCGCGCGGCGCCGGCGGCTTCGGTTACGATCCGCTGTTCCTGCCGTCGGCATGCTCCAAGACCGCGGCCGAGCTCGACCCCGAGGTCAAGAACCGCGTCAGCCACCGCGGCGTCGCCCTACGCAGGCTGCGCGAGCGGCTCGAACGCGATGCGGCGGGCGGCGCTTGAGCACGCCGCCGCCGCTCGCATTGTATGTGCACATGCCCTGGTGCGTGCGCAAGTGCCCGTACTGCGATTTCAATTCCCACGCGCTGCGCGGGCCGCGGCCGGACGGCTCTTACGTCGATGCGCTGCTGCGCGACTTCGAGCGCGAGCTGGCGATGATCGACGGACGGACGATCGAGACGGTGTTCTTCGGCGGCGGCACGCCGAGCCTGTTCGCTGCGGACGATTACGCGCGCCTGCTCGCCGGGTTGCGCGCCCGCACGCCGATCGCCGCCGACGCGGAGATCACGCTCGAGGCGAACCCGGGCACCGTCGAGCGCGGCGCGTTCGCCGCCTACCGCCAGGCCGGCATCAACCGAGTCTCGCTCGGTGCGCAGACATTCTCCGCGAGCTCGCTCGCGGCGCTCGGTCGGATCCATTCGCCGCAGGAGACGCTGCGCGGCGTCGAGGAACTACAGGCTGCGCGGCTGGAGAACTTCAACCTCGATCTGATGTACGGTCTGCCGGAGCAAACGCCGGCGATGGCGCTCGCCGACGTCGCCGCTGCCTGCGCGCTCGGGCCCGCACACCTGTCGCATTACCAGCTCACGCTCGAACCGGGCACGGTGTTTCATTCGCGGCCGCCGCCGCTGCCCGGCGAGGATGCCATTTGGGCGATGCAGACCGAATGCCAGCGGCTGCTCGCGGACATGGGCTACGAGCAATACGAGGTCTCCGCTTACGCGCGCTCCGGCGGGCGTTGTCGGCACAACCTGAACTACTGGCGCTTCGGCGACTACGTCGGCATCGGCGCGGGCGCGCACGGCAAGCTGAGCCTCGAGTTGCCCGGGCGGATCCTGCGCAGCGTCAAGCCACGAATGCCGGGCGCGTACATCGCGGCCGCCGCCGGCGCCGAGGCGCGAATCGGCGAGCGCGCGCCGATCGCCGAGGACTCGCTGCCGTTCGAATTCATGCTCAACGCCCTGCGCCTCAACCAGGGGTTCGGCGACGCGGATTTCGAGGCGCGGACCGGCCTCGGCATGCAGCGGGTCACGCCGGCTCTGCTGGACGCGCGGCGCCGGGGCTTGCTCGAACGGCGCGCGGACGGCTGGCGGCCGAGCGAGCTCGGCCGGCGCTTTCTCAACGATCTGCAGGCCATTTTCCTGCCTTGAGCTTATGCACACCGGCAGAAGGTTCCCGATCAAAGCGGCACCTACGACACATTGCACGCACAATAGGTCAAATGAGCAACATAAGTGATTGATTTAATTATTAAAAGTGCCGTGTCTATTTTTTGACCAAATTAACATTTACAGATATTTGCCGGATCGGCGCTGCGGGCACTGCGGGCCGTCCACAGACTTATCCACAGTTAATGTGGACAATTGCGCGGGCCCCGCACCGCCTTGGCCCCCGGCTTGCCGCGGCGACGTTCAACGGCTAGACTGCGCGGCCCGTCTGGAGCCCGCGATCGGCTCGATCGGGCCCGACAGCCGGCATGGCGCTGCGCCATTGGCGCTTCGATTCTGCCGCAACGACACATGGCGAGGACTGGATCATGAAAGCCGGCATTCATCCCGATTACCAGGAAATCACCGTCAGTTGCTCCTGCGGCAACACGTTCAAGACGCGTTCGACAATCGGTCACGATCTGCAGATCGAAGTGTGCTCGAACTGTCATCCGTTCTACACCGGCAAGCAGAAGATCCTCGACACGGGCGGGCGCGTCGACAAGTTCCGCAAGAAGTACGCGACGCTCGCGCCGCGCGGCTGATCGCGAGCCGCGTGCTCGCGGGCGCGACGCGTTCCGCGCTCTTGCGCTCCACTGCATTCGCGCGACGGCGTCGCGCTTGCTTTCGCGTGCGCGCTCGTGCAAACCTTCCCGATCCAGGCACCCGCGGGCCGCTTCGAAATCGGATGAGCGCATGAGCACGAAGTACGAACTGAAGAACTCGGTGACCGGCAAGGCGACGCAACTCGATGCGATATCGGGCACGATCGGGCCGGACGTGCTGAACATCGCGCCGCTGCTGAAGGAACAGGGCATCTTCACGTTCGACCCGGGATTCATGGCGACCGCGAGTACGGACAGCAAGATCACGTACATCGACGGCGACGCCGGGGTGCTCCTGTATCGCGGCTATCCCGTCGAACAGCTCGCCGAGAAGTCGACCTATCTCGAGGTCGCCAATCTGCTGGTCTACGGCTCCCTGCCGTCGAAGGCGCAGCTGGAGGCGTTTCGGCTCTCGATCACCCACCACACGATGGTCAACGAGCAGCTGCTGCGCTTCTTCCAGGGCTTCAATCACAATGCGCATCCGATGGCCAAGGTCGCGGCGGTCGTCGCTTCGATGGCGGCCTTCTACCACGACTCCACGGACATCAACGACCCGCGGCACCGGGAGATATTCGCGCACCGGATCATCGCCAAGCTGCCGACGATCGCAGCGGCGGCCTACAAGCACTCGCTCGGCCAGCCCTTCATCTATCCACGCAACGACCTGCGCTACTGCTCGAACATGCTGAACATGTTCTTTGCGGTGCCGTGCGAGCCGTATGCGATCGATCCGATCGCGGCCGAAGCGATCGATCTGCTGTTCATACTGCACGCCGATCATGAGCAGAATGCGAGCACTTCGACGGTGCGGCTCGCCGGCAGCACCGGCGCGAACCCCTACGCCGCCATTTCCGCCGGTGTCTCGGCGCTCTGGGGCCCGGCCCACGGCGGGGCGAACGAAGCCGTGCTCGACATGCTCGAGGGAATCGGCACGACCGCGGGCATCGATGCCTTTCTCGCGCGCGTCAAGGACAAGCAGGGCAACGTCCGCTTGATGGGCTTCGGCCACCGTGTATACAAGAACTTCGATCCGCGCGCGAAGATCATCCGCGCGATGTGTTACCGGGTGCTGGAGAAGGTCGGTCGCACCGATTCGCCATTGTTCGAGCTCGCCCTGCGCCTCGAGGAGATCGCGCTGCAGGACGAATATTTCGTCTCACGCCAACTGTATCCGAACGTCGACTTCTACTCCGGCATCATCTACAGCGCGCTCGGCATCCCGCGCTCGATGTTTACGGTGATGTTCGCGATCGCGCGCACGGCCGGATGGGTCGCGCACTGGCAGGAAATGGTCTCCGACCCGCACATGCGCATCGGCCGGCCCCGTCAGCTGTACACCGGCCCGACCAAGCGGGACTACACGCCGATCGACAGGCGCTGAGCCGGTGGCGGTGGCGGCACGGCGTAGAACAGCCGCCGCGATGGCGGCCGTGACCGTCCTTGCCGCGGGCGCAGCAGCCGCATCCGCGGCGCCCGCGGCCGGGGTTTGTCCGCCGTCGTCGAGGCCGACCACGCCGGTCGCGCTCGGCACCGCGGAATGGAACGGCTGGGGCCGCGACGTCGACAACAACCGCTATCAACCGGAACCGGCACTGCGGGCGGCCGACGTGCCGAAGCTCGCGGTGAAATGGGCGTACGCCATGGCGCCGGCGGATGCCTACGGCCAGCCGACCGTGGTCGGCGGCCGCGTGTTCGTCACCAGTTCCGCGGGCTGGGTGTACTCGCTCGACGCCCGCACCGGCTGCACGTACTGGACGTTCGACGCGGCCGCGCCCGTCGATACGCCGATCGTCGTCGGCGAACTCGGCAAGCCGGTCCTGATCCGGCCGCGCTGGCGGCGCTGGCATCGGCAAAATGCCCACATCCCGGTGATCGAACCGCCGAGTGCGCTGATCTTCGGCGACGGCTCCGGCAACGTCTATGCGCTCGACGCCGAGCGCGGCACGCTGCTGTGGAAGGTCGCGGCCGGCGCGAGCATGCACGGCGGCGTGAGCGGCGCACCGGCGGTGTACGACGGGCGCGTTTATGTGCTGCTGACGAGCGCAGGTTTCACGCACGGCGCCGTCGCATCCCTGGACCTCGCGACCGGCGCGTTGCTCTGGGAATCGCCGATCCCGCGCTCGACCGCCGATCCGGCCGACGGCGGCGCCATCGCCGGCACGCCGACCGTCGATCCGCGGCGCGCATCGCTGTACGTCGCGGTCGGCGGCGCGGTCGTCGCGCTGGATCTGACCGACGGCCGGCCGCGTTGGGTCGCCCCGGTGCCGCCGCCGAATCGCCCCGATCCGGCCGACGATCCGGTCACCGATACGGCTGCGCCCGCCGGCAATCCGCCGATCCTGCAGTCGCTCGCGGACGGCCGACAGGTGCTGCTCTCGGCGAACGCCGCGGGCATCGCCTATGCTTTGGATCCGGACCGCAACGGCGCCCTGCTGTGGCAGGCGGCGGTGCTGCGCGGCACGGGCGGCGTCGAGTGGGCTCATGCCTCGGACCATCGCGACGTGTACGTCGCGTTCGCCGACCGCCGCCCGCAAGCGGGCAGTGACAACGCCGCTCTCGCCTCGCTCGCCATCGCGAGCGGCAAGGTACGCTGGCTGAAGCGCGCGTCGCAGCCGACCTGTGCGGTACAGGGCCGGCGCTGCGCGCCCGCGCACGCGCACGCGCTCACGGTGATACCCGGAATCGTCTTCAGCGGTTCGATCGATGGCCACCTGCGCGCGTACTCGACGATCGACGGCATGGCCGTCTGGGACTACGACACCGCGCGAAGCTTTCAGACCATCAACGGCGGTGCCGTCCGCGGCGGCTCGCTCGGCCGCGACGGACCGACGGTCGTCGACGGCATCGCCTACCTCGAGTCGGTGGACCGCGGCGCCGGCGGTGCGACGGATGGCGTGCTGCTCGCGTTTTCGGTCGACGCCAAGTAGGATCGCCGGGCCAATCCCGCCACCGACCGGCCTCGATTCGACCATGCTCCACTTCAGAGCGCAGAGATTCTGCTGCATCGCCCTTGCCGCGCTGAGCGTACCAAGCGTGAGCGCGCCGGCATGGGCGGGCGCGCGCCGGACCGCCGCGGTCTCGAATTCGGTGGTGAAGATCTTCGCGACGCTGCGTTACCCGGATCCCTACAAGCCGTGGACCAAGCAGGCGCCGACCCAGATCAGCGCTTCGGGCGTCGTGATCGGCGGGGACCGCATTCTGACGAACGCGCACGTCGTGCTCTACGCCGGGCAGATTCAGGTCCAGGCCCATGAGTCGGGCGACAAGATTCCGGCGCACATGGTAGCCGTCGCGCCGGGCATCGATCTGGCGGTGCTGAAGCTCGACGATGAATCGTTCTTCAAGAGCCATCAGCCGCTCGCGCTCGCCGCACAGCTGCCGCGGATCAAGGATGCGGTGCTGGTGTACGGCTTTCCGACGGGCGGCGCGTCGCTGTCGATCACCAAGGGCATCGTCTCGCGAATCGAGTTCGTGGCGTACAACTTTCCGGTGTCGGGACTGCGCGTACAGATCGACGCGGCGATCAATCCCGGCAACAGCGGCGGCCCGGCCGTCGTCGACGGTCGGATGATCGGGCTCGCGTTCAGCCGGCTCACCGGCGGCGCGCAGAACATCGGTTACATCATTCCGAACGAGGAAATCGCGCTGTTTCTCCGTGAGGTAGCCGACGGCCATTATGCCGGCAAGCCGGCGATGTACGACGAGCTGCAGACTCTGGAGAATCCGGCGCTGCGCACCTTTCTGCGGGTCGACCCCTCGACGCACGGCTTGGTCGTGCACCGGCCCTATGTGAGCGGGCCGTCCTATCCGCTCAAGCAGTGGGATGTCATCACGCGCATCGGCGACTCGCCGATCGATGACGAGGGCATGGTCAAGATCCGCACGGACCTGCGCGTCGACTTTCACTACCTGGTGCAGAAGCTCGCGCGCAACGGCCGCTTGCCGCTCGAGATCGTGCGCGGCGGCAAGCGAATGCACATCGAACTGCCGGTGCCCATCCATCGGCCGACGTTGGTCGGCAACCTGAACGGCCGATATCCGTCATATTTCATCTACGGACCCCTGGTGTTCTCGAAGGCGACCTGGCAGTTTCTCGCGTTCGCCGACAAGGACAGCGTCGCGCGGACCCTCGGCCTCATCCACAGCCCGCTGCTCGCCCATGCGCTCGACGCGCCGACGGCGCAGCGCCGGGAGCTGGTCGTGGTTGCCTCGCCGTTCTTCCCGCATGCGCTGGCGCTCGGTTATTCGAATCCGGCGGGCGAAGTCGTCTATTCGGTCGACGGGATCCGCGTGCGCAGCCTCGACGATCTGGTCGCGATCCTGCGCGATGCCACCGCGCCATTCGTGACGATCGAATTCGACCAGCGGACCGGCGAAAGCCTGGTATTTCCACGCAAGGCGATGGTCGCGTCGACCGAAGGCATACTCGCCGACAACGACGTGCGCTCGCAGGGCTCGCCGGGTGCGATGGCGGTCTGGCGGGCGAAAGGCGCCGGCCGAACCGCCGGGCGCTAGCCCTGATCGAGCAGCGTCGACAGCTCGCGCGCGTCGGCCCGGCGCATCGGTCGCCCGTCCACCGGTGAGTACGGCGCCTGCCGGATGCCGTCGATCGGAAACACGGTAGCTTCCACGGCGTGACCGAACGCCCCGAAGCGCAGCGCCGGGCAAGTGAGGCTGCGGTCCGCATCCATTTTGACGCGCCGTTCGTGCAGCGAATGCGCGACGCCGATGTCCATCAGCCGCAGCGCGACCGACTCCGACCGGTCGGCGAACAGGTGCAAATTGATGTCGCTGTGCAAGCTTGCGGTACCGGCGAGCACCGAGCCGACCAGCCGCGGCTGGAATTCATCGAGCAGGCGCATCGCCTCGAGCGCGACGCGGCGCTGGTGCCTGAGGCTGCGATCGTGGCGGTCCGTGTTGAACAGGCGATGACGCTCCCGCAGCGCCGCCTCGATCTCGACGTTGCGCGGCAGCACCGCGGCGTCGGCGATGCCGAGGCGAACGGCCGCCTTGCGTTTGGCCTGAAGAAAGTCATCGATGCCTTGATCGGACATGATCCGGGCCGCTTCTGCGGCGAGCGTGCGGCGCAGATCCCCGGCGCGCTGCGAAAATTTCCTCGCCATGAACGCGACGATCCTCAGAAAATGGACTTCTCGGAATCGACGGGTTTGGTGCCGTTCTTGCCGTAGGCGTTCTGCGGCTTCGGCAGGCTCCCGGCGATGAACTTCTCCATGATCGCGTTCGGGTCGTCCGCGCCCGCGAGCAGGCCCGTCTGCGAGTCGATCCGCGCGGTGACGATGCCGTCGGGGAGCGGCACGCGGCGCAGCGGCACGCCGGCGAGTGCCTGGTGCATGAAATACGTCCAGATCGGCACCGCCGTCCTGCCGCCCTCCTCGCCCGGACCGAGTGAACGATCCTGGTCGAAGCCGACCCACACCGTCGCGACGATGTCGCCGTTGAAACCGGCGAACCAAGCATCGCGGTGATCGTTGGTCGTGCCGGTCTTGCCGGCGACGTCGTCGCGCCCAAGCGCCCGGGCGCGCACCCCGGTGCCGTGGCGGATCACGTCCGCCATCATGTCCGAGAGCAGGTAGGCGACCTGGGGCCGTATCACCTGCGGCGCCAGATCCTGCGGCGGTATCAGGAATTTGCCGTCCGGCTCGCCGGTGTCGAGGCCGCTCGATTGGGTCCCGGCGGCCTGCGCGGTCGCGCCGGGCGTGCCGGCGGGCCTCGATGCGACGAGCGCGCCGAGCGCGCCGGCCGGCGGCAGCGCCTGCTCGCCGCATTCGAAACAGGCGATCGCCGGGTGGGCCTGGAAGATCGTCTTGCCGTGCCCGTCCTCGACCCGGTCGATGAAGTAGGAAGTGACCCGGAACCCGCCATTGGCGAACGGCGCATAGGCTTCGGCGAGCTGCAGCGGTGTGACGTCCGCGGTCCCCAGGGCGAGCGTGAGGTTGTCCGGCAGCTGGGACTTGTCGAAGCCGAAGCGCGTCACGTAGTTGCGGGCGTACTCGCCGCCGATGTCGCGCATCAGGCGCACCGCGACCAGATTGCGCGAGCGCACCAGCGCCACGCGCAGCCGCGTCGGCCCGTAGAACTTGTTGGCGTCGTTCTTCGGCCGCCAGGCCTTCGCATCGGTGGCATCGTCGAGCACGATCGGCGCGTCGAGCACGACGCTCGCGGGGGTATATCCCTTGTCGAACGCGGCCGCGTAGATGAACGGCTTGAACGCCGAGCCCGGTTGGCGCTGCGCCTGGGTCGCGCGATTGAAGTTGCTCTGGTAGTAGTCGAAGCCGCCGACCAGCGCCGAGATCGCCCCGTCGTGCGGATCGATCGCGACGAGCGCGCTCTGCGCCTGGGGCACCTGGACGAACTGCAGGTTCTGCGCGTTCGTGCCGACGGTGTAGATCACGTCGCCGCGATGGAACACGTCGGCCGCCGATGCGGGCGCGCGACCGACGTTGCCGCCGGGCAACGCGCGGCGGGCCCAAGCGATCTTGGCCCACGGCAGCGTGATCTGCCCCAGGTCCTTGACGAACACCAGCGCGCTCTTCGGCTCGACGCTCTCCACCACCGCCGGCCGCAGGCCGCCGACGACCGGGAAGCGCTCGAGACCGGTGTTCAGCGCACGGGCGTCGAGGGGCGCTGCGCCGAGCCGCAGATGTCCGGTCGGCCCGCGATATCCATGCCGGCGGTCGTACTCGAGCAGGCCGGTGCGCACCGCGATCCGGGCCGCGGTCTGCAGCCGCGAATCGATCGTCGTCACGACCTTGTACCCGCCGGTGTAGATGGCGTCGCCGTACTTTGCCTGCAGTGCAGCGCGGACCATCTCCGCGACGTAGGGCGCCTGCACTTCGAGCGTCGGTCCGTGCACCCGCGTGGCGACCGGGCTCGCGTTCGCCGCCAGGTACTCGGCGCGCGTGATGTCGCCGAGGTCGCGCAGGCGCCGCAACACGTAGGCGCGGCGAATCCGCGCGGCCTTCGGGTTCGCGACCGGATTGATGTCCGACGGCGCCTTCGGCAGGCCGGCGATCATCGCCATTTCGGCAATGCTCAACTGATCCAAACTCTTGCCGTAGTAGACCTCGGCCGCGGCGCCGACGCCGTAGGCGCGCTCGCCGAGGAAGGTGCGGTTCGCGTAGATCGAAAAGATGTCCTCCTTCGAGTATTTGGCCTCCATCAGCAGGGAAATGTAGATCTCGCTGAGCTTGCGCTTCATGTCGCGGCGCGGCGAAAGATAGACGTCGCGGGCGACCTGCATGGTGATGGTGCTGCCGCCCTCGCGCACGCCGCCGGCGCGCAGATCCGCGAGCGCGGCCCGCACGATGCCTTGCCAGTCGACGCCGTGATTCTGGAAGAAGCGGGCGTCCTCGGCGGCGAGGAACGCCTCGACCAGCATCTTGGGGATCTGATCGTAGCGGACCGGGATGCGCCGCTGCTCGCCGATCGAGGCGATCAGGCGGCCGTCCCGCGTATACACCCGCAGCGGCACCTGTAGCTGCACGTTCCTCAGGGTGTCGACGTTCGGCAGGCTGGGTTTGAGGTAAACGTAGGCGCAGACGTTGGCGTAGGCCAACAAGGCGGCGCCCGCCACGGCGAGGATACAAATGCGAGATATGAGAACCAGGTATCGTTTGAGCACGGAAAACCGTTCTAACTTATTGCGCGGGCGGGATTGCGCATGCATATTACCGCCGGTTGGATGGGCATACTCATCGAAAGGTGGGGACGCAAAGCTTCCGGTCTAAGGGCACATCGGGCCTAGGATAGCGGGGTTGCCGAGCCTTGAGGCGGCGGTTTGCGAACAGCGAGCTGCACGGCCCCAGGTTTGAATTCATCGGCAGCCGCTCCTCTCGGCGCATCGCTGGTCCCCCGGCCATTTGCTCGCCTCCTCGAGCCTTTTGAGACCTTGCCCCGGCAGATAAGTGCCGGAATCGGCTTGCGGAGGCGATTATCGTGAGTGGGTTCACGTTCGATTTGACAGTTTCTTGCTAAGTTGTGGCTCCGTAGCTAATCTGATGCACAAGTTTCGACCTACAAGATACTGAGCATAAAAGGAAAAATCGTGTGGTCGTTCGTTAAGAGCTATCGCCCGTTACTCGGGCTCGACATCACCACCTCGTCGGTGAAGCTGATCGAGCTGACCATGTCCGGCGGCCAGTATCGAGTGGAGTCCTACGCCGCGGAGCCGACGCCGCACAATGCCATCAACGAAAAGGCGATCGTCGACGCCGAAGCGGTCGGTGAAGCGATCCGCCGCGCGGTGAAGCGTTCCGGCGCGAAGAGCCGGCTCGCCGCGATCGCGATCAGCGGCGACGCGGCGATCACCAAGGTGATCCAGATGCCGAAGAGCCTCGGCGAGAACGAGCTCGAAGGCCAGGTCGAGATGCAGGCCGACCAGTACATTCCGTTCCCGATGGAGGAGGTCAGCTACGACTTCCAGGTCATCGGGCCGTCCGAGAAGGACCCGGAGATGATGGATGTGCTGCTGGTCGCGACGCGCACCGAGAACGTCGAGCAGCGGCGCGCCGCGGTGCAGGCCTCGGGGCTGACCGCGCAGCTCGTCGATGTCGAAGCGTTCGCCCTGGAGAACGCCTGCGCGCTGATGCGCCACCAGATGCCCGACGGCGGCATGGACCGCACGGTCGCGGTGGTCGACTTCGGCGCGAGCAGCACGACGTTCAGCGTGCTGCGCGACATGAAGGTCGTCTACACCCGCGATTTCGCCTTCGGCGGGCAGCTGCTCACCGAGGAGATCATGCGCACCTACGGACTGAGCATGGAGGAGGCGGGGCGCGCCAAGAAGGAGGGCGGCCTGCCGAGCAATTATCAGCCGGAGGTGCTCGACCCGTTCATCGACGACATGACCCAGCAGGTGAGCCGCTCGCTGCAGTTCTACCTCGCCTCGGGGAGCGGGCGCTCGCAGCCGGATCAGATATTGATCTGCGGCGGTTGCGCGAACATTGCCGGCGTCGCCGACGTCATCTCGAGCCGCGTGGGCGTGCCGGCCGAGAAGGGCGATCCGCTCGGCAACATGAAGGTGTCGTCGAAGGCCAGGGCGCAGGCCGTGGCGCGCGACGCCACCGCGCTATTGACGGCCTGCGGGCTCGCGCTGCGCAGCTTCGACTGAGGGCGACCATGCCGCGTATCAACCTATTACCCTGGCGCGAACAGCAACGCAAGATCCGCCGCAGAGAGTTCGGCCTCGCGGCCGGAGCGGCGGTCCTGGCGGCGATCATGTGCGCGCTCGGCGGCAAGCTCATCTACGCCGGACGGATCGATTCGCAGCTCGCGAAGAACGAGCTGCTGAAGGGCGAGATCAGCGAGCTCGACGGCCAGATCGCGGACATCATGGGTCTCGAGGAACGCAAGCAGCGGCTCGTCGCCCGCATGGAGATCATCGAGAAGCTGCAGCGCAGCCGGCCCGAGATCGTGCACCTGTTCGACGAGATCGTGCGCACGGTGCCGGACGGCGTCTACCTGACCGCGCTCGAGCAGAATGGTAAGAAGCTCGAGATCGACGGCATCGCCCAGTCGAGCACGCGCGTCTCGACGTTCATGCGCAACATCGACGCGTCGACGTGGATGGAAAACCCGGTGCTGCAGGTCGTCGAGGCGGCGAAGGATTCGCCGACCGGCGGCTCGAAGTTCGTGCTCACCGTCGATACGGTCGGCGTCCATCTCGATCATGGCGGCACGGTCAATCGCAAGAGGATCGCGGCGAAATGAACTTCCTCGAACAATTGCGCACCGTCGACCCGCGCGATCCGGGCCGCTGGCCGACCCCGATCCGCGCGTTCTTCGTGGGGCTTATCCTCCTCGTCTGCGTCGCGATCGCCTGGTACATGCTGGTGTGGACCCAGGACCGGCCGCGCCTGCTGCAGGCCGAGCAAGACGAGCAGTCGCTGCGCCAGCAGTTCGAGGCCAAGCAGCAGCGGGCGGCCAACCTGGACGCCTACAAGGCGCAGCTCGCGGAAATGGAGCGCAGCTTCGGTGCGATGTTGCGCCAGCTGCCGGGCCGCACCGAGGTGCCGAACCTGCTGGTGGACATTTCCCAGACCGGTCTCGCCGCGGGCCTGCAGGAGAAGCTGTTCCAGCCGGGTCCCGAGGTCGACAAGGGCTTCTACGCCGAGCTGCCGATCAAGATCCGCCTGGTCGGCAGCTACCACGAGTTCGGCAAGTTCGTGAGCGGTATCGCCGCGCTGCCGCGCATCGTCACGTTGCACGACATCCAGATCCAACCGGTCACCGCGCACGGCGCCGGCTTCGACGATCTGTCGATGGACGTGACGGCGAAGACCTACCGCTATATCGAGGACGACAAGTCCGGCGGCAAGATGCCGCCGAAGAGGATCGGAGGCGCGACGTGAAGCCAACAATCCGCAGGGCGGCGTTGCTAGCCGCGTTGCTCGGCAGCGTGCTGCTCGCCGGCTGTTCGAGCGGC
>Ga0307374_10000462_pt1 | contig 78666 bp, 69 predicted proteins | sample OX3MG_FD_202532 | JGI IMG/M metagenome (GOLD analysis project Ga0307374, IMG submission 202532) | Soil microbial communities from Risofladan, Vaasa, Finland - OX-3 | ecosystem: Environmental > Terrestrial > Soil > Coastal area > Acid sulfate soil | place: Finland: Risofladan, Vaasa | collected... | reverse complement strand
CCCTGGCCGAGGGCAAAGCAGATCTCGGTCGAGCTCGGCAGCAGGGAGACGATCCTCAACTGGGGCTAACCCTCAGCAGGCGTCGCTTCCTCGGCGGGCGCACTCTCCTGCCCGACCGAGGCGGGCACCAGGGTCATGGTGAGGATGGGGACCTCGCTGCGAGTTGCCCAGGTGCCCACCCTCGATTCGTGGGAGAAGACCACCACCTGGGTGTTCGCGGAGAGCTCCCGGAGGGTGTCCAAGAGGGCGATGTAGCGACCGTCGTCGGCGCTGACGCAGGGGTCGTCGAAGAAGAGCGGCACCGCCTCGCCCTTCGGTGAGAGCGCCTTGGCCAGCACCGTGCGCAGGGCCACGTAGATCTGCTCCCGGGTCCCCTGGGAGAGGTCGCCAACTCTGATCTGGGCTCCTTGGTCCTCGGCGGAGACGTGCATGGAGAGGTCCGATGGGTCCACCCAGGCGTGGTGGTAGCGCTGGCTGGTGATCGCCGGGAGCCAGTCCCGAAGACCCTCGGCCAGGATGGGGGCCAGGTCGTTGTGGACCAGCCCCTCCGCCCGCTGCAGCTCGCTGATGGCCAGCTTCACCGCCTCCTCAGCCCGGGTCAGCCTGGCCACCTCGTCGCTCAGCTCAGCCACCCGCTCCTCGAGGGCGGGCACGTCGCCGGCCTCCTTGAGCTGCTCCTGGAGCCGTCCCTGCAGGGGCAGCAGCTGGCTGCGGATCTCTTCCCGGCGCCGGACTGACTCGTCGTACTTGCGGCGCAGCTCGTCGGAAGGGACCTTCGTGGTGGCCGTCTCCCGGATCGCCTCCAGAGCGACGAGCTCTCGGCTGAGCTGCTCGGCACGCTTCGCGAGACCCTTCAGGTCCCGCCCACCCAGCCGTTCGGTGCGACGGGCCTGAAGTCCGCTCCGCAGGCGCGTTGCATCCTCAGCCTCGTCCAGCTGGCGCAGCCTAGTGGCCAGCTCGGTCGCCAGCTGGATCGGATCTTGGCCGCTGATCCCCACCCGCTTGGCCCGGGCGACCAGTTCGTCCCGGAAGCGCTGGGCGGTGGTGTTCAGGGAGCTGCGCTGCTGGAGCGAGTCCTGAGCAGCGGGAAGCTGTTCCGCCAGCTCCTTGAGGCGACTCACCTCCACCTTTCCGATCCCCAGCTCCGCGAGCCGCTTCTGCGCCTGGGAGCGCTCCGCCTGGACCTTCTCCCGGCCGGCGACCGCCTTGACGAGGTCCGGATCCTGGGCCCGGGAGGCTCGGCGCAGCTGCGCGATGGAGGTGAATCCCCCGACCGCCAGCAGGAGCCTGAGCCGCCGTTGCAGGCCGTAGAAGACGGTCACGGTCACGACCAAGACGACCAATCCCCCGGCGGCGATCGGGATCCCCACTGAGCCACCTCGCAAGAGACCGTAGACGACCAGGAATGCCCCCGCGGCGCCGCCCACCAGGGCCACGACGTCGGAAAACCAGCGCCGGAAGGCGATCCGACGGTGGTCCAGCAGGTCGAGGCGACCCGGGAGTTCGGAGGCGGGCGGCAAGGGCGGCATCGGCTGCTCCAGGGCGCCCGCCAAAAAGGCCAGCTCGCTCTGGGCGGACTGCTGGGAAACCTGCTCCAACTCCTGGCCCAGCGGCGCCAGCTCCTTCAGCGCGGCATCGGCCTCCAGCCACTGCTGGGCTAGGCCCCTGGCCCCGGTGGCGGCTTCCCTCAAGGCGGCCGAGTCCTTGGGCAGGCGAAGGTCGGGAGTCTTCTGCAACTGCTGGTCAATGTCCCCGACCGCGCTGATGTCCTGCTGGATCTCCGCCAGCTCGGCCGTTTTCCAGGCCGCCTCGTGGGTTTTGGTGTTGACCTCCACCACGCCCAGCTCCTCGCGGAGTGTCTCCTGGTTGCCGAGGTCCTCGGTCAGCTGCCGACGCAGGTCCCGGGCCCGGGCCAGCCTCGACTGCGCCTCCTCCAGCTCCTTGGGCCGCTTGTTCTTGTCCAGCGGCTTGGTGGTGGTGCGGTCGCCCCGGATGTGCTCCTGGCGCCAGCGATCCAGTCGGTCGATCGCGGAGCGCGCCGTGCTGTCCCCGCCGGAGGTGGCGCTGGCCCGCTGCAGATCCTCCTGGAGCGACTCACCGGTGAGGCTCAGAATCTGGTCCTGGGCCACGGTGGAGACCGCCAGAAAGGCGTCCCGGCTCATCCCCAGCCCGACCGAGACGTCCACGGTCCGGCCCCGGCGGAACCTGTCGGTCACCTCGCCGCCCTTGACCAGGTCGAACACCTGGGCGCTGTCGGGGTGCTCCAGGTCCCGCACGAAGCGGTACCGGCCGCCCTCCAGCTCGACTTCCGCCTCAACCGCGAACGGGCCGCCCCGCCAGGGTCGGTAGCGGCGGAGCACCTCCTCGGTCTCCTTCAGCATCCGGCCCCGGGCAGGCAGGTCGACGCCGCAGAGAGCCACCCGGATGGCCGTGTGCAGGGTGCTCTTGCCAGACTCGTTAGGACCGCCGATGACGGTGAGCTTCTGGTCCAGCTTGAACCGCCCGCTGAGTGCTCCGAAGCCCTGCAGCGTGACCGACAGCACCTTCACTTGCGCCACCCCCTCCCGGCACCGACGGTCATCACAGGATGGCGGGCTCCTCTCCCTGGAGCGCCTCCACTCCGGCCCTGAGGGCGGATTGGACCAACTCGGAGTCGAAGTCCGGGCGCTCCATCAGGCCTCTCACGAACTGTCCTCTGATGTCCGGCGCCTGCTTGAGCTGCTCCAGGTCAAGTGCGGGCCGAGTTGCGAAGACCACGTCCACGCAGCGGTCCCCCTCCCTCAGCCGCCGGACCAGCTCCGACGGGCCCAGCTGCATCCCGAGCGCCATCTCCCCGACCAGCTTGACCCGGGCGCCCTGGTCGGCTCCCTGGGGCAGGGCCTCGCGCACCCGCTGCAGGACGGCATCCGAATGCTGGCAGTCGGTGACGTCCACCTCCAGCTCGGTGAGGCTGAAGGTGTTGACCGGGTGGATCTTGACACTGGGGGTGCTGGGTGTGAAGTCCACCTCGGCGGCGCCCCGGAGTCCGTCCTCGCCGAAGGTCAGCGGCTCCGGGTTGCCGGGATAGACCAGATGGGCCGTTGTCCTCGGCTTGTGGAAGTGACCAAGCAGCCCGAAGCGGAAACCCGCCTTGGCGATCTCCATCTCGGAGAAGGGCGCGTGGTCCTCCTTGCCCTCCCCCTGGGCCGGCAGCTGACCTCGCTCCGAGCCATGAAACAGCGCGATCGCCGGCAAACCGTCCGGGACCTTGAACCCCGCCAGCAGGTTGCCCGTCCCCTTGGGCTTGTCGTGGGCGACCCCGAAGATCCGGTGGCCGGCCACCTCGACTGCGGAGAACTGGTTGGTGGAGAAGATCAGCACGTTGTCCGGCCAGTCGTTGGTGGCGTAGAGCGAACCCGGGTGCCAGTAGTCGTGATTCCCGGGCGCGATCAACACGGGGAAGGGGAGCTGTCCCAGCTGCTCCGCCAGGAAACGGGCCGCATCCTGGCGGGAGCGGAGGTCCTCATACAGGTCACCACCGATGGTGAGGGCATCCACCTGGAGCTCCAAAGCCAGCTTCACGACGTTCTGAAAAGTCTGCCGCAGAGCCGCCCGGCGGCGCTTGCCCATCGTCTCGCCGAGTCCTTGAAAGGCCGCGTCGATATGCATGTCCGCGCAATGGAGGAGTCTCACCAGGTGCATATGTACCACTTGGCCGCCCCCAGGGCACAACTACTGGGTCTGCGAGGCACGTAAACTCGCGCTTGTGCCACCGATTTTGCCCCCCGGGCCTGTGGGCCAGGCCCAACGGGTCGTGCTCCGGAAGATCAACCGTCGAGCCCCCGGGTTCATCAGCCACTTAGTTCGCTCCCGGCTGGTCGGGCATCAGGTGGAGGTCGGCCAGCGCATCCTGGCTTTTCAGGTTGCCTTCACCGTTCCCGGGGGACTGGTCGAGGTGACCGATGGCACGATCATCGAGTTCATTGAGTGATCTGCCCCTGACCGAACCCTGGCTCCTGGCGACAGGCCTCAGCCGGCGCTATCGCAACGGCCGCGGCGTAGGCCCGGTCAGCCTCGCCGTAGGCCCTGGGGAGGTCCAGGCGCTGGTCGGTCCCAACGGGAGCGGCAAGACGACGCTGCTCCGCTGCCTGGCGACCAGGACGCAGCCCAGCTCGGGTGACCTGACCTGGTTCGGGGCGCCCGACCGCAAGCTGGCGCGAGCGAAACTGGCGGTGGTCTTCGACGCGACTGCGCATGTCGACGAGCTGAGCGCCCGTCAGAACCTGGCCTTCTTCGGCACCGCCCGCCAAGTGGCGAGCGAACTGTGGGAACCGGCTCTGGAGGCAGCGGCGGTGGCCGAGCTCGGGGGCGACCCCCTCGCGCGCCTCTCCTATGGGATGCGGCGTCGGGTGCTGCTGGCGGAGGCGCTGGTCGGCGACCCGCCGCTGCTGCTGCTGGACGAGCCCACGCTGGGGCTGGACGTGAGCGGCTGCCAGTGGCTGGCGGAGACCTTGCGTGCGCGCGCCCAGCTGGGGCTGGCCACCTGCATCTCGACCAACGACACCGACTTCGTCGAGCAGGTCGCGACCAGGGTCTGCTTCCTGGTCGATGGAGAGGCGATCCGGGACGCGCCACTCTCCGACCTGCTGGCTGAGCTGGGTGGCACCAGGGAGATCCAGCTGAGCTATCGGGGTCCATCTCCCCTCGCCTCGGTCATCGCGGTACCTGGGGTAGAGCAGGCGGCGGAAGCCGACGGCGGTCTCTTGATCCTCGCCCGGCAACGTGACGGCCTAATACCGGAGATCCTGGCCACCTTGGGAGACCTCGACCTGCATCTGGTGGACCTGAAGGTGCGCGACCCGGGGCTGGCGGACTGCTTCCTCAGACTTACTGGTCGGGCGCTCCATGACTGAGCGTGGTGAGGTAGCGCTACAGCGGGCGCAGCCCAAAGTGGCCGGGCTGACGCAGCCACGACCAGCTCACCTCTGGCAGCTGGAGCTGCGGGGAACTGTGGCCCGCCGCCGGGCGCTGGTCATCAAGCTGGCATTCCCCTTGGTGCTGGTGATCCCGCTGGTTACGACCGGGGCGCCTCCCTTCTTCGCCGGCATGCTGCTGACGGTCCTGATCGCCATGGTGGGAACGGTCGGGACGGGGGTCACCATCACCCGGGCCCGCGGCGCGGGATGGTTAGACCGATTGGCTGTCCTACCACTGCCCGCTTGGCGGGTGGGCCTGGAGTTGTTCTTCGCCGGGTGGCTGGTGGACGCTGTCCAGGCGACTTTGGTGCTGCTCGTGATCGCGATCGCCGAACGCCCCGACCCAGCCACTCTCGGGACCACCTGGTTGCTGGCGCTGGCCGCGTTGGCTTTTTCCGGCGCCATTGGCCTCGGCATTGCGGCGCTCACCGACCACCCCGGGGAAGCAATGCTATATCTCGTGGTTGTCTTAGCACCCCTGCTTTTCCTCTCCGGTCTCTTCACCGGCGTGCCTGCGGAAGGTGTTCGCTACTGGGTCGCTCAGATCCTGCCGTTCAGCTATTTGGACGAGGGGTTCCAGCTGCTGCTAGGCGGCAACCCCCCCTACGGCAGTCCGCTGAGCTTCCTGATCGCCGCCTTTATATTCCTGGGCGTTGCACTCACTGCTACAGCAGCACTGGGCCGCGCGATCCTAGCCAGGACTGCTTAATCGTCAACACATGACTCCGGCGCCGGGAGATACCGAGTCAGCGAGGCGACGTAGGGGGCAAGGAAGGGCGAGTCCTGCCCCCTCTCATATAGAGGAACATCCCGACCAAAGCGATGAGTACGCCCGCCCCCAGCAGCAGCTGGCCCAGCGTCTCCGGCAATCTCGCTCCGGTCGTTGGGGTACTGGCCGCTAGCGGGCCGCCGTTGGGACCCGTGCTGGCCCCCAGCGTGCCGCCGCCAGAGGAGGCGACGTATACGGTCTGGAGCTGGATCCTGGCCCCTGAGCCCTGATACGGGTTCCCGGATGCCAGGGGAAAGGACCACTTGACGGCGAAGGTATTTCGGAATGTGGCATTGCCCACATTGCTCGCTACCGTCTGCTTCTTCGTGGAGCTGAGGCAGTAGGAGGAATCGGGATAGCTAGCCGGTGCTGACCTGGTGGAATCGGCGTAGCAGGAGAATGGACCCAGCCCGAAGGTACGGCCGGTGGTGGTGTCGGTCACCGACACCTGCAAGCCGCTAAAGCGGCCGTCCAAGACTGCCTCGGTACCAATCTTGCTGCCAAGCGTCCCACCCTCTGAACTGGAGGTGGTATCGATCACCAAGAACACGTTCACCAGACTTGACGCGCTGTTGGAGGTGTCGCTAACCGTCTCCGAACAGGATCCACTCCCACCAGGTTCCAGTGACATCGAGCCACCACAGGCTCCGAGCAAGGCTGCCGAAGCTGGACTTGCTGCCGCCACTCCGATGATGAGCCCGGCTGCTCCTGAGATGAACCCGGCCAAGACTAGGAAAAGCCAAAGGGGTCGCCGCTGGCGGTTCATCCCCAATTGATTGGGCCCGAAAAACTGGCCGGTTGCACGGCGCCTCCGGAGAGGTAGATTGACGTTCCGATCGGAGCCGTTACCGCCAGCCAAATCCCGATGGGGTATGTGCGCATCCAACTGACGTGCACCTTGACCATCACCGGGTCGGCTCGCAGCCCCAGGAAGAGGCCATCGAAAGCGACGCCAGGAGCTCCACAGCGCTGCGCGCCGCTAGGGTCGGAGGCAGCTGCCAGCCAGCCATCAATTCAGAGCTCACTTTGTATGCACCAGGTGGTGGCGTCTTTGTCGCCCGGTCTAGGGGCTGGCGGCCACATGGCCGCCAGCCCCGCCGGTTCTTCTTGTCAGATAGTCGAGCTGCCTAGATGAGCTCTGGGCTCACCCCAATCGTCGGTAGGCGTTCAAATGAGCAGGTAGATACCTCAGGAGTTGAACTCTACAGCCGGAATGTACGGCGCCATCCCGTGAGCGTCCACAAGGGCGGTGCTGACCTGCGCGAATGTCGTGGTTACAGATTGATTTGTGACTTCGCCGGGACCAACATCGTTGCCCGTGGCGTCGGCAGCCAATGCCACGAAAACGTACCCGGGATAGGTATCGGCTCCGACACTTACGTCCGTCGGCTCAGTCGACAGTTGAACATTCACTCCGTCGAGTGTGGAGTTTGCCTTCGGGTCGTAGGAAATCCCATAGATGAGCGTGCCTGGCACCGCGAGCGAGCCAAAGTTGAACGTGATGTTGAAGTTGCCGATGCCACAATAGACATTGCCTGGCTCGTAAGTGCTGCAATAACTGGAACCAGCTCCGTCATCAGGAGCGGCTGGGATGACAAAACTCTGCGTGTCAGTAGCGATCACCTGCAAGCTTGTGTTGTAGATGGTTAGCGTTATGGGCGCCGTGCCGGTCGTGGCGTTGAAGTTCGCCATCCCCACCACAACGTTATTGAGCGTCGCGGCTCCAGGGGCCAGGTTGATCTCGTTACCGAGCTCGCCGGCTCCGGTTGCTTCGTACGAGAGAGACCCGGTGTACGCGGTCGGATCGAGTGTGCTGTTGTAAAGAACCGAAGGACCATTCGCCGGTGCTTGTGTCCAGGAAGCCGGCCCTTGGTAACTGCAGCCTTCGTTGGCGTTGCCCGGGTAGCCGGCAAGGTTATTAGAGCACTGCTCCGCATAGAAGGTGACGGTCACGGTTGCCGATTGGCCCTGGTACGAATTGTCCGCACTACTCGATAGGGTGTAGTCCACAGCAGCTGTGTACGGGCCCCCACCGCTGGCAACGCTATTGCCAATAAGGACGGGCGTGGAGCCCTGCGGAGTGCCGTTGATCGTGAACGACAGCACGTTGGCGAGCTGTCCACTCGCGGTGCCCTCGGCTCCGATGTACGCGGGCAGCGAGCCATTGTAGCGCACCGTGAAGTCGCAGGTTCCTGTGTCCCCGGGCTCGAGATTTCCGGCCGTGCACGTGCCCGTTGAGGCGTTGTACAGGTTTACTGTGCCCGCGGCAAAGGTCTGGCCCGGCGTGGTCGCCTGAGAGCTGAAGAGGGCGAAGGTCGCCCCAATCACTAGGGCAGCTATCGCGCCAACCCCAACCACCCCCCCGAGCACTAGCCCGAAGCGCTTGGTGAATAGATTCATTCGTCGTTTCTCCTGTTTCCTTTGATCGTGATTGATTGCGGGATGCCTATCGTCTCGTCGACGAGGTTGAATTTCGCTTCAACTCATGCAGTGCCTGATTCCTCCCAATGTCGCTGGCCTGTATCCAATTAGGGGTCTTGTGTGGGTCATCAGACCTGGCCCAGGCGGTCGTCGGCGTCCTGCTTGCGCTGAGCGTCCTGCACTCCCAGGGCTATCCACTTCCGCCGGATCAACTCCTCACCCAAATAGACGACCACGATCAAGATTAAGATCACGAAGGTGATCGGTTGGTGCAGCGTGCTGAGGGCATAGCCTCCGAAAGGAACGCGCTCCCCCTGGTACACCCCCAGGATCGCTGTTGGCGCCACCAGCCCCGCGTCGGGGGCGTTGTTAGCGTCGCCCTTCGTCCGATACTCGACCGTGCGGACGCCAGCGACGGATACTCCGCTCACCACCGAATAGATTCGGTGGGTGATCACCAGACCAGCCGCGTTGCCCACTGAGGCGGCCGCCTGGAAGGTGACGATCTGACCTTTGTGGAGATGCTCGGCAGACTTCGCCGAGATCGTCTTGTCAACGATCAGATCGCCGGTGTCGAAGGTAGGCGTCATCGATCCGCTGCCGACCGAGTAGACGGGGCGGCCGAACAAGGTGGTCTGACCGTCGGCACTGTGGCGCAGAGAGACTGCCAGGAAGATGGCCAGCACCACCAGGATGATTACGACCACCGCTACAACCGTCTCAATCAACCGTACGCGCCGGTTACGGCGACTCTTGCTCGGCCGAACGTCTGGTGTTGCCTGCATCCGCTGCCCCTCGATCACGGAGCTGCCGACGGATCGGGAGTCTGGCTCGCCGTGGCAGAGGAGCTCGCTGAGGCAGTGGGCATTGCAGCTGGAGTCGAGGTGGGAGCGGCCGTGGGTGTGGACGTCGGGGTGGACGTGGCGGTGGGTGCCGAGCTCGGGGTTGGGTTCACCGCGGCCGCCGCACGGGGAACGAGATCCGAACTGGGGGTAGGAGCCGGGGTCGAACTGGCCGTGACCGTCAGCGAGGCGGGAGAGAGAGTGGCGCTGAAGAGCGAGAAGCTGGACCCGACGGCTGAGTCGATCGCCAGGATCGGTGCCGCCAGCAGAACCGCGGCTGCTAGAAAGACCATGGGGACGCCGGTCCTTCGACGGCGGGTCTGGACGCGGGGTGGAGGCTGCGGCGTCAACGGGTCGGGCATCCAGCGAGGTCCCTCCTCGAGGCTAGAGGACCGGTTCCACGGTCTTTGCTCGTCCATGGCCCTAGCCAGCCTCCGGGATGCGCGCACCAGCGTCGAGGGAACCAAGTGGCCCTCCACTTACGATGTGCCGACCCCCCCGACCTGCGGCCTTCCCCCACGAGGACTACGACGCAACAGGCTGGTTCTCCCCTGCTTCCGACTCCAAGCTGGCACAGTGTAACAATTCGTCACGTGAAGTAACGTTGGATGTGCACGAACTGACGGATTCGTTACCGACCATGACCTGCCCGTGACTTCAACTGGCATCCCCTCTCCCCAGGTGACCGTGGTCGAGCCCAGGTGCGGCCGCCTCAGTGGCAGGAGGCCTGGGTCCCCACCAGAAAGATTGCCACGACGGCGATTAAGTTAAAAGATGCGTGGAGGACCATGCCCGGAACCAACGAGCGAGAGCGCTCGTAGACCAGGGCCAGGGCCACTCCGGCGATGAACAGGGAGGGGCCAAGAAGCAGGATCGAGCCACCCACGGAGAAGCTGTGGGCCAGAGCGAAGCCCGCGCTGCTGACCACCACCGAGGCCCAAACCCCCCACTTCCGGCGGAGGCCGCCATAGATGAAGCCGCGGAAGACGATCTCCTCGACGATCGGGGCGATCACGGCGATGGAGATCACCGCCAGGTAGGGGTCGGCGCCGAAGGCCTGGGAGATGTCGCAGCCCTGGGGATTCTTCATATTCCCCAGAAGCGGCGAGAGGATCTCGGAGACGATCCCGGTGACAATTTGAAGCAGGAACGCCAGGGGCGGCATCAGGATGGCCACCCAGATCGCGAAACGGCGCCACCCCAGCCGGGCCCAGGCCCCGCCGCCGTTCCGGCTGGCGAAGAACAGCACGATGCCCAGCAGCACCCCGTAGAAGGTGATGGTGGTGGCAAAGCTGTAGTAGGGCGAGATCGCCGCCCAGCTGGGACCCTTCAGAGCTCGGACCACCCCGGCCTGGTGCAGCGCCAGCACCACGATCGTGGGCAGTAAATAGGCGGCCGCCACCCCAGGCAGGGCGATGACCACCGCCAGGATGATCTGACGGGGACCCCACGAGACCCCGGACAGGGGGGGGCTGGGAGCCCGGGGCAGAGGCGGCGGCTGGGAGATCAGAACCCGGGTCCCCGACTGGAGCCCGGGCCGGTGTCTGCTCCCCTCCCGGGAGTGGGATCCTGGTCCCACTTGGTCCCGGGCGATGATGGTGGCGGCGGCGCGCTGCCGACCCAGGGGATGGGGAAGCGGTCGGTGGTCGGCTCCGGCTCAGTTGGGACTGATGCCGGGGGCTCGGCAGCCGGATGGCGGGCAGCCGGCCGCGAGGGCAGCGGCGGGCTGGTGCGAATCCATAGATAGCCGAGACCGGCCAGCAGGAGAACGTAGACCACGGCGAACGTCCAGGAGCTCTCCAACACCCCCACCAGCGCCGACGCCAACAGCTGCATCCCGAGCCCCCAGGTGACCCGCTCGGGGTGACCCGAGAACCTGGTTCCGGGACGGACCACCGCCAGGGACCCGGCCAGGATCAGCCCGTCACCCCCCAGCCCTACGACCGCTCCGATGAACACCAGCGCGAACTCCAGCGGGCCTTGGGGAGCACCGAGATTGGCGATGGCTCCCCCCAGGGCCAGCACCGCGATCACGTTCACCAGAACCGAGCAGGCCGAGACGACCAGCAGGGCGAGCGCCAGGCGCATCCGCCACTCCGGGGAGGGCGACTGGGCGGGAGAGCTCCTCGCGACCGGGGCGGGAGCGGTGCTGCGACGCCGGCGGGGCTGGTTCACCATCTCCTCACCGCAGCTCGAGATCCTCCGCCGCAGGGCGCGCCGGCCGGGAGCTGCCGGTAAGCGGGCACCCGCACATCATGCCTGAAGGAGATGACGCTGGCGTTCGTAGACGAGTCCCCCATTAATAGTGGTGTACGCCAGGGTCCAGTGCCCGCCGGAAGGTCGTCCCTGGTCGCGTCCGAAATACCCAGTCGAGCCCGTTCCAGCTAGGGGTTCGAAGTCACGGCGACCTATAATCCTCGCCATGCCAGCCCCGAGTGGGGATTCCGGGCGGGTGCCAAGCTCGGTGCTCTCGAGAATCCGGTGCGCCGCCGACTGCCGTGACCTCTCCCTGGAGGAGTGCCGTCAACTGGCGTCGGAGATCAGGGAGTTCCTGGTCGAGAAAGTTTCCCTCACCGGCGGTCACCTGGGTCCCAACCTGGGGGTAGTAGAGCTGACCCTGGCGCTCCACCGCACCTACGACAGCCCCACCGACCAGATCGTCTTCGACACCGGCCACCAGGCCTACGTCCACAAGATCCTGACCGGCCGGGGCGACCAGTTCGCCACCCTGCGCCAGGCGGGCGGCCTCTCCGGCTATCCCAGCCGCTCCGAGTCTCCTCATGACCTGGTGGAGAACAGTCACGCATCGACGGGACTCAGCTACGCGCTGGGGCTGGCCCAGGCCAAGCGGCGCCGGGCGGAGCCCGGCAAGGTCGTGGTGGTGGTGGGCGACGGCTCTCTGACCGGGGGCATGGCCTACGAGGCGCTCAACAACATCGGGGCGCTTAGGCCTGACCTGACCATCGTCCTGAACGACAACGGCCGCTCCTATGCCCCGACCGTGGGGGGGCTGGCCGACCACTTCGCCCGCCTCCGCCTGGACCCCCGCTACGAGGCCGCCAAGAGTGGCATCGGCGGCTTCTTGAGCGCCATCCCGGCGGTCGGTGAGCCGGCCCATGAGATGGCCAAGCGGCTCAAGACCGGGATCAAGCAGATGGTCTCCCCTCACGTCTTCTTCGAGGACCTGGGCATCAAGTACTCCGGCCCCATCGATGGCCATGACCTGCGCTCGATCGAAGGGGCGCTTAACCTGGCCAACCGGCTCCCGGGCCCGGTCGTGGTCCATCTGGTCACCGACAAGGGCCACGGCTTCGATATCGCCGAGGCCGACGAGGTCGACAAGTTTCACGGCCCCCCTCCCTTTGACATCAGCACCGGCAAGCCCACCGGACAGAGCCGGGTGAGCTACACCGACGTCTTCGAGGAGGTGCTGCTGCAGCTGGCTGATGCCGACCCCAAGCTGGTGGCGATCACCGCCGCCATGGCCTCCTCCACCGGGCTGCTCAAGTTCGCCGAGCGCTACCCCGACCGCTTCTACGACGTGGGGATCGCCGAGCAGCACGCGGTCACCTTCGCGGCCGGGCTGGCGATGGGCGGGCTGCATCCGGTGGTCTGCATCTACTCCACCTTCCTGCAGCGAGCCTTCGACCAGGTGATCTGCGACGTCGGGCTGCACAACCTGCCGGTGACCTTCATCCTCGATCGGGCCGGGGTCACCGGCCCGGACGGCAGCTCCCACCACGGCATGTTCGATCTCAGCTACCTGCGCATGGTGCCCAACATGGTGGTGTCCACTCCCAGGGACGCCGAGGAGCTGGGCCGGCTGGTCGCGACCGCCACCGCCCACCAGGGCCCCTTCGCGATCCGCTACCCCAGGGGACCGGTCGCCGAGAAGGTGATCGACATCCGGCCCTTGCCTAGCCTCACCTGGGAGGTGATCCAAGACGGAGGCAGCGATGTCCTGATCTGCGCGTCGGGAAAGATGGTGGCGGTGGCGGAGAACGCCGCCGGGCTCCTGGCCGCCAACGGACTCACGGCGTCGGTCGTGAACGCTCGCTTCATCAAGCCCACCGACCGCCGGCTCAGCACCTGGGCCAGGGCCCATCGGGCGGTGGTGACCGTGGAGGACAACACACGCCGGGGGGGTCTGGGTGCCTCCGTTCTGGAGTTCCTGGCCGAGCAGGGGGTGGTGCGGCCATTCCGGCAGGTGGCGCTTCCCGATCACTTCCTCCCCCACGGCGCCCAGGGCGAGCTGCTGGCCGAGTACGGGCTCACGGCCGAAGGGGTGGCCGAGGCGGCGGTTCTGGCGCTGGACATGTCCGGGGAGGCGCCTTCCCAGCAGGCTCGGGCCGTTGGCTGAGGGGCCACCTGGGGAGGGGGATTCCCCGGACCGACTCAGCTCCTTCCTGGCGGCGGTCGTAAAGGACCAGTTCCAGGCCCACCCGGCAGTGGCCCGCGCCACCGGGGACCATTCGGCGGACGGCTTGGTCGCGGCTGCCGGGGCTGGAACCAACCGGGAGCGAATCGCCAAGCTGCAGCAGCTGCAGCGCGGTGCCCCAGAGCTCCAGGACGACCTGGATCCGGACCGCCGCCTGGACCTGGAGACCGCCAGGAGCGTCGTCGACTCCGAGCTCTTCAGCCTCCAGATCAGGCGACGCGCGTTCAGAGACCCGACCAGCCTGCTCGACGACGACTCCCCTTTGGACGTGGGCAGCTATCTACTCCGGGATTACGCGCCCCTGCCGGACCGCATGGGCGCCCTCTGCCGTCAGCTGGAGCAGGCTCGGGATTGGACAGAGCAGGCCCTGGGGACGCTGGAGCCGGAGCTCGCCGCCCCGCTCATCCAGCTGGCCCTCCAGGGCGCCCAGGGCCATCTCAGCTTCTTGGAGGATGAAGTCGCTCCCCTGGGTGAGGAGCTCGACGACCCGGGGCTCCGGCGTCGGTTGGAAGCGGCGGTCCACTCCGGCCAGGAGGCACTCGGCCGGATCAGCGCGGAACTGGGGAGACGGCGTCAGTCGGACTACCGCGAGGTCGCCCTGGGCGAGGACGGGCTCCGAGCGATGCTGCTGGCCCAGGAGGGATTGGACCGCTCCATTCCCGAGCTTCGCCAGGGAGCCGACGAAGAACTCGCCTCGCTCGGGGAGCAGCGGGATCGCCTGCTGCAGGACAGCTTCCACGGCCGGGAGATCGGGGAGGTCCGGCACGAACTGGAGCTGGACCACTTCACCGCCGAGACTCTCATCTCGGGGGCGAGCGGCCTGCTGGCCAAGCTCCGGCGCTTCGCGGAGGAGCACGCCGAGGTGCCGATCCCCGATGGACCGCTTTGCGAGGTGAGGCCCAGCCCCGGATTCCTGACCGCCTGGGTCAGCGCCGCCTACGACGGGGTGGGGCCGCTGGAAGAGAGGCAGCTGCCCTGCATCTACTACGTCACGACCCCCCAAGCCAGCTGGAGTGAGCGAGAGTCCGATGAATGGCTTCGCTACCTCAACCGCGGCACCCTGGAGAACACCAGCGTGCACGAGGTCTACCCCGGGCACCACGTCCAGTACCTCTACTCGAGAGCCCTGCGCTCGGACGTGCGCCGCTTCTTCTGGACCTCCGGCTTCGGCGAGGGCTGGGCCCACTACGCCGAGCAGCTGATGGTCGAGCGCGGGCTGGCAGATCAGGACCCCCTGCTTCAGCTGGCCCAGATCGAGGACGCGCTGCTGCGCGCCTGCCGCTACCGGACCACTTTGGGGATTCACGCCGAGGGCTGGCCGGTCGAGGAGGGGACCCAGCTCTTCATCGACCGGATCGGCCTGGACGAGCATCCCGCCCGGCGCGAGGCGATGCGGTCCACCATCGACCCGCTCTATCTCGTCTACACCCTGGGCAAGCTGGAGATTCTCGGCTGGCGGGAGGAATGGTTGCGCTCCAACCGGGGAGACCTGCGCTCCTTCCACAGCCTGCTGCTCTCGGCCGGCAGCCCGCCGCTGGCGGCCCTGGGGCGGTGGCTGAAGTCTCAGTAATCTGATGTCCGGGCGGCAGCGGGCGCTGCTGGTGCTCGCCGGCGCCAACTGTCTCTGGGCCGGCTCCTACGTGGCGGGCAAGGCGGCGCTCGCGACCTGGCCCTTTGCCAGCGTCAACATGCTGCGCTTCACCATCGCCGCCGCCATACTGCTCCCGGTCCTGTGGAGAGGACGCCACAGTCTGCCGCAGAGCAAAGGAGACCGCTGGCGGCTGGTGGCCATGGTCTGCTTGGGCTTCGTTGGCAACAAGGCGCTCGAGTATTCGGGGCTCAGCCTGACCACCGCCAGTGACACCGCTCTATTGATCGCCGCCGAGGCCCTGGCCACCGTGCTCCTGAGTGTGGCCTTCCTCAGCGAGCGGATCAGCCGACTGGAGGCCGGGGGACTGGTCCTGGGGGGTCTCGGGGTGTACCTGGTCGTGGAGGGTGGGCTCCGTGCCCCGACTTTTCTCACCGGCCACCAGAGCGTGGGGAATCTACTGGTGGTCGCCTCGCTCATCCTGGAGGCCGGCTTCACCGTGATCGGCCGGACCGTGGTCACCCGCTACCCACCCCTGCTCATCACCGCCGCCGCGGTGACCGGCAGCCTCATCGCCTGGTGGCCGGCCGGCATCGCCGCCCTCTGGGTGCGCGGCTGGCCCTCGCTCTCCGTCGCCGGCTGGGTCGGGATCGTCTACCTGGGCGCGGTCACCACGGCGCTCTGCTACTGGGCGTGGCTCTGGGGCCTGAAGCGGGTGATGCCCGGAGCCATGGCGCCGCTGCTCTTCATTCAGCCGCTGCTGGGGACCGCCCTGGCGGTCTGGGTCCGGGGCGAGCACCCCTCGCTGCCGACCCTCCTCGGCGGCCTGCTGATCCTGCTCGGGGTCACCACCGTGGTGATTCGGCGCGAGCCCGCGCCCCAAGCGCCACCGGCTACCGCCGGCTCCGCTTAGGGGTACGTCCCACAAAGCTGGTTGCCACGAGTGACAGCAGCGAGGCCGCCCAGCTTTGCGTGGGCGTCGTAGGAGGCGGAGATGTTCGGACCACTGGACTCGGGACCGCGGCGTCGGCTCGTCCGTGGACTCGCTGGCCCGGACCGGCTTCGAGAAGGAGCCAAGAACCGGCCGGGGAGCGCCGCCAAAGCTCCCCGCGCCAAGGTGCTGGCGGATCTGCATCTGCCCCAGCAGCTAAGAGCCCCGGCCCCCCAAGGGGGACCGGGGCTCCCGCCAAGCCTTCCTTGGAAGGCGTCAATCATTGATCAGCTAGCGATCACCTGGGACGCCAGCGACTCGTAGCCAGTGGCAGACTCCTGCGTGATCAGCAGGGCCTGACCCGAAGTGAAGTCGGTAGTTGTGCCGAAGGTTACCGTCCCACCAACGCCGCAGGTTGCGGTGCCCAACAACACCCCGTCGCTGTTGTAGACATTGACCGAGTCACCTGCCGTACACGCCGTCACGGTGATGGTGTTTACGTTCGCTGCGGTCGCCGTCGGCGCGGCTCCCAGAGAACTGTTGGAGCCATCGAAGATCCGCGAGATACCGGTCGTCGCGGTGCCACCGGTCTCCCTGCCGCTGCCGGGCAAGTTCCACGGCTGGCTGGACGAATTCGTCACACCCGTCTGACTGAGCACCTCCAGGCCGCTGAAGTTGGCAAAGGTGCCGTGACTGATCGTGGGGATCGAGCTGAGCGTGTAGGAAACCACGTTGTGGGTGCCACCCCCGGTATTGCTGACAGTCCCCGTGGCGTCCGAGTTGTTGATCACGTTGACGTTGCCCGTTCCGTCAGCGACGGTGAGGCTCCACGTGCCGGCCAGTTCCACCGTGCCATTGAAGGTGACAGTCAGGGTGTCGCCCGACCCGATGACAGTGGAGCTACAGCCTCCACAGGCCAGGTAGCCGGTCCCGATTGAGAGCGGTGCGCCCCAGACGGTGACCAGCTGCTGCACCTGGGGAGCGGCGTTGTAGTTGGCGGTGCCGGACTGGTTGGCGTCGATCGTGCAGGTGCCCGCCGCATTGAAGGTGACGAGGCCACCGCTGATCGAACAGATTGCGCTGCTGGTCGAGTCAATCGTCAACGTCACTGGCGCGCCGGAGGTCGCGGTTGCCGTCGCAGTGTAGGTCCCGCCGATGCCTGCATTGTTTGGCGGGGTGCTGGTGAAGCTGATGGTTTGCGAGCCCTGCCCCACGGTAAATGTCTGCTGAACCTGGGGAGCGGCGGCGTAGGTGGCGTTCCCCGCCTGGTTGGCGTCGATCGTGCAGGTGCCGGCCCCCTGGAAACTGACGGCCCCACTCGAGATTGAGCAGACTCCGCTGCTGGAGCCGGCAATGGTTATGGTGACGCCCAGGCCGGATGTCGCCGTCGCAGTGGGAGTGTAGGTCGCCCCCCCGACCACGGCATTGGTCGGGGCCGTGCTTGTGAACGTGATGGTCTGCGGATCCAGACTTATTACGAAGGACTGCTGAACCTGCGGAGCAGCACTGTAGGTGCCGTTACCCGCCTGGTTGGCATCGACCTCGCATGTGCCCGCCGTCAGGAAGTGGACGGTCCCCGAAGTGATCGAGCACACCGTGTGGGTACTCGCGTCAATCGTGAACGCCACGGTCAGGCCCGATGATGCCGTCCCTGTGGGCGTGTAGGTTCCGCCGACCTGGGCACCGGTTGGCGCCGTGCTGGTGAAGTTGACGGTTTGGGGCACCAGAGATACCGTGATGGATTGCTGCACCTGGGCAGCCGCGTTGTAGTTGACGCTCCCCGCCTGGTTGGCGTCTACCTTGCAGGTGCCGGCCGCGTTGAAGGTGACGACCCCACCGGAGATCGAGCAGACCGAGCTGCTGGTGGCGTCAATGGCGATGGTCACTGTGAGGCCTGAACTCGATATTGCAGTCGGAGTGTAGTTCCCGCCAACCTCCGCACCGGTCGGCGCCGTGCTGGTGAAGGTGATGGTTTGCGAACCCTTCCCAACGGTGAACGCCTGCTGCCTTTGCGGAGCGGGGCCATAAGTGCTGTTGCCCGACTGATTGCCGTCGATCGTGCAGGTGCCGGCCGCAGTAAAGCTGACGGCCCCACCCGAGATCGAACAGACCCCGCTGCTGGTGGCGTCAATGGTTATGGTGACGGACAGTCCCGAGCTCGCGGACGCAGTCGGGGTATAGGTCGCCCCCCCAACCACGGCGCTGGTCGGGGCCGTGCTGGTGAAGGTGATGGTCTGGGAAACCAGGCCCACCGCGACGGCTTGCTGAACCTGGGAAGCCGCGTTGTAGTTGACGCTCCCTGCCTGGTTGGCGTCGATCGTGCAGGTGCCCGCCGCGTTAAAGGTGACGACCCCACTCCCATTGATGGAACAGACCGAGCTGCTGCCGGCGTCGATGGCAATGGTCACGGTCAGGCCGGAGCTCGAGGTCGCAGTCGGAGTGTAGTTCCCACCAACCTGGGCACCGGTTGGCGCCGTGCTGGTGAAGGTAATGGTTTGCGCACCCTTCGCTACGGTTACCGCCTGCTGCGCCTGGAGAGCCGCGTCATAGTTCGTGTTGCCGGCCTGGTTGGCGTCGATCGTGCAGGTACCGACCGCAGTAAAGCTGACGGCCCCTCCAGTGATCGAACAGATGGAGCTGCTGCCGGCGTCGATCGTAATGGCAACGGTCAGTCCCGAGCTGGCCGTAGCTGCTGGCGTGTACGTCACGCCGCCCACCGTCGCATTGGTGGGTGTGGTAGTGGTGAAGGTGATGGTCTGCGAACCCTTCGCTACGGTTACCGGCTGCTGCACCTGGGGTGCGGGGCCGTAAGTAGCGTTCCCCGACTGATTAGCGTCGATCGTGCAGGTACCTACCGCAGTAAAGCTGACGGCCCCCCCGCTGATCGAACAGACCGCGCTGCTGGTCGAGTCAATCGTAAAGGCGACGGTCAGGCCCGAGCTGGCGGTTCCGGTGGGCGTGTATGTCGCCCCGCCAACTACCGCATTGGTAGGCGCTGCGCTCGTGATTGTGATGGTCTGTGGGACCACGGTCACGGTGACCGCTTGGTGAACCTGAGGAGCCGCGCCGTACGTGGAGTTCCCCGCCTGGTTGGCATCGATGGTGCAGGTGCCCGCCGCATTGAAGGTGACGACCTCACTCACATTGATGGAGCACACCGCGCTGCTGGTCGAGTCGATCGTAAAGGCCACGGTCAGACCCGAACTCGCCGTCGCCGTTGGCGTGTAGTTCTCGCCGACCTCCGCATTGGTTGGCGCAGTGCTGGTGAAGGTGATGGTCTGGGGAGCAAGACCTACTGGAATGACTTGCTGCACCTGGGGGGCTGGGCTGTAAGCGAAGTTCCCCGCCTGGTTGGCATCGACGGTGCAGTTGCCGGTGGCGTTGAAAGTGACGACGCCACCGGTGATCGAACAGACAGCACTGCTGGTCGAGTCAATCGTAATCGCGACGGTCAGGCCCGAGCTGGCCGTCGCCGTTGGCGTGTATGTCCCGTTGACTGCGGCACTGGTGGGCGCAGTGCTGGTGAAGGTGATGGTCTGGGGATTGAGCCCCACTGCAATGACTTGCTGAACCTGGGGAGCAGCGCTGTACGTCGAGTTCCCCGCCTGGTTGGCATCGATTGTGCAGGTGCCGGTGGTGTGGAAGGTGACCACGCCGCCGGTGATCGAACAGACCGCGCTGCTGGTCGAGTCAATCGTAATCGCGACGGTAAGGGCCGAGCTGGCCGTCGCCGTCGGCGTGTAGGTCCCGTTGACCTGCGCACCGGTGGGCGCCGTGCTGGTGAAGGTGATGGTCTGGGCCAGATAGAACGGGCTGAAGTACCCGAAGGCGTCGACCACGAGATCGGCATTGCCAAGGTCGTTAAAAACCTCGATTTGACCACCGGTGCCAAGCGTCGCCACCGTCAGGTTGGGAACGGTCTGGCCCGCAAGCCAGTTCACGTCCGACGTGGCCGGGAGAGGGTCCCCCGTCGGGTAGACGGTGAAGTAGCTGGCATGGGTGGCGTCAGTGGCGGTGACGTTCAGCACCGCCGCCGTCGCGTCGGCAGGAATCGTGGCCTCGCCAGTCACCTGAACGGGAAGGCTCTCGCCCCCCGACAGCGTGTGGCCCTGGTTGGCGTAGCCGCTGCCGGCCCGGGTGTCGGTAATTCGGAGAGGGGCAACCGGGTTGTAGATGGTGGCGTTGCTGGGCAGAGCCGACGTCCCGTTGGTGAAGTAGCCGCTCACGTCGACGATCACATCGGCGCTGCCAAGGGCGTTGTAGATCGAGATTGTCCCTGACGTCGGCAGGGAGGCCAGCACTCGGTTGGCCACGGTACCGCCGGTGAGCCAGTTCAAGTTAGAGGCGAGCGGCCGCGTCGCTCCGGCCGGGAATACCGTCAGGTAGCTGGCCGCCGTGGTGTCTGTCACCGTCACGTTGAGGATCGCTCCCGTGGCACCGGCCGGGACTCCGCCTGACCCGGTTACCTGGAGAGGCACGGTAGCGCCGGCACCCACGGTGGTACCGGTGTCGATGCGAGATGGCGTGAGCGGAACGTAGGCCCCAGCTGTGGCTGCGCCGGTCTCCGGGGCGAAGTAGCCCTCCAGGTCGACCACCACGTCGGTGTGGCCGAGTTGGTTGTAAAGGGTGATCGAGCCAGCATTACTCCCGGTCCCGACCGGCACGATGACGGAGTTGGCAACCGTCTCACCATTGCTCCAGTTGAGGTTGGACACCACAGGCAGCGTGCCGCCCGTCGGGTAGACCGACAGGAAGCTGGCGGCGGTGGTGTCGGTGGCCGTTACGTTCAACGCCACCGCTGTCGCGTTCGTGGGAACCGCGTTGAATCCGGTGACGACCAGACTGACGCTGCCGCCGGGCGCCAGAGTCGATTTGGGGCTGGTTGCTCTCGTGTCGAGAAGTCGGACCGGGGTCAACGCGGTGTAGGCCCCGCCAGGGGCGGAAGTCTGGACGGCCCTGGTGGGGGCGGTGGGGTGGACGCTCGGCGCCGCCATCAGAGTAGCCGCTCCGCCCGCCAGCACGGCCGCCGCCGCCACCAGACCCAGGCCTAGTCGCGGACGCCGGGTTAGTCGCCGGTACCCGGCCCGCAGCCTTAGCGGATTAGCGGAGATTCTCACGACGCTACCCTCCTGTGGCCGACGACCTGAGGTCGCGCGGCGCTCGCAGATCCGGAACCTGGGTGCCCGGAGGGTTCCTCCCGCCCCGATGAACGAGACCTTCAACGCGGATCACCGAGGTGGGCCGCGCGTCTCTTCGAAGCCCCCTCCGTCCTCCTGAGAGTGGGCCGCGACAGCCCTTCCCAGGGCTTAGTTTTATGCTAGCAGAGCCCCGGAGGGGCGTCAAGGAAACCTCCGATGAATGTGTGGAAGCTCAGGGAATCTGTCACCCCATGAGAGAAGAGCGGGTGACCTTGAGCGCCGGTGAGCCAACGCGGGTGCTGGTGCTGAACCAGGTGGAGGCAGGGGTGCTGAGCGCAGCCCAGGCGGGGCAGGTGCTGGGGCTCGGGGCGCGCCAAGTCCGGCGTCTCAGGGCGTGCTATCGGCAAGATGGGGCCAGTCGCCCTGGCGCACGGGCCGGGAGCCACGCGATGCCTGTGCAGGCGTGGCTACCTTCCCTTCAGAGGCCGCGGGTGGAGCGCAGGTAGCCCTCGCCGATCCGCTGGTGATCCCCCATCTGGGACGGCGTGGAAAGTCGTCCTGAGGCTGACTTCGAGCTCCTCTATCAGACGTCCTGGGAAGGCCAGATAGCGCGGTCAGCGCTGGGTCGGCGGCCCGAGCGCTCCCTCCCGGCAAAGCCTGGGCGCGCCCCGGCTGTCGAGGTCGCAGGATGGCTTGCCAGCTTGATCGATTCGGTACCTGGGAACAACGCGGCTCCGAGAAATTCTCCGACCGGGAAGGGGAACGGGCCCGGCACACGATTCGACCACACCGGTCGCGGAACGGTTACGGACGGCCGGAACGGTCGCGACCCGGACTAGATTCGGGCCAAGGTTCCAGGCGGGGCCGACCCTTCATTTGCCCCGCAAGGGGGGCGGAACCTGCTCTCCCCCAGCCGTCGGCATCATTCTGATCCGACGGTCCCGCCGCCTCGGGCCCTCCCGGGGCGGCGGCCCGACCCGTTCAGCAGTCGGCGTACAGCATGAACTCGTAGGGATGCGGGCGGAGCCGGACCGGGTCCACCTCCCGCTCCCTCTTGAGCGCGATCCAGGTGTCGATCAGATCCTCGGTGAAGACATTCCCCTCGTAGAGGAACTGGTGGTCCTGCTCCAGGGCCAAGAGCACCTCCTCCAGGCTGCCGGGCAGGTTCTTGACCGCATCGGCCCGAGCCCCCTCCAGCTCGTACAGGTCCGCCTCGATCGGGGTCGGCGGCTCGATCTGGTTGCGGATCCCGTCCAGTCCCGCCATCAGCATCGCCGAGAAGGCCAGGTAGGGATTGCAGGTCGGGTCGGGGGAACGGAACTCCAGGCGGCGCAGCTGGGGCCGCTCGCTGTAGGTCGGGATTCTGATGCAGGCGCTGCGGTTGCGAGCGCTGTAGGCCAGCTTGATCGGAGCCTCGTAGCCCGGCACCAGCCGCCGGTAGCTGTTGGTCGTGGGGGCGGCGAAGGCCAGCACCGCCGGGGCGTGGGCCAGAAGACCCCCGATGTACCAGCGGGCCAGGTCACTCAGCAGCGCGTAGCCGTCCTTGTCGAAGAAGAGGGGGACTCCCTCCTTCCAGAGCGACTGGTGGGTATGCATGCCGCTGCCGTTGTCTCCGAAGAGCGGCTTGGGCATGAAGTTGGCGACCAGCCCCTCCCGACGGCAGACGTTCTTGATGATGTACTTGAAGACCAGCACCTTGTCGGCCATCGAGACCATCGAGTCGTAGCGCATGTCGATCTCAGCCTGGCCGGCGGTGCCCACCTCGTGGTGGTGGACCTCCACTTCGATGCCCGCTTCCGCGAGCGCCAAGGAGATCCGGCTACGCACGTCCTGGAGTTGGTCCACCGGGGGGGTGGGGAAGTACCCCTCCTTCAACTTGGGCCGGAAGCCCAAGTTGGGGGCGCCGTTCTGGCCACTGTTCCAGATCCCCTCCGCGGAGTCGATGTGATAGAAGCCCTCGTTCACCGACTGGCCGTAGCGAATGGAGTTAAAGATGTAGAACTCCATCTCCGGCCCCCAGTAGCTGGTGTCGGCGATGCCGCTCTCCCGGAGGTGGGCCTCGGCCTTGCGGGCCACGTACCTGGGGTCCCGGCTGTAGCGCCCCTTGGTGACCGGGTCCCCGATGTCGCAGATCAAAGAGAGGGTGGGGACCTCGAGTACCGGGTCGACGAAGGCGGTCCTGGGGTCGGGGAAGAGCAGCATGTCGCTCTCGTGGATGTGCTGGAAGCCCTTGACGCTGCTGCCGTCGAAGCCGACTCCTTCGGCGAAGAGCCGCTCGGTCAGCTCCGAGATCGGCACGCTGAAGTGCTGCCACTGGCCCAGGAGGTCGCTGAAGCGAAAGTCGGCGAACTTGATCCCCTGGTCCATCGCGAAGGCGATCACCGCAGCGGGATCTTCCTTGGCGGTCGGCTCTAGCTTTCCCTCGACGGCCATGACCATATGCATCCTCCGCTGCCCTGGCGGACTCTCTCCGCTGATCCTGCGGTCAGAGTAACAGTCGATGGCGGCCCCACCATCGTGCCCCTAGCACGAAGATGGTGACTTGATAGTTGTGTGTTAGACCCCAACCCGAACTCGAGGTCAGCCCGGCTTCGCGACCTCTGGGGTCTTGGCGTTCACCTGGGCCCGGGCCTCGTCGGCGCTGGCGAAGTAGAGCTTGTTGATGGCGGTCCACTCGTTCCAGTCCGGAGGAAGGTCCTCCTCGGCGTAGATGGCGTCGACCGGGCAGGGATCGACGCAGGCCCCACAGTCGATGCACTCCTGGGGGTCGATGAAGAGCATCCGGTCTTCGTCGGCCCCGATGATGCAGTCCACCGGGCACACCTCGACGCAGGACTTGTCCTTGACGTCGACACAGGTCTCGCCGATCACGTAGGTCATTGCGCTCTGAACTCCTAGCGCCGCTCTCCCGGCCACTCGGGGCAGGCCTCCGCAAGGGAGCCTGAGTTCAGGATAGCAGAGGCCCGGAGGGCCCCCCGAGTCCGGTTAGCCGGATGATGCGAACCCGTTGTTGATGTTGGAGTAGATATCGGACACCCGGTGCCCGACCACCACGAAGATGACGATAACCACGATCGCGATCAACATCAGAATCAACGAGTATTCGACCATCCCCTGCCCGGGGGAACCGCTCCGGAGGCGCCGAGAGAGCCAGATCCCGGTCACGCGCCGGCCCAAGCTCTTCGCTCGCCGCTTTAGCCCCGTATCGGGCTTCTGCATAGCCCCAAGATAGTGGGAATCCGCTCTCATGAGAGCCTTCGTCCCCGAACTGTTACGCGATCAACAGAGACGTGCGCCAGCCGGAGCGCGCCGCCGCCTAGAATTCGGGCGGGGAGCCAGGCTGCCCAGCCGGCGCAGCCACCCCAGGGAGATGCCACCATGAGCAAGCCGTGATCGCCAATCCCAACTCGTCGCCGATCCGAAGCAGCCCTTTGCCGTCCTGGGAGAGGCTGGGAGCCGGGGTGATCGACTTCCTGGTGCTCTTCGTGATCCAGTTGATCGTGGCCATCCCCATCGTGGGGCACCAGTTCTCCCGCATCGTCAAGTTCGAAAAGTCGTACACCGGCAAGCGCTCCGCTTTGACCAACAATCCGCATTTCGTCTCTCTGGCCCACCAGTTCGGGGTCCAGCTGCTGCACTTTGGGATCGTGGCCGCGGCACTAACGGCGGTTTATTTGATAGGAATGTACCTGGCTACCGGAGCCACGCTGGGCAAGTTGGCCCTGGGGCTGCGCATCACCCGAGTTGATGGTCGCCCCATGACCATCCGGGACGCCGTGTTGCGTTCGCTCGTGTTCTGGGTCGGCAACCCGTTTCTTCCGGTGATCGGAGTATGGATCTGGCTCCTGCAGTACGTCGGCGGGACTTTGGTTCTCCTCTTTCGCCCCGACCACCGGGCCCCGGAGGATCTGCTGGGCGGCACCATGGTGGTGCGCAAGGTCGACCAGGGGCGATCGCTGGCGGACGTGGCCGGCTACGGTCCCCCTTCGGTGCCCCCTTCCTCTCCACCGGACGCCCAGGTGCTCCGGGGCGGTCATCTGCCGGGCTGGGGCCCCGTCGGCGACCAACCGCCGCCCCCACCCGCGGGTGGAACGGAAGAGGCTCGTAGTTGACCCTGATTGAGACGGTGAAGCTGCCCGGGACCGCGGCCCAGGCCTGGGAGCTGCTGGCTACTCGCCACGGCGCACTGCGGCTGGCCCCGGGGCTGACCGTGGGCGAGGACGGCCGGGGCACCCTGCGAGTGGTGATCAGCGGCCACTCGGTCACCTACCGTGGCTACGCCCGCCAGCACGTGGAGGAGGAGGGCCGGCACCTCACCTGGACGCTGAGCGGCAAGGAGGTCAGGGGCACGGGGCGAGCTCACGCCGAAGTGCGGGCCCGCTTCCGCGACGATCCCGGCGGTGGCAGCGACCTGCGGCTTACCGTGCTGGTCGAGGGTCGTGGTCGGCTGGGAGAGATCTCCGAGGCCGACCTGGACCGGGCGGTGGGTTCGGTGATCGCCCGGTTCAGACGAGCGGTGGCCAAGGATCTCGGGCCAGCCGCCCGAGCATTCCGGGCAGCCCCATCGGGAGCCAGACCGGCGGCGGGCACCGCCCCGGAGCGGGCTTTGCACGGTGCGGCGGCTCCGCCCCACCGACCGGCGACGCGGATCGAGGTGATGCCTCCCAGTCCACCCGCGCGAAGGTGGGTCGTGCCCGGCGGGGCCGCCGCGGTGGGGGCCCTGGCCGTCGGGGTGGCAGCGCTGATCTTCTGGCGTTCACGCCGGGGTGGTTGACTCGTCGCTCGGTCGATCTGGCGCCCGGCCGGACCTACTCCAGGCAGCCGGAGGTGACTTCTGGGGAGTGAGTTTTCGCCAGTCCAGGTGACCGTCGCACAGCTGCTTCGCCCGACCTAGACTCTTTGGGTGGTGGAGCCGCCCACGCGGGGTCAGAGCTGGTACCGCCGTCGGCTGTGGCACTGGCCTCGTTGGTGGCCGAGACGGATTCAAGGCTGCTGCAGCTGCTGCTCCGGTTGCCTGGTCATCTTCCTGGTGGTCAGCCTGGCCCTGATCGTCTTCGCCATCACCCCCAACTTCTACCCTGCCTACCCGAGCTCGGCCCGGACCCTGGCCCCAGAGTCCAGCACCGTCTCCGGCCACGGGCTGCCGTGGCTCCACAGCAACGGCACCGAGATCCTCGACAGCCAGGGACGCCAGGTGTTGTTGCGGGGGATGAACGTGACCGGGCTGGAGGAGGCCAAGGACATGCGGCCCGGACCGGTGCCCACCAGCCAGGACTTCGCCGAGATGGCGGCGGACGGCTTCGACGTGGTGCGGCTGCCGATCAACTGGTCCCGGCTGGAGCCGAAGCCCGGGCAGTTGTCCCGGAGCTACCTGGATCAGATTCGCTCGGTGGTGAACGACGCCGCCGCCCACGGGATCTACACCATCCTCGATCTCCACAACATCGACTGGAGCATCTACTACGACGGCGACGGAGCCCCCAGCTGGGCGGTCGCGGGAGGGCTTCCCCGGAGCTTTCCCCTGGGGTCGCCCTGGAACCGGCACCTGGCCCCCGGGGTGCTGGCCAGCTACGGGATCTTCTGGGCTGACCTAGGCGGCTGGCAGCAGGACGTAACCGAGGTCTGGAGCTTTGTCGCCCGGGCCTTCCGCAACGACTCGGCGGTGGCCGGGTTCGACCTCTGGAACGAGCCCCATCCCTTCCCCGCTCTCCCGGGAATCTTCGAGAAGAAATACCTGCTGCCCTTCGAGGCGGACGTGATCACCCACCTGGCGGCGATCGCCCCCCACCAGATGTGGATCACCGAGCAGACCCTGGATTTCGGACTGCCAACCTATGTCGGCCCGCTCCCCTACCCCAACCAGGTCTACTCCAGCCACGTCTTCGCCACCCTGCTCGAGCCTCCCTGGCAGAAGCCGACGCCTCAGTACGCCATCCCGCTGACCCTGCTCGAGGATCAGGCAAAGGAGGCGGGCGCCGCCCCCTGGGTGGGAGAGATCGGCGCCGGAAAGGGTCAGTCCAACCAGGCCTGGGTGGCCAGGGAGATGAACGAGCTCGACAAATACAAGCTGGGCTGGGCCTACTGGGACTGGGACGAGGGGGGCAGCTGGGCCTTCAAGCGGATGGCCTCCCGGCTCCGGGTCGTGGCCCGCGCCTACCCGCGAGCGACCCCCGGCACGCTGGACACCCTGAGCTACGACTACCAGGACGGACGGCTGGTGGTGGAGTTCACCGGCGATGCCTCCAGCCACCAGCTTCAGGTCGAGGTGCCCTCCTTCTTCAAGAGCTTCAGCCTGACCTCCTCCGATCCAGCCCAAGCCGTCTCATCCCATCTCGACGCCTCGGACCACATCCTGACCGTCCGGATCGCCGACCAGGATGCGCGGCACCGCCTGGTGATCCAACTCAGCGCCTGACTGGTCGCTTCGGTCCCGGGCTCTTTGGGAAGCCTCAGGTCGGCTGGGTGATCCGGGCCTGGTCAGGCGCTCTGACCGACCAGACCAGCCACCCACCCAGGAAGAGCGCCAAGGCAAAGAACGCGAAGATCATGGGGAAGCCGGCGTTGTGATGCAGCCCGTTGCCGAAATCCAGCAGCGGACCGGCGATCACGGTGGCCAGGATCCCCGACCCGGCGGTGGCCAGGTTGGAGATCCCCATGAACCGTCCGGCTGCTTCTGGCGGCACCAGGTCGACGACGAAGGCCCAGTCCACCGAGAGCAGCATCCCGAAGGCACAGCCGATCAGCACCCCGACCGCGTAGACGTAGACGAGGCTGAACGAGCTGGCAAAGATCAGCAGCAGGGTCCCGAAGCCGCCCAGCCAGGAGGCGGCTCTGATGATGGTCTTGCGCCCAACCCGCTGGGAGAGCCGGGCCGCGGGCAGGGTCACCACGATCGCCAACAGCACCACCACCGCCAGCAAAGTGGAGGTCGCTCCGGAGGCCCGGTTGGCGATCGCGCTCCCGGATCCCGGGTAGAACGTCGCCTTGATGAACAGGAGCGCGAAGTCGGTCAGCCCGGTGATCCCCATCAAGGAGAGCAGCCTCGACGCCAAGAGCCTGGTGAAGTCGGGATTCTCCCGGGGCCGGAAGCTGAAGACGCCCATGATCGCCAGCCGGCGGCTGGGGAGCGGGTCCTTAGCCGGGGAGTCCGGGACGAAGAGCTGGGTAACCAGAAGGGCCAGGACCAGCACCACCCCGACACTCAGCAAGGCCAGCCGGATGTGGCCGATGGAGATCAGCATCCCGGTCAAGAGGAATCCGATCGCGGTGCCGATGAACACCGCCAGCCCGTAGTAGCCCGAAGCGCGACCGCGGTCGGAGCTGGGCACCTGATCCGGAAGCAAGCCCTGGTAGGCGCCCTCAGCGGTGTTGGAGCAGATCTGGAGCGCGCAGTAGGGGATGATCAGCGCCCCGTAGCTTCCGGCCAAGGCGAGCCCCAAGAGGCAGACCAGGTCGCCCAGAGTTCCCGCCACCATGAAGGGCTTGCGCTTGCCCCAGCGGATCCGGCAGCGGTCCGAGAGGGCGCCGGCGGCGGGCTGAACCAGGATCGCCACCACCGCACCCAGCGCCGAGAGCACTGCGAGAGCGGTGCCTCGATGCCCCTCGGGGACCAGACCCAGGATCAGACGGGGCAGGATCAGTGCGCCCATTCCCTGCCAGAGGTAGTTGATCGCCAGCCAGTAGACGGAGAGGGCCGCCATCCGGGAGGGGGAGAAGCGGAGCGACAGTTGTGGACGGGCCGCCGCGGCAGTGCTCATAACGGCAAGCTCACTCACCGCACCCCGTGAGGGCCCCACCTGAGCGGGACCCACCGCCTCAAGACCCGGTGGAGTCTACGCCCGGAATTCGGCTGACCGGTGGCGAATGGTCCGGGGGCAGACGGCTCCCAGCCGGACCGGCGCGGCTAGTTCCGCCGGAATTTGTGGCTTCGCCGGGTCGATCTGGGAGCGGCTAGCTGCTAACCGTTCCGGGCGGCCGGGACCGACGCCGCTTGGGGCCGCCTGCGCCTTCGGTTCTCGCCCGTGGTTCCTGCAGGAGACCGGCGGCGGGAACCGCCACCACCGTGCCGGACTCGGTCATGGTCACCAGCACCTGCTCCCGGACCACGCTGATCTCCGTCACCGTGGCCGGCAGTCCCTCCACGTCGAGTGAGGTGCCGGGAATCGGAAGCCGGAGCTTGAGATCCACGTACTGTTCGTTCTCGTACTGCAGGCAGCACTTGAGCTTGCCGCACATCCCGTTGAGCCGGGTCGGGTTCAGCGGCAGTCCCTGCTCCTTGGCCATCTTGATCGTGACCGGCACGAACTCCTTGAGCCAGGAGGAGCAGCAGAGCCGCCGGCCGCAGGGGCCGTAACCGTCCTTCTCCTTGGCTTCGTCGCGAGCCCCCACCTGGCGCAGCTCGACCCGGCACCGGAGCCTCGAGGCCAGCTCCTTGGCCATGTCCTGGTAGTCGGTCTGGCGCTCGGCGGTGAAGTCGAAGAGGATCCGGGACTCGTCGAAGCTGATCTCCGCCCGGGAGACCTTGATCGGTAGGTCCCGCTCCTGGACCAGGTCCCGCGCCTGCCGCACCACGTCAGGGATCCGGCCGTCGACCTCCGCCCGGTGCTCAAGGTCCGCGTGGCTGGCCCGGCGCAGCACCGGGGGCATGGGGTCGGGAACCATGCGTTGATCCATCTCAGTGGCCTCCATGACCACCTCGCCGATCTCCGCGCCGCGGGCTGTCTCCGCCACGACCTGGGTGCCCGGCACCAACTCCTCGTCCAACGGGGCGTAGTAGTTCAAGGGTCCGTGGCGGCGGAATTTGACCCCCACCGCTAAGGGCATTTGCTCACCTCTTGTCGGTTGCGCTGAGGACCGGTCGCCAATCGCCTCCTGAGGGGCCATGGGGGCCGTCCCCCCCGTGCCCGAAGGCGAGGAGCAGGAACCGATCCAGGACGAGCCGCGGCGTCGCCATCTCGTCGAGCCGCGCGAGCGCGTCCAGGGCCAGATCGTAACGCCTGGAGCACCCCTCAGGCCCGAGCCGGCTGGCCCACTCGGAGGCGAGTTGGGCCTGGTCCGGCCAGCGGGAGAGCTCCGGGACGCCGATCGCCAGACAGCAGCAGTCCCGCAGGAAGCTAGCCCAGACCCGGAGTGCCGCCCGGGCCACCCCTCGATCGGTGCCGCGCTCGGCCAGCTGGCGACTCAACTCCAGCCACTGCCGGGGGCCGGCGCCCGCGCAGCTGATCAGTCGCTCGAGCTGCTCAGCGGAGCGTCGCCCCAGCTCCCGGTCCTGGACCATCTCCAGCCCCAAGCCTGGCCGTCCCAGGCAGATCGCCGCCGCTACCCTAGCCGCCTCAGCCGGGAACTGGTGGACTCCTATGAGCCACGCTGAGATGGTGTCGGGCTCGACTGGGCCTAAGAGGAGCTGCTGGCAGCGGCTGCGGAGGGTGCTCGGGAGATGCTCTGAGTCGGGACGCGAAGTACAGAGCCAGATGGTGGTGTTGGGGGGCGGCTCCTCCAGAAGCCGAAGCAGGCTGTTGGCTGCTGGGAGGGTGAGCCGCTCCGCGTTGCCGATGATCGCCACCTTGCCGGCTCCGGCGAAGGCCGAGAGGCTGAGGAAGTGCTGCAGGGTCGGTCCCTCTTCTGCCTCCAGGTCGGAGTCATGGGCGCGGACCCGGTCGATCGAAATCGAGCCTTCGCTGTCCTCGAGCCAGAGATCAGGGTGGGAGACGAGCCCCCCGGGCCAGTCGGCAGCCGATAGGAGCTCGGCTGCTACCGATAGAGCGATGGAGGTCTTGCCCACCTGAGGTGGCCCGGATAGCCAGTAGGCGTGCGAGAGGGTTCTGGTCGAAAGTTGGTGTCGCAGCGACGCCACTGCCGGTAGGTGCCCGATGACGTCGGCCAATCCCCGGTGGGACTGCGTCGTCACACGAGGCCGCCCCTCCCCGCCCTCCAGCTGCGCCTTACGTCGGGTGGCCAACTTCTGTGGTCCACCTTATCAAGCACCGCGGCCCAGCTACCCACCGCGTCGAAACGGTTCCCCGGTAAACCCGGACAGGTAGACACGCAAGGGACCTTGGCCAACACTCACGACGGTGGCGTTTCAGGACTAGCGCCCAGCGCCTGGATTTCGTCATTAATGGCGAAGAGGACCGCTATCACCTGGAGCAGGGTTCGCCCCAGGACCATGGCCAAGAGATCCGGGAAAAACCAAAGAAAACCTCGGCCAATCCGGCAATCGGAGAAACATGGGTGCAGTCGTCACTGGCTGTGGGAACGCACTTATTAGCAGCACTACCGCTGTTTGCGTAGGTCGTGAGCGGTCCGACAGCGCACGGATTGGTAATGGCGGGCGGGATCGAGGATTGATTCGCCGATAAGCTTGGCGAGTACCACTGGCAACCGGAGCCGGATTGCCGCGATGGCCGGGCGCCTACCCGTCAATGCCACCAAGCGCGCCTTTGGCGCGAGCGCACGTGGTCTGCTGCGGTACGGATCTGCGATTCGTCCAGAGTCAAGTGGCGGAGGTGCTGGGCTACGGAGATTACGCAGTAGCTGCCGCCGGGATCAGCCGATTCCAAGTCGGTCGCCGTGAGCTTGACCAAGCCCTGCCCGACGGGGGCCGCCGCGCCACCGTGACTGGGGGTCAAGCTGTCCGCCAGCTGCTGATACCACGCAGCGATCACCTCAGCGGACCGAGTGAGTGCGCTCACCGCTTCGGCAGGGCTATCCAGGTTGGAAGGCAGCCCGGAGAGCGCCTGAGCGGTGAGGCGCAGACGGGTGGCGGCGCCAACCAGCGTCCAGACATCCTCCTTGGCCATGCGCTTCGACCCCTGCTCGCCGAGGTAGCCACGGAGTGCCTCCTCCAGCCGCAGCACAGCATCAAGACTGACGCGGCCGGCGTCGCGGGGGCGGTCATGGCTGCCGAGCGCAAAGGCCGTGCTCTGGCGCAGGTACTTCGCCCCGGCGCGATAGGCGTCGCCTAGGTCGCGCAACACCACCGCTGAGGCACCGCGGGGCCAGAACAGCACACCGACGATGAAACTTACCGCGCAGCCCAGGGCGATATCCTCCACCCGCACCACCCCCACCTTCCAGCCGATGGGAACCAGGATGTTGAAGAGGATGTAGAGCAGCACCGTGAAGGCAGCCTGCCCGGCTATGAACGAAACTACCCCAGGGGTGTAGGCGGTGACCAGGACCGCCAGCGGCAGGCAGAGCCAGAGCGCGGTGGTGTTTGCCCCGATGGCAAGGATCAGTCCAGCGCCGAGGACGAAGCCGACGAGCGTCCCGGCGAGGACCCGCAGCGCTGTCGCGCCAGTCCCCATGGCCGTGGAGCGGAGGACCGAAATGGTGCCCAGCACGACCCAGAAGCCGTGCTGTACGTTGATGACGTCGGCAACGGAGACGGCGGCGGCTATCGCTAGCGCGCCGCGCGCGCTGTTGAGCGTCCATACCGAGCGGAAGGTGGCATGCCGACGTGCTGCGCTGGCCAGGCGTTGGTGCAACCACCGGTCCGTAGGCGCCGCCGGTCGCCCGTCTCCAGCCCAGGCACGGCGCTGCCGGGCAATGGTCGCCGGGTCGGCATGCCGGGTGGCCACCAGCGCATCCGCGCCGATGGTGCGCGCCGCCAGGGCGATCGTGGCGGCGTGCCAGGAGAGGTGCTGGGAATCCTGCGGAGTCGCCGTCTCCGCCGACGGCCGCGAGGCGGCTTCTCGGGCCGCCAGACGCTGCCGCTCCAGGCCGTCCAGGTCAGGGGGTGAGTTCTGGCCGCGGGTCAGGTCGGCGACGGCACCCAAGACGTCAGCAGCCTGGCGCAGAAGCTCGCGATCGGTAGAGCTCCACGCGCTCAGCTCCGTTCCCGAGGCCAAGGCGTCCTCCACCAGTCGCGACTCCCACTCCAGCCCCTGGACCAGACTCCCGGCGGCCTGGTCCGGCACCGCAAGCCCAGTCGGCCGGTAGGGAGCGGCGGTATACGCGGCGGAGAGCTCAGCGGCCGCGGCCGTCGAGGCGGCCCGAGCGCTCCCGCCGTCGCTGCTACCCAGGCCCTTATTCAGTTCTGCAGCCAGCCGGGAGGACAGGTCCGCTACGGCGCGCCGCAAACGGCTGGCGGGTGGGGGTCTAGCGGTGACCAAGACCGCGATCCCGCCAGAAAGCGAGGCCAGCCACCAGCCGGCGAGGCGGAGGGGGATCGTGGCCGGGTCTCCGGGGCTGGCGGCTGCCAGTACATAGACCAGCATGGCGGCGTTGGTCCCGCTGGCCCCGTTAGGCCCGGCCATCCCCGCGAAGAGGACGATGAAGGCGACCAGGACCGTGAGGGGAGCCAACGCCGCCAGCGATGAGCTGAGCAGGGTACCCACGACGATCAGCGCGGACCCCCCGAGCGCAAGCGCGAGGTGCGCTCGAGCCTTCTCTTGCCACCCCCCGCCAAAGTTGGGCAGCACCAGGGTGGCAAAGCCGCCGAAGGCCGCGAACAGCGCGATCTGCTCATTGGCGATTACCTGGGTGGTTACCGCGAACAGAGCTGGGATCACGACTGCCGCCCGCACCGCTCGCAGACCTGCCTGCGGCGACCAAGCGACTTTGGGCACGACCGCCAAGCGGCGCCGGGATGCTGCTGGGGCGCCGATCCCGCTCATGGTCGTTTCACCCCCTGTGAGAGGCCTCGTGACCTACGCCCGGTTTTCGAACCCGGACGACGAGAAGCGGCACGGCCACCTGATGCGCAACCGAAGTCCTTGCATACTCTAGCCTCAAAATCTCAGTAAGGGTCTGGGAATCCTGGTGAGTGAGCTGTCCGCCTGGGTGGGAGGGTTGGGGAGCTCGGATGGAGACGCCAGGCAAAGCTTCATGCCAGTGAACGGGGCTGGGACCGCTCCAGGATCGTGGTGGTGGGATGCCTAGTAGTTTTGGACCTGCCGGCACGCGGCACCGAGACCGGATCACTCGCCGTGGTTGTGTCAGGTGTTCAGCGGTGGCGAGCGCAGGCGCAGGAAGTACGCGCTGCTGATGGGAATCTGTACACATGATCGAGCCGACCTCAGCTCGAGAGCGACGCCGGTAGCCGGGGTGAACGTTCAGACCCTCGCTACTACACACGTCGAGGACTCCTCCCTGCGGCCGAGCACGCGACCGCCGGCTGTGCCCCTTGCTGGAAGCCATCGAAGAGCACGACCATCGAGGAGAGATTGCAAATTAGTGAGTGCCGCGCCTGCAGCGACGCGTCCATCTGCTCCGCTCACTGCAGCGCACGGCCAAACATACCGTCGCGCGACGGTGGCGTCAGGACGGACTCCTCGCGCGCACCCGCGCACGGTTAGCACCTGGCCCCGACGAACTCGGCGGCGTATTCATACCTAGATGCGGCCCGCATCCCGTGGGGAAGGCGGCGGGTCCGGCGACTCGCGTGCTAAATGACCTGCACCCCAAAAGGAGTCGACTTCCCCTGGCTGGGGGAGCTCCAGGTGCAGCACCGAGGCGACCGCCTGCAGCTGCGCCGTGACCTGCCCGGGATCCTCACCCACGATGTTGAGGTGGCCCAGCTTGCGGCGGGGCCGTGGCTCCTTCCCGTACAGGTGAAGGTGGGCGCTGGGCAGGGTCAGCAGCTCGCTGGGATCAGGCTCCTCCCCGAGCAGGTTGAGCATCGCCGTGTAGCCCCTGTTCTTGGTCCCCCCTAGAGGCCAGCCCAGGCCGGCGCGAAGGTGGTTCTCGAATTGACTGCACGCAGACCCGTCCATGGTCCAGTGACCCGAGTTGTGGACCCGAGGGGCGATCTCGTTGGCGAGCAACTGGCCCTCCGATTGGAAAAGCTCCACCGCCAGTACCCCGACGTACTCGAGCTCCTCCAGGATTCTGGCCCCGATGGTGGCCGCCTCCTGCTCTAGTTCGGTGGTCAGATTGGGCGCCGGGGCCAGAGTCAGCCGCAGGATCCCCTCCTGGTGATGGTTCTCGACCAGCGGATAGGCAGCGGTTTCGCCGTCTTGCGCCCGGACGCAGAGGATCGATAGCTCGCGGTCGAAGGGGACCAACCGCTCGAGGATCGAGGGCACTCGGCCCAGCTCCTGCCAGGCCATCTCCAGCTGGGAGCGCTCCTCCACCAGGCGCTGTCCGTGGCCGTCGTAGCCGAGGCGCCGGGTCTTCAGAAGTGCGGGAAACCCCACTTCGGCGGCCGCATCGAGCTCGGCCATTGAGCCCACCTCGCGGTAGCTCGCGGTCTCGATCCCGAGGCCCTGGAAGAGCTGCTTCTCAAGCAGCCGGTCCTGCCCCACAGCAAGGGCCCGAGGCGGCGGGAAGACCCTGCCGGACTCCGCCAGCAGGGCGGCAGAACCCTCCGGCACCGACTCAAACTCGAAGGTGACGAGATCAGATTCCTCCCCCAGCTGGCGGAGCAACCCCGGATCGTCGTAAGGCCCCACAAGTTGTCGCCCGACGTCGGCCGCCGCCGCATCCGCTTGCGGCTCCAGGAAGGTGAACCGCAGCCCCAGCGGCAGGCCCGCCAACGCCAGCATCCGGCCCAGCTGGCCGCCTCCCAAGCAGCCGATCCGCAGCCCCACCTAAGGCTGGGAGGGGTCGGGTCGTGGATCCGGCCGGCTCAGGACGGCCTTGGTCTGGCGGGACCGGTAGCTGATCAGCGCGGCCCGGATCAAGGGATCGCTGAGCGCCAGGATGGAGGCCGCCAGCAGCGCCGCATTGATGGCTCCGGCCCGCCCGATCGCCAGAGTGCCCACGGGAACTCCGGCCGGCATCTGGGCGATCGAGAGCAGCGAATCAACCCCGTGCAGGGCCTGACTCTCCACCGGCACTCCCAGCACCGGCAGATGGGTCTTGGAGGCCAGCATCCCCGGCAGGTGGGCGGCGCCACCTGCCCCGGCGATGATCACCCGGAGCCCCCGGCCCTCGGCGGAAGCGGCGTACTCGAACAGCAGGTCAGGGGTCCGGTGGGCGGAAACCACCTTGGTCTCATGGGGGATCTCCAGCTCGCCGAGGGTCTCCGCTGCGTGGCGGAGCGTCTCCCAGTCGGAGCTGGAGCCCATCACCACCCCCACCTGGGCCAGGAGTTCCTGGCTCGCGCTCACTGCCAGCTCGTTGGGGGGGTCACAGCCGAAGGTTAGCTGGGCGCGGCGCCCCGGCGGGGCTTGGCAGGGGGCAGTTGGGGCGTGGGCTCAGCTGCCTCTGCCGAGGCTGACTCCTGACGAAGCTGGGCGCGGTACTGGCCCCAGACCAGGTAGATCCGCTGGATGGCGGTCACGTTGGTGGCGATGGCCAGGATCCAGAGCACGATGGTCAGCTGCCCCAACATCAGCCCCAGGGCGGTCACCACCACCCGCTCCGGCCTGGCGAACCAGCCCCCATCGCAGGTGAAGCCGAGCGACTGGGCCCGGGCCCGCACGTAGCTGACCAGGAGCGAGCCCAAGAGCGCCGCCGCGATCAGGAAGACCTGGGGATCCTCGTGGAGCCGAACCAAGAAGAGGTAGAGCATGCCCAGGTAGATCGCACCCTCGCCGTAGCGGTCGGCGGTGCTGTCGAGAAAAGCCCCGTAGCGGTGGACCCGCCCTGAGACCCGGGCGACCGCCCCGTCCAGGATGTCCATGGAGCCGGCCAGGAGCAGCACCAGACCGGCCGGCAGCAGCAGGTTGAGACCGATCAGGACGGCCGCCACCAGGGTGAGCGCCAGTCCCACCATGGTGATCACGTTGGGGCTGACCTTGACCAGGCGCGCGGCGGACGCCAGCCGCTGAGCGCCGGCTCTAACGGACGCTTGCAGCAGACGGCTGAACAAAGGAATTCACCTCAGGTTGGCTCCGCGCCCGGAGCGCGGACTCGTAAACGGAAAGCACTCGGTCGGCGACCAGCGGCCAGGCGTACCCCTCGGCGGCCCGGCGACCTCGCTCGGCCATCTGCTGGCGGAGCGGCGGATTGTCCAAGAGACGCGCCAGGGCGACTGCCATCTGAGCCTCGTCACGCGGGGGAGTGAGCAGCCCCTCCTCGCCGTCGGTGATCACCTGGCGGAAGCCGTCGATGGCGGTGGCCACCACCGGCCGGCCGCTGGCCATCGCCTCTAGAAGGATCACCCCGAAGGACTCCTTGCCTGTGTTGGGGGCGCAGTAGATGTCGGCCGCCGTGAAGTAGCTGGCCTTCTCTCCCTCCGGGACGAACCCGCAGAAGCGCACGTCGGGGATCCCCTCCTCCTCCACCCGCCGCTCGTAGCCACGCCGGAGTGGTCCCTCTCCCACCACCACCAGCTGGCAGTCATCCCGCACCTGGCGCAGGAGCGAGTAGGCCTCCAGCAGGGTGCCCAGCCCCTTGCGCTCCTCCAGCCTCCCCAAGAAGAGGATGGTCTGGCGGCGCTGGTGGCCGATTCCCGGGGCGGGGGGAACCGAGGGGTTGAAGGTCTCGGGATCGATCCCATTGGGAATCACCGTGTAGTCAGCCGGGAAGTACCTTGAGACGAAGGTCTTGGCCGGCTCCGAGACGGCGATGCAGGAGTCCAGCTTCCGGAACTGCCGACGCAGCAGGGGACGACCGTAGTAGTAGCCCAGGTTCTGGCGGGCATAGGCGTGGAAGGTGCCGACGTTGACCCCCTCGCTGTTGATTCTCAGGACCGTCACCGGCAGCGCCGGCATCAGGGGCTCGTGCAGGTGGACCACATCGAAGCGCTCCCGCTCCAAGATCTCCCGGATCTTGCGGGAGAGGTGAAAGGAGAGGGAGATCCGGGCCACCGAGCCGTTGGCGGGAATCGGGATCGGCCGTCCCAGCGGATAGAGACCCTCGACCGGTGGCTGGCGACCCCCGGCGGAGGGCGCCAGGATCTTCACCTCCGAGCCTTGGCGCCGGAGCTCGGTCGCCAGGTGGCGGACATGCTCGCCGACGCCGCCCGGCCTTCCGTAGTCGTAGGGCGAGACCATCCCCACCTTCACGACAGCTGCGCTCCGGACTGGGCTACGGCCCTGGTCTCGGTCATCGGCTCGAGGTCAGCCATCGGCTCTCCGAACATGGGCGTCATGACGTGCCACTGGTCAGGGTGAGCGCGCAGCTCCGGCTCCAGGATGCGGAGCAGCTGACGTGCCGCCCGGCGAAAGCTCTCCTGGGGGTTCTCGCCGGCGGTGACCCAGATCGGGGCGAACCCCCGGCCCACGTAGCTGTCGTCAGGTTCCCGCAACAGGCAGACGGGCAGGATCGCCGCCCCGGTCCGGGCCGCGATCTCCACCGCCCCCAAGGGGATCGAGGCCCGCCGGCCGCAGAAGGGCAAAGGCTCGCCGGTCCTGAGCAGGTCGCGATCTATCGCGATCACCACCACCCCATCTCTGGACAGCACCTTGTAGATCTGGCGAACCGCGGACGCCCCGGAGCGGCTGACCGCCTCCTGGTCACCCCGTCGGACGGCGTCGACGTTGAGGGGGATCACCTGGCAGCCCACCTTGGTGCGAGCTCTCACCAGCCAGTTGAAGCAGCGGATCGGGCGCACCTGCTCGGCCAGCAGCGCCAGCCCTCCCTCGGTGAAGGTGAAGTGGTCGCGAAGGGCGGCAATCGCCGCCTCCCAGGAGCCTAGGTGCAAGCTGACGATGATCACCCCGTGACCTCCCTGGCGAGCCTCGTCGAGGAAGTGCCCGTCTTCCAGACGGATCAGCTTCCGCCAGCTCTCCAGCGGCCGGTGGGACATCTGGAGCAGGTCGATCCAGGCCTTGAAGAAGTTGCGCACGTTCTGGCGGAGCAGCCGCCGCATCTGCCGCCGGCTGAGGCCGGGAGAGATCACCGCCAGGTTGGCCCTGAGGCCCCGCCAGTGCGACGGCCAGCAGGTCGTCAGGAGGTTGGCCACCGGACCGGCCAGCAGGTAGGCCGTTTTGCGGTCGACCGTGCGCAGCGCCAGCTCAGCAGCCCTCAGTCCCAAGTAGGGAAGGAGCGGCTCGGACTCGACCAGCGCTGCGGGGCTGAGCTTGGCGTCCTCGACCGTCCTCACGTGCACTCGCGGGACCAGGATGCGGGGCACGGTCAGCTTCCTGAGCCGGGACTCCCGGCTCCGGGGCGGGTCAATGAATGAAATGCGAACCACTGCGCGGGGTCGGAGCGGATCATCGACTCGAAGGAGCTGGCGATCGCCTGGGTCAGCTCCGCCGTCTGGGCGGAGGCGTCACCGGGTCCCGGTCGGGGCAAAGGCTCCTGCAGTCGCGATTCGTGGCGCCCATCGGCCCCGCGCTTCATGTAACCCGGAATCACTGGGGCGCCAGTCCGAAGTGCCAGCGTGGCCGGGCCAGCCGGCAGCACCACCCGACGTCCCAGGAAGGAGACCGGGACCCCCGGCCCGCCGTGGTCGATATCGCAGGCCAGCAGGAGCACCTCGTTGCGGCGGAGCGCCCGGAGCGCCTGCCGGGCGCTGGCTGGTCCGACCGGGATGACCCCGACCCCGAGCCGCTCCCTGGTCCCCCGGACCAGGCCGTCCACCAACGGCGGCCCGAAGGGGTCGGTGACGGCGTGAACCGGACTGCCACAGGTGGCGATCGCGGCCGCGCCGAGGTCCCAGTTACCCAAGTGGGGGGTAACCACGATCGCACCCCGGCCCTCGGCCAGCGCCCGGAGCAGGGGCTCCAGAGCAATGGCGCCCGGAGTGCGCTTCAGCTCCTCCAGCAGCTTCTCCAGAATGAGGAAGTCGAGGACGGTGCGGGCGTAGTTCTGGAAGGCGCCCCGGGCCAGTTTGGAGCTGGCGGCACGGTCGCCAGGAGCAAAGGCCGAATAGTTGACCCGGGCCCGACGGGCTCTCGAGGAGAGCAGCCCGAAGGCGGCCGACCCGCCGATGTCCGCCAGGCGGTACCGCAGGGCTCGCGGCATAGGCCCGACCAGGACCGTGGCGACCCGGAAGCCGAGAGCCTGAGGTCCGCCCTGGGCAACCCAGCCGGGACCGGCGTCAGCTACCGGTGAAGTCGGCTTGAGGGTGGCCGGAGCCGGAAGTGGCTCCACCAACCGCGGAGTCGGTTCGGAGCTGCTGACCGCGCTCATAGCCATTTCACCCTTGCCCACAAGGAGCCCGCCCCGGCCGAGCCGGAGGTATGGACACTCCTAGGATTCGCTCCCCACCGGCGAGGCGTCCAGCTCTTGGGCGTGGCTGGCGACCCCGTTGCCGGCCTGGCCTAGCGGCCGAGCGGTGACCGTTTCCTCGGGGTCGCTGATGCAGGCGGCCCCGACCCGGCCGGCGATGAAGGCCTCGGTGAGCTCGTGAGCCCGCTCGTCGGAGACCTGGAACGGAGGCGACTTCATGAAGTACGAGGCCGGGCCTTCGAGGGCCCCGCTCAGGCCTCGATCCAGACCCAGCTTGCAGCAGCGCACGGCGTCGATAACGATCCCTGCTGAGTTGGGGGAGTCGTGCACCTCCAGCTTGAGGTCGACCGTCAGTGGAACGTCGCCGAAGGCCTTGCCTTCCATCCGGATATGCGCCCACTTACGATCTTTGAGCCAGGGCACGTAGTCGCTGGGACCGATGTGCACGTCTTCCTTGGCCAGGGGGTGCTTCATCTGCGAAAGCACCGAGTTGGTCTTGCTGATCTTCTTGCTTTCCAACCGCTCCCGCTCCAGCATGTTGAGGAAGTCAGTGTTGCCGCCGAAATTAAGTTGATATGTGTGGTCCAGCTGCACGCCGCGCTCCTGGAAGAGACGCGTGAGCACCCGATGGATGATGGTCGCTCCCACTTGCGACTTGATGTCGTCGCCGATGATCGGCAGGTTGCGCTCCTCGAATCGCCTGCGCCAGTAGTCCTCGCGGGCAATGAACACCGGCATGCAATTGACCATCGCGCAGCCCGCTTCCAGGATCTGCTCGGCGTACCACTTGGTGGCCGCCTCGGAGCCGACCGGCAGATAGTTCACCACCACGTCCGTCTTGGTTTCCTTGAGGATCTTGACAATGTCCGCCGTCGGCCCCGGCGCCTTGATGATGACCTCCGAGAGGTACTTGCCCAGACCGTCGTGCGTCATGCCGCGATGCACCGGCACCCCCATCTTCCCCACCTTGGCGAAGGTGACAGTGTTGTTCTGGCCGCGGAAGATGGCCTCCCCTAGGTCGTAGCCGACCTTCTCGCGGTCGACGTCAAACGCCGCGGAAAACTCGATGTCGCTGACGTGGTAGCCGCCCAGATCAACGTGCATCAGCCCAGGAACAAATTCGTCGGTGCTGGCGTTGCGATAAAACTCCACACCCTGGATCAGAGAGGAGGCGCAGTTGCCCACACCGATGATGGCGACACGAACCTTCTTGGTCATCGAACTACCTCTGGAAGCGAGCGCTCGGCCCCGGCGTGGGAGAGCGGCTGACTGACAATTTCGGTCGACTCGGACTGGCTTCCCCCAGTCGGACCCAAGCTGGGGTCGGGCGCCTCCTCCATCAGGCGGGAGAAGCGCTGAAAACTGGCGTGGATGGACTCGCGGTCGAGACGGCAGAAAACCTCGCGGCCGTCTCGCCTGGTGGTGACGATCCGGGCCCGGCGTAGGAGCCGGAGATGCCACGACATCCGGGGCTGACTGATCCCTAGGAGCAGGGCTACGTCTGAGACACGGGCCTCCTTGACCTCAGCCAGCCGCTGCATGATCCGGAGTCGGGTCGGGTTGGCGAGTCCCTCGAAGTAGGCTGCCAAATCCCCCTCGGGAGCTCCCGCGAGAGCGCGGGGGAGGACCCTTCGGTGGGGTGGGGTGCCGGCCGGGATGCTGGGGTTCAAATAAACAACTCTTTCATAAAGGTGACGTTATGTATCTTAGCTGTCGGGTCACCTGGAGTCAACCCAAGAGGGTGGTGTCAAGTCGCGTGGACGTGTCACGGGAAGTCGCGGCCAAACGGCGGCCGAATTGCCTCGACTTGTCCGTGAAGGGTCGTTGGGGCGTGGACCTGGAGAGATCCTTTCGAGAGATTAGGGACGATGTAACGAGATCGCAGGCTGATCCTGGGGATGGTCCGTGACGGCCAACCCGCGCGACGGCTCAGATCTTGGAACTCCCCCGACGCTCATCGGAAGCTGACGAGCGAAGCGAAAGGTGGTGAAGGGACCGAGCTTCGAGGCGATCTGATTCCCCGAAGGCGGGGGTTGACTCCCAGCCTGAACAGTGCACGGGATCTGTAGACACCTGTGGCCCTGGAGGGGACGTGCAGGAATAAGGGAAGGCGGCCCACCCGAAGCGGCCTCTACCGCCCGCTCCGGTTCCTGGCCACGGCGCCTCGAATCCGCGAAACCTCTTCAGCGGCTAGAAAGAGCAGGGAGAAGAGCGTCCGGGCGGATCTCGGACACTCCTCTCCCTCCCAGGCACTCGGAGCGCGATCTGAGGCTTTCGAGGCGGGCCACAGCGATCTCACCGGAGCAAAAAAGGCTAACCCGGACGGTGCGGGACCCGAGGGAGCGGGGACTAGCCAGCGATCACTACTACTGGCGCTTATGGCGTTCTGGCCGGCGCGGCAGGGGCAGGAGCCGCACTCTCCGCGGAGCGGACTGCGTGAATGTCGATCCGGTTTTGGCTGTCCTCACAGAGACTGACACCAATACCCCCGAATCTCCAGCTTTCCCCGGATGGTTCCCCTCCGTCGGCCGCTGTGGCGCGGCTCTCTCAAACCTCATCTAGCTGACAGGGATTGGCCGACGAGGGCTCCGTAGCTGCTCGCAGCGACGCTTCTCGGACTCGGTTGGCGCAGGCTCCATGGTGAACTGCTCGATCCGCCCTCCGAGCGGAATGACCAGTCCGTTGCGCAGTCTCAGGAATGTGTCGGCAACGGCCCGAGTGAGGAAGTGGTTTGGCATAGCGGTAAGCGAGCCCCGTCACTCCGGACAATGATCCCTGTCGCCTGGCAGCTGGGTCCGGAGAGCGGCCGAGGGAGGACTTGGTCCGTCAGACCACATTTGGGAGTCCGTTCCAAGGGCTCTGACCTTTTCAGGGCCCCGCCCAGCCGACCACGTCCACCACCAAGTCGGCCTGGCCGCTCGGAATGTAGAAGGCGATCTCCCCGTCCGAGCCCAGCGTCGCGGTCACCCCGCTGGCCACCGTCTCCCCGGACCCCCAGTTCAGACTCGAAACCTCCGGCCTGAGTGTGCCGTCCGGATAGATGGTCAGGTAGTCAGGCGCCGTGGTGTCCGTAACCGTCACGTTCAAAACCACCGCGGTCACCCCGGTGGGGATGCCACCTTCTCCGGCTACCTGCAGCGTCAGAGTTCCCCCCGAGCCGCCTTCTCCCAGGGTCAGCCCAGTGCAGGCGTCGTCGAGCCCCGAGACGGAGCTGGCTCGGGTGTCGCAGATCCGGTAGGGCACCATCGGCGTGAAGTCGGCACCTCCGCCAGTCGTCCCGTAGTAGCCCGACACGTCTACGACCACGTCGCTGGTGCCGTTGGCGTTGTAGATGCTCACCTCCCCGGCATTCGGGCCGCTTGTGGGCACCGCCACCACCACGTTGTTGGCGACCGTCTCCCCAGCTGAGAAGTTCAGGTTGGAGGCCGTCGGCTGAGCCTCCCCCGCCGGCCACACGGTCAGGTACGACGCCTGGCTCGGGTCGGTCGCCGTCACCGTCAGGTCAACCGCCAGCGTCCCCGACAAGGGAACCCCACCGAGGCTGGTTCCGCTCGGGTTGGTCCCAGCGGCCTGGATGGTCAGGGTCTGGGCTGCCCCCAGCGGCTGGCTCTGGCACTGGCTGAAGTTCACCCCAGACAGATTGGACGGATTGCCCGTCCTGGTGTCACAGATCCGGTAGGGGGACAGGAGGGACACGTAGGGAGCCCCACTTGTACCTGTGGAGTCCATCCACCCTTCCACGTCCACGACCACGTCCGCATTCCCGTTGGCGTTGTACAGGCTCACCTGGCCCGAGCTGCCGAGACCCACCGTCACCAGGTTGGGAACCGACTGACCCGCCTCAAAGTTCACGGTCGACGACAAGGGGCGTGCCCCCCCCGCCGGCCACACCGTCAGGTACGACGACGCGGTGGTGTCCGTCACCGTCACGTTCAGCACCACCGACGTCGCCGTGCTCGGCACCCCACCGAGGCTGGTCCCGCTCGGGTTGGTACCCGCCACCTGGATGGTCATCGTACCGCCCAAACCCATCGTGTCCCCCTCACACTGGCTGAGGTCCAGACCAGACAGAGCGGACGGGTTACCCGACCGGGTGTCGCAGATCCGATAGGGCGTCACTGGGTTGTACGTTGCCGGCGGCGGTGCCGCGGGCACTATTGGGGCAGAAACGACCGACGGCGGGCTGCTTCCCTGCGCGTTCACCGCCGCCACGGAAAACGTGTAAGCCTCTCCGTTGGTCAGGCCGGTGACCGTGTACGCCGGATCGGCAGAACCAGTGCTCACCGGGGGGCCGGTCGGCGTACCTGCCAGGTAAGTGGTGACGAGGTAGGAAGTAGCAGCGGACGCCGTCGTCGGGTCAGCCGACAAGGTCTGATTGGCAGGCAGTGGCCAACTCAGGCTCACCGCTGACGGCTCTGGGGTGCCGGTGGGCGCACCCGCCGGTGCCAAGGGAGTACTAGTGTTGAATTGGTACGTCTGGACATCAAACGTTTGGCCAGCCGCGTTATATGGAGTGACAGTAACAGTGTCGCCCGTGACCTGAACCTCGAGAAAATTGTAGACCTGAGCCAGCGATGTTGGTACCGGCACGCTCGTGGCCAGGCCGCCGCTCACCCCGCAGCTCGATCCCACACTAGCCGCTGGGTCCCATCCCAACGCATAGGCCGATGCCACCCCCGTCACGTTTGAGCACGACACCGAACCGAGGACCCCGCCCCCTCCGCCCGTGACGTAGTTGACGATCTGACCGGAGCCGTCGGGAGAAATGCGCTGGTACGTGTGGGCGTGAGCATTGAAGGCCATATACACGCCGTTCTGGGCAAGCAGTGACTCGAGACTGGTCTGAGCGGCCTGGGCAGATACGTTGGAGGAACTGTTCTGGAGGAAGGCGTCGGACGGTTGTGATGATGAGTATGAGCGCAGCGGATAATGCCAAACCGCGAATTTTATCCCCCCGGGATGCTCGGCCAGATCACGCTGCAGCCACTCGTACTCGGCCGAGATCGTCTGCCAGTGGAAGTCGGAGTCCACCTGATAAGCGGCACACGTGGTGCCACAGGTTCCTCCGGAAGCGGTCCCAACGTTGCCATCGGCCCAGGCCGCTTGGAGCACATAAATTCGCACGTTTCCCGAGGAGAATGCGTACCAGTCTCCGGGGTAACTCGCGGCCAGTGTGCCGTCCGTAGCGGAGGCCGGGTAGGAGACGTCACCGTAGAGTCCATCGCTAGCTGCCGCGGTTGCACTTTCCGGCCAGACCCTCAGAGATGTGATGTCCAATCCGTGATTTCCATCTGCGTAGTAAGTGGGCAATCCACCCGTCTGCGGCCAATAGTTCGGCCCGAAAATGTTGCTCACCTCTTCGGAGTCGGGATTGGAGTCGGGAGTCGGCGTGTTAATGGTCGCGACGCCCTGCTGCTGCAAGTCGCCGTATCGGGTCTGCAGCCCACTGGGATACCCAACGTCGCCCGCTTGGACCGCGAACTGGGCGCCAGACTCGCCTATGAGTTTGTCAATCGACGCCTCGTACGGATTGATCAGGTCGGGGGTGCTGCCGGTACAGGGCAGGACCGTTACGCAGGCCTCGCCCGTGTCACCCAGGACGTCAAACGTGAGCGGGGCGGTGGAGGCGGTACTGACCGGATCGAGGGTGGTGAACTGAGGCGACGGATTCAGGTGGAGGAGGTCCACAGACTCCTTGGTGATCCCAACGTAATCGTACCCGTAGACGCGGTAGCAGTAACTCGCACCAGGCGAGAGCCCGGTAAGCTCGACCGATGACTGATACTCAGTCACCGGAGGCGTGCCCACCGTGAACTCGCGACCCGTGACACTCGGTGGGGTATCGCTAGCTGGCACCAAAGTGGGCAGAGAGTTCGGCACCGGGGTCCGATATGTAGCACAGCTCGACCCCGCAGGTCCCCACGTCACATAACCGAGCAACGACGCGTACTGTCCGAGGTTGGGATCGCTCGTGGTCTCCGCCCAGTTGACCTCGACCGAAGTCTGGGTCAGGTCGGAGAGGTAGGGCGCTCGACTGAGCAAGGGGCTGAAGCCGGAATAGGGGGTTACAGGGACTGGAGGAGGGCCTGCCGCACCCACGACCGGAGCCTGGATCCACACCCCCACTAGGGCAAGCACCAAGGCTGCACAGACAGTCCACGCTGTTCGCGACGCGATCCTACCCGCTATCGGTTCATACGAGCGGGCGCCCCCGCGGAAAATTCTTCCCTTGCTCATAAAGCTCTCCGCCCGTCCCGCCGATATCTTAGCCCGTCTGCGGGCCAATGTCAAGGCTCGTGGCACCTTGAATGACTCAAGTGAAGTTGCTCGGATTTCTGGTCAAATCCAGGGCCTCCAACACCGCCCCGAAATAAGCGCAACCTGGTCCGACGACGGGAGTATCGCACCGTCAGAAAACGTCGCCGCGGCGTCGGTCAATTCCCTGCCGGCAAGGCCCGCGGCCCACCCTCTCCCCTCACAGCGTCCGGGGGCACCTCTGGCCACTGGAGCCCGAGCTCGTCTGTCGGACCCTTAATCCCTTCATTACTCCGACATCACGAGTCCTTAGGGTTCTCTCGATAGGATCGACCTATGCGTTATCACTGGAGATTCGAGCCGAGCCCAATCTCCAAGGACACAATCAGCAGCTTGTACGAGTTTTTGCGTCGACCATCCCAGACGGAGTGCCGAAGCGAAGGCCAAGCCGGGTCGCTCGGTCGAGCCACGAATCTCCTGGGGCGACTGCCCTGGTGCACGGCGAACGTGCTGGCGCTGACGAATCGGGCCCGTGAGCTCCAGACCGGGCCGTCACCCTGTTTCCCCACTAGGCCCGCTCCACTCGTGACCTCTACGTCACTTGATCGTGGGCCGATCGTCGCCCAAGCAAGGCCGGCGCAAGCCCAAGCTGAGCATGTGAACCTGAACTGGTACGTTCGAGGCTCGAGCGTCGCCCATCTCTCTGACGGCATCTGCGACAACCGGAGGAATTGAATCTTGGAGATCACCAAGCGGTGGGGATCCTCGTTACAGTTTCGTCAGCTCGCCGGAGTGGAGCAATGCTCCGTCTGCCGGGCGGCTGCGGTCGACGGCATCGTCCGTGGCGGTGATGGCTCGGTCACCTGCCTCGGGTGCGCGATTCTTCAAAGTGTGGGGCTCAGCGAGTGGCGACCTGTCTCGCGAGTCGTCAACGACCTGACTTCCGTCCCAGCCTAGCGGCTGACGCTGCTCCATCTTGAATTAGCCACCGAGATCACCGCGGCAGCCCGCGGAAACAGGTGCTGGAGCGAGCTTGGAGCCATGCCGGCCAGGTCCGCCATTCGCGTCGTCTGTCCCGCGACCCGACCCTGCTGAAAACCTTGCCCCTCAACTTGAGTCGGGTCCCCCTCATAGCTGCTTGCCAGCCTAGCGCACAGCAGAGTTTGCTCATACTCTGGGCCTGAATTGAGCCGAAGGAGGGTTCCTGCCGATCGGCTAGACTGCTTCAATGCGGAAGCGCCTGCTGCTGGCCCTGACCGCTCTGATTTGTATCACGGTCGCGAGTATCGCTGTCCTGGTCGGACTGCGAGTCTCGTCGGTCAAGAGTCCCACAAGGCCCGCTAGTTCTGCTACCTCGTCGCCGTCGGTGCGACAAGCAATCTCTCCGCTGCCACCAGTCTCCGCGAAGAAGGCGATCGTGTATCTCTACTACTACCTGTGGTGGACCCCGGGGCACTGGGCAGCGAAATTAGGCCCGGAGTACCCGCTCGCCAAATCTGTCCCGCCCATACCGGGGACCTCCGACGCTACCGGCTGCAACCCCAAGGTCAACTACTCAGGCGCCACTATTGTCGATTTGCCCGCGGCAGGACTCTACAACCAGAACGACGCTGCAACCTATGCAGCTCAGATTGCCGAGGCAGCGCAAGCCGGCGTCACCGGGTTTCTGGTGAGTTGGCAGGGAACGGGGCTAACCAGCCAATCGATCGGCTCTTCGGGGTACGATCAGCGACTGGCACTTTTGGTAGCTGCAGTGGATACGTACAATCGCAGTAGTCCAGCGGATCCGTTTCATCTGGCTCTGGCACTATCCGCATTCGGAGACTACACGCGTCCCGCGAACGCCATCGTCGCCGACCTCAGCTACTTCGCCAAGACCTATGGGACCAATCCGGCATTCCAGAACATCTATAGTTCGCACCCCGTGGTAATTCTGATGGACAGTCGAAAGTACTCGGTCGCGACCGTCAAGGCGGTGTGGACTGCGGAAAGCGCTGCCATCTACCTCATCGGAGACGAGACGCCCCAATCCTGGATCCGAGATGCTCCGTACCTCGATGGGTCCTCTTATTACTGGTCCTCGGAGAACCCGGCCACCAACGATCGGGCGGGGTCGGACCTCGTGGCCCTGGCCGACCAGGTTCACGGCGACGGTAAGACCTGGTTCGCGCCTTTCATCCCTGGCTACGACACGCAACTCGTGGGTGGGACTTGCGTGCCGCGGAATGGACTGCAGACTCTGACCGAAACCTGGAACACCAATGCGGTCAGCCAGCCCAATGGGTGGTTCGGGATCAGTTGGAATGAGTTTGTAGAGAATACCTATCTGCAGCCAAGCGAGGCATATGGGTCGCGCTACCTAGCTCAGTTGCAACGACTCATCGAGGGCCGTGCCTGAGCCTGACCACTTTCGGGACCGCGAACCGTTAGGCGCAGCTCTAGGTCTCATCCAGCGCAACAGTTCGCGGCGGGCTCCGCCTCAGTCGCCGCCATGGTCGAAGCACAATCAGCCCAGCCAAAATCAAGAGACCGAGAATCAACCCGATGATGATGTCTAGCGACGTAAGTACCGGAATCGGGACGCTAGCTTCCCTCGAGACTCGCATTCCCAGGGATGGACCAATCCCGCCTTGGACTAGCTTTATCTTGTAGCGGCCGGTTGGCAACAGCAGAGTGGTTCGCTTCCCCGCAGGAAGCGACACCCGCCGCGAGCCAGTGCCAGGTCCAGTCAGCGCGATGGTTACTCCAGCTCGACCTCCGAGGGCGACGTTCTTGCCGAACAGACTGACGGGGTACACCTTCAGCCGGACCGTCCAGACTCCTCCCTGGCGCGGGAGGAAGCGGTCGAGACCTTGGTCCGCGACGTTAACTCCCCCGAAGCGGGCCGACGTCACCGTGTACACGTCGGCCCCGACCGCCAGCGCTCCGGTGCTGGTCTTCCGTGGCACCGGGGTGTTGAGCCACACCGAAGACTGAGCGCCCGGGGCCAGGGTTTGGCCGTCCGGGCCGCTCAAGTGGATCCCCTTCACTTGAGCGTCGGTGAGTACCTTACCGGTGGCATCCTCGAATCGAAGCTTGGTCAGGTATGAGGCCTGTACGGCAAGCTGGGTGTAGGTCTGCCTTCGCACATCTATCGTCCTCACTGGTGAGAGGTCGTTGTTGGACCAGGACACGAATCGGACTCGAACGTTGGGGGCAGGATTCTGAAGAACCGCGTCGAGAGTTAGCTTTCCTCCAGTCGTAAGGTTAGTCACGACAAAGCCCTCCGCATTGGGTACGAGTGGCGTCCCGCCGTCGACGGTGATCGTGACTGAGTTAGGAATGAAGGGTACGATCCGAATGCTGAGTGGCGCCGCCGACTCCACGATGGTGCGCGAGACGCGGGCTGGCTGGATTCGACCCCCGCCGTGGTAGGTGGCCGTGATTGTGTGCGGCCCTGCATTCAAGGCGGTTCGGACACTGAGGGTACCGTCTCCCGCGGAGTTGGTCTTGATTCCCCCGATCTCAACTCCATCAGCATAGATTCGAATGAGCCTCGCGACGACTGGAACACCGCTCGACGAGACAGCCACCGAGACCGAAAACGGATCGCCGGTTGTCGCCGTCGCGGGGACGGCCAGAGAGATGTTGACGTAGATCTTCAGTGGGGGAGCATGGGTACGCGTCGCCGCCTGTGCCCCGGTTGCCGCGAGTAGGATCACCATCGCCACTCCGGCACCAAGCCGCGCCGCCACCCGGCCCAGTGCGAGTGGCTTCGTAGCAAGCGCGAAACGAATCGCGTGGAACGCGACCCACTTCCGACTGTGCACGCTCATGGTCGGGCCCGCCATCGACGGCGACGCTCCGCCGTCAACTTGAGCGCGAAGAGGGCGAGGATCGTCGCAATCCCCACCACCGGCAGCCCGTAGACCAGGAGAATTACGGGCACAGAACCTTGAGTGAGGGCCGGTGCCGGCAGCACACCCATCGCGACCGGTCGAGTGGGACGTTGGCTGCCAAAGTTGAACGCCGCAGCCAAACTCGGCGCATTCTGGTCTCGGCTAGTGAGGGGGCGCAGTCCATACACGCTCTCGATGAACTGAAGGATTGAGGTGAAGTCCGCCGTCTGGTGCAGCACCAGTCCGTGCCGCGCGAAGGGCGAGATGATTAGTGCTGGCACCCGGAATCCATCTCCCTCAGAGTCAACGCGCGGAGGCGGGACACTGTCATACCAGCCGCCCCAGTCGGACCACGTCAGGAAGATCGCAGAAGACTTCCAATATCGACTGCGTTCGATCGCGTCGATCAAGCCCACTGTTGAGATCTGCCCCGCCGCCAAGTTCCCGGGCGCATGCTCCGATTGGCCCGGTCGGACAACGTAGCTCACGGTCGGCAGGCCCCCGTCGACCAAGTCGCGGTTAAGGCTGTTGATGTCCTGAATCCGAGCCATGTCCTTCGCATTGTCGGTGATGTTGCTCAGTCCCAAGAGGGGGATTTGCGACTCCAAGTTGCCCTGTTCTCCGCTGGCTACGTGACTCTGGTAGGTGGCGGCGAAGTATCCCCAGCTGACGCCCGCCGCATCGAGTCGATTGAAGATCGTGGGAACGTTGACCTGCGCGCCGGGACCAGAGCCGGTGGTCCAGGTCTGGCCCGCCACCAGGAATTGGAAATTCGGGGTGCTTCCGCCCACAGCCGATGAGAAGAAGTGGTCGGCCAGAACGTACTGATGCGCCAACGCCCAGTAGTACGGGATAGTGGTGCCGTTGTAGTAGCCCAGTGACAGGGCGCCCTCCCGATCGGCAGCACTCTGGGCGGCAACGAATCCATCCATCGTTCCCCCGTCCAGCGCCGTATCCGCGGCGCGCAGCGAGTTATCGAGCGGGATAGTGCGGACGGCCTTCAGATGATGGGGGTACACCGCTCCCGCCACCACGCTCCGCGGATTGTTCGGCACCGCGGTGCGCGGGTTCAGCCCGAGGGCGCCCGGGAAAGTCCCAAAGTAGTTGTCGAAGGAATGCCCCTCTTGGACAATTACGAAGATGTGTTTGATCTTCGCCGCGGCCGGCTTATCGACCGTCACGGGTCCCGCAATTGACGCCTGCGGTGGCCGCAGGGGTGAGGTCGACGCAAGTGCTGCTCCGGGCAAGAGCAGGCAAGCTCCTAGGATCGCGCCAGAAGCCGCCGCCACCACGCGAATCACGGCTGGACCTCGTAGACCCTGACCAGGGCACGGTGGCGGCCAGTGGAAGAAGTTTGGTCGTACTGGTAGACGAGTACACCGTGAAACTTCCGGGCCAGAGCGAGCACCCGATCCGCGAAGTGGGCAGAGCGCGCGGCCGAGTACGCGTCGTAAACGAGGTACTGGATCGCCCCCGAGCGAATGAGGAGGTCCGCGTTGTCGACTGGAGAGTACGAGGGGTTCCGATGCAGCGGATTAGGACTGACACTGAGGGCGAGGGCCCGATCCTGACTGTAGAACTCGAGAATGTTGGCGAACGTGGGTCCGATGGTGAGAAATTCCGAGCCTGCGAGAATGTGAGACTTCACCCACAGCCCCGTCGGCCGTCCGGCCAGAAGGCCGCCCGACCCGGCCAGCACGGTGACTCGAGCCACGGCGGGCTGGCCACTGTCCGTTCCCACTAGGTTAGAGGCACCCTGCTGGGCGTTCACGATTGGACTCGCGGTCAGAAATATCGTCCCGGCCGCAACCACCGCCAGACCGGCTGGAACCCACATGCCCCGGTGCCGCTCCGGGTGAGCGGACCGACGCCGAAATAGTCGGGCCAGGGCGGTGCCCATCTGAAGCGCCCCGGACACGGCAAGCAAAGCCAGCGGCGCAATCAGTGGCAGCAAGTACTCATATCCCTTGGTCGGCCAGGCTTCCAGGAATCCGAAGATCACCAGGATCACGGTCAGGAGCAGAATGTCGACCGGGCTTCGCCTGAGGAAGGCCACGATGCCCCCGATCAGCGCCAGGCCCACGATCGCCCAGCCGATCGCGCCCAAGATCCCGAAGTAGAAGTCCAGCGGGTGATTGGCTGGTCGCAGAACCTGCCAGACCAGATAATCCGCGCCCGTACTGACTTTCCCGGCGCTCAACTCCGCAAGTGGATACGGGAGGATCGTGAGCACGTAGATCGCTCCGGCGATCACAAGGTCTCGGTAGCGCGGGAGGGTTTTGGGTGACACGATGAAGAAGACCAGCACGGCCGGCACCAGCAGGATCGCCGACTCCTTGGACAGGAATGCGAGTCCACCGGCAAACGCCGCTGCCCAGAGGAGCTCCCGGCGGGGCCGTTTGACGTACACGCAAAGCAACAGCACGGTGAGCGCCACGAAGAACGCCTCCGGGCCGTCCAGAAGCATCTGCCTTGACACCGCGATCGGATAGGGGGAGACCGCCACGAATAGCATTCCGATTAGGGCCGCGAGCCGACCCCAAAGTACCCGCCCGGCGATCCCCACCACGAGGATCAGGGCGACTCCGAATCCGGCGCAAACGTCCCGAGCGACGAGGCCACTGACACCCGTCAGTCGGTAGGCGAACGAGACCAGTAGCTGAACCAGCAGCGGGTGAGCTCGAAAGAGACCGAAGAGCTGGCTGTAGTGGGTGAATCCGGCGAGCCCCGCAGCCTGTCCCGCGTAGACGGCCTCGTCCGAATTGAGCCCATACTGGTTGATGCCGTGGAGTCTCAGTAATGCCCCGCCACCGAGAATGGCGGCAGCCCCAACCACGGTCAGCGCGTTCCGCCAACCGCCGCAACGGTCGACTAGATATCTCATCTTCAGTCCGCCTCGGTCACGGCCTCGGTCCCCGGGCCTCGGCCGCCGCGGCGGGCCGGGTCAGGCACCGCTCGGCCAGCCCAGCGGAAGCTGTCTGAGGATCGGGGCAAGCCGATCGGTGACCGACTGGGGACGGGACCCTCGCCGAGGTTCGCCAACGGGCCGACCCCCGGCGACGACCACCTCCCGAACGGACGGTGAGAGCACGGCAAACCTACGCTTCTCGGGCCACAACTCGCGGGCCAGGCGCCGCAGCGACCGGCACCTCTGGGATCCTCGCCGGACCACCAATGGCGCCGACCAGCTCCGCTGAATCGTCCAACGAAGCCTTGACCAAGACCGGCCAGCTGAAGTCAGCTACCCGCATGCGAACAATCTCTATCTTGCTCAGAGCGGAGCGGAGCACCTCCCGCTCTACCTGCTGTACTTGAGTAAAGTCCAGACCGGCCACGCGAAGCTGGGGAGCCATCGTTCGGAACGGAGGGAATTCGTAGGCGTCGGCGGTGTTGGAAATGAGTTGCGCGATCGCCTCCTCCTGTCCGACTGGAGCCGTCGCGGCCGGAAGGCCGCGCTCGATCAGGAAGAGCCGCTCGATCACTTGCTCTCGCCCAAACTCGCAGGGGACCAGGCGGTCGACCATGTACTTCGGAGGCGGGATCACCGCTTGCACGAGACTGTTGAGTGCCATGATCGGGACCGGTTGCTGTCCAAGCCATTTACCCACGCCTCGGCCAGAGCGGGAGTGCAGGCGGCTCTGGACGGAGAGGGCAGCTCTTTCGGTCAGCCGCAGACGCTGGTGAGGCACTGCTCGCAAGGTGTGGGCGCTAATGGTCATGGGCTTCGGGTAGCGCGTGGCGACCCCCTCGGCCGAGATGATCGTCATGTCATCGGAGAGAAAGGTGCCTCCACAGTCGCGGAGCAACCGCAAGATCGTCGCCGTCTTGCCGGTGTCGGTCTTGGCGGACATCAGTACGCCGTGCCCGAACAGTGAGATGCAACCGGCGTGGAGCAACATGCGGCCACGACTGGCGATGACGAACCGCAGCAGTGGCTCGACCACATTTGTGTACAGAACGTGCCGCGAGAGAGCTAGGAGAGGAGCGGCGACCACCTGGGTCGGACTTCCCAGCTCGATGTCGAAATTCGCGGTGACCGACCCGCCCCACTCGCGATACGAGTATCTCGGTCCCACCATCGCCGAGGATGCTCGGCCACTGACCCGCGGTCGCACGGTGATCAAGATGTCCGGCTTCTCGATGTGGGGCACCCGGAAGAGCTCCAGTTCAGGCAAACGCACCCGTGACCTGAGCCCGGCCAGTCCGTCGACATCGTAGTGGTACCAGCGACCGGAATCGTCCGTGACCATTTATAGCCTCCCGAATAGATCGTTTTGTCCCGGCACGGAGTCGCTGGAAGCCACGGGGGCGTGCCAAATCCATCCGTCGGCTACGAGGAATCGGACCAACAGGAAGAGCGCGACCGCGGCCAAGTTGCTGAGCAGGTAGTTAATGTGAGCAACGCTGGTGAGTACGTAGAGCACCGGCAACCTCAGCAGCAAAGACACCACGTTGAGGGCGTCGAACACGAGGAGCCGGCGGAACACCGAGCGCAAGTCGCGCCTCACGGTTTGCCGACGGAACACCCAGGCCTCGTTGATCGCGAAGGAAGCCGCCGTCGACGCCTGACTCCCCACGACGGCTGCGAGCAGATAGTTGATGCCAAGGGTGCTGACCAGGAGCCAGAGCACTAACTGGTTGACCGCCAGACCCAGCAGCCCAACCAACCCAAACTGACTCCCCCGGGCGACGCGCGCCCACTGTGAGCTGCCCACGGCACGCGGTGGCGGCGCGGGGGCCCAAGGCGCCCGTGGAGCGGTAGTGGTGTTCAATTGATTCCCGCGGGTCCCCACTCGCGCTGGGCGTTCCCGCTGGCCGGGAAGGTTCTCGCCTGCCGGCGACTGAACCACTCCAGGGCCACATGAAGGTCGCGCGTGGAGAACGGGGTGCGGTCGAGCCGCACCAGCACGGCGATCCGCGCCACCCGGGAGCCGGCTTCGAAGTGAGGGACCAGCATCACGCTGAAACTCTCTACGTTCACCCGGACCTGAGGACGCGATGAGGGCAGCTCGACCGTTAGGAGGGGCTGGGCGGTTCGGGTGACGTGGTCGATGATCTCGGGAGTGACCAGCTTCTCCAGCCGGCCCGGCACAGTCGTGGTCTGCACCGGATCCGCCCACCAGGCCCGCTGGGCACCCAGCCGGTTCGCCAAGGCCTGGAGCGAGAGCTCGTCAGCGGGAGACGGCAGCGGCATCGCGCGCCGCTCCCGGTGCCGCACGTACGTGGCAAACGAGAACCCGGCCAGGAGCGCCACTAGTTGGGCAACAACCGCCACCACGATGGTGTCCAATCGGGCTCTGGCGGTGAGCACAGCGAAGCTGAGGATTCCTCCGGTCACGCTGGACAAGCCGACCGCCCACATCAGGCGCTGACCTCCCAGGCCGGTCCGCCACAGGGCGCTGCGGAACGTCATGAGGCTGTACGACGTCACGCTCGCCAGCAAGCTGGCGACCGATCCCACCACCCACGGCAGGAGGCCGTGGAAGGAGATGCTCTTGAGTAAGGCGATGCTGAGGACGAAAACGACCATGCCGGCACCCGCCGAAAAGGCCACTTTGCCGAGCAAGGCGGTCAAGGGGACGTAAACAAACAGGGACAGGATGTGTTTCCCGAACTGGATCCCTTGCGCCAGGGTCGCCTTGCTCTCGCCCGAGTAGCGGGGGCCAAAGTCGTAGGGGACATCGGCGATCCGGATCTCCGGGAGGCACACCAAGAGCTCCAGCAGGATCTTGAATCCGATCGGTCGAAGCTCCAGGCCAGCGATGCACTCACGACGAATGCAAAAGAACCCGCTGAGCGGGTCGGTCGTGCGCCGGGTCTCAGCAAACGATGCCTGGGCCACCCACGAGACCATGCGGCTGACGGCCTTCCGGTAGGGGCCGGACAAGCCTCGGGCGCTGCCTCCACCTGTGTAGCGCGACGCGACCGCGAGGTCAGCGCCGCCAACAACCGCCGCCAGCAGGCTGGGGATGACGGAGGGAGGATGCTGCAGATCGGCGTCCATCACGCAGATGGCAGCGCCCCGGGCCAGGACCAGTCCCTGGGAAACCGCGGTGCCCAGCCCCTTGGGCTCGGAGGAGTCACGCTCGAGGATTCGCCATCGGTTGTCGGCCGCCGAGATCTGGCGAAGCATGGGGCGGGTGATCTCATCCGTGCTGTCGTCCACCACGACTACTTCGTAGTCGATACCGGCTAGGGACTTCGCCAGCTCTCGATGCATCTCCCCGAGGTTGTCCACCTCATCGCGGGTGGGAATGACAACCGTCAGTTCAGGCCCCTCGCTGATGGCACCTCCACCTACCCATGGGGCGTCAACTCGCATCCCGACCTCCGTCCGAGTATGAGCAAGGTCGGAGCGCACCCCCACTCTGGGCACCGCTCAGAGCGACCATCTGCCCGGTCCAGGCGAGCGGATCAAGTCCACCAGCGGAATCGGCCAGCCGGCGCTCCCCCTCTCCACGGGCTCCGCGCGTTGTGCGCAGTTGCAATGGTTCTCTCCCAACCAGCGTGTCCACTCTTGTTCCGACTGACCGCCCCTGTTCGCCGGCCGACCTCGCCCAGAGTCCGCGTACCAGTCGCTGACTTCTCTTCGACCCTCGCCGGGTTAGTGGTGATCGCGTCGAATGTCGGCCACTACCCCCCTTCCCGAGGTGTGGTCCCGAGCCGGGCTCCCTCCGCACCGCTGTCGACGCCACCCCGATGGCCACCGGATGCCTTGGAAACCGGCTCTATCCAAGCAGATCCGTTACACGGAATGGGCCGATTGGCATACGTCCTTCTCAAACTGTAACCGGACCGCGACACGTTAGTCACCTTTGACCTCCGTCCCGAGCTGGCGCGGCGAAACCTCCACGGTTGCCCATGGCTTACCCCCGCAGCGCGAGGACTCCGCTCTCGGGCTGGGTCTCTGGCCACCGCAGCAGCCCAGACCCGGCCCGGACAATCGGAGTTCCTGGCTGCCCCGCTGCAGGCGGAGGTGCTACTGGCGGCGGATCCGCCCGGGACCGAGAGGTTCCATATCGGCGCTGCCCTGGCGGTGGCGGCCGGCCGTCAGAGCAGGGGTTTGGCTCGTGGCCGTGGCCGAGCTTTTGGCCGACCTGGGCGGGGCCAAGGCCCCGAAGCGGCTGTCCCGCTTGGAGGAGCAGCTGGAACGGCTCGACCATTTGATCTGCGGCAAGCTGGGCTTCGTGAGCCGCGACGCCGGCCTAGCTCATCTGCTCTTTGGCCTGCTCGCGCAGCGCTACTCCAGGGCCGCCCTGGCGATTACCTCCACGCTGGAGTACGCCGACTGGCCCAAGGCCTTGAAGGGTGACTCCCGCCCGGTGGCGGCTCTGCTCGACCGCCTGACCCCCGCCGCCATCTGCCGGAGTTCTGAGGACTCCCCCCTTCCGGTTCGGCCACAGCATGGCTGCCCGCCAAGGCAATGCCCAGCCCTGGCTGATCTCAACGGCGCCACTTCGCGACCGGAGGCGTACTAAGCAGTGCCCACAGGAAGGCCCAAGAGCTCCGAAACAACTCGCGCCCGATTCCGCGACCTCGACCTCTGACCTATGCCAGCCACACTCCCGCCCGCCGACTCCGGGGTGGATCACCTTCGGACGATCGAGGTGGGTCCATTTTGGGTTGAGAGTTGCAAGGAGTACAGATCAAAGTGCTGGTCAGTGCCTGCGGCGCCCTGGGGCTCGGAACATCACTGACAGTACGCGCCACTTGGACCAACACGAGACGAGATTTGACAGGTGGTTTTCGAGGCCTAGCCCATCTTCAGCCGAGATCGCTGGTCGAGCTCGGTCAGGAGGCAGATGATGTTGATAAGATCGGCCGAGATCGTCGGAGGACCGGACCGGATCCGATGGCAACGCTCCCCGGCGACGTAGCGGCCGCGGACGATCCAGGCGCGATCTCTGCCCCACCGGTTACCGAGAGCGTGTGGCTGGAGCCCTACCCCGATCACCAGCGGCCGCTGGGTAGTAGGTTTGCTTCCCCAGAGTCGCACTACGAGTTGCGAGAAGGCGTGGAACTTGACTTCGTTTTGGCCCGGTAGCTTCTTCGGCAGGCCGGCGCCTGCGAGCGTGACCCATCCCTGGCTATCGCGGCAGAACTTCCTCATCACGGAGCATCCAGTTCCCCGCTCAAGCTAGCCCGGAGCGCCTCGGCGAAGCCTGGCTCAAGAGCGGCAGACGGTACTTCGGAGACGACCTCTGAGCACCTCCTGGCCTCAGCAGGCGCCGCCGGTCAGGGTCAAGGAGATGGTCGGGGATGGAGCGCCGCTGGAGCAGACGTAACGGTCTTCGTTGGCGACCAGGGCGTTCAGGATCACGGTCGCCAAGGTGTGCTCGGTGGTCGGAAGTGACAGGTCGAGCTCTTCGAAGATCGGGTCGGCGGTCGAACCCGGCAGGTTGGTGTAGGCGACGCCGTTCAGCTGATACCCGGGGGTCGAGCCGGGCAGGCTGAAGCCGATGAGTCCGGTGGCCAGCGGCTCGGTCTGGAGTCCGATGGGGGGCGGTGAGGCTGGGCCCGCCCCCGCCGAGAGAGCCGCGGCGGCCACCGCCGGGAAAAAGGCGCTGGCATCACTCCAGGCACACCCCACACAGGCCCCGTCGAACTGGTAGACCATCTCCGCCCCAGTTCCCGGTGAGGCTCCCTGGGGAGCGAGGGTGAAGCCAACGCTTCCGTCGGCCCCCACCAGGCCACTTCCGGTCCAGCTGGCCGGTCCCACCACCACGGTCCCCGCGACTCCGTATGCCGCGATCTCCCCCGAGATCAAGTGCGGCACCGTCACCCGGATTGTGGCTGGGTAGGTATTGGTATCACCCGGACCCCCGAAGGTCGTCGGTAGGGTGCTCACGGTCAGGACCACGGTGGTGGTCGTCGCAGTGCTTGGAGACGGGCTCGGGCTGGCCGTCCGAGAGCTCGTGGGGTGCTCACTGGGAGAGGTGTGAGCACTGGGGCTGCTGGAGCATCCGGCCAGCAAACCGACGACGACCGCCACCGCCGCGGCGGTGGCGACTACGCTGAGAGTCCGGACCATCCTCATTGGATGCTAGCTAATGAACCCACGGCGAGGGGATGCCTACGACCGGTGCCCGCCGTGGATGTCCACTCCCCCAGCGTCGGACGCGCCCGCGACCGCGTCCGACGCTGGCGGCGCCGACAAACCCCCTGACGAACCGGGGTAAGGAGGAGAGCAGATGCGAGCTGACTATGTTCACGAGCTGCCCGGGCTGATGGAGGCCATGCAACAGCTGACCGCGGTCGCGGCAACTGCTGGACTGGAGCCGCTCCTGTTGGAGCTGGTCAAGGTCCGGGCCTCTCAGATCAACAGGTGCGCGTACTGCCTGGATATGCACACCAAGGACGCCCTGGCGCTCGGCGAAACCCTCCAGCGGCTGGCTCTGGTCTCCGCTTGGCCGGAGGCTCCCTGCTATTCGAAGAGGGAGCGGGCCGCGATCCAGTGGTGCGAGAGCCTCACCCGCCTGCCTGAGACGGGCGCACCGGACTCCGACTTTCAGGAGTTGGCGGCGAACTTCAGCGAGAAGGAAGTGGTGGCGATCACCCTGACCGTGGTCGCGATCAACGGGTGGAATCGCCTAGCGGTCGGGCTGAGGACGACGGTCGGGAGCTACGTCTCCCGCCGGACGCCGGCGACCTCCCAAACGGAGGGCGAATGAGGCTCAGCCGGAGATCAGCACCAGCTTGCCGGTGACCTCGCCCGAGTCGAGCAGCTGAAAGGCCGCCCTGGCCTCAGCCAGCGGATAGGTCCTGTCGATAAGAGGCCGGACTCCGGTGGCCCGTACGGTGTTGAGGAGCGCCGAGAACTCAGCCCAGGTGCCCATCGTCGACCCCAAGATCCGGAGTTGGCGCCAGAATACTCGGCGCAGGTCGGCGGGCGGATCCGCCCCCGTGGTGGCACCGGCCACCACCACTGCTCCCCCGCGGCGGAGCACGCGCAGGCTGGTGGCCCAGGTGGCTTCTCCGACGGACTCGATCACCGCGTCCACCCCTTCGCCGGCGGTCAGACCCAATACCTCTCCTGCCGACTCCCGGCCGGTGGCCACGGCATGGTGGGCTCCCCGGAGCAGGGCCGCTGAGCGTTTGGCGGGATCCCGGCTGGTGACGATCACCCGCAACCCCCCAGCCAGGGCCAGTGCCTCGGCCGCCGTCGAGAGGCCGCCCCCGGCTCCTTGAATCAGAACGGTGTCCCCGGGGCGCAGGCCGGCCTTGGTGAAGAGCATCCGATAGGCGGTCAGATAGGCGGTCGGCAGGCACGCGGCCTGCTCGAAACTTAGATCGGCAGGCAGCGCGAAGAGGTTCACCGCCGGGACCACGCAGTACTCGCCGAAGGTGCCCTCCCAGCTGCCTTCGCTGAGCATGGCGAACTTTCGACAGGAGGTCTCGTCGGGTCCCAGACAGGCTTCGCAGACTCCGCAGGTGATGACCGCATGCGCCACGACGGGGGTCCCGACCGGAATCTGCTCCGGGGTCTCCGGACCGTAGGCGTCGACCGTGCCGGCGACATCACACCCCAAGGTCCAGGGGAGGGCCGGGGGCGCCCCGACCCCAGCCAGGGTCCAGAGATCGTGGCGGTTGAGGGACGCGGCCCGGGTCCGGAGTCGGACGGCGCCACGCTGGGGAGCGGGTATCTCCCGCTCGCCGACCGTCAGGTTGTCGAGCAGCTGAGGACCGCCGGTGGCGGTCGCGAACGCGGCTAGCACTGAGGGAGACCTCCTGACTCTCGCCCCTTTCTCGGAAGCTGCCTGCGACTTTAGTTGCCGGACGCAGTGGCCGTAGGCGAGGTCGAGCCCGGCGCGCTGAGCACATACACGGCGTCGACCGCGTCCGCGCCCGAAACCACGGTCGAGGTGCTGGTTCCGGTCACCTTCTTAGCACCAACCCGCCAACCATGAAAGGGCCAGCTGTTGGAGTCGGTGGGAAGCTCGGTGAGCTTGACGGTGGCTCCGCAGGGGATGCCGATCGTCCTGGTCGCCTGGCCGAAGGTGAAGCTGGCTCCTCCCGAGGTGGCCGTGACGGTACCCCAGGTCGTGCCCGAGGTGGTGGTGATGGTCACGGTCAAGCGACAGCTGGTGCCGGCGCTAGCCTGGGGTGGCGCTCCGGGGCGGATGGCTGAGCTGGAGGCACAACCCTGGGTCGTGATAGCCAGCCCGAGGGCCACTGCCAGGAGCAATGCGCGGAACGGCAGTGAGCGAGAGTCGTGTGCTCTTGGGAGGGCGTCCGCCGCAGGCCAGTTCATCGTGTCGCGTCCCCCGGTCCGCTGAGGAAGGTCGGCCCCTCTCGGCCGCCGTCCCGGATGAGCTGATCTATTCTGGGCGAGAGATGTCCTCCGAAGTTGGGAGCCGGCGCGCCGGCAAGCGCGACCGCCGCGGGTACTCGGCGACGCCCTCGGTGAGCCCGATCATCATCCAGTCGCTGCGTCGCAGGGTCGACCGGGTAGCGCGGCGGATGGCCATCGAGATGGCTCGGACGATTCCCCTGGCAGACGGGTTTGGCGGTGGCTCCGCCTTCGGCAGCGAGGTGCTCGCTGCCTGCCGGGAGGGGGTGGGGACGATGCTGTCGCTCTGGGACGAGTCACGGCCGCCCTCCCACGCCGAGTTGCAGCAGCTGTCGCGGATGGGCGGTCGGCTGGCCAGCACCGGTGTTCCCCTGGACGCCATCCTGCGGGCCTACCGGGTCGCCGCGTTGGTCATCTGGCAGCATGTCATTGACGCCGTCCGGATTCATCCTGAGATCGAGGCGCAGTCGGTTTTGACCGCCGTGGGACCGCTCTTCGACTACCTCGACGCCATCAGCGTCGCGGTCAGCACCAGCTACCTGGAGACCAGGGAGAGGGTGCGCCGAGAGCAGGATCGTCAGTACGACCAGTTCTTCAGCGACGTTCTGGGCGGCACCGCGGATTTGGACATGGTGGCCAAGGCCGCCGAGGGCGGGACGGTGCTGGAGTTCCCCTACCGCCTAGTGGTGGTCGGCGCGGATGACGCCTCGGCCGAGGCGACCATCGCGACCGCCTGGATGGTGGTGGGTGCACACGTCGCCCTCTACCAGTCAAGCGTGGTGGCCCTGGTTCCGACCCCGGCGCGGATCGGGACCTTGGAGCGGCTGCTGCAGGTGGCAGTCGGATCGGATCGGGCTCCGTGGCAGATGGCCCTCGGTCCCACCGTCGCGACCCTCAGCGAGGTGCCGGCAGCGGTGCGGGCGGCCCGAGACACCTTGACCGTGGGCCAGATCCTGCTGCCCCACCAGCAGGTGTACGACTCGGCCAAGCTTCATCCCTACTTAGCCTGGGTCCACGACCTCGAGGGCTTACGGGAATTCGTCGAGGGTGCGCTCGGGCCCCTCCTGGAGCGAGAGCGAACCCGCAGATTGCCACTTCGGCAGACCCTGGAGGCCGTACTCAGCCATGAAGGGCTAAGCGCCGCTGCGCGTGCACTCGGGGTCCACCGTCACACCCTTCTCTACCGGATGGAGCGGATCGAGGACCTGGTCGGAAGTTGGAACGATGCCGAGGACCGGCTCCGGCTGGAGCTGGCCCTCCGCGGCTCGCGACTCCTGGATGGGTTGGCCCCGTTGGAGCCGACCAAGCCCCTGGCGCGCCTCACCGCGGACAGTCGTCGCTAACCGCTCCTCTCATTGGAGAGGCTCGAGTCCAGCTCAGACGCCAGGGAACATCGTGCGTAGATCGTCGAGGGTTATCTCCGACGAGACGAGTTCTACCGACGGAGAGGGGTTCAAGTCGAGCCGTCCGTAGACGAGCCGGACCAGGGCTTCCGCCGGCAGTTGCACCGTGCCGCTGGCGGATTGCCCCGCCCAGGGCTCCAGGCGGACGCCATCCGTCACCAGGGCGAACTCCCGCTCCGGTTCAGTGGTCGACACGTGCAGGGTCGTCGCTGGACCGGTCGGTTTGCCGACCCGGGCCACCAGGTTGGACAGATTGTCGACCAGGAGCGCCACCGAGTCCGAGCTGACCACGGCAGTCGGGTCGAAGGAGACTTCGATGTCCCAGCTGTGGATGGCGTGCTCGGGAAGTCGAAGCCGGAGCACTCCGACCAGGTCCAGCTCCATTCCGAAGGCGGCTACGTGGAAGGAGCGCACCTGGTCTTGGTCGAGCGATTCCAGCTGGCTGACCAGCCGCTCGTTGAAGGCCAGGCTGTCGGTGGCTTTGGCTTCTGGAGTGCGGGCGTTCCAGGCGTCCCAGATGGGTGGCCAGCCGTCCTGCCCGGGTGCGGCCTCGCCGGTGAGGCCAGCGTCGACGATCAGGGCGAACATTTCCGCCTGGCTTCCGAGGTGTGAGAGCACCTGGGCGATGTCCCAGCCGGTGCAGTACGAGTTCATCCGCAGGGAATCGCTGTCCAGCGTCTCGATCAGGGCGGCAACCCGGTCCTGGCACCCTCTAAGAGCGGTCACCCATTCGGAGGCTTCGGTCGGCACGGTCACTTCCTCCCTGCAGAGCACTGTCGTCCGGTCATTTGGGTCGTCACTGCTGGCAGCGGATGCCCGGCACCAAGCCAAGATCACGGGAATCCGGTCGGCACAAAACTGCGGCCGACCCAGGCCTACTGCGGCGAGCGCCACTCGATCATACGGCGGCCGACAGCCCGGCTAGAGACTGTCCCCCGGAGAGATGATCTCGCCTAGGGCAGAAGCCGGCACCGACTTGGCCCGATAGACGTAGCGCTTGCCGCGAGACCACGAGGCCGCCGCCGCAATCAAACAGCAGCCGATCGAGAAGTCGAAGGCGGCGTGCAGACCGGCGCCGAACGGTTTTGAGATCAGATGGGGAAAGAAGCTGCGCCCCGTCAGCAGGGCGGCGGTGCTGTGGGGGAGGGACCCCAAAGTTTGTGCGCCCAGCAGATGCAGCATCGGGTTGTAGCCCAAAAAGGCGGCGAACAGGGTCGAGACCGGTGGTAGCGAAGCCGCCCGGACGGCGGCCGCCCGGGGCACCCCATGCAGGATCAAACCGTGTTCCAAGCTCGTCGAGAGGGTGCCCGACAAGCCCACGATCACCAGCGTGAAGAAGATCCCGATGGAGAGCACCTGGGCCGAACTCTGGAAGGTGGCATTCATACCACCGCCAGCGCCGCGATGCTCGGGAGGGAGGCTGTTCATCACAGCCGCCCGATTGGGTGAGGCGAAGGCGCCCATCCCCAGTCCGTTGAGCAGCAGCAAGGGCGCGAAGAGCCCATACGAGAAGCTGATCGGCAGCAGTTCCAAGAGCAGGAAGCTGGCCGCCGCCGCCAGCATCCCACCGGTGGCGAAAGGACGGGCCCCGAAGCGGTCGGAAAGGGCCCCGGAGAGAGGTCCGGCCAGGAGGAATCCCACCGTCAGCGGCATCATGTAGATCCCGGCCCAGAGCGGGGTGGTGGCGAAGCTGTACCCATGCAACGGCAGCCAGATCCCCTGCAGCCAGATGACCATCATGAACATCAGGCCGCCCCGGCCCAGCGCCGCCAGGAAGCTGGAGATGGTCCCGAAGACGTAGGCCCGGATCCGGAAGAGGCTGAGCCGGAACATGGGCGCCTTGGTCCTCAGTTCAATGAGGCAGAAGACGGTCAGCAGGACCACCCCGAGAACCAGCTCGAGGAGGACGGTGGGGCTGGTCCAGGCCATGGACTGGTGGCCGTACGGCTCGATCCCGTAGGTGACCCCGATCATCACCAGGATCAGACCTGTAGCAAAGGTGAGATTGCCCCACCAGTCGATCGGCGTCCGGCGGCGCATCCCCAGGTCCCTCAGCTTGAGGTAAGACCAGATGGTCCCGGCCACCCCCACCGGGACCGAGACCAGGAAGACCAACCGCCAGTCGATGGCTCCCAGGATCCCCCCCAGGACCAGCCCAATGAAGGAACCGCTGATTCCGGCCACGTTGTTGATCCCGAGCGCCAGTCCGCGCTGGTGCTCGGGGAAGGCGTCGGTGAGGATCGCCGCCGAGTTGGCGATCAGGAAGGCCCCTCCCACCCCCTGAACCACCCGCATCAACACCAGCCACAAGGCCCCTGACTGACCGGTCATCCAGGTGATCGTGAGCAGAACGGACCCAATGGTGTAGATGACGAAGCCGAGGTTGTAGATCCGTACCCGACCGAAGATGTCGCCCAGTCGGCCGAAGCTCACCACCAGGACACTGGAGACGATCAGGTAGGAGAGGATCATCCACAACAGGTAGAAGCTGTTGCCGGGGAGTAGCGGATTGAGCCGAATACCCCGAAAGATGTCCGGCATGGCGATGATCATGATGGTGGCATCGATCGTCACCACCATCACCCCGAGCGTGGTGTTGGAGAGGGCCACCCACTTGTAGCCGGCGCTGGGAGGATTGCCCGGCGAGCTCTCCGGTCGCCGCGGTCGCCACCCTCCCCGCGCGCCCGCCATGTTCACCGCGCTACCTCCGATGACACCCCCGCTACCAGACCGACCCCAACGGAAGGTTCATGCCGGTATCACGCAGGGTTTGCAGCTGCCCCTCAACCGGCGCCGCGGAATCAATTCCGGTTGAGCTGGGCTGCCACGCCGGCCGCACGGGGCGTCCTCTCCAATATAGCCGCCGGAACCGATCTGTCTTGGGCTGTTTGACATGTGACCCACTGGGGCAACTATACCCTCACTGTATAAGTTGTGATATACTGTCCGCATGACGGCGAGAGACCGGAACAATCCGACAAGGGCCAAGTCCTCCGAACCTCGGTACTCCCTCATGGAGTTCACCCGCGAGTTCCCGGACGATAACGCCTGCCTCAACTTCCTCTGGCGCACCCGCTACTCCGAGGACGGGCAGCATGCCGAGTGCCCGAAGTGCGAGGCCGTCCGATCCTTACGTCGCTACGAGACCACCCAGCGCCGCCAGTCGTGGACTTGCATCGCTTGCGGGCATCATCTTCACCCTACTGCCGCGACGATCTTCCACAAGTCGGCCACTTCGCTCCATCTCTGGTTCTACGCGATGTACCTCATGACAAGCACCCGCTGCGGTATCTCCGCTAAGCAGTTGGAGCGCGAGCTTGGGGTCACCTACAAGACCGCGTGGCGCATCTTCCATCTCATCCGGAACGAACTCCTGGTTCAGACCCCCGAGCCGATGAAGGGTGCCGTTGAGATGGACGAGATGTACGTCGGCGGGAAGCCCCGCCAGTCGGACGTTGCCAAGTGGGAAACGGAGCCGAACTAGACCGCTCGCCGTCAGGCCGCTCAGAGTTGGTCCAACGAGTCGAAGACGACGGTCTTCGGACTCGTAGAGCGGAAGGGCCGGGTCGCGGCTCATGTCGTCTCTCGCAAGGCCCAGGCTGAGATCATGGGCCACATCACGGCGACGGTCGATCCGACCTCCATCGTCTACACCAACGACGCCCGGACCTATGACGGGCTGCCTCGGGACGGATGGGATCACCGGACGATCAAGCACTCCGCGAGGGTCTACGTCCAGGGCGACGTTCACACCCAGACCTCCGAGGGGTTCTGGTCCCTAGTGAAGCGAGGGATCGGCGGAACTCACCATGCTGTGTCCCCGAAGCACCTCCAGGGCTACCTCAACGAGTACGCCTAGCGGTACAACCACCGGGCCGATCTCATGTCTCAGTTTGAAACGCTGCTTGAGCGGGCCGCGGGTGGACGGTAGGACAGCCTACTTGCCGCTTTCCTCCTCGTCGTAGGCAACCCTGGGCGGTCGAGCATCGACCTCGGCATGCCACCTAGTCCGAGACTCGTAGGCGTGAATTGCCTCCGCTTCCGTGTCCGCCCTGACGGCCCAACCGTCGCCTAACGCTAGCCATCCGTTCCTGATCCGGCGAATTGCGGGAATGGTGGTTTCCATAACGCGCATCGTCGCCCAGTTGCATGGTAGGCGTCCAGTGCCAGACAATATTCCCGCCTACCTTGACAATCCCTACCGAGCGGCTATTATGTAGGGGATGGCTCTTTCAGCGAACTACATGCCTTATGCTCCGGCTGCGCCGGTCCTCACTTTGATCCGCCGGGCTAGGGACGGGAAGTTGCAGGATGCTTACACGACCGACCAGCTGACCCGACTGGGGATCGCGGAAGGGAACGCTGACCGTGTTCAGAAGGCCCTTACGTTTCTGGGTCTGATCGACGACGACACGGCAGTGAAGACTCCGACCTTTGACCGTCTGAGCCGCGTGACCACCGAGGAGTACCCAAGCGCGATGGCGGAGGTGATTCAGAACGGCTACGCGCCGGTACTGGCGGTGATCGACCCTCAGGAAGCCAACGACATCGCGATCCACGATGCCTTTCGAGGTTACGACCCCGCCGCTCAGCGCGCCCGAATGGTAGGACTCTTTCTGGCCTTGTGCCGCGAAGCCGGCTTGGTTGAGGGTGGCCCGATCGAAGGACGGCGGGCACATGTAAGACCGCGGGCCAGGTCCAAAGCTGCGGGCACTCCTCGGCCTCAACCAACTCCCACAGGTAGGACCTCGGTCGAGGAGCATGCCCCTATGCCCGAAGCGAACGGGAATAGGCAAGAAGCCGGAGGCCAAGACTATCGCATGCTGGGCGAACTCATCCGCCAACTGCCCCGTGATGGCCGGTGGACGACCGGGAAGCGGGACCGCTGGATTCAGGCGGTGACTGCCACCGTCGACCTGCTGGTGACCCAGGTGGCAGACCATGAGGTTGGGCCGTCCTGATGAGTCGACAGGCTCCTTTTGAACTCAGTTTGCCCTATAACGTCACATCTCTGGTTCACCTCACGAACACCCTTTCGTTTGACTTTAGCGGCGGGCAAAGACATAATCGCGTTATTGCTACCCGCCGTCCGTCCCTTAGGGGCGCACTGGCGGGCTTTTTTGATTCACGGGCTATCCCCCGGCTGGCATAACCAGGGATGATCCCAGCCAAAGTAGCGGTCGTTATCGACTGGCAGAACGCATATCGATCTGCGCGGGATGCGTTCGGCGCTGGCGCTAACGGAAACGTCGTCCCTTTGGGACTCGCACGCTATCTAGCGAAGGCTCGCGTGGCCGGCCGAGCGCCCGGAGAGTTGGTGTGCGTAGATGTCCACACGGGCATTCCGAGCCAAAAACAATCCGCCGTGACATACGCTGCCAGAAGGCGGCAGATAGCGGCGTGGACAGCGGCCGATCCTTGTGTCAACGTCTACCCAAGGACGCTCGCGGTTCGGAACGGCGTCATGGTGGAGAAGGGCGTCGACGTGGCCGTCGCTATCGGTCTAGTTCGCCATCTCCTATTTGACAAGGACTGCGAGGTAGCCGTGTTGGTTTCTGCGGATACCGATCTGCTTCCGGCGATAGAACTCATCGTCGCGCAGCTCGGACCCGACTCGATCGAAGTCGCTATGTGGGAGGGGCCTGGTCGCGGGCCGGCTCCTCTCGCCAGACAAGGACACGCCATCCGCCAGCACAAGCTGGACGAGAAGCTCTATCGGAGCCTCGAGGACCTAACTCCGTACGGACACCCCTAGACGTCGGCCTTTCAGCTGATGACCAGCCTTCCCTTGCGCCTCCGGCGCTTGGACTTGGCGGGCAGCGGAGTAGCGACCTTCGCCAGTTCCCCCAGAGCGGCATAGACCTCCCGCCGGGTAGGGACGGGGATCTCGTACCCTTTCGCGGTCGTCTGAATCTTGGGGGTTCTAGGCATGGGTCAAGCGTAGCCATTGGCGAGAGCCTGCGCCCTCTGCGGGACGAAGGGACCCATGAGTGGGGAGGATGTGCTTCCGCGATGGCTTCGCAAGGCAGCTGGCCTTAGGAAGGAACGACCCGGACAAAACGTGGTGAGCAAGGATGGAGTGGTCATGAGGCAGTGGCGTGGGCGCGCCTTTACCGCGAGGTCCAGCTGGGTATGCGTGCCCTGCAATACCGGGTGGATGTCCCGCCTTGAGAATCGGACCATCCCGATACTGAGGCCAATGGTGCAGGGAGCCGTTGCCGCCACGCTCACGGTCGAGGACCAAGCCACGTTGACCCTGTGGGCTTTGAAGACGGCGATGTGTGTTCAACTCATCGAGAGCGGCGGGGATGCATGGCAACCGATCCCGCAAGAACACTTTCAGTACGTCTACGCTGGCGGTGAGAATGGCCCCCCGCTTCCTGGTTGCCATGCTTGGCTCGGGCGCTACATTCCCTCAATTGCACACTCGCGCCACGGGAACCAGCCTCTAGAAATAAAAGTCAACGCCAAACCCCTGCCCCAGCGGTTCCAGCCGTACGTCGCGACCTTCGCCGCCGGACACGTAGCAATACAGACCCTGGTCGTCGATGAGGCCACGGCTGGATTCGCGCTCAACTACCCCGGCGGTCCGTCCAGGGCGCGGGCCATGATCGAGATCTGGCCGACCAAGGGAGAGATCGCTTGGGCACCCGACCTGCCCATCCCCGACGCCGCGTGGCAGGAACTCGCCGTGTTCCGAACGATGCCGAAGCCGTAATCGCGCTGCCCTCGCACGGATTCTCACTGTAGTGACCTTATACAGAGAGGGTATAGTTACCCCCACTGGTCACATAACCTGGCCCGGTGACCGAAGACCACCTGGTATTCAAGGCGCTCGCCGACTCCACGCGACGCTTCCTGCTCGACCTGCTCTTCGAGCGTGACGGCCGCACGCTTACCGAGTTGGAGTCGGAGCTCGAGATGACGCGCTTCGGCGTAATGAAGCATCTGCACGTGCTGGAAGCTGCGGGCCTGGTCGTCGCTCGGCGTTCAGGCCGCGAGAAGTTGCACTTTTTGAATCCGGTGCCGATTCGGCTGGTCCACGACCGGTGGATCGACAAGTACACAGAGCGCCAGGTCTCGGCGCTCACCGAGCTCAAAGATCACTTGGAGGAAACGGCATGACAACTGCAGACCCGACGACGGCTACCACCCAGGTGTACCGGGTGTACATCAAGGCAACTCCGCAGGCCATCTGGGACGCGATCACCCAGCCGGAGTGGACCGAACGGTACGGCTACGGGGGTCGGGGAGAATACGACCTACGCCCGGGCGGGGCCTACCGGGGTTACACCAGTCAGGGGATGCGCTCAGCGGGCGCACCGGACCTGGCCATCGATGGGGAGATCGTCGAGGCCGACCCCCCCTGGCGCCTTGTGCAGACCTGGCGCATGGTGATGGACGAGGTGATGGCCGCAGAAGGGTTCACGCGCCTCACCTACGAGATCAAGGAGGGGAGAGCAGGGGTCACCCGACTCACCGTGACCCATGAACTCGCCGGCACGCCGCAGCTCGCCGTGCTGATGTCCGGTGGGCGAGAGGACGAAGGCGCAGGCGGCGGCTGGAGCTGGGTGCTAAGCAGCCTCAAGACGTTGCTGGAGACCGGATCCGAGATCGAGTTCCAGCCTGGCGCCCCAGAGTGACCTAGTCAGGTGGGGCCGCGCCGAGTCGGGGCCTCACCTGACGGCTCGCAGCTGCCCACGAACGGAGGCCGTCGGCAGGCGGCTGACACCGGGATAGAGTTGCCGAAATGATCTCCCGAGCGAGTCGATCGTGACCAAGTTCGCCGGGCGGGCGGGAACCAGGGTTGGGTGTCAGCCGCCAGCGCAACTCCCGCTCCTGGACGGTCTTTCAGAGTGATTGCCGTCGATGGGCAATCAACGATGCGGAAGCTCCTGCCCTAGTCGACGGTCGGCGCCGAACCATCCTTAGAGGAGGCACATGAGCGACATCAGCTATCCCGCTCCGGCCGGAGCGACCCGTGGGTACCTGGCAGTGCCCGCGGGCGATGGTCCCTGGCCAGCAGTGGTCGTCATCATGGATGCCTTCGGAATGAGTGGCGATTTACGCCAGCAGTGCGATCGACTGGCTACCAACGGCTACCTGGCTCTGGCACCGGACTTGTACTCGTGGGGGTCCAAGATAAACTGCATTCGAGCAACCTTCCTCGCGCTTCGGCGCGGCAGCGGACGGGCGTTCCAGGACATCGACGCGGCTCGAATCTGGCTCGCGAGTCGGAAGGACTGCACCGCTCACGTGGGAGTCATCGGATTCTGCATGGGCGGCGGCTTTGCGCTGCTAGTCGCTCCTCGGGGAGGATTTGCCGCGTCCAGCGTCAACTACGGGCAGGTGCCCAAAGACGCCGAGGAAAAGCTGCTGGGTAGCTGTCCTGTGGTGGCCAGCTACGGCGCTCGGGATCGTAGCCTCAAAGGTCATGCCCAGCGCCTGGAAGAGTCTCTTCAGAATCTCGGAGTTGAGCATGACATCAAGGAGTACTCGACTGTCGGGCATGGGTTCATGAATCATCACGGAGGTGCGCTAGGGGCGCTGACGAGCTCCTTCGATATGCGTTACGACTCGGCGTCTGCAGAGGATTCGTGGCGTCGCATCCTCGCGTTTTTCGAGGAACACCTGGGGGCCGACGCTCCGGCCAGATGGAATGCCCAGCCGGCGCCGCCTGGTGACGAGGTCGGGCACGGACGTGCTTAGTCAGCCACGGACCCGCATCCCACTAGCGCACGCGGCATCGCGGTGCCAGTCATCCACGCGCCCGCTGTAGATTGGTGCGGCTACAGTTCCGCAGGTTGAGTCACAGCGGCGCGAGGAGCATGGACCGTCTTGCGCAACGGCACCTCCTTCAGTAGCCAGGTGATGGCGAAGGCGAGGATGGCGAACGGCACCGCCCACAGAAACACAGGATGCAAGGACGCGTTGACCGCTTGTATGTACCCGGAGTGCACCGCCGGGGGTAGCTTGGCGAGAGCAGCGGGGCTGGCTCCTGCGGCACCGTTGAATCCGGCAGGGAGCTTGGTGCCAGCCAGGTAGCGCGCCAGGTTGCCAGTCAGCACATTCGCGAAGATGGCGCCGAAGATCGCCGTCCCGAAGGAGCCGCCGATCGAGCGGAAGAAGGTGGCACCGGAGGTGGCGACGCCCAGGTCGCTGTGAGGCACGGCGTTCTGCACTGCGATCACCAGTACCTGCATCACTCCCCCTAGGCCCAAGCCGAGCACGACCATGAATAAGGAGATGGTCAAGGTGCTGGTGGAGACCCCCAGCAGGGAAAAGAGGAAGAGGCCGACGATCATGACCGCAGTGCCCATGATCGGGAAGATCTTGTAGCGCCCCCAACGGCTGATCAAGAGCCCGGACCCGATCGATGTGACCAGGAGCCCGGCCATCAGGGGCAACAGCTCAAGCCCTGACCCGGTGGGACTGGCACCCCGGACCACCTGCAGATAGGTCGGCAGGTAGGTGATGGCCCCGAACATGGAAAACCCCACGATGAAGCCGATCGCACTGGTGGCCGCGAATACCCGGTTCCGGAACAGGTGAAGCGGCAGGATGGGTTCGGCAGCGCGCCGTTCGACCAGGACGAAAAAGGTCAGCAGAACGCCGCCCAGCACCGCCAGGATCACGATCGGCGCAGAGCCCCAGGGATAGGTGGTGCCGCCCAGCGTGGTCAGCAGAACCAAGCAGGTGACGCCCAGCGCCAGCACGATGGCGCCGATGTAGTCGATCACGTGCTTCACCCGCTTCAACGCGCTGGGCAAGGCGCCCGTGGTCACGACCAGGGCGACGGCGCCCAGGGGCAAGTTGATGTAAAAGATCCAGTGCCAGGAAAGGTTCTGCACGAAGAAGCCCCCGAGCAGAGGGCCGGCGACGCTGGAAAGACCGAAGACTGCGCCGAAGATTCCCTGGTATTTGCCCCGCTCGCGAGGTGGCACAACGTCGCCGATGATGGCCTGCGCGCCCACCATCAGCCCGCCTGCCCCGAGTCCCTGCAGGGCTCGGAGCGCGATGAGCTCGATCATCGAGCCACTCAGTCCCGAGAGGGCGGAGCCGACCAGGAAGATGACGATGGCCGATTGGAAGAAGATCTTCCGGCCGTACATGTCACCGAGCTTTCCCCAGAGCGGGGTGGACACGGTGGCCGCCAGCAGGTAACCGGTGACCACCCAGGAGAGATGGGACAGCCCGTGCAGGTCGCCCGCGATAGTGGGCAGAGCCGTGGCCACGATGGTCTGGTCCAAGGCGGCCAGGAGCATGCCCAGCATCAGCGCCCCGATGATCAAAAGTACCCGCCGGTGGGTCAGAATGGGCACGTCGGCTTTTTCGATTCGGTCAGTCATGCGATTCCTTTGGTAAGGGGCGTCGAGGGTGGTGCTGCGTAAGACGCGGTCCGGGAGGTGACGCCGCGCCGCCGCGATTCGGGCTGCCTTTTCCCGGTCCGTGCGATCATGACCGGGGGCGGCATTCCGGCCTGAACCATCGCCATGGCCGCCTCCACCAAATGCGGTAGCGACCGCTCACCCTCCAGACTGCGCCACTGCGTCATGGCCACTCGGAAAGCTGCAATTGCCGCAGCCGCGACCAGCGCGGGGTAGAGATCGCGGTCGGGGTGGGTACCGGTGCGCTCCGCCACGGCTTCAATCAGGCTCCGTTCTTGGGCGGCGAAGGAGGCGAGCATGCTGGGGAGAAGGCTCGGCTCTTGCCGGACCACCTGCATGTGCAGCAGCCACTCGTCCTGGCGGTCGGCATAGGGGACAGCCAGATCGATTAGTACGGACTGCAGGGCCACCAGGGGCGGCTCGTCAGCAGGTCTGGCGAGCAGGGCCTGCCGTAGTTCGGCTGCCACCTCAGGAGACGGTCCGACGATCGCTTCCTCCTTTGAATGGTAGTAGTTGAAAAAGGTGCGAACGGAGACATCCGCTTCCTGGGCAATGTCCTCGACCGTCACGTTCTTCAGGCCCCGCTGGGCAACCAGCCGCACGGCCGCCGCTCTCAGGGCCCGCCTTGCGGCAAGCTTCTTGCGGTCCCTGAGCCCCAGGATCTCTTCCACCAGAGCAGTGTGCCACAAAACTGCACAGCGCGCAAATCTGCAGTGACTGCAACCATCAAGGCGGTCACTCAGTTGCCGTCCAACTTGGTCGTCAGCGGAGAAGCGGGGCGGCGCCTCGCGGGGCCTGTGGGTGATTTGTCAGGACACCATCGCAAACGGTGGCGGCGCGGTCCCAGAGCAGCTTTCCAGCCGAGCTCGATCCGGCTTGAGTTAGCTTTACCGAACCGAGTGGTCGACGGGTATCCCAAGCCGCGGTGGGCGAACCCAAAGAGCCGGGTCTTCGCAAGCAGTCGGATCGGTGCTCTGCAACCTCATGGTCTGGTGCTCGCCGGGAAGTTCGTCCAACGGGAGGGGCGGGACTCCAATCCGAGTTGGACAGGAGGGTGGCAGAGGAGGTCGCTTCTGCCAGATTGGTCGGGACGCCGGGGTAGGACATCTGATCTGGTCCCCGATGAGCAAGCCACTTCGCGATGCGCTCCGCGGCCAGTGGGTCACCCCATCGGTCGGCTGAGAAGCTGTCTCAGTCCTTCCTCGGTCGACGCAACTTGGAGACTGGGCGTGGCAGTAGATGATCGGCCATCGGACACGTTCATTCGCGACCGTCGTTCGGAGTGATCTCGCGACTGTGCTAGGGATTCGTCGGTGGTGCGGGCCCGGAGTCGATCCATTACTAGGTCCGGTGCGAGGCTGCTGAGTCGCAATCGAGGCTCAGTGGGCAGACTTTGCCCAAAACCGTGTACAGGCGGCTGGGTGCGCCCTATCCTTCGCCGAGGGGATGAATGAACCCCGCCTGAGCTGGACCATTCAGCACCTGAGGTCACCATGCGGATTGAGTCGTCGGTCACTTCCTTGTCATGGATCCCGTCGGAGGCGATTGGCGCTCTGGTCAGGCTGCCGTTCGACAGTGGCATCACCCACTACGACCAGGCTCCTCCCGACGCCATTGAAGACCTACAAGCGCTTCGCCAGGCAGATCGCTTCCGATTCGCCAATGAGCTTCGAGCCTGGATCGAGGTTGAAGGCGGCGAGATCGTCGACTGCGGCTATTCCGGAAGCGGCCATATGGGCTCGACTACGGTCCGCCTGGTCAAGTCGATCACCCTGCCTGGGGTGATGCTTCCCGACCGCCAACGCTCCCCTGCGATCAGCGAGGGTGCGGTCCAGTTCGTCCAGACTTCCGGCGGCCGCACCGGGCTCCCGGCGCCGCGTCCGGTGCCGCTGCGTCCCTTCTTCCAGATCGCCTCTCCGATCGTGTGGACCACCCTTGGACTCACGATCAACGTCGATGGGAGTAGCGCCGCTGAGGTCCTAGGCGCCAGCACCTTCCCCCGGCACTGGGTCTACGACCGGGACGGAAAGCTGGTCAAGAAGTCGGGCCTAATGGACTTCCGGACTTGGTGGAACCACGCCTTCGGAGAGCGCACCCCGTGGGGTGACCAGGACTCCCCGGCGCTGATGACTGAGGTCGAGACGGCCCTGGAGCGCGAACTCTCACCGCTCATCATGAAGAGTGAACGTTCGATCCGGTCGGTCGCCAAGGGCGCGACCCTGGTGGAGCAGGGAGACCTCGGCGACCAGGTTTTCCTCCTCCTCGATGGGACACTGGCCGCTGAGGTGGATGGCAAGGTAGTGGCGGAGATCGGTCCCGGCGCCATCCTGGGCGAGCGTGCCGCCTTCGAGGGAGGTCGGCGGACTGCCACGCTTCGGGCGGTTACGCCATGCCGGGTCGCGATTGCAGATGCTGATCGTCTGGCGGAGGCCGACCGGCTAGAACTCAGCCGGGAGCACCGCCGTGAGGAGGCGTCCCCGAGCGCCTAATGGCTTCGGAGCCTCGGAGCAAGATCCCGCCCAGGTGCCCAGGGGGTAGACAACGTAGGCAGTCTTCCCGGGTTCAGCGCATCTCGATGTAGGGTGGGGGAGCCCCGCTGCCCTAGTTGGGGCCACTAACCCACATTCCGGGACGCTCTATCAACTGACCGACGTCTTCTAGAAGGCTCAAACTGGAGTCCAGAGACACCCAGGCGCCAACTTTGCAACTCGCGCTGCAAGCACCCCGCTAGGGTTGTTGCAAGGTTCTACTCAGCACCCCTGGCAGATTCGGCCCCGCTGCCATCGCCCGCCCAGCTGGCAGGTCTTGTACAACCTGCAGGCGGTGGTTTGTACACCACTCGGCTCGATCTCAGCGCGAGATGATGCCGCCCCTGGTCAGGACGAGAAATGAGCAGTTTTGGCGAACCTCATTTCCGCGTTCGTCCCGCGGCGCAGGTAGCTTAGACGCCGACCTGGACGAGACGCCTGATCTCCTAAGGCGGTGCCATCAGCAGGCCGAATTGGCAGAAGATCTTCGGGGTGCCGCGCGTCGGAATCCGGGGGGACGCCACAATCTGATAAGAACTGGGTCTCAGCACATTCTGAGTCGGGCGGACTAGGCTCGGACATCCGGGTCAGACGGAGCAACTTCGCTGCGAGTCTTGGCCGGGCTGAGACCCGTGATGGCCGACCAAGATTGCGAAGTCGGAGGAAGAGCTTGAAGTCCGAAGTGGTCCCAGGGTCCGAAGAGAAACTCCCTGTCCCCAGGACTCACCTGGCGGAAGTGGACCTGCTCCGAGTGGTTGGAGTCCTGCTCGTGCTCCTCGTTCATACCGACTACTGGCCTTCGCAGGGGAACGGCCTTGACCAGCTGGTCTACGGGAATATGGACCTGGCCGCGCGGATCTCGTTGCCGATCTTTGTGATGGTCAGTGGGCTGGTTTTGGCCCGTACTTACAGCGGCCGAACGCGCACTGGTGAATTCTTTGGCAGACGCCTAGCCCGCACTGCAGTCCCTTGGCTGTTCTGGGCGCTGTTCCTCTACGTGGCTACCCAATGGAACGGGGAGTTCAGCCTGCCGCCCAACAGCCACGCGGTGGAGTGGTGGCTGGGCGGTCCGCAATATCTGTATTTTCTCGTGCTGCTCGTTCAGCTCAACTTGCTTTTCGCCTTCTGGCCTCTAACGCGCCGGGGCAGTGGGTGGTTGGTAGTGATCTGTGTGCCACTTCAGATTGCCCTTCAGTTGCTGCGCGTCCTACTGGTCCTTCACCCGGGGCTGCTTCGCTCGATGCTTCTCGTCCACGCCTTCGAAGAGTCTCCCTTTTGGCTGGGATATTTCGCTTTGGGCGTGTACGCCGGACTTCGCCTGGACCTACTCGACCGACTTCGCCGTTATCGGTGGCTCACCCTCGCGCTGGCGGTTGTTGGCGGCGTCTTGACCGCGACCGGGCTGCTGGGACGGATCGCCGCCAACTGGGCCGGCGGCTGGGTGGCCGGGACGGGTGCGTTCCTGCGCCCGGAGCTACTCATATCGTCGACGGCGACCGCTTTGATCCTGTGGTGGTCGGCCCCTTGGGTACTAAATCACATCGGATCGGCTGGGCGGCGGGCGGTTCAATCCGTCAGCCGACTCGCGATGGGCATCTACCTCATCCAGCAGCTGATCATCTGGCAGGTCGGGCCTTACCTGCACCACGTGCCCCGGCCGTTCAATCTTCGCGAGCCCTTGCCTTACTCACTGACTCCATTCTTGATCCTTTTTGGAGTGGCCTTCCTGGGCTCTTGGTGTCTCAGCGGTCTCATGGCCCGTTGGCGGGTGACGGGGTGGGTGTTGGGGATGGGTCGTATGCAGACGTCGGCGCCAACTCTCCAAGCCTGACGAAACGGCACCTCGGGCATCGGGCACCTACATATGTTTCGCCTCCTCCGCCTTCGATCGGCAGCTGGTTGGGTCGAGGCTGTCTGGTCGCATCCCTCGCATTGGTGTAAGTAACTGGCCGTAACCGTGGACGATCAGAACGGAGGCGTTCTGCGCACTCGCTTGGGTGACGTGGGCAGACCGGGCGACGTCAGACGCCGTCGAGACTGGCCTTCCGCGCCGCCTCAGCTGGTAAAGGAGGTTGGCGTGGACCGGCGATGGGCCACTTCTGATTTCTACTGGCTGCTAGGTCGTCAATACACGCCGAATGGCAGCGCTACTCCCGCCTTCGGAATCCTTACCTGGAGCATCGTGACTCCACAACTCCTCGCACTCATGGAGCGACAGCACTGGCGCTCCTGCCACAGTGTGTCCTTCGCTAAGGACTACTTTGACGAACAGGTAGAGGCGCGCTACTAAGCGAGGACTTCGCTGGATGCTATCGATCCGATTCCGCTGCGATCGCCTGGAGCGGGGATGAATTCTCGTAACGACGAAGTCCGTAGAGCGCTGCTCTGGTGGCTCGCACGAGAGCAACGGCGCCAGCCGAATCCGGGGGAATTCGTCGATTCATCCGATGCGATGGTGAATGGCAGGCGGGCCACGCTCGACGAGACCCTGGCAGCGGACCGGAACCTCGCTGCTCACTTACTTGTGACAGGGGTCCCGGTCAATGAATTCGAGTACCCGGTCAGACCCCAACTCACGGACACCAGCGGAATCGTGGTTGACGACTACGACTGCGACGTCGCGCGATGGCTCAGGTCCCGTGTTGGGGGCTACTCTGATCAGTCCGTGCACGTGTCAAATGCTGGCCATGTCGCTGTCAATAGCACCAGTGTCGTGGAGAGCGGTGACGTCACTGAGAAAGTTCCTAATATCGAGGCGCTCGTGTCGGCCACCCATGCCGTCCAGAACTTGCTCCCACAGCTCGGCATCACTGACGATGAAGCCATCCAGGCGA
>Ga0307374_10000456_pt1 | contig 78884 bp, 85 predicted proteins | sample OX3MG_FD_202532 | JGI IMG/M metagenome (GOLD analysis project Ga0307374, IMG submission 202532) | Soil microbial communities from Risofladan, Vaasa, Finland - OX-3 | ecosystem: Environmental > Terrestrial > Soil > Coastal area > Acid sulfate soil | place: Finland: Risofladan, Vaasa | collected... | reverse complement strand
GGGCCAATCTCGTGTGCTTCGGGATCTTTTGGGTGCTCAAGTTGATGGTCTTCAATCGAATCTTCCACGTCCATCGCTTAGAAGAGATTGACCAACACCTCACCTTGGAAGAGAGAGCCGCCAATTAGTCGCGAAAGTTGGTGAACTGCAGGGGCACCGTGAGGTCGGCCTCTTTTAGTACCGACATGGCGCGCTGAAGGTCGTCACGTTGTTTTCCGGTCACGCGCACGTGATCGCCCTGCACCGAGGAACTGAGGCTCTTAGCGCCCATGTCCTTTATGAGCTTGTTGATCTGCTTACCCACGTCTTGGCTGATGCCGGCCTTGAGGGCCACTTTCTGGCGCGCGCTGTTGTGACTGGCCTCTTCGATCTTGCCGGCGTCGAGCGTCTTGAGTGAGACCGAACGCTTCACCAACTTCTCTTGCAAGAGTTGGTAGAGCGCGCGCAGGCGGTCTTCGGTGGTGGCGCCAAGCGTCAACTCTTTTTCAGAGAACTCGATGGTCGCGTTGGTATCTTTGAAGTCAAAGCGGTTCGTCGCTTCACGATTGGCTTGATCGACCGCGTTGCGCACCTCTTGGAGGTCGATTTCGGACACGACGTCAAAACTCGGCATAACTCGATGGTAGAGGGTCGGGCGTTTGGTGGTCGGGTGGGCCCTCGCAGTAGAATCCTCGACGGGTCAGTGCCCGAGTGGCCAATGGGATCTGGCTGTAAACCAGACGGCTTAGCCTACGGGGGTTCAAATCCCTCCTGGCCCACCAAGGTCAATTCTCCGTTGAGGATTGACCACGTCGAACGGCGGGTCGGCGAATGAGCGAAGTACGGTGTCACTTGTTGAGCAGAGGAGTGGCGTGGGTCGAGTGAACACGGCGGCGAGTGCGGTGCGACGCACTTATGAACGCGTGGCCACCCAATTCGAGTCGGGCGTCCAACTACTTGAACACCGTTACACGCCACTGGGCCGCTTTACCCCGGGCCCCTTTGAGGGTTGGGGCTTTCTTTGGCAGCCCGCGGTCTTGGGTTTCGTCGCTCTGACGTCCATTCTCGCGGGCGCGTCGTTCACTAACTCGCCGTTCAAACTCAACCAGGTCAACACCTGGTTCTTTGGCGAACCCTCGGCCAGCCAAGTCGGCACCCCGAGCGTGACCAAATTCATTCTCTCGGTCGTGCTGGTGTACGGCGGACTGTTGTTGTTGATGCGGGTGTGGCTGCGTTTGGCCGAAATCATGAAGCTGCACGCCGGCGTGGCGCTAAAGAAGCTCTGGTGGATGCTGGCACTGTGGTCGGTGCCCATGATCGTCGCGCCGCCACTGTTCTCGCGCGACGTCTTTAGCTACGCCGCCCAGGGCGAAATGACGAGTTATCACCTAAGTCCGTATCTCTACGGGCCCTACACCCTGGGTTCGAGTCCTTTCGTCCCGCCCGTCGACCCGCTCTGGATCAACAGTCCCGCGCCCTACGGACCGCTCTTTCTCTTTCTCGACGGCTCGATCGACAAGTTGACGGGTCACCACGAGCTCTACACCGTGATGGGACTTCGCTTGTTAGAGGTAGTGGCCGTTGCGCTCATCGGTTACGGCGTGACCGTGCTCGCCAAGGGCCTCGGTCGTGACCCGGGCGAGGCGTTTGTGCTCAGCGCGATGAACCCTCTGGTTTTATTGACCTTGATCGGCGGCGCGCACAACGACGCCATCATGGCCGGTTTCTTGATCGTCGGACTCGCGCTCGCCGTGCAGCGACATCCGGTGTGGGCGCTGTTCTTTTGTTCCGTAGCGACCGCTATCAAGGCGCCCGCCGCGATTGGTCTCGCCTTCGTGGCGTGGAACTGGCTCGGGCCTCGGGCGACACTGCGCCAAAAGATCCGACCATTTCTTGTCGGTGGCGTGGTGGCGGGCGCGACGCTGGGCGTGTCGACGCTGCTGGCGGGTTTTGGCTTTGGGTGGGTGAAGAACCTCCTGAGCAACGGCACCGTGCGCTCGTGGGCCGCGCCGGCGACCGGGGTGGGCATGGCCATCAGCGACATTTTTCACGCCATGGGCCTGGCCTCGATCTCCGTCACCTCGGTGCTCTCCGTGACGCGCTTTATTGGCCTGGTCGCCGCGGCCTGCTTCTCGCTATGGCTCTTGTGGCACTCCTCACAGCGTGGCTGGGTGCGCTCGCTCGGCCTTTCGCTCATCCTCTTCGTCGAACTCGGGCCGGTGGTCCAGCCGTGGTACCTGGCCTGGGGGCTCGTCATACTCGCGGCGAGCTATCAGGGCCGAGAGCACTTCTGGCTTTTGTTGCTCTCCATTACCGGTCCCTTCATTGGCCTGCCCGGCGGGCGTGAACTCCTCGGTGGTCTGGTGCACTCCAATCCACTGTTGATCGCGCTGGCCGTCGCGATTCTCGGCGGGGTGTTGTTGTTACCGATGGGGCGCTGGACGCAGTGGTCGTGGACGGAGAAAGAACTCGAGCCCGCAACCTAGCGCGACGGATCGACGACATACTGATACTCCACGACGTCGAGCCAACGTCCGTGTTTGCGCCCGACTTCAATCTCGGTACCCACCAGGGTGAAGCCGCACTTCTCGTGCAGGCGAATGGACCCCGCGTTCTCGCCCACGATGCGCGCGATGACCGAGTGAAAACCCGACTCGTTGGCCACGCGCAGCAGTTCTTTTAGCAGCACTTCACCGACGCCGCGCGCTCGGGCCGCGCGGTAGACGTAGACCGAGTTCTCTACGGTGGTGGCGTACGCCGGGCGCTCCCGAAAGGCTGAGACCGACGCGAAACCGAGTATCCGCTCGCCTCGGGCGCCGAGCTCACCGAGTTCGTCCTCGTCGTTCAAGGCGACGATGCACGGGTACGTCGCTTGGTGCGCGAGGATCCACTGGCGCTGTTCCTCGAGGGATTTGGGCACGAGATCGAACGACACGGTGGTTTCGACGACCTCGGGGTTGAGGATGTTCATCAGCGCGCCGGCGTCGTCAGGTTCGACCAGGCGCGTTCTCATTAGGGTCAAGGGTACCGCGATGCGGTTGGAAGAAAGGGTCCTCGACGGAGTACAATTCACCCTCGCGACTTTTTTGTCGCGGGTGCCCTCTTAGCTCAGTGGTAGAGCACTTCCATGGTAAGGAAGGGGTCGTCGGTTCAACCCCGACAGAGGGCTCGCCAGGCGGCGTAGCTCAGGTGGTTAGAGCACACGGCTCATAATCGTGGTGTCGCGGGTTCGACTCCCGCCGCCGCTACCAGGCACCAAGCAGGGCTAAGGAAGTACCAGAGGAGAGAGAATGGCGAAGAACGAAAAGCGCATCCAGGTGACCTTGGCGTGCGAGGACTGCAAGCGGCGTAACTACATCACGACCAAGAACAAGATCAACGACCGCGAGCGCGTGGAAATGAAGAAGTACTGCCAATGGGAGCGCAAGCACACGTTGCACAAAGAGACCCGCTAGGAGGGTTCCTCGGCCTGGGTGGTACGATTGACGTCCCTAGGGACACGTCCACTTCGTGGCGCGTGGCCCCAGAGGGCAGTGGCTCAATTGGTAGAGCACCGGTCTCCAAAACCGGTGGTTGGGGGTTCGAGTCCCTCCTGCCCTGCTCGAAGATGGTTTTCGATTGACGTAACGAGGTGCGAACGAGAGACGTGAGATGAACCGCGAACAGAAGCGATTGATGCAGCGACAAGGACAGGTGGGCGCCGACGGCGCCGCTTCGCCACGCCGCACCACCACCCAAGACGTCCAACGTCGTCGCAGCGATCGCGCTACGCCCCGGGAGTTCTTTCGCCAGATTCGCGAAGAGATGCGTCAGGTCTCGTGGCCCACGCGGCCCGAGGTCGTCAACTACACCACCATCGTGCTCTTCGTCTTGATCCTGATGACCTCGCTCGTCTTTGGACTCGGCTTTGGGTTCTCCAAGTTCGTTACGTTCCTCTTCGTTAAGTAGGCCTGAATGAGTGACGTCGAAACCCCTCTTGAAGAAACGAGCGACGCGGTGATCGTCGACGAAGAGATCTTGGAGATTACGATCCTCGACGACGGTGTCGACGACGAGCCCGTGGTCGAGAGTGCCTTCGACCGACCCGGTCGCTGGTACATCGTGCACACCTTCGCCGGTCACGAGCAAAAGGTGATTGGCGCTTTGAACAACATCATCAAGAGCCGCGAACTGAGTGAGTCGATCTACGAGATCTACCTGCCCGAAGAGGACGTCACCGAGTTCAAATCCGGCAAGAAGGTCACGGTCTCCAAGCGCATGTTCCCCAGTTATCTCTTGATCCGCTGTGAACCGGACCCCGAGATCTTCTACGTGATCGGCTCCACGCCAGGCGTGACGGGGTTCGTGGGCGCGGAAAAGACCAAGCCGACGGCACTGACTCGCCGTGAGGTCGACAACATCATTCATCCCCACGTCGAGGGCGTTGAGCAGCCGACCGCCAAGCGGCGTATGCCCACCCACGAGTTCGAAGTCAACGACACCGTGCAGATCAAGTCTGGTCCCTTTGCGACGTTCTCGGGTCACGTCGCCGAGATCAACGAGGATCAACTCAAGGTCAAGGTGTTGGTGGACATCTTTGGACGTGAAACGCCCGTGGAACTTGACTTCACGCAAGTCACGAAACTCTAGGAAACGCGAAGGAGAACGGCCATGGCCAAGAACGTTGTCGCAGTTGTCAAGATTCAACTCGAGGCGGGTGGCGCCACGCCCGCGCCGCCGGTGGGCACCGCGCTCGGACCCCACGGCGTGCAAACCATGGAGTTCTGTAAGCAGTACAACGCGGCCACTGAGTCGATGCGCGGCACGGTCATACCGGTGGAGATCTCGATCTACGAGGACCGCACGTTCACCTTCATCTTGAAAACGACGCCCACGCCCGTGCTCTTGCGCCAGGCCGCCGGGGTCGCCAAGGGCGCGCGCCTCGCCGGACGAGAAGTCGTCGCGACGGTGACGATGGATCAGGTCGAAGAGATCGCGAAGACCAAACTGAAGGACCTCAATACCGATGACCTCGAGATGGCCAAGCTCCAAGTGGCCGGCACGGCGCGCTCAATGGGCATCACGGTCGCGGGCTAGGAGAAGAGTATGAAGCACGGTAAGAACTACAACAACGCGCTCGCCCAGGTCGACCGTGAAGAGTTGCTGACGGTGGTCGAGGCGCTGGACAAGGTGAAGAACCTCTCGACCGCGAAGTTCGACGAGACGGTCGAACTGGCCATTCGTCTCGGGGTCGACCCGCGCAAGGCCGAGCAGATCGTGCGCGGCACCATCTCGCTGCCCGCGGGAACGGGCAAGACCAATCGCGTCGTCGTCTTCGCTTCGGGCGAAGCCGCCCAAACCGCGCGTGACGCGGGCGCCGACGAAGTCGGTGCCGAGGATCTCGTGGCCAAGGTGGCGGGAGGCTTTCTCGACTTCGACGTCGCCATCGCGACGCCCGAACTCATGGGTCAAGTGGGCGGGCTCGGCCGTGTGCTCGGACCGCGCGGCCTGATGCCCAATCCCAAAACCGGTACCGTGACCACCGACGTGGCCAAAGCGGTCACTGAGTTCAAGGGTGGTCGCGTGGAGTACCGCACTGACAAGATTGGCAACGTGCAGCTTCGTGTGGGCAAGGTCAGTTTCTCCCGTGACGACCTGGTACGAAACGTGCAGGCCGTCCTCGACGAGATCGTCCGTGTCAAGCCCGCCAGCGCCAAAGGCCGCTACCTCATGAGCGTCACGGTCTCATCCTCGATGGGACCCGGCGTGAAGATCGACCCGGCTCGCACCCACGACGATGACGAGGTGTTGGCCCCGGCGTAGTGGCCGTCTTGACGAGACTGGCGATTCGTCACTACGCTTAGAGCCCTGCACGAAGTCGGTGCGACAGAATTAAAAAGAACGCCGAAGACATCCGGTGCACGAAAGTGCGTAATGGACGAAGGTCCGCCTGACGAGGAGTTCGAGTCTCCAGGTGGAGCTCGTTCGCTGGGATGTCCGAGGCCCGTTATCGGTCGGCATCCGGTGAAGGAGACACGATGAACAAATTGCGAACCGCCAAGGTCGCCACCGTTGACGAGCTCAAGGCCAAGGTCGACGCTACCTCGACGGCCGTGGTCACCGAGTATCGCGGCATGACGGTGGCTGAGATCTCTGCGCTGCGCCGTCAACTTCGTACGCTCGACGCCGATTTCAAAGTCTTTAAGAACACCCTCGTTCGCCGCGCTATCGCCGGCACGCCGGTGGAGCTCTTGACCGAGTTCCTGGAAGGTCCCACCGCGATTGCCTTCGTTAACGGCGACGTGTCGGCCGTCGCCAAGGCCCTTCGCGACTTCGCCAAAGCCACGCCGACGCTGGTCGTCAAAGGTGGCGTGCTCGACGGCAAGGCCCTCTCGGGCCGAGACCTCGCGGCGCTCGCCGATCTGCCTTCGCGTGACGCACTGCTCGCGAGTCTCCTGGGACTGTTGGCCTCGCCGCTCACTTCGTTGGCGAGCCTGCTCAAGGCCATCCCACAAAACTTCGCCTACGGCCTCTCGGCCCTGATCGACAGCAAGGGCGGCGTGGTCGTCGCCCCGGCGCCGGTCGAGATCGAAGAGACCGCCGCGACTCCGGCCGGGGTCGAGGAAGCTGCCCCGGCAGCCAGCGACGACACCGCGACGCTGGTCGCGGAGGTCGCGGTCGAAGCCCCAGGGGCTGACGCCGAACCCGACACTCCCGCCGCGTCCGAGGACGTGGCGAGCGAACCGGCCAATTAACCGACAACGAAGTAAGAAGAGAAAGGAATCACCATGGCTGCAACCTTGACCAAGGCGCAGATTCTCAACGGCATCGCCGATCTGTCCGTCATCGAACTCAGCGAACTTCTAAAGGAGTTCGAAGAGAAGTTCGGCGTGACGGCCGCGGCCCCCGTGGCAGTGGCCGCGCCGACCGCGGCGGGCGGCGCCGACGACGCGGACTCAGCGAGCGAAGAGAAGAGCGATTTTGACGTCATTTTGACCAGTGGCGGCGACAAGAAGATCCAGGTCATCAAGGAAGTGCGTTCCTTGACCAGCCTGGGCCTAAAAGAGGCCAAGGACCTCGTCGACGGGGCGCCCAAGCCCGTGCTCGAAAAGGTCTCCAAGGCCGACGCCGAAAAGGCCAAGGCCGCTCTCGAGGCCGCCGGCGCCACGGTCGAAGTCAAGTAATTTCAAGGGTTTTGAGGGATCCCGGCCGGGGGACCGGCCGGGATTTCCTTACTTCGGTCCAAAATGACTTGACCTGGGCCGCGAACGTGCCTAGGGTGAGCGCAACCGTTTCTTGGCGGCCGCGTTTCTCCAATGGGGAGCGCCAGTTGCGCATTCTCTGGCAGAACCACTAGAGTTGTTAGACCGTGTTCCTGCCCTCGACTTCGTCATCTCTTGACGCCGTTTTGTGCCTGGGCCCGGCGCGTACCTGTAGCCACCCACTCACACGGAGGAGAGACTGTTGACGTCTCGGTCCACTAGCCCGGAGCGCTTTAACTTCTCGGCGTTGGGTGAAGCACACCCCCTGCCCAACCTGCTCGAAATCCAGCGTGACAGCTTCGACCTGTTCATGAAGCAGGGTCTGCGCGAGGCCTTCGAGGCGATCTCACCGATCACCGACTTCACCGGACGACTCTCGCTCGAACTCGAATTCGACCCCGACGACCTGGACCTGAAGAGTCCGCCCAAGTTCACCGTGGAAGAGTGCCGTCAACGCGCCACCACCTACTCCCAACCGATCTTCGTGCGCGCGCGCTTCTTGAACTCCGAGACCGGCGAGATCAAAGAGCAGACCGTGTTCATGGGTGACTTCCCGATCATGACCGAACAGGGGACGTTCATCATCAACGGCACCGAGCGCGTCGTGGTCTCACAACTCGTTCGTTCCCCCGGCGTGCTCTTTCAACCTGGCAAGGACGAGAAGGTCGCCTTCGAAGGCACGATCCACCCCAGTCGCGGCGAGTGGCTCCAAGTCGATCTCGAAGAGAAGAAGAACAAGTCGGCCAACGCCGGCGCGCGCATCGCGCGCAAGCGTCGGATCTCGATCTTCACGCTTCTGCGCGCGCTCGACACCTCAATGGATGAGAAGTTCTTCGAGAAGTTCGTCGCGCACTTCGACTTCCTCGAAGACCAGTTCCACCTGGACTGGAAGAAGGCGCACCTCGAGATCGCCAAGCACATGGAGAAGTTCAACATCGAAGACACGCCCGAGGGTTTCCTGCGCGCGAGTCAAGAGACGGCCTGGCTCGAGATCTACCGTCGCGCGCGTCCTGGCGAAGTCCAGACCGTCGAAGCGGCCCGTCAGTACTTCGAGGGCGCCTTCTTCTCCGAGAAGCGCTACGACTTGAGTCGCGTGGGACGCTACAAGCTCGACCGCAAGCTCGGCAGCGAGGTCGCCAAGAACGTCGAGCTCTTCGGCGACGTGCTCGAACTGCCCAACGCCTCGTTGCACGTGCTCGCCAAGGCCGAAGTCTTGGCGACGGCGACGTACCTGTTGAACCTGGCGAGGGATCGCACCGCCAAAGAGACGACGTACCACATCGACGACCAGGACCACTTCGCGAACCGGCGCATTCGTAGCGTCGGTGAACTGATCCAAAACGCGCTGCGCACCGGTCTGTCGCGCATGGAGCGGGTCGTGCGTGAGCGCATGAACACCCAAGACGTCGAGGCCATCGCGCCCCAGACCTTGATCAACATCCGTCCCGTGATGTCCGCGATCAAGGAGTTCTTCGCGACTTCCCAACTCAGCCAGTTCATGGACCAGAACAACCCGCTGTCGGGTCTGACCCACAAGCGCCGTCTTTCGGCGTTGGGACCGGGCGGACTCTCGCGCGAGCGCGCCGGTCTGGAAGTTCGCGACGTGCACTCCTCGCACTATGGACGCATGTGTCCCATCGAGACGCCCGAGGGCCCCAACGTGGGCTTGATCGGCTACTTGGCGACGTACGCGCGCATCAACGAGTACGGCTTCATCGAGACGCCCTACCGAGTCGTGGTCAGCGGCAAGGTCACCGGTGAGATCAAGTACTTCACCGCCGACGAAGAAGAGCGCTACGTCATCGCCCAGGCCAACACTGAAGTGGACGAGCACGGCACCATCAAGGCCGACCGCGTCCTCGTTCGCCGTGGTCCCGTGGGCACGGGGCTGCGCGTCGGATCGTCGAACAAGTCCTCGTCGACCACCTCCGAGATCGACTTCGTCAAGCCCGACGAGGTCGAGCTGATGGACGTGTCGACCAAGCAGATCATCTCGGTAGCGACCTCACTCATCCCCTTCGTCGAGCACGACGACGCCCAGCGCGCCTTGATGGGCGCGAACATGCAAAAGCAGGCCGTGCCGCTCGTCATGCCCGAGGCCCCCTTCGTGGGCACCGGCATGGAAGCGCGCGCCGCGTTGGACTCGGGCGACGTGCTCATCGCCGAAGGCAACGGCGTCGTTAAATCCGTGTCGGGTGACCGCATCGTGGTGGAGTACGAAAAGGACGTGACCGACCGCTACGGCAAGGCCTTTGGCAAGAAGACCTACAACCTCAACAAGTTCCGCCGTTCTAACCAGGACACCTCGATCAACCAAAAGCCCCTCGTCTTTGGCGGCGAGAACGTCAAGGCCGGCGACCTCTTGGCCGACGGCACCAGCACCTCGAACGGGGAGTTGGCGCTGGGCAAGAACCTGCTCGTGGCGTACATGCCCTGGGAGGGCTACAACTACGAAGACGCCATCATCTTGAACGAGCGACTCGTTCGTGACGACGTCTTGACCTCGATTCACGTCAAGGAGTACGAAATCGACGCGCGCGACACCAAGCTCGGCGCCGAAGAGATCACCCGCGACATCCCCAACCTGCCCGACGACATCCTGGCCGACCTCGATGACTTAGGGATCGTGCGTATCGGCGCCGAAGTCGAGCCCGGGGACATCCTGGTCGGCAAGGTCACCCCCAAGGGCGAGACCGAGCAGTCGCCCGAAGAGCGACTGCTGCGCGCCATCTTTGGCGAGAAGGCCCGCGAGGTGCGAGACACCTCGTTGAAGGTCCCCCACGGCGAGTCCGGCAAGGTCATCGACGTCAAGGTCTACAGCCGCGACGAGGACCACGAAATGCAGCCCGGCGTCAACCAACTGGTGAAGGTCTACGTCGCCCAAAAGCGCAAGATCTCCGAAGGGGACAAGTTGGCCGGACGTCACGGCAACAAGGGCGTGATCTCGAAGATCCTGCCCGAAGAGGACATGCCGTTCCTCTCTGACGGCACGGCGATCGACATCATCTTGAGTCCATTGGGCGTGCCCAGTCGAATGAACGTCGGTCAGGTGCTCGAGAGCCACCTCGGCTACGCCGCGCGCCACGGCTGGGCCGGCATTGAAGTCAACAGCGCGGTGGGCACCTCGGGTCACGACGACCAGATGGATCCGGCCACGCGGCCGTACCGAAAGACCCGTCCGCGCACCGAGCCCGCGGTCTACGTGGCCACGCCCTCCTTCGACGGCGCGCACTGGGACGAGACCGAACGCGCGAAAGATAAGCCCACCATCCAACAGACCTTCGAAACGTTGAACGTCGACGGCCAGAACGGCAAGCGACTGCTGGCGGGCGACAACGACGGCAAGGTCACGCTCTACAACGGTCGCACCGGCGAGGCGTACGACAGTCCGATCTCGGTGGGGTACGCCTACATCTTGAAGCTCGCCCACATGGTCGACGACAAGATCCACGCCCGCTCCACGGGCCCGTACTCGATGATCACCGCCCAGCCCCTGGGGGGTAAGGCGCAGTTCGGTGGCCAGCGATTCGGCGAGATGGAAGTGTGGGCCCTCGAGGCCTACGGGGCGGCGTACGCGCTCCAAGAGCTCTTGACTGTCAAGTCCGACGACATGAAGGGCCGCGAGCGTGCCTACGAGGCCATCGTCAAGGGCCAGAACCTGCCCGAGCCGGGCATTCCCGAGTCGTTCAAGGTCCTCATCAAAGAGATGCAGTCGCTCTGTTTGAACGTGGAAGTGCGTGACAAGGTCGGTGTCCACGTCGACCTGGCCGACACCGAAGAGGACTTCTTCTCGGTCACGCGCGAACTGGGCATCGACATCAGTCGACCCGAGCGGGGCAGTGACGAAGAAGACGCGCGCCGCGCCGCCGAAAGGAAGTTGTCGTGAGTCCACTCGACGTAAACCAGTTCGACGAGATCTCGATCGGCCTCGCGACCGCCCAGAACATCCGCAGTTGGTCCTCGGGCGAGGTCAAAAAGCCCGAGACGATCAACTACCGCACGCTTCGTCCCGAGAAGGACGGACTGTTCTGCGAGAAGATCTTCGGGCCCCAGAAGGCTTGGGAGTGCGCCTGTGGCAAGTACAAGCGGGTGCGCTTCAAGGGCATCGTGTGCGAGCGCTGCGGCGTTGAAGTGACGAGCGACAAGGTGCGCCGCGAGCGCATGGGTCACATCGCGCTCTCGGCCCCGGTGGTGCACATCTGGTACCTGCGCGGGACGCGCTCGTGGCTGGCGTACCTCTTGATGGGCACCGCCCCGAAGGAAGAGCTGAAGGCCAAGCAGTTGGAGAAGGTCATCTACTTCGCCGCCCACATGGTCACCTACGTCGACGTCGATCGCCGTCACGGCGACTTGGCCGAACTGCGCGTCGGGCTCAACGACGAGTTGGTCGAGATCGCCGAGCGCGAAGTTAAGGCCTTGGACAACAAGTTGAAAGAGATCGAAGCGCGCGCCGTCAAGCTCGAAGCCGACGGCGCGAAGGAGTCCGAACTGCGGGCCCTCCAACGCGGCACCGAAAAAGAGCTCGAGGGCGTTCGTTCGCGTTTCGCCGAAGAGCGCGAACTCGCCAAGCAGGCCTTTGACACCTTCGAGGCGCTGCACTCTCGCCAGATCATCGAAGACGAAGTGCTCTATCGCGAGATGGACTTTCGCTACGGCGACTACTTCGAAGGCGGCATGGGCGCCGACGCGATTCTCCAGTTGATCGACCGGATGAACCTCGACGACGAGGAGAAGGTCATGCGCGAGATGATCGACGCGAAGGACGGCCGCAAGCCCCTGAGCGCGCAACGTCACGCCAAGTTCTTGAAGCGTCTGGCGATCGTGCAGTCCTTCAACCGCCGCGACGACCACGGTCATCGCCTCAACGACCCGCGCGCCATGATCCTCGAGGCGGTGCCGGTCATCCCGCCGGACCTTCGCCCGATGGTCCAGCTCGACGGCGGCCGCTTCGCCACGTCGGACCTGAACGACCTCTATCGACGCGTCATCAACCGCAACAACCGTCTCAAGCGCCTGCTCGACCTCGGCGCGCCCGACATCATCGTGAACAACGAAAAGCGCATGCTCCAAGAGGCCGTCGACGCGCTCTTTGACAACGGACGTCGAGGACGGCCCGTGGCCGGACAGAGCGGCCGACCCCTGAAGAGTCTCTCGGACATGTTGAAGGGCAAGCAGGGCCGGTTCCGTCAGAACCTGCTGGGCAAGCGCGTCGACTACTCGGGCCGTTCGGTCATCGTGGTCGGCCCCCAGCTGAAGTTGCACCAGTGCGGCCTGCCCAAGATGATGGCCCTCGAGCTCTTTAAGCCCTTCGTGATGAAGCGCCTCATCGAGACCCAGATGGCCCAGAACATCAAGAGCGCCAAGCGCATGGTCGAACGGCGCAAGACCGTGGTGTGGGACGTGCTCGAAGAGGTCATCCGCGAGCACCCGGTGCTCTTGAACCGCGCGCCGACGTTGCACCGTCTGGGTATCCAGGCCTTCGAACCGATACTGGTCGACGGCAAGGCCATTCAGATCCACCCGCTGGTGTGCAAGGCGTTCAACGCGGACTTCGACGGTGACCAGATGGCCGTGCACGTGCCGCTCTCGGCGGAGTCCCAGGCCGAGGCGCGCATCTTGATGCTCTCGACGAACAACATCTTCACCCCCGCGACGGGACGCCCCATCACCGAGCCCTCCCAAGATATGGTCTTTGGCGCGTACTACTTGACGTTGCCCAGTGAGCACGAGGTCGAACACCCCAAGGTCTATCGCCACGTCTACGAGATCGAGAACTCGGTGTTCGACAACTTGCTGGGCCTGCGCACGCCGATCGAGATCCGGCCCCTCGAGGGCACGTCGCTCGACACGCGCTTAGAGGCCGCGGGCGTGCAAGTCACGGGCGTGGGCCGCTCGTTGGTCACCACCGCCGGACGGGTCCTGTTCAACGAGGCGCTGCCCTTTGGTTTTCGCTACGTGAATGAGTTGATCGGCAAGAACGCGATTCCCATCGGCACCATCGTCGAGGAGATCTCGGGGAGTTACTCGCGTCAAGAGGTCGCCGCGTCGCTCGACGCCATCAAGGCGCTGGGCTTTCGCTTCGCGACCAAGTCGGGCCTGACGATCTCGATCGACGACATCATCACGACCCCCGAGAAGGCCGCGATCTTGAACAAGTACGAGGAGCAGGCCGCCAAGGTCGAAACCAACTACCGCCGCGGCGTGATCGTCGACGACGAACGCCGCCAGCAAGAGATCGAGATCTGGACCAACGCCAACAAGGAGGTCGGTGACGCCACCGACCGCGCCATGAACGCCATTCCCGCGAACCCGATCCGCATGATGGTGGACTCGGGCGCGCGCGGGAACAGCCAGCAGATCCGTCAGATCGCCGCGATGAAGGGCCTCGTGTCCAACCCCCGTGGCGAGATGATTCCCCGTCCGATCAAGTCCTCGTTCCGCGAGGGGCTGTCGGTGTTGGAGTACTTCATCTCGACCCACGGCACCCGCAAGGGTCTGGGCGACACCGCGCTACGCACCGCGGACTCGGGGTACCTGACGCGCCGTCTGGTGGACGTGGCCCAGGAGCTCATCGTCAAGGAGTTCGACTGTCACACCGCGCGCGGCATGTGGATCGAGCACGTCGCGCCCGATACCCGCGCCCAGCGCGCGCACCTCGAGACCAAGCTCTGGGGCCGGGTCATCGCCGAGGACGTCACGCTCGCCGACGGCACGCTGATTAGCGCCGGGACCATGTTGATGATGGACGACGTCGAGAAGATTCGCGACGACGAGTCGATCAATCGCGTACGGGTTCGTACCACGTTGACCTGCGACGCCATCCAGGGCGTGTGCGCGGCGTGTTACGGCCTCTCGCTGGCGACCCACCAACTGGTCGAGCTCGGCGAGGCCGTGGGGGTCATCGCCGCGCAGTCCATTGGCGAGCCGGGCACCCAACTCACCATGCGCACCTTCCACTCCGGGGGCGTGACCGAGAGCGACATCACCCACGGTCTGCCGCGCGTGGTGGAGCTGTTCGAAGCGCGCACCCCCAAGGGCGCCGCCGCCGTGGCCGAGTTCTCGGGCGCGGTGCGCGTCGAGCTGATCGGGCGCGAACGCAAGGTCACCATTGTCGGCGACGAGGGACAGGTCCAAGAAGAGTCGATCTCGATCGCTCGCCACCTGCTCGTCGAGGACGGTCAAGAGGTCGAAGTCGGCACGCCGCTGCACGACGGACCGCTCGATCCCAAGTTGATGATGAAGTTCCGCGGTACCCGTGAGACCCAGCAGTACCTGGTCGAAGAGGTCCAGAACGTCTACCGCGACCAGGGCGTGTCGATTCACGACAAGCACATCGAACTCATCGTGCGCCAGATGACGCGCCGCGTGCAGATCGTGGACGCGGGACTCTCGAACTGGCTGCCCGGGGCGCTGATCGACGTGAAGCTCTTCAACGACACCAACGACGAGCTCGAAGCCAACGCCAAAGAGGTCGCCGACGGCCGGGCCCAGCTGATGGGTATCACCAAGGCCTCACTCGCCACCGACTCGTGGCTCTCGGCCGCGTCGTTCCAAGAGACGACCCGGGTCTTGACCGAAGCCGCCATCGAGGGCAAGCGCGACAATTTGGTGGGTCTCAAAGAGAACATCATCATCGGCAAGTTGATCCCGGCCGGCTCGGGCCTGGAGTACTACAACCGACGCGAGCTGCGCCTCGACATGCCCGACGCCGAGCTGTTGCCGGCCTGGGCGCAGGTCTCTGACGACGACCTGGACCTGGCCAGCCTGTTGGGTGAGTTGAGCAGTGACGACTCCTTCAGCGCGGACTTGAGTGCCTTTCAGAACATCGGCACCGCCACCTACGACGAGTCGGCCCTGCCCGAGAACGACGCCATCAACCCCGAGGATCAACTCGGCGGTCAGGCCCTCTAGCGCGCAAGTTCACCGCCGCTCTCGCCGAGCGGCGGTGGGCTTGCCGTAGTACGCAACTTTGTCGTAGAATGGACAGTCCGCACTCCGGCATCATTGGCGTGCTCTGAGATGTATCAATATGAGAGGTTTGGCGTGCCCACAATCGCACAGTTGGTCCGAAAGGGCCGACAGGACAAGGTTTCAAAGACGAAGACGCCGGCGCTCAAGGGTGCCCCCCAGCGTCGCGGCGTGTGCACGCGCGTGCACACCGTCACGCCCAAGAAGCCCAACTCCGCGCTGCGCAAGGTCGCGCGCGTGCGTCTCACCTCGGGCGTCGAAGTGACGGCCTACATCCCGGGCGTGGGCCACAATCTCCAAGAGCACTCCATCGTGCTCGTGCGCGGCGGTCGGGTGAAGGACCTGCCCGGCGTGCGCTACAAGATCATTCGCGGCGCGCTCGACACCTCGGGGGTCCGCGACCGCAAGCAGGCCCGTAGTCGCTACGGCGCCAAGAGGGAGAAGTAATGCCCCGCAAAGGTCCCGCCGTACGCCGGGAGATCCCCGTCGACCCGATCTATAAGTCGGTGCTCGTCACCCAAGTCACCAACAAGATCCTCGAGCGCGGCAAGCGCACCATCGCCGAGCGCATCGTCTACACCGCCTTAGAGCTCGTCGAGCAAAAGACCTCGGGCGACCCCGTGGCGACCTTGAAGCGCGCGTTGGAGAACATCCGACCCGAGTTGGAAGTCAAGTCGCGACGCGTGGGCGGCACCACCTACCAGGTCCCCGTCGAGGTGCGTCCGCGACGTTCCACCACGCTGGCCATTCGCTGGCTCACCGACTTCGCCAAGAAGCGCCGCGAAAAGACCATGGCCGACCGTTTGGCCAACGAGATCATTGACGCCAGCAACGGCGTGGGCGCGGCCGTCAAGCGCCGTGAGGACATGGCCAAGATGGCCGAGTCCAACAAGGCCTTTGCCCACTACCGCTGGTAAGTAAAGAGAGTCTGTAAGGAAATGACCGCACGCGAATACCCCCTGGACAGAGTGCGCAACATTGGCATCATGGCCCATATCGACGCGGGTAAGACCACGACCACCGAGCGCATCTTGTTCTACACGGGCAAGAACTACAAGATCGGTGAGGTGCACGAAGGCGCCGCCACCATGGACTGGATGATCCAAGAGCAAGAGCGCGGCATCACCATCACCTCGGCCGCGACCACCTGTTACTGGAACGGGAATCGCATCAACATCATTGACACGCCCGGTCACGTCGACTTCACCGTCGAGGTCGAGCGCTCACTACGCGTGCTCGACGGCGCGGTGGCGGTTTTTGACGCGGTGGCGGGCGTCGAGCCCCAGACCGAGACCGTCTGGCGCCAGGCCAATAAGTACCACGTGCCGCGCATCTGCTTCGTGAACAAGATGGACCGCGTGGGCGCGGACTTCTTTCGCTGCGTGGACATGATCGAAGACCGCCTGAACTGCGTACCGGCCGTCATTCAACTGCCCGTCGGCGTCGAAGGCACGTACCAGGGCATTGTCGATCTCACCTCGATGAAGGCGTCGCTCTATCACGACGACAAGGGCGAGGAGTTCGACGTCGTCGACGTGCCCGTCGACATGAAAGAACTGGCCGAGACCTGGCGCGCGAAGCTCCTGGACGTGTTGACCAGATTCGACGACCACCTGATGGAAAAGGTTCTCGGCGACGAGGACATCTCCACCGAGGACATGCGTCGCGCGCTTCGCCGGGGCACGCTGGAGGGACACTGCGTGCCGATACTCAATGGCTCGGCCTTTAAGAACAAGGGTGTCCAGCCCATGCTCGACGCCGTCGTGGACTTCTTGCCCTCGCCGGTGGACCTGCCCCCGACCCAAGGCACCAAGCCCGGCAAGGACGAGCCCCTAGAGCGCAAGCCCGACGACGCCGAGCCCTTCGCCGCGCTGGCCTTCAAGATCATGACCGACCCCTACGTCGGGAAATTGACGTACCTGCGCGTGTACTCGGGCACCCTGGAAAAGGGCGACACCGTCATCAACACCACCAAGGGCAGTAAGCGCGAGCGCCTCGGGCGGCTGTTGTTGATGCACGCGAACAATCGCGAGGACCTCGACACCATCCGCACCGGCGACATCGTCGCGGCCGTGGGGCTCAAGCAGGTCACGACCGGCGACACGCTCTCGGACCCCAACCAGCCGATCCAGCTCGAGACCTTGACCTTCCCCGAACCGGTAATCCACGTGGCCGTCGAGCCAAAGACCAAGGTCGACCAGGAGAAGTTGGGCAAGGCCCTCTTCGCGCTCTCCGAGGAGGACCCGACCTTTCGGGTGCGCACCGATCAAGAGACCGGCCAGGTCGTCATCTCGGGTATGGGCGAGTTGCACTTAGAGGTGCTGGTCGATCGCATGCTGCGCGAGTTCTCCGTCGAGGCCAACGTTGGCAAGCCCCAGGTGGCGTATCGCGAAACGATTCGCAAGAAGGTCGAAAAGGTCGAGGAGAAGTACGTGCGCCAGACTGGCGGACGGGGCCAGTACGGTCACGTCGTGATCACCGTCGAGCCGACGGGACCTGGCGGCGGGTACGAATTCCTCGACGAGACCAGCGGCGGGGTCATCCCCAAGGAGTACATCCAGCCGGTCAATCAGGGCATCGTTGAGTCGTTGACCTCGGGCGTGCTGGCCGGTTATCCGATGGTGGACTTACGGGTCCGACTGACCTTTGGCAGTTACCACGACGTCGACTCGTCGGAGATGGCCTTTAAGATCGCCGGCTCGCGCTGCGTGAAAAAGGCCACCCGAATGGCCAACCCGGTGCTCTTAGAGCCCTTGATGAGTGTGGAAGTGGTGACCTCGGAGGACTACATGGGTGACGTGATCGGCGACCTGTCGGCGCGACGCGGTCGCATCGAGGGCATTGAGCAGGTGGGCAATAACCAAGTAATTAGGGCCCTTGTGCCGCTGGCCGACATGTTCGGCTACGCTACTGACCTGCGTTCTCGCACTCAAGGGCGAGCGACGTACACCATGCAGTTCCATTCGTACGCGGAAGTACCCGAGGCGATCGCTAAGGAGATCGTCGCCAAGGTCACCGGCGCGTAAGAAGCTGGGAAACCAGTACCACCCAGGTCCAAACCGTCGTCGGGGAGGGCCGTAAAACCAGACCGATTCATCGTGAAGCGGTCACCAGAGAGAAAGCTAGTCCCCGACAATGGCAAAGCAGAAGTTCGAGCGAACTAAGCCGCACGTCAACATTGGCACCATGGGTCACATCGACCACGGCAAGACCACCCTCACCGCCGCCATCACCAAGGTGCTGTCCGAGCGCATCAAGGGATCGCAGTTCACGCCCTTCGACCAGATCGACAAGGCCCCCGAAGAGCGCCAGCGCGGCATCACCATTTCGATTGCGCACGTCGAGTACGAGACCGCGAATCGACACTACGCCCACGTCGACATGCCCGGACACGCCGACTACGTAAAGAACATGATCACCGGCGCCGCCCAGGTCGACGGCGCGATCTTGGTCGTCTCAGCGACCGACGGACCCATGCCCCAGACGCGCGAGCACGTCTTGCTCGCGCGCCAGGTCGGCGTGCCCTACATCGTGGTGGCTCTGAACAAGGTTGACCAGGTGGAGGACGAGGAGCTCCTCGAACTCGTCGAGTTGGAGATTCGTGAACTGTTGACGAGCTACGGCTTTCCCGGTGAGGAGACGCCGATCGTTCGCGTCTCCGCGCTCAAGGCCCTCGAGGGCGACGCCGCGGCGGGCGATCAGGTCATGGCGTTGATGGACGCGGTGGACGCGTGGGTCCCCGAGCCCGTTCGCGCCACCGAAAAGCCCTTCTTGATGTCGATCGAAGACGTCATGTCCATCACCGGACGTGGCACCGTGGTGACCGGCAAGGTCGAACAGGGTGTCATCAAGATCGGTGACGAAGTCGAGATCGTCGGCCTTCGCCCCACGCAAAAGACCGTCGTGACGGGCATCGAGATGTTCCGCAAGCTCCTCGACGAGGGACGCGCCGGCGACAACCTGGGCGCGTTGCTGCGTGGCACGAAGAAAGAAGAGGTCGAGCGCGGCCAGGTGCTGTGCAAGCCCGGCACGATCACCCCGCACGCCAACTTCCAAGCCGCGGTCTACGTGCTCACCAAGGAAGAGGGCGGCCGTCACAAGCCGTTCTTCGCCAACTACCGTCCCCAGTTCTACTTCCGCACGACCGACGTCACCGGCACGATCGAGTTGCCCTCGGGCACCGAGATGGTGATGCCCGGGGATAACACCGACATGACCGTGACCCTGGGCAAGCCCATCGCGATGGAAGAGGGCCTGACCTTCTCGATTCGTGAGGGCGGGCGCACCGTGGGTTCGGGCCGCGTCACGAAGATCCTGAAGTAGATCGTCATGGCCGACAACCGACAGATGATTCGTATCCGGCTGAAGGCCTTCGATCACGGCGTCTTGGATCAGTCCACCGCGAAGATCGTCCAGACCGTCGAGCGCACCAACGCCCGGGTGCAGGGGCCCGTGCCCTTGCCCACCGAGAAGCACCGTTACACGGTGGTGCGCGGTCCCCATAAGCACAAAGACAGCCGCGAGCACTTCGAAATGCGGGTGCACAAGCGCCTTTTGGACATCGTGGACCACACCGCCAAGACCGTGGACTCCCTGCAACGCCTCGACCTGCCCGCGGGCGTCGACATCGAGATCAAGATCCGCCAGAACTAGGTACCGTCGGGCGCCGGCTTTGCGTCCGGGGGAGCCCATGGTGTACGGTTAATAGCCCTGTTCTTTTAGAAAAGGGCGGACAACAGAAGTGTTCAGTTGCCATTTTTGGAACGCTGAACCAACCATTCGAGCGCTCCGTTCGGGTTTTCATGGCCCGGCGGAGCGTCTGTATGTCGGCGCGTCCGACGTAGAGACACCAGAGGAAGAGGAAAGACGTGGCGACCAAGGCGATCGTCGGCGAGAAGGTGGGCATGACCCAGGTCTGGGACAGCCAAAACCGGGCGATCCCGGTCACGGTCGTGCGCGTCAATCCGGCCCGCATCGTCCAGGTGAAGACCCCCGAAAAGGAGGGCTACTCCGCGGTGCAAGTCACCTGGGGCACCCGGCGCGCCTCGACGCTCACCAAGCCCGAACTCGGCCACTTCGAAAAGGCCGGCGTCGCTCCGGGCAAGAAGCTCGTCGAGCTGCGACTCGACGACGTGAGCGGCTACAGCGTCGGCCAAGAGATCTTGGCCGACGCCTTCGAAAAAGGCGAGATGATCGACGCCACCGCCGTCTCGAAGGGCAAGGGCTTCGCCGGGAGCATGAAGCGCCACAACTTCTCGGGTCAAGGCGGCGCGCACGGCAACCACAAGCACCACCGCGCGCCGGGATCGATCGGCGCCTGCGCCACGCCCGGGCGCGTCTTTCGAGGTACCAAGATGGCCGGGCGCATGGGCGGCTCACAGGTCACCACCACGAATCTTGAGATCATCTCGGTCGACGTCGAACGCCACCTGGTCCTGGTCAAGGGCGCGGTGCCCGGTCCGCGCGGCGGCGTCGTGGTGTTGCGCACGTCGGTGAAGAATCCGATGAAGGCCGGAGGGAAGCGATGAGCGAAGTGTTCACCTTGCGCGGTCCGGTGAAGAAGGAACGACCGGCCCCGGCCCAGCGATCCGTCACCCGTCGATCGCTGAGCGGTCAAGAGCTCGGCTCGGTGACGCTCGAGCCCACGTTCTTTGGCCTCACGCCCCACATGGCCGTGATGCACCAAGTCATCAAGGCCCAACTCGCCGCCAAGCGCTCGGGCACCCAGTCCACCAAGACCCGTAAAGAGGTCCGCGGTGGCGGACGCAAGCCGTTCAATCAAAAGGGCACCGGCGGCGCTCGCCAGGGCACGATCCGTGCGCCCCAGTTCCCCGGTGGGGGCATCGCCCTGGGACCCAAGCCGCGCAGCTACGAGCAACGGACCCCCAAGAAGATGATTCGCCTGGCGCTCTACTCCGCGCTGTCGGACCGCGCGGCGCTCGAGCGCGTGGCGCTGGTGGACAGCTTTGCGGCGTGGAGCGAACCCAAGACCAAAGACGCGACGCTCGCGCTCGAGGCGCTCGGTCTTGAGGGCAAGATCCTCGTCGTGCTCGGGCGCGACGACGAGACGGCTATTCGTTCCTTTCGCAATCTCATGAACGTCAAGACCCTCGACGCGGGTGAGCTGAACGCCTACGACGTGCTCGACTGCGACTGGGTGCTCTTCACCGACGCCACGTTGCCCACCACGGAGAACAGCTGATGCGCGACGCCATGAGCATCCTGATCCGCCCGGTCGTCTCGGAGAAGACCTACGCCTCGATGGAGGCGGGCGTCTACGTGTTCATCGTCGACCCCCGGGCCACCAAGATCGACGTGCGCAACGCCGTCGAGCAGGCCTTTAACGTCAAGGTCACCAACGTCAACACCCTCAACCGCAAGGGTAAGCACACCCGCAACCGTCGCAACGGGGTCACCGGCGCCAAGCCCGACACCAAGCGCGCCATCGTCACCTTGAAACTGGGCGACAAGATCAACCTCTTCGAGAACTAAGGACACCATGGCCCTACGTCACCGCAAACCAACCAGCCCCGGGCGGCGCTTCCAGAGCGTGTCGGACTTCGCCGAGCTGACCACGTCCTCGCCCGAGAAGTCCCTCCTCAAGCCCAAGCCCAAGAGCGGCGGACGTAACAGTTACGGGCGAAAGACGTCGCGCCATCGCGGCGGGGGCCACAAGCAGCAGTACCGCGTGGTCGACTTCAAGCGCGACAAGGATCAGGTGCCAGCCAAAGTCGCCACCATCGAGTACGACCCCAACCGCACGTGTCGCATCGCGCTGTTGCACTACGCCGACGGCGAGAAGCGCTACATCCTCGCGCCGAACGGTCTCAACGTCGGGGACTACGTCGAGTCCGGCCCCAAGGCCGACATCCGAACCGGCAACTCCTTGCCCATGCGTTTTATCCCGACCGGCTCGACCGTGCACAACGTCGAACTGCGCCCCGGCGGCGGAGGCAAGATGGCGCGCAGCGCCGGGATGGGCGTGCAGTTGGTCGCCAAGGACGGCGGCTACGCCACCTTGCGCCTGCCCTCGACCGAGATGCGTCGGGTGCCGATCGACTGTCGCGCGACCCTGGGCATCGTGGGCAACTCCGAACACGAACTGATCAAGGTCGGCAAGGCCGGGCGCAACCGCTGGAAGGGGATCCGTCCCCAGACCCGCGGCGTGGCGATGAACCCGGTCGACCACCCCCTGGGCGGGGGCGAAGGCAAAACCTCCGGGGGCCGCCATCCGGTCTCGCCGTGGGGTCAACCCGAGGGCCGTACGCGTCTGCCCAAGACGTCCGACGCGCTCATTATTCGTCGTCGCCGCGGACGCGGCGCGCGGAGGTAGGTAATTCATGTCACGCAGTCTGAAAAAGGGCCCCTTCATCGACACCCATCTTCTAAAGAAAGTGGACGCGATGAACGCGGCCAACGAGAAGAAAGTCATCAAGACCTGGAGCCGTCGTTCGACGGTCATCCCCGACATGGTCGGACACACCTTCGCGGTGCACGACGGGCGGCGCCACGTGCCGGTGTTCGTGAACGAGTCGATGGTCGGGCACAAGCTCGGCGAGTTCGCGCCCACGCGTACCTTTCGGTTCCACGCGGGCCAGGAAAAGACGGGGCGGCGTTAATGACCGGGGCGAAGACCAACGAACGTCCCGGCACGCGCGCGATGTTGCGCGGTTTTCCGATGTCGGCGAGCAAGGCGCGCGTCGTGTTGAATCTGGTGCGCGGCGAAGACGTCAACACCGCAAGAGAGATCTTGGCCGGCACCACGCGCGAGGCGGCCGACGTGATCGCCAAGGTACTCGCCTCGGCGGTGGCCAACGCCGTTACCAACGACGGACAGAACGTCGACGAGCTCTACGTCTCGGCGGCCTACGCCGACGAGGGCATCACCATGAAGCGATTCTCACCTCGCGCCCGGGGTCGTGCCGGCAAGATCTTCAAGCGCTCCACGCACATCACGGTGATCGTCTCGCGCATGGACGAAGAGCGTCTGGAGCGTCTGCGCGGGGCGCGCAGCGTGCAGGCGGCGGCGAGCCGTTCGCGGCGCGTGGCCTCGTCACGTCGTCGCGCCGACCAACAGGCGAGTTTCAATAAACGCGAGGCCGCTCACGAGGCCCAGGCCGAACTCGACGCCAACGCCGCCGCGCTCGAAGCCTCTGAGAGCGACGTCGTTACCGACGTCACCGCCGAGGTCGAGCCCGAAGCCACTGAGGCCACTGAGGCCACGCTCAGCGATTGGACGACGCTGGCCAGCCAAGACCAGGACACGGTGTCTGATGACACCACGGAGGAGACCAACTAATGGGTCAGAAGGTAAACCCCTACGGTTTCCGTCTCGGGATCACCACGGACTGGAAGTCGCGCTGGTTCAAGGAGCGCGGCTACAAGGAGCTGGTCATCGAGGACTGGAAGATACGCGACTACCTCACCAAGCAACTCGAGAGCGCCGCGGTGAGCCGCATCGAGATCGAACGCAACTCCGACCGCATACGCGTCGACATCCACACGGCGCGCCCGGGCATCGTGATCGGCCGCCGTGGCGCCGAGGCCGAGCGACTGAAGAAGGACCTGGAGAAGATCACCGGTCAGAAGAACAAGATCTCGCTGAACATCCAAGAGATCAAGCAGCCCGAACTCGACGCCGCGCTGATCGCCCAGGGCATCTGTGACCAGTTGCTTCGCCGCGTGGCCTTTCGCCGCGCGATGAAGCGCGGCATCCAGACCGTGCAAAAGGCCGGTGCCCTCGGTGTACGCATCCAGGCCTCGGGCCGCCTCGGGGGTGCCGAGATGTCGCGCCGCGAGTCCTACCGCGAGGGACGCGTGCCGCTACACACTTTGCGCGCCGACATCGACTACGGCTTTCGCGAGGCGCGGACCTCCACGGGACGTATCGGCGTGAAGGTCTGGATCTACAAGGGCGACATCTTGCCCTACCAGTTGACCAACGACGAGAAGATCGTTCGCGAGGCCGCGATGGCCGCCGGGGACGCCATGCCCCTTGGCTCGAGTTCGTCCGCGCCCAAGGGCGTCGTGCGCGCCGGTGGCGGGCGTCGCCGCGTGGAGGCCGTGAGTGAAGAGCCGGTCATTGAAGAGATGCAGGGCAGTGTCGCGGACAAGATCGAAGAGGCCTCGGAAAAAGAGACCACGATCGAGATCCTCGACGACATCGAGAGCGACGCCGCCGCCGACTTTGACGCGCTGGCCGACACGCCGGTCGCGGATCTGCTGGCCTCGACCCCGGAGGTCGAAGCCCAGCTCAGCGTGGAAGAAGAGATCGAGCGTCGCACCGCGAGCGATCACACCGACACCCCGCACTTTCGCAAGGACGCGGAGTAACCATGTTGATGCCGCGCAAGGTCAAGTACCGCAAGCAACAGCGCGGGCGCATGCCCGGCAACGCCAAGGGCGGGGTCGACCTCAACTTCGGTGACTTCGGCATTCAGGCCCTCGAACGTGGCTGGCTCACCGCCCGACAGATCGAGGCGGCGCGAATCGCGATGACCCGTCACGTCAAGCGCGGCGGCAAGGTCTGGATCCGGGTCTTTCCCGACAAGCCCGTCACCCAAAAGCCCGCCGAGACGCGCATGGGTTCGGGCAAGGGCAATCCCGAGTTCTGGGTCGCGGTGGTCAAGCCCGGCCGGATGCTCTTCGAACTCGGGGGCGTCGACGAGGCGCTGGCTCGCGCCGCGATGGACCGCGCGATTCAAAAGCTGCCGATCAAGGCCAAGTTCGTGGTGCGCCCGGGCACGCACGGTGCCCCGGAGGTGACCGTCTAATGGCCAAAACCAAAGAACACGTGGCCGAGATGCGCCTGCTGGGCGACGCCGAACTCCTCGCTCGTCTGGCCGAGACGCGTCGCGAACTCTTCAACCTTCGTTTTCAACTGGCCACCGGTCAGCTCGACAGCTCCTCGCGGCTCGCTTCGGTGCGAAAAGACATCGCCCGGCTCGCCACGTTCCTTCGTGAGCGCGAGATCGCGGCCGCCGAAGCCCTAGAAGAAGGTGGACAGTCATGAGTGACGCAACCAACGAGACATCGCGCGCTAATCCCCGCAAGGTCCGTGAGGGCGTGGTCGTGTCGGACAAGATGAACTCGACGCTGGTCGTCGCGGTGAACGAGCGCGTCAGCCACGCCCGATACGGCAAGACCGTCCAGCGCACCAAGAAGCTCTACGTGCACGACGAGAAGAACGAAGCGAAGGTCGGCGACCGAGTGCGCGTGCAAGAGACCCGACCGCTGTCCAAGCTCAAGCGTTGGCGTCTCACCGAGATCGTGGAGCGTGCGCGATGATTCAACAAGAGTCCCGCTTAAAGGTGGCCGACAACAGCGGCGCGAAGGAAGTCCTGTGCATCCGTGTGCTCGGCGGATCGCGCCGTCGCTACGCCTCGATCGGTGACGTCTTCATCGGCACGGTGAAGGACGCCATTCCCGGCGCCGCGGTGAAGAAGGGTGACGTCGTTCGTTGCGTCGTCGTTCGCACCGCCAAGGAGAAGCGCCGTCCCGACGGTTCGTACATCCGCTTCGACGAGAACGCCGCCGTGTTGATCAATGAGCAGCTCCAGCCGCGCGGGACGCGCATCTTCGGACCGGTCGGGCGAGAGCTGCGCGACAAGAAGTTCATGCGCATAATTTCGCTCGCGCCGGAGGTGTTGTGATGAAGATCCATAAGGGTGACGACGTGGTAGTGCTCGCGGGCAAGTTCCGCGGGGAGCGCGCCAACGTCGAAGAGGCGTTGCCCTCGGTCAACAAGGTGATCTTGGACGGGCTCAACGTCGCCAAGCGGGCCACCAAACAGACCGGGCGCACCATGCAGGCCGGCATCATCGACAAGTTGATGCCCCTGCACGCGTCGAACGTCGCGGTGTGGTGCCCCAAGCACAAGGGCCCAGCGAGGATTGGCTACGAGGTGGTGGACGACGTGAAGCGTCGGATCTGTCGCTTGTGCGGAGAGTTGCTATGACCACCACGACCCGGCCACGTCTCAAGGTCCGCTTCGACCAGGAGATCCGCCCGGCCCTTAAGGCCGAGTTGGGTCTGGAGAACATTATGCAGGTCCCGCGTCTGGAGAAGATCGTGCTCAACTCAGGCGTTGGACGCGCGACCCAAACGGCGTCACTGCTCGAGGGGGCCCAGCGCGACCTCGAACTCATCACCGGCCAAAAGCCGGTCGTGACGCGCGCCAAGAAGTCGATCGCCAGCTTTAAGTTGCGCGAGGAGCAGCCCATCGGCGTGAAGGTCACCCTGCGCGGCGACCGCGCCTGGGAGTTCTTCGATCGACTGATCAGCCTGGCGATCCCGCGCATTCGCGACTTTCGAGGGCTGTCGCCCCACTCCTTTGACGGACACGGCAACTACACCTTTGGCGTCAACGACCAGTTGATCTTTCCCGAGATCGACTACGACAAGATCGACGCGCCGCGGGGCTTTGACATCACCATCGTCACCACGGCCACGACCGACGAGCAGGGGCGCGCGTTCCTGCGCGCCTACGGCTTTCCCTTCAAGCAGGAGAATCGATAAGCATGGCGAAAAAATCTCTTCGCATCAAGCAAAAGCAGACCCCCAAGTTCTCCACGCGGGCCTACACGCGCTGTGAGCGCTGTGGACGTCCGCGTTCGGTGTACCGCAAGTTCGGGCTCTGTCGGATCTGCCTACGCATGATGGTCCACGCCGGTGAGATTCCCGGCGTCACGAAAGCCAGCTGGTAGGAGGAACGTTATGACGATGACCGACCCCATTGCCGACATGCTCACCCGTATCCGCAACGCCAACGCCGCGATGTTCGACAGCGTGAAGATGCCCAGCTCAAAACTGAAGGAGAACCTGGCCCACGTCTTGAAAAAGGAGGGCTTCATCGCGGGCTACTCCGTGACGAAGGTGGAGAACAAGCCCGGCGCCCAGCTCGAGATCAGCCTCAAGTACTCCGAGGACCGCAAGAAGACCATCATCGGGATCAAGCGGGTCTCCAAGCCCGGGCTTCGCATCTACAAGAAGTCCGACCAGATGCCCAAGGTGCTCGGCGGGGTGGGCGTGGCGGTCGTGTCGACCAGTCACGGGCTCATGACCGACCGAGAAGCGCGCAAGGCCAAGCTCGGCGGCGAGGTGCTCTGTTATGTGTGGTAGTTCGCTCAACTTTCTTTCGGAGGTTCGCTAATGTCGCGGATCGGTCGTAATCCCATCACCGTGCCGAGCAACGTCACGCTGAGCGTCGGCGAGGACGTGGTCACCGTCAAGGGCCCCAACGGCACCATGACGCGCCGGGTCCCCGACGGCATCACGCTCGTCGCCGAAGGTGACACGTGGATTGTCGAGCGCCGCAGCGACGAGACGGCTTATAAGGCGCTGCACGGTCTCACGCGCACGCTGGTCGCCAACATGGTCACCGGGGTCACCGAGGGCTGGTCCAAGGAGCTCGAGATCATCGGCGTGGGGTATCGCTGCGCGCCCGCGGGTCCCGGGGCCATCGACCTGCTGCTCGGTTTTTCTCACCCCGTGCGCTTCACCGCGCCCGAGGGCGTCACCTTCGAGGTGCCGGCCCCCACGCGTGTGATCATCAAGGGCGCGGACAAAGAAGTGGTCGGTCAAGTCGCCGCCAACATTCGCAAGATTCGCAAACCCGAGCCCTACAAGGGCAAGGGCGTGCGCTACCTCGGTGAGCGAGTGGCGCGCAAAGCTGGAAAGGCGGCCAAGTAATGTCGCGCACTACTCGTGAACTACGTCTGCGCCGTCACAAGCGGCTGCGCCAGCGCCTCTCGGGCACGCCCGAGCGCCCGCGCGTCGCGGTGAGCCGCACCAACAAGCACATCTCGGCCCAGATCATCGACGACGTCGCGGGACGCACGTTGGCGTCGGCCTCGTCGGTCGAGACCGCGCTCAAGAGCGCCACCGGCGGCAACGTCGAAGGCGCCAAGGCCGTGGCCGCGTTGCTCGCCACGCGCGCCAAAGAGGCCCACATCGTCACTGTGGTCTTTGACCGCGGTGGCTTCGACTACCACGGCCGGGTCGCGGCGTTCGCCGACGCCCTGCGTGCCGGTGGACTGGAGTTTTAATGAGCGACGTCGAACAGTACGAAGAGCGCACCATCAAGGTCAATCGCGTGTCCAAGGTCGTCAAGGGCGGACGTCGCTTCTCCTTCACCGCACTCATGGTGATCGGTGACGGCAAAGGTCGCGTCGGTCTGGGCTACGGCAAGGCCAAAGAGGCCGGCCTGGCGGTCCAAAAGGGAATCGAGGAGGCGCGCAAGAACCTCTTCGACGTGCCACTGGCGGGCACGACGATCGTCTATCCGGTGATCGGGACCTCGGGCGCCGGACGAGTGCTGATGAAGCCCGCGGCGCCGGGTACCGGCGTCATCGCCGGGGGCGCCGCGCGCGCGATTCTCGAGATGGCCGGCGTGAAGGACATCATCGCCAAGTCGCTGGGCTCGTCGAACGGCATCAACGTGGCCCACGCCACGATCGAGGGCCTCAAGCAGCTGCGCCGACCCGAAGAGCTCGCCGCGCTGCGCGACCGCCCGGCCGAGGAGATCGTTCCCTCGGGCACGCTGCGCGCGTACCGCGAGCGTCAGCGCGACGGCGACCTCTTTAAGGTCACGGAGGGTTAGGCCATGGCGTTAAGAGTCACCCAGATCCGTTCGGCCATCGCCACCAAGCCCAAGCACCGCGCGACGCTGCGCGCGCTGGGACTACGGGGCATCGGTAAGTCCAACGTGCTGCCGGACCGTCCCGAGATTCACGGGATGATCGCTCGCGTGCCGCACCTGATCAAAGTAGAAGAGGTCAAAGAATGAAGTTGCACGATCTCAAATCACCCCCAGGTTCGATCAAGCGCAAGCGGATCGTCGGGCGCGGCATCGCGGGCAAGGGGGGCAAGACGGCCGGACGCGGCACCAAGGGTCAAAAGGCCCGGCGAACGATTCCCGCGGGCTTCGAGGGCGGGCAGTTGCCGCTGCTGAGCCGCATCCCATTCACCAAGGGCTTCACGAACCCCTTTCGCGTGGCCTACACGCCGGTCAACCTCGACGCCCTCGCGGCGCTGGGCGTCAGCGAGATCACGCCCGAGGTGCTCGTGGAAAAGGGCCTCATGCGAAAGAAGGACTTCGTCAAGGTGCTCGGCCGCGGGGAGCTCACCGGCGCGCTGCACGTCTCCGCGCATGGGTTTTCCGCCTCGGCCAGGGCCGCCATCGAGGGTGCCGGGGGCACCGTGAGCGTGCTCGAACTGCCCTTTGCCGTTCGTCCGCCCGCGTCGGGTAACCAACACCAGAACCGTTAGGGTCGAAGAGTGCTGACGCGTCTGGCCAACATCTTTCGTGTACCGGACCTTCGTAACAAGGTCCTGTTCACGATCGCGATCATCTGTCTCTACCAGCTCGGCGCCAACCTGCCCATCCCCGGGGTCAGCTGGTCCCAGGTCCAGTTGCTCCAAAGCCGGGCCGGCGCCAGCGGGGTGCTCGGCTTCTTGAACCTCTTCTCGGGGGGCGCCTTGACGCGCCTGGCGGTCTTTGGCCTGGGCGTGATGCCCTACATCACGAGCTCGATCGTGATCCAACTGCTCACCACCGTCATCCCCAAGCTCACCGAGTGGCGCGACCAAGGCGCCGTGGGGCAAAAGAAGATCACCCAGACGACGCGTTATCTCACCATCGGCCTGGCCCTGTTGCAGTCGACCGGACTGATCTACGCCTTCCACGGCCACGACCAGGCGCTGCTCGGCTTTAACATCGACCTGATCCCTCGCTTCACCCTGTGGCTCGGGCTCTTCATGGTCGTCGTGCTCACCGCCGGCACGGCCTTTGTCATGTGGCTCGCCGAGCTCATCACCCAGCGCGGTATCGGCCAGGGCATGAGTCTGCTCATCTTCGCCAACGTCGTCTCGGGCCTGCCCTCGGGGGGCAAGGCGGTGTGGGCGCAGGGCGGACCCTTTAAGTTCGTGGTCATCCTCGTGGTCTCGCTCGCGTTGTTGGTGCTCATCGTCTTCATGGACAACGGCCAACGACGTATTCCGGTGACCTTCGCACGAAGAGTCGTGGGGCGGCGCGAGATGGGGGGCAACTCCACGTACATCCCCCTCAAGGTCAACCAGTCCGGCGTGATCCCGATCATCTTCGCCTCGTCGGTGCTCTACATCCCGGTGCTGATGTCGAACATCGTGCCCTGGGCGAGCTTTCAGCACTTCGTCACGACGTCACTCACCCCGACGAACTTCTTCTACATCGCCGGGGACTTTCTTTTGATCATGGCCTTCACTTTCTTCTACGTCTACATCGCCTTCGAGCCCCACCAACAGGCCGAGATGTTGCGCCAACAGGGGGGCTTCGTGCCGGGTATCCGACCCGGGTTGCCCACCGAGAAGTACTTCGCGCGCATGCTCTCGCGCCTCACCGTGGTGGGGGCGCTCTTTCTCGCCTCGGTGGCGGTGACCCCGAGCATCTTGATGGCGCTGTGGAGCATCAACCGTTTCCCGTACTACGGCACCACCTTGCTGATCGCGGTGGGCGTCTCGCTCGAAACGATGCGCCAGATCGACAGTCAACTCATGATGCGCAACTACGAAGGGTTCTTGAAGCACTAGTCATGACCGCGCGGCTCAATCTCGTCGTCCTGGGCAAACAGGGCGCCGGCAAGGGAACCCAGAGCCAGCGTCTCGCCGAACGTCACGAACTCGCGCACGTCTCGACCGGGGACATCCTGCGCGCCGCGGTCCAGGCCGGCTCGCCGCTCGGGCTCGAGGTCAAGTCCGTGCTCGATTCAGGTCGTCTCGTGACCGACGACCTCGTGAACAAGCTGGTCACCGAGCGCCTGCACGAGCCCGACGCCGCCAAGGGATGTGTGCTCGACGGCTTTCCGCGCACCATCGGTCAGGCCGAGGCGCTCGAGCAGATCTTGGGCAGTGACGGGGTCAAGCTCTGCATCAACATCGACCTGCCCGACGAGTTGGTCCTTACACGGCTCTCGGCGCGACGGGTCTGTCAAGAGTGCGGCGTGACCTACCAGGACAGTGACGTGGCGGCCATCTCGGGCACGTGTGAAGTCTGTGGCGGCGACGTGGTGCAACGCAGTGACGACCGACCCGAGGCGATCAAGAAGCGACTGGAGGCATTCGAGCGCGACACCGTGCCGCTGTTGTCCTTTTATGAGTCGCGAGGACTGCTGGTAAGCGTCAACGGCGATGAGAGCATCGACGAGGTGTCGGCCGCGATCGAAGCGGTGTTGCACGCCAGGGGCCCGACGTGATCCGTTCGAAGGACGAACTCGACAAGATGCGCAAGGCCGGCAAGGTCACCGCCGAGATGCTCGAGGTGACCCGAGCCGCGATCCGCCCGGGCGTGACGACGAGCGAGCTCAACGACCTCGCCCAAGCGGTGTTGACCAAACGCGGCGCGCGCTCGAACTTCCTCAACTACCACGGTTTCCCGGCCGTGATCTGCGCGAGTCCGAACGACATGGTCGTGCACGGCATCCCTGGTCGTTACATCCTCAAAGAAGGTGACGTCATCTCGATTGACGCCGGCGCGATCGTCGAGGGCTATCACGGCGACGCCGCCTTCACCGCGGGGGTGGGCGAGATCACCAAGGGCGCGAAGAAGCTCCTGGAGGTGACCGAGCGGTCCCTGTGGGCGGGCGTCGATCACTTGGTGGTCGGGGGTCGACTGCACGAGGTCGGGCGCGCGGTCCAACGCGTCGCCGAGGCGGCCGGTTTCTCGGTGGTGCGTGAGTACGTGGGCCACGCCATCGGCACCGAGATGCACGAGAACCCCCAGGTGCCCAACTACTGGCCCGGCACGCCCGGTGCGACGTTGAAAGCGGGCATGGTCTTCGCGGTCGAGCCGATGGTCAACGTCGGCTCTTTCGAGACGTACGTCCTCGAGGACGGCTGGAGCGTCATGACCGAGGACGGCAAACTCTCCGCGCACTTTGAGCACACGATCGCGGTCACCGACAACGGACCTGAGGTCTTCACCCGGGCGTAGGAAGACGCTCAGCATCGAGGCTCGGTCGCCACGCTGCTCCGATTTTCGAGACGGACAATCGATCAAGAGTTCCGTGAGAAACAGGAGATTTGCCCTCGCGACGACGATATTGACTATCGGGCCAGCCGAGTTGGTCGGTGTCGGCACTGCTGGATTCGTCCGACGGGTCGGGCCGGTTCATGCTGGAGATCCCTGTCGTCGTGGCCCGGTGGAGCTCGAAAGGGCCGCCGGACGTCACTTTCTACTCTCCCGCTAGAATTTTGAGAGACCTCGGCACTGTCTGTGTCGGTCAAAACGCCTTGAAATGGGCGTCGTTCTTGCGGTTTTGAGATTTTCCGATAGAATGGTTAGCCGACCTCTGGGCCCGCCCGTGAGGTCTCTTTGTGTGGGAGTTTTACTCCCGCGCGTCCCGTAGTGCCGAAATAAGGAGAAGGAACCTGAGCAAGCCAAAGGAAGACGCGTTCACCGTGGAGGGAACCGTCGTCGAGCCACTACCCAACGCCATGTTTCGCGTGGAGCTGGAGAACGGGTACACCGTCCTCGCCCACAGTTCGGGCAAGATGCGCATGCACCGCATCCGCATCCTTCCCGGAGACAAGGTCCAAGTAGAGATCACGCCCTACGACATGACCCGTGGACGCATCACCTACCGCTACAAATGACTCAGGTTCTAGAAGATCGAGAAAGTTACCACATGAAAGTTCGCGCGAGCGTCAAACCCATTTGTGAGAAGTGCAAGGTCATTCGCCGGGCCGGGGTCGTGCGCGTGATCTGTGGCGCGAACCCGCGCCACAAGCAGCGTCAGGGTTAGGCGTCGCGATGGCCCGCATCTCTGGAGTTGACATTCCTCGCGAAAAGCGCACCGTGATCGCGCTCACCTACATCTTTGGCGTCGGTCCCACGATCGCGCAAAAGGCCTGCGCCGCCACGGACGTGAACGAGTCCACGCGAGTGAAGGACCTCACCGAGGCCGAAGTCACCGCGCTGCGTACGTACATCGACCAGAACGTCACCGTCGAGGGCGACCTTCGTCGTGACGTCGCCCAAGACATCAAGCGCAAGATGGAGATCAACTCGCTCCAGGGCATCCGTCACCGCAAGGGCCTGCCCGTTCGCGGTCAGCGCACCCGCACCAACGCACGCACTCGCAAGGGCCCCAAGCGCACCGTCGCGGGCAAGAAGAAGGTCATCAAGTAATGGCCAAACCCACCACGGTCCGCAAGACCCGCAAGAAGGAACGAAAGAACGTGGCCTTTGGCGTCGCGCACATCAAGAGTTCATTCAACAACACCATCGTCTCGATCACCGACCCCGAGGGCAACGTGTTGGCGTGGGCTTCGTCGGGCCAGGTCGGTTTCAAGGGATCGCGCAAGTCCACGCCCTACGCCGCACAGTTGGCCGCCGAGAAATGCGCGCGTGCGGCCATGGAGCACGGCGTGAAGAAGGTCGACGTCTTGGTGCGCGGACCGGGTTCGGGTCGCGAGACCGCGATCCGCTCCATCGCGGCCGCGGGTATCGAAGTGGTCGCGATCAAGGACGTGACGCCGCTGCCGCACAATGGATGTCGCCCCAAGAAGCGTCGTAGGGGTTAGACGTCATGGCTCGTTACACCGGACCCGTCTGTCGGCTCTGTCGACGTGAGCGCACCAAGCTCTACCTCAAGGGTGAGCGCTGCTTCACCTTGAAGTGCCCCGTGGCGGAGAACTCCGATCGACGCATTCGCGCCTTCCCGCCGGGCATGCACGGCCGCGACCGGCAACGTCAGGGTTCGGAGTACCTGACCCAGTTGCGCGAGAAGCAAAAGGCCCGTCGGATCTACGGGGTGTTGGAAAAGCAGTTCCGCAACCTCTACGAGGAGGCCAACCGTCGCCCCGGGATGACCGGTACGAACCTCTTGCAGTTCTTAGAGACGCGCCTGGATAACGTCACGTACCGCGCCGGGTGGGGCGCGTCCCGAGCCCAAGCTCGCCAACTCGTTCGCCACGGTCACGTCAACGTCGACGGCAAGCGCGTGGACATCCCCTCGTACCGGGTCCGTCCCGGCGAGGTCGTTACCTTAAAAGCCGCCACCCGCGAGAACTTCAACGTCAAGCGCAACCTTGACGTGTTGGACCGCACGGTGCCGGGCTGGCTCGAAAAAGGGGAGAACGGCTTTAGCGTCACCGTACGCGTCGTGCCCCAACGCGAGCAGATCGACGAGTCGATCCAAGAACAGCTCATCGTCGAGTTGTACTCCAAATAACTAAATCTCTGTAAAGACCCCTAGGAGTCCCCATGTTGATCATCCAACGACCCACCATCGAAGCCCTCGGCGACGAGGTTAACAACCGCCAGTCCTTTGGCATTGGTCCGCTCGACCCCGGCTTTGGTCACACGCTCGGTAACTCGCTGCGCCGCACGCTGCTCTCGTCGATTCCCGGCGCGGCCGCCACGCGCGTGAAGTTCGACGCCGTCCTGCACGAATTTGGCGTCATCGAGGGAGTGAAGGAAGACGTCCAGGACATCACCTTGAACCTCAAGGACCTGCTGTTGCAGGTGCACAGTGACGAGCCCGTGACGCTGCGAATGGACAAGCGCGGGGAGGGCCCAGCCCTCGCCTCGGACCTATCGACGACGGCCGACGTGGAGATCTTGAACGGTGACCTGCACCTGGCGTACTTGACCAACGCGCGTAGCGCGCTCACCTTCGAGCTCATTGTCGAACGCGGCAAGGGCTACGTCGGCGCCGAAGGTAACAAGGGTTCTTCGACCATTGGCGTCATTCCCTTGGACGCGATCTTCTCGCCGGTTCGCCGGGTCAGCTTCGAGATCGAGCCGGTGCGCGTTGAGCAGAGCAAGGACTTCGACCGGCTGGTCATCGACATCGAGACCGACGGATCGATTTCGCCCCGCGAGGCCTTAGCCTCGGCCGGCAAGACGCTCGGCGCACTGGTCGACCTGATCGCCAGCTTCGACGAAGAGGCGCCCTCACTGGAACTCGGCGACGTCGGCAGCGCCCAAGCGGCCGCCAGTGAACTGGACATTCGCATTGAAGAGCTCGGTCTCACCGAGCGTTCGCGCAACTGTCTAAAGCGCGCGGGCATCAACACGATTGCCCAGCTCGTCAACGCCACTGAGCGCGATCTCACCTCGATCACCAACTTCGGCGCGACGTCACTAAAGGACGTGAACGACCGTCTCGAGGAGCGCGGCCTTTCACTGCGCGTGGAGGAGTAACCATGCGTGGTACCCCAACGAAGGGCAAGCGGTTCGGCGGCAACTCCGCTCACCAAAAGGCGATGATGGGCAACCTCGTCGCTTCGTTGATCGCGGCGGAGTCCATCGTCACCACCGAGGCCAAGGCCAAGGCGCTTCGACCGATCGTCGAAAAGGTCGTCACGGCCGCGAAGAACTCGCCCGAGGGCTCGGTGCACGCCCAGCGTCGAGTCGTGGCGTTCCTTCGCGATAAGGACATGACCCACAAGCTCTTCACCGAGATCGCGCCGCGCTACACCGAGCGACCCGGTGGCTACACGCGCATCTTGAAGCTCGGGCCGCGTCTGGGCGACAACGCCCCGATGGCGCGCATTGAGTTCGTCTGATCCACTAGGCGCCACGCAACGCTGGCGCCTGGACCTGGCCTACGACGGTCGGGCCTTCAGCGGCTTCGCCTACCAGCCCCGCCACGACACGGTCGTGGGCCTGCTTCGCGCCACGCTCGCCAAGACGCTGCGTCTGGACCATGAACCACAAATCGTGGGCGCCGGACGCACCGACTCGGGCGTGCACGCCTTCTGTCAGGTCGTGCACGTCGACCTACCGATGGTTAGCAAGGTTCGCACGCTCGAGAGCGCGCGACTGGTGACCTCACTCAATAAGCAGCTTCGCGGCCGGGTGCAGATTCTTCGCGCCGAACCGGTCAGCGGTGAGTTTCACGCCCGCTTCTCGGCGACCTGGCGTGAGTACCGCTACCTGGTCTTAGAGACCACGCCGCCCGCACTGGACTTCACGAACGCTTGGTCCTGGGCCGTGGCGGGACCATTGGATATTCGCCAGATGAATCGAGCGGCCCGATCGACCGTAGGCACGCACGATTTTCGAGCCTTCTGTCGACGACCCGCGAACTCCTCGCCCGACGAACCGCTGCTTCGAAAAGTGCTCGAGGCCCGTTGGGAGCGACTCGAGGATCAGTGGGTGATGAGCCCGCGACACGCCCCGGTGCTTCGTTTGACGATCCGCGCGCAGTCGTTCTGTCACAACATGGTGCGCGCGCTCACCTCGACGATGGTGGCCATCGGTCAGGGAAGCCTCGAGGGCGACACGGTCCAGCGGCGCCTCGAGAGTTTGAGCCGCTACCAATTGCCGCCGCTCGCGCCCGCCGGTGCACTGGCGTTGGTGGGGGTGGGCTACGAGAGCGACGCGCCAAGGACGCCGGTGACCCAGCGTTCGGTACACTAAGCGCCATGACCGACGGCGCGCGCCACTCGGGGATAGATCTCGATGAGTTAAGTGAGCGGATTCGTCCCCAGGACGACCTGTTCCACTACGCCAATCAGCGATGGATTGAGCGCACGCCGATCCCGTCGGACAAGGCCAGGTACGGCACGTTCGTGATTCTCGACGAGGAGGCGGAGCGGGCCGTGCGCGTGATCATCGAAGAGGCGCGAAACTCGCCCGAGGGTGGAGAGCGGCGTAAATTCGGCGACCTCTACGCCAGCTTCCTTGACGAGGCCCGCGTCGACACGTTGGGCGCGGGGCCCCTCCGTGCTCGACTCGAGCGCGTGGCGCAACTGGACTCGATCGCTCAGTTGCTCGGCGTCGTGGGCGAGTTTCAGCGCGAAGGTCTAGCCGGTTTCTACCGGGTGTTCGTCGATAGCGACCCGGGTAATCCCGAGCGGTACCTCGCGTTCTTAGAGCAAGGCGGGATCTCGTTGCCCGACGAGAGCTACTACCGCGAGGCGCACTTCGCCTCGGTGCGCGAGGCCTTCGTCGCGCACGTGCAACGAATGTTCGAGCTCGCGGGCCTCGATGAGGCCCCGCGCCGCGCCGAACGGGTCTTCGATCTCGAGACCGATATCGCGCGGCGGCACTGGGACAAGGTCGCCTCGCGCGACAAAGTTAAGACGTACAACCCAATGGCGTGGGACGCCGCGTCGGCTCTGTTTGGCCATGGGCCAGCGAGTCTGGACGAGTGGGCGGTGAGTCTCGCGGCGCCCGAACACGCACTCGATGAGGTCGTGTTGCGTCAGCCGAGCTTCACCCAGGGCCTGGGCGAACTTTTTGACGCCGCGCGTCTCGAAGCCTGGAAGGACTGGTTGAGTTATCAGGTCATCGCGGGCGACGCGCCGTATCTATCGTCAGACTTTGTCGAGGCGCACTTCGATTTCTATGGACGCACGCTGACCGGCGTGACCGAGCAGCGCGATCGATGGAAGCGCGCGGTCACACTGGCCCAAGGCGCCTTGGGCGAAGCGGTGGGGCGTGTCTACGTCGAGCGACACTTCCCGCCCACCTCGAAGGCCCGCATGGACGAGCTCGTCGAACACCTCAGCGAAGCGTATCGACAGAGCATCACGACACTCGAGTGGATGAGCGAAGAGACGCGCCAACAGGCCATCGAGAAGCTGAAGCTCTTCACCGCCAAGATTGGCTACCCGGTCAAGTGGCGCGACTACTCGGCCCTCGAGATCGATCCCGCCGACCTCATCGCCAATGTGCGTTCGGCGAGTGAGTTTGAGTTCAACCGGCAACTGGCCAAGGTCGCTCAGCCGATCGATCGTGACGAGTGGAGGATGACGCCCCAGACCGTCAACGCGTACTACCACGCGGGATTCAATGAGATCGTCTTTCCCGCGGCCATCCTTCAGCCGCCGTTCTTCGACGCCGAGCGCGACGACGCCGCGAACTTTGGCGCGATCGGGGCGGTGATCGGACACGAGATCGGTCACGGCTTCGACGATCAGGGTTCGAAGGTCGACGGTACCGGGCGCCTGCGCGACTGGTGGACGCCCTCGGACCGCGCCGCCTTCGAGGAACGCACCCGTTCGCTCATCGATCAGTACAACGCGCTCGCGCCGAGCCAATCACCTGCGTTACGAGTGAACGGCGCGCTGACCATCGGTGAGAACATTGGCGACCTGGGTGGCCTGGGCATCGCGTGGAGGGCCTACCTCATCTCCCTAGGGGGTTCAACGCCGCCAGTCATCGACGGACTGAGCGGCGCCCAGCGGTTCTTCCTCGCGTGGGCGTTGGCCTGGCAGCATCAGGCCCGCGTCGCCGAGGTCGAACGACGCATCGCCACCGACCCCCACTCGCCGCCGGAGTTTCGGTGCAATCAGATTGTGCGCAACATCGACGAGTTCTACGACGCCTTTGACGTCGGCCCGAGCGACGCACTCTGGCTCGATCCCGCTAGCCGGGTGACGATCTGGTAACTCCTGGCTCGCGCGAAGCACGAAGGGCGCGAACGCGCGATGTCCGCGGTGGTTCGCCAAATACCAATAGCCCCCTCCGATTTGCTTGCGGGGCCCATTTTTCCTAGAATAGGGAGTCCCCTGGATCCAAATTTGGGTCCGACATGTGAGCTTTTAGGAAAGTTTTGTGCGCACGTTTTCACCAAAATTGAGCGAGTTGACCCGCGACTGGGTCGTCATCGACGCCGAGGGCCTCGTGCTCGGCCGTGTCGCCACCGTCGCCGCCTCGCTCCTGCGTGGCAAGCACCGGACCTACTTCGCTCCCCACGTCGACACCGGCGACTACGTCATCATCGTGAACGCCGACAAGGTCGTGGTGACCGCCAACAAACTGGCCCAGAACTTCCACCGCCGTCACTCGGGCTACCCGGGCGGACTGCGCTCCACCTCGTGGCAGTCCCTCATGGACACCGACCCCGAGAAGCTCGTCGGGGACGCGGTGCGCGGCATGGTGCCCAAGAATCGACTCGGTCGCGCGCAGATGGACAAGCTCTTCGTCTACAAGGGCGCCGAGCACCCCCACGCCGCCCAAGCGCCCCAGGCGTACGACACCTCGGCCATTCGCCGCGGTTAAGGAGATTCGTGACCGTTCCCCTCACTCAGACGACCGGCCGGCGCAAAGAGGCCGTCGCGCGGGTACGCCTTCGTCCCGGCACCGGCACGATCACGATCAACGCGCGCGCCTTTGACAACTACTTCACCTCCGCGACGCACCGTCAGATGGTGATGGAGCCGCTGCGTCTCATCGACGCCCAACAGACCTACGACATCGACGCCACCATTGAGGGCGGCGGCGTCGCCGGTCAGGCCGGCGCGCTGCGCCTGGGCATCTCTCGCTCGCTGCTCGAGATCGACGAGGGCGTGCGCCCGGCGCTGAAGAAGGCGGGACTGCTCACGCGCGACTCGCGCAAGAAAGAGTCCAAGAAGTACGGTCTCAAAAAGGCGCGCAAGGCCCCTCAGTACTCAAAGCGGTAGTGATCGTGGCCGTGCGATTTGGCACGGACGGCATTCGAGGACGCGCCAGCGACGAGATCACTCTCGACCTGGCCTATCGACTCGGCCGCGCGGTGGCGTCGGTCTTTTCGGTTCCGGTGTACGTCGGCTACGACACGAGAGAGAGTTCACCCACGCTCGCCGCCGCGGTACTGGCCGGACTGCGAGACGGGGGAGCGACGGGGGTGAATCTCGGCTACTTCACGACGCCGGGTGTCGCGGTCATCGCCCAACGGCGTCGGGGCGTCGGCGTCGTCGTGTCGGCCTCGCACAACCCCTACTACGACAACGGACTCAAAGTGCTCGGCGTGGGCGGGGCCAAGCTCGATCACGCCACCGAAGCGGCCGTCGAGAGTGCGCTCAACGTCGCCCAAGGCGCGCCGCACTCGCACTTTGACGAGGTCGACATCGACGAGTCGGCCGAACGCGAGTACCTCGAACACCTGCGCGGGCTCGCGCCGACGGACCTCTCCACGCTCTCGCTCGTGCTGGACTGCGCCAACGGGGCGGCGTCGCACGTGGCGCCCGAACTCTTCACGTCCACCGGGGCGCGCGTGCGTACGATCCACGACCAGCCCGACGGGCGCAATATCAACGAGGGTTCGGGATCGACCGACGTGGCGAGTCTCATCGCCGAGGTTCGAGCGTCGGGCGCGGACTTAGGGCTCGCCTTGGACGGTGACGCGGATCGCCTTGTCGCCGTTGATGCCGAGGGCACGGTGCGAGACGGTGATGACCTGATGGTGCTCTTCGCGCTCGATCGAGCGGCCCGCGGGACACTCGGCGGCGGCGTGGTCGTCACGTCAATGAGCAACCTCGGACTCTTTCGCGCGCTCGACGAGGCGGGCGTCGAGATTGAAGAGACCGACGTGGGGGACCGCAACGTCTTGTTGGCCCTCGAAGCGAAGTCCTGGATCTTGGGCGCCGAGCAGTCGGGCCACGTCATCTTTCGCGACCTCGCGCCGACCGGCGACGGACTGCTCACCGGACTGCTGTTAGGCGAGATGATCGTTCGACGAGGTCCGCTGGCCGAGCTCGCGGGCGCCGCGTGGCGCCGCGTGCCCCAAGAGCTCTTTAGCGTGTCGCTCGAACACTTCAGTGACGACGTGGTCCAAGAACTCTTCAACGAACTCTTAGCGTTCTACGGCGTCGATCGAGCCGACGTGCGTCTACTGGTGCGTCCCTCGGGCACCGAACCGGTGGTGCGAATAATGATTGAAGCGCTCAACGCGGAGTTCGTCGAAGCCTTCAGCGAACGTTTGAAGTCGCTCTACGCAACGTAACGCGACCCGAAAGTCCATAAATCGGCCCGAGTAGGCTGGGTCTCATGTGCGGCATCATCGGGGTCGTTGGATCCTCCGACACGCTGGCCACCCTGCTCGAGGGCTTGGCGCGCCTGGAGTACCGCGGCTACGACTCGGCGGGCGTTGCGCTCGTGCGCCCCGGCGAGACGTGGCGGGCCCGCGCGGCCGAGGGCACCGAATCGGTCAAGGCCCTGCGCAAAGAGTGCGAGAGCGCGCCCGAGGGCTTCGCGTCGGGCATCGGCCACACCCGTTGGGCCACCCACGGCGCGCCCGTCACCATGAACGCCCACCCCCACCTCGACTGCTCGGGCCGGGTCGCCATCATCCATAACGGCATCATCGAGAATCACTCCGAACTCCAAGAGCAGCTCGAGTCGCGCGGACACGTCTTTAGCTCGCACACGGACTCTGAGGTGTTGGCGCACCTGGTCGAAGAGTCGCGCGCGAATGGCTTCGAACTCATTGAAGCGGTGCGACGAAGTCTGCTCGTCGTTCGCGGGGCTTTCGCGGTGGCGGCCATGGACGCGACCGAGCCCGACGTCATTGTCGCCGCGCGTCGGATATCACCACTCATTGTCGGCACGGCGCCGGGCGTGACGTATCTGGCGAGTGACATTCCCGCCATTCTCGATCGAGCCACGGCCTTTTACGCGGTCAACGACGACGAGATTGTTCGACTAGCGCCCGAGGGATTTCGGGCCATCGACCTCGACGGTGTGCCGGTGCACCTTCGCCCCCTCGCCATTGACTGGGACTTAGAAACTGCCGAAAAGGGCGGCCACGAAGACTTCATGACCAAGGAGATCAACGAGCAGCCCAACGCTATTCGTGCGACCTTGTTGGATCGGCGTCACAAGGACGGCACGATCACCTTTGACGAACTGCGAATCTCTGACGAAGAACTTCGGGGCGTCAAGCGCGTCGTCATCGTGGCGACCGGCACGTCGCACCACGCCGGTCAGGTCGCCAAGTACGCCATCGAACGCTGGGCGCGACTGAGTGTCGAAGTCGATATCGCCAGCGAGTATCGCTACCGCGATCCCATCGTGGAGATTGGCACGCTCGTCATTGGCATCTCCCAGAGTGGCGAAACGATCGACACGATCCAGGCCATCCGGGAAGCCAAGCGCCGCGGCGCGAGAGTGGTCGCCGTTACCAACATCGTTGACTCTTCACTCGCTCGAGAGTCGGACGCCGTTATCTACACCCGCGCGGGTCTGGAAGTCTCCGTGGCCTCCACGAAAGTCTTTGTCGCCCAAATCGCGGCGCTCGAGCTTTTGGCACTGCGACTCGCTCAACTGCGCGACACGCTCCCCCCGATTGACGTCGACGCTCTCTTCCTTGGACTCAACGCCGTCGCCGCGCAGGTGGGAATCGCCCTCGAGCGCCGCGAAAACGTGAAGGACGTGGCCAAGCAGCTCATTGGCGTCCGCGACTTCTTCTTTCTGGGCCGACACGTGGGTTTCCCGACGGCCCTCGAGGGTGCCTTGAAATTAAAGGAACTCAGTTACCTCCACGCTGAGGGCTACCCGGCGGGTGAGTTAAAGCACGGACCGCTCGCGCTGATCGAACCGGGTGTGGTGGTCGTCGCCGTGGTGACCGATCCCGCACTGCACGAAAAGATGTTGTCCAACCTGGCTGAAGTGAAGGCTCGTGGCGCCACCGTGGTGGTGGTGGCCACCGACGACGATGAGTCGATTGACGCGATCGCGGACTACGTGTTGCGAGTGCCGGGCACCGAGCCGATGTTCTCACCCATGGTGGACATCATTCCGCTGCAACTCTTCGCGTACTTCATGGCCCACGGTCTCGGTCGAAACATTGACCGTCCGCGCAATCTGGCCAAGACCGTGACGGTGGAGTAATGACGACGCGCGGCGTGGGCGTGGACCTGGTGGACGTGGCGCGTTTCACGTTGGCGCTCGAGCGCCATCCTCGAATCGTCCAACGCCTCTTCACCGAAGGCGAACGATCCGACTCGCGCGAGCGCCCCGAACGTCTGGCCGCGCGCTTCGCCGCGAAGGAAGCGGTCCTCAAGACCTTTGGCGTGGGGGTGGGCGCGGCGCCCTGGCGTAGCATCGAAGTCGCCGCCGACGAAGCCGGCGCGCCGCACGTGGTGTTGCACGGGGCCGCCAGTGAACTCGCGCGCGTGGCCGGCGTGGCCACGTTGCACCTCTCGATGACCCATACGCGCGCGGCGGCCGTCGCCTTCGTGGTGGGTTCGTCCCCGGAAGCCACCAGTGCCGGTTGAGGGCGTGCGCCGTCCGGCCTGGGCGGAGATCTCCGCGTCGGCCATCGCGCACAATGTTCGCGCGTTAAAAACCATCATGGGCGATGCGCTGCTCTGCGCGGTGGTAAAGGCCAACGCCTATGGACACGGCGCCCCCCTGGCCGCGCGGGCCGCGCTCGAGGGCGGGGCCGACTCGTTGGCCGTGGCGCTCGTGGACGAGGGCATCGAACTTCGCGAAGCGGGCGTGTCGGCCCCGGTCCTGCTGTTGGCCGAAGTACCCGCCTCGAGCGTGCCCGACGCCCTGGAGCACTCCTTGACGCTGACCATCGGTTCACTCGAGGGCGCCAAGGCCGCCGCCGCCTCGGCCGAAAAGTTGGGCGGCCGGCACCGCGTGCACGTAAAAGTCGACACCGGCATGCGGCGCATGGGCGTCGCGCCCGAGCAGGTCGGTGACGTCGTGGATCTCCTGCTCGCCTCTAAGGCCATTGACCTCGAGGGCATCTACACCCACTTCAGCGTGGCCGACGGTTCGAGTGCGGACGACCGGGACTTTACCCGAGGTCAGCTCAGGCTCTTCAATGAAGTCGTGGCGGCGCTGGGCGAGCGTGGCGTGGCGCCCCGGGTGCGTCACGCGGCCAACAGCGCGGGCGCGCTGGGCTACCCCGAGGCGCGCTTTTCAATGGTGCGCGTCGGTCTGGCGCTCTACGGTTATCTGCCCGAGTCGTGGCTCGCCGGGGCCCTCAACGACCACGACCTCACGCTTACGCCCGCCCTGGCGCTGCGCGCGCAGGTGGTCGCGGTGCGACGGGTCCTCGCCGGTGAGCGGCCGAGCTACGGGCGAAGTCGCGCGCTCGAGCGCGACACGACCATCGCGACGGTCCCCTTTGGGTACGCCGACGGGTACCCCCGGCGGCTCTTCGAGGGCGGGGCCGACGTGCTCATTCACGAGAAGCGCTACCGGCTCGCCGGCAACGTCACGATGGATCAGTTGCTCGTTGACGTCGGGGACGATCACGTGGCCCCGGGCGACGACGTCGTCTTACTCGGGGGCCAGGGCTCGGAGTTCATCACGGCCGAGGAGTGGGCCGAGAAGGCCTCCACCATCACCTGGGAGATCCTCTGTGGCATCGGCGCGCGCGTGCCCCGAGTCCTCGTGGACTAAGTCGTGTCGGACCTGAACGAACTCGCGACGTGCACGCGATGTCAACTCTCCCTCACGCGCCAGCGCGTCGTCATCGGCTCGGGTCCGAACACCCCTGCGCTCATGGTGATCGGCGAAGCGCCCGGGCGCAGCGAAGACGAGGGCGGCGAGCCCTTCATCGGGCGCAGCGGTCAGTTGCTCTTTCGTCTTTTGCTCGAGGAGCTCGGCCTGACGAGGAGTCAATGTTTCGTCACCAACGTCGTGAAGTGTCGCCCGCCCCAGAATCGCACGCCGACGTTCCTCGAGATCAAGACCTGCCGGCCGTGGTTGGACGAGCAACTGGCCCTCGTCACGCCACGGGCATTACTGACCCTGGGCAACACGGCGAGCCGGGCGGTCTTTGGCTTTGACTCGCCCATGGGCGCGGTGCACGGACGCGTGGTGCACCTAGATGGCGTGCCCGGCGTCGCGACTTATCACCCGGCCGCGGCGTTGCGCGGGGGTTCGGGCGTGGTCCAGGTGATGCGTCAAGACTTGAGCGTGTTGCGCCAGCTGTTGGAGGCGCCGTGAGTTGGCGGCGCTACTGCGCCACGGCCGAGGACACCCAGATCGCGGGCGAGGAGTTCGCCGGCGTGTTACGCGCCGGTGACGTGGTGTTGCTCACGGGCCGACTGGGCAACGGCAAGACCACCTTCGCCCAAGGGGTCGCGCGGGGCCTCGGGGTACGTGAGCGCGTGACGAGCCCGACCTTCACGATGGTGCGTCAACACCAGTGCGTGAACGAAGCGGGCATCTCGACCTTGCACCACGCCGATGTCTATCGCGTGGAGAGTCTCGAAGAAGTGAGGGAGTTGGCGCTGGGTGAATTGGTCGAAGAGTCCGCGGTGGCGCTCGTGGAGTGGGGCGAGATGGCGTCGTCGGTCTTTGGCCGAGACGTCATGAACGTGGACTTCCTTCTCGACGAGGACGACGGGCGCACTTTAGAGGTGAGCGGCGCTCTGACCAGTGACCGTACCGTGACCCTCGATGCGTGGGCGAGCCGATGAACATCGTTTCCATCGAGACCGCAACGCCGGCCTGCGCGATCGGGGTGGGCACGTCATCGGGGGTCGAGTTCGCGCTCGTGCTAGAGGGCGAGCGTCACCACACCGAGACCTTGACGCCGGGCATCCGTGACCTCTTATATAAGGTCGGGCTGAGCGCTAAGTCGATCGATCGGGTCGTGGTGGACCGCGGGCCCGGTCTCTACACGGGCTTACGCGTGGGCATCGCCACCGCCCTGGGCTTCGCCCTGGGGGCGGGCGCGGAACTCGTGGGGGTGACCTCGCTCGAAGTCCTGGCCCGGGGCGCCTTCGAGGCGGACGTGCGCGGCACGCTGGTCTGCGTCGTTGACGCGCGTCGCGGCGAGGTCTTCGCTCAGACCTTCGCGCTGGGCGCGAACGTGCTCGCGCTCGATGCGCCAAGGGTGGCGCGGCCCGACGGCGTCGCCAGCCAGTGGCGTACGCCCGGCCAGGTCGTCACCTTCACCGGCGACGGCGTCGCGCGCTACGCCGAGGCGTTTGACGCTGTGCCCCACGGTTCGATCTTTGAACAACGAGTCCCCGCGCCCGCCGCGGCGCTGCGTCTCGGGGCGCAGAAAGAGCCCGAAGCAACAATCGCGCCGCTCTACTTGCGCGAGGCCGACGCGGTGGCCAACTTCGCAACGCGTCAGGGTTTGGCGTGAGTCAGACCTGGCGCATTCGAGTGGCTGAGCGCCGCGACGTGCCCGAACTGCTGGCGATCGAAGTGGAGCAGTTCCCCGAGCCCTGGACGCGCGCGATGTTGCTCGACGAGATCACCAACACCGAGACCCGTCGTTACACCGTGGCGATCGAGGGGAAGAAGATCATTGGCTACTTGGGGGTGATGTACGTGCTCGACGAGCTGCACGTCAACACGATCGGTACGCTGCCCGGCCACGAAGGCAAGGGCGTGGCGACCTCGTTGATGGATGAGGCGTGGGGCGTGGCGAAAGAGCGCGGGGTCCTTCGCGCCACCCTCGAGGTCGCCGTGACGAACACGCGCGCCCAGGCGCTCTACACCCGCTTCGGTTTCGCCCCGGTGGGGGTGAGAAAGAACTACTACGAGCGCACGAAAGAAGACGCCCTGGTGCTGTGGGCCGACGTTGAGGTCAAGCCCTAATGGCGCGGGCCGAGGTCGGTAAGTTTTGGCCCCTAGAGGACATAACCGTTCAAGACGAGCAAAAGGATGTTCAAATGAACAAAGTGAGATCGACCGTGACGTCGTTGGCATTGGTGGGCGCGCTGCTCACCGGTGGACTGCTCGGTGTCGGCGGATTGAGCGCCGCCGCGACGACCAGGGCGAAATCATGTGTCAGCACTCAGATCACGGTCTCGCGCGGCGCCGCCCAAGGCACGGCGGGCACCAACTACTACGCGATCGTCTTTACGAACACTGGCCCCCACGTCAACCTGCGTGTCACCGCGTGCACCCTCTTTGGCGTGCCGACGATCCAGCCGGTCATCGGCTCTTCGCACCGCCCGCTCGGCCCGCCCGCTCGCAATGAGTCGATGGGCGAGATGCCCGCGCTGCACACCCTGGCCGAGGGCCAATCAGTGAGTGTCGCCTTTGGCGTCGTGGACACGGGCAACATCGCGCCCTCGAGGTGCGGCGCGCGAAAGGGCCGGGGCGTGGTCGTGACGCTGGGCACCTTCGTGCGTCCCACGTACCTGAATCTTCCGATCACGGTCTGCACGAAACGGGCCAGCACAACCACGAGACTCATTTCGCCGGGAGTCACCGGCAACTAGGCCCAGGCCGCGGCGCGGTGTTACGTGCCGAAGTTCCAGCCGGTGCCCTCTTCGTAGCGGTGCAGGATGTTCTTGGCCATGAGGATCTTGTGCACCTCGTCGGGTCCGTCGGCCAGTCGCAGCACCCGCGCCGTTAAGTACATCTGGCCCAGCGGCAGGTCGTTACTCACCCCGGCGCCGCCCCAGACCTGGATCGCGCGGTCGACCACGCGGTGGTACGCCGCCGGCACAAAGACCTTGATCGCCGAGATCGCGGTGCGCGCGTCAGGGTCGTTGTGCGCGACCTTCTCCGCGGCGTTGATGGTCATGAGCCGCGCGCTCTGCACGTCCATGTAGCTCTCGGCGATGAACCCTTGGATGAACTGCTTATCCTTGAGGAGCCCGCCGTGGACCTCGCGCACCAGGGCGCGCTCGACCATCAGGTCAAAGGCGCGCCACATCTGGCCCACCGAGTTCATGCAGTGATAGACCCGCCCCGCGCCCAGTCGGTCCTGCGCGGCGTCGTGGCCTTGGCCGACGAGGCCCAGCGTGTTCTCGATAGGCACGCGCACGTTCTCGTAACGGATCTCGCAGTGGTCCGAGGTGGCGTGGCCAAAGATACCGATGTTGCGCACGATGTTCACTCCGGCGGTGTCGCTGGGCACGATGATCTGGGTCATGCGTCCGGGAGTCCCGAGCTCGCCCGACGCATCGTTGGCCCGACACATCACGATGAAGAAATTGGCGTTGATGCCGTTCGAGGTGAACCACTTGTGCCCGTTGATCACCCAGTAGTCGCCCTCGCGCACGGCCTCGGTGGTGATCGAGCGCGGGTCAGAGCCGGCGTGCTCGGGTTCGGTCATCGAAAAGCCCGACTCCATCTCGCCCGCGATGAGCGGCAAGAGCCACTTGGCCTTTTGCGCCTCGGTGCCGTACTTCACCAGGATGCTGGCGTTGCCCGAGTTGGGCGCGGCGATACCGAACAGGGTCGGTCCGCCCACGCCGTAGGCGAGGATCTCGTACATGTAGGCCAGTGACAAGAAGTCCAGCCCCGCGCCGCCGTACTCCTTGGGCAGATGGGGTGCCCACAGCCCAGCCTGGAAGACCTTGGCCTTGATCTGTTCTCGCAACTCGATGCTCTTTCGCCGGCTCGACTCGCGCTCTTCCTTCTCCAGGCCCATCCCATAGCGCGAGCGCCACAACGCTTCTTCGTTGGGCAGCACCTCGGCGTTGATCACGTCCGCCGTGCGCCGACGCAGGTCGTTGATGGTGGGGTCCAAGCCCGGTATGGGCGTCACGTTGATGGCCATTTACTGCTCCTCGTCAATCTTGCAAATTCTCTACCTCGATTATGGCCGAGCGGCGAGTACCCGGGTCCTGGGTGAGCATTGCGGCGCCAATCACCGGGTACCACCGAGCCCGCTCACCACGCTGGCGCGTGGGGATCCTTGAGTGCGCCGTTCTACTCTGGAGGGGTGGACGTCGTCTTAGGCATCGAAACGAGCTGTGATGAGACGGCCGCGGCCATTGTGGACGAGCACTTTCACGTCCTCTCTTCGGTTGTCGAGTCCTCCCTCGATCAACATCGGGCATTTGGCGGGGTGGTGCCTGAACTGGCCGGACGCGCGCACGTCACCACTATCGTGCCGGTCATTCGCCGAGCCCTCGATGAAGCGGGGCTTGACCCTCGTGCACCGAGCATTGAAGGGATCGCGGTCACGAGCGGCCCGGGACTGATCGGCTCACTTTTGGTCGGTCTCTCGGCGGCGAAAGCGCTGGCTTTAGTGTGGGACGTGCCTTTCGTGGGCGTGAACCACCTTGAGGGCCATCTCTTCGCGCCGCTGCTTGACTCCACTGGTCTCGAGTGGCCCCTGATGACGCTCCTGGTGTCGGGCGGTCACAGCCTGATCGTGCTCCAACGCGGACCGGGCGAGCACGAGGTTCTCGGCGAGACCATCGACGACGCCGCGGGCGAGGCCTTTGACAAGGTTGCGCGCTGGCTCGGACTGGGCTATCCCGGGGGCCCCGAGATCGATCGACTGGCCATGGCGGGTTCGCCCGACGCGTTGAAGCTGCCAGTGTCGATGATCGGCGATGATCTCGACCTCTCCTTCTCGGGCTTAAAGACCGCTGTCGTGCGTGCGACCGAGCGCCAACGCGAGCTACCACTCGCCGACGTGGCAGCGTCGTTTCAAAAGTCGCTCTGTGAGCAGCTGCTGCGGAAGCTTCGCCAGGCCCTCGAGCGATACGAAGTGCGAGGCGTCGCCGTAGCGGGCGGAGTCGCGGCCAACTCGGCTCTTCGCGCGGGCGTCACGCAACTCGGAACAGAGTTCGGTGTGGCGTGTCACTTGCCCACGATGTCCATGTGCACCGACAACGCGGCGATGATCGCCGCCGCGGGACTTTTCCGTCTGCGCGCTGGTGGGGCGAGCGAGTTGAACCTCTCGGCCGAGCCGAACTGGCAGTTAGCCGACGTGTCGTGAGTGAGACCGGGGTGCCCCTCGACGTCGCCAGTGTCGATCCGGATCCTTTCGGGCAATTTCAAACCTGGTTCGACGAAGCGCAGCCTTTTATGCACGAGCGCGAAGCCGTCGCGCTGGTGACGGCGACGCCCAAGGGCGCGCCCAGCGCGCGCATGGTGCTACTGCGTCATCACGATCAGCGATCGTTTGGCTGGTACTCCAACTACGAATCGAGAAAGGGCGGCGAACTCTCGGCCAATCCCCACGCTGCGCTCCTGTGGTACTGCGAGCCGTTGGGCCGTCAGATTCGCATTGAGGGCACGGTGATCAAGATGAGTCCGCTGGCCTCCGACGCCTACTTCGCCACCCGTGCACGGGCCAGTCAACTCGGCGCCATCGCCAGCGATCAGAGCCGTGCGTTGGCGAGTCGCGCCCAGCTCGAAGCGCGCTTTAGCGAACTCAGAGGTGAATACGAGGGCCGCGACGTCCCTCGCCCGGCGTACTGGGGCGGCTACTACTTGACGCCCAGTCGATTCGAGTTCTGGCAACACCGCGACGATCGCTTGCACGATCGAGTGATCTATCTGCTCGAGGACGCGACGTGGCGCCTCGAACGTCAGTTCCCCTGAGCTCTCGACGCTCGGGCGTGCGCTCGATGGCTGGTGCGCAGCTCGAGGGGAGCCACGATGCCCACCGTGATCGTCGACACCACGCCCGCGAGCTGAAAGATGGTCCGCGGGGCGAGCAGCGTCAACAAGAGTCCCCCCAGGACCATGGAACCGATCTCGGCGCTGGTGAACATCGCGCCGGTCGCGGCGAAGACCCGTCCGCGAAGCGCTTCGGGGGTCTGGACTGCGAGGAGCGTCGAGGCTGCGACGTTCACCACGCCAACGGCCACGCCCGTCACCGCCATCAGCGGAAAGACGTAGACGACGTGCTCCATGAGTCCAACCCCGCCGAGCAGGACACTGATTGCTGCGACGCAGATGAGGGCGGTTCGCACGAGGGTGAGCGGAACTTGTTTGAGGCGCCGCGACGCGAGCGCGCCCACGATGCTACCCACGCCAAAGCTCGTGCCCACCAGACCGTAGAAAAAAGCACTGGCGTGCAGCGTGCGCGTGATGAAAAAGACCTCGGCGACGTTGACGGCGCCGAGGGACAACATGAAGACCGTCACCGTCACGACGACCGGACGCAGCAGGGGATCGCGAAAGAGATGTCGGAGACCGGCGCTGAGTTCGTGCTCAGTCTTTTCGACGTGTGCGACCTTCGCCTGGGGTCTTCGGTCGGTACGCAAGAGCAACGTGCCCAGGCCAGCCAGGGCGAAGCTCGCCCCATCGAGGTAGAGCGGTCCGCTCTGGCCAACGGCCCCCACCAGGAGTCCACCAATCGCGGGTCCCGCCGTTATCGCCACGCCCTGGACCGACTGGATCGTCGACTGGGCGACCGCGACGTTCTCCTCGCCGCTCAACGTTGGCACGAGCGCTGAGTAGCCCGGCAGGGAGAAGGCGACCCCGCAAGTGAGCAGGGCCATCAGTGAGATGGTGGCGACGTCGCCGTGCCAGTAGCCAATCGCGGCACACACGAGGGCCTCGAAACCACAAAGCAGTGCCAGGAAGGTCTTGGCCGGCAGGTGATCCACGACGTAACCCGCCACGGGGGCAAGCGCCACCAGCGGCAGGGCCCCCGCGATGGCGAGCGCGGCGATCTGCCAACCATGGCCGTGGTGCGCGACGCGTAAAAACAGTGTGATCAGGGCAATTGAGTCACCGAGGACGGAGAACCCTCGAAACGCCGCCAACAACCGCAGGTCGCGTCGCTGCACCGAGGTAAGGGCCACCGATGCAGGTTAGAACCTGGCGGCGGCGGCGTTGGCACTCCGAGCGAAGGGCTGCTAAATTGGCAGTCGCAAGTATCGAGTGCTAATTGCTCAGGAGGCAAGAAGAATGAAGTTGCACCCACTAGAAGACCGCATCGTCGTTCGTCCCGATAACGCGGAGGCCACCACTGCTTCGGGCCTGGTGATTCCCGACACCGCCAAAGAAAAGCCCCAGCAGGGCGAGGTGCTCGCGAGCGGCCCCGGCCGGCGTGCCGACACGACTGGCGAGATCATTCCGACCGGTGTGAAGGTTGGCGACACTGTCGTCTACTCCAAGTACGGCGGCACCGAGATCACCGTCGACGGCGAGGACCTGTTGATCCTCTCGAGTCGCGACGTGCTCGCGACCGTTACCAAGTAGCCCGCGGCGAGCTCCGCTCGTCACTTTTCCTACATACGAAAGAAGACTCATGTCAAAGATGTTGAAGTTTGACGAGGACGCCCGACGCGGCCTCGAAGCCGGCGTGGACAAGTTGGCCGACGCGGTGAAGGTGACCCTGGGACCCAAGGGCCGCAACGTCGTGCTCGGCAAGAAGTTCGGTGCGCCCACGATTACCAACGACGGGGTTTCGATCGCTCGAGAGATTGAGCTCGAGGACCCCTTTGAGAACATGGGCGCCCAGCTGGTGAAAGAAGTCGCCACCAAGACCAACGACGTGGCCGGGGATGGCACCACGACCGCGACCGTGCTCGCTCAGGCTCTCATCAAAGAGGGTCTGCGCAACGTGGCGGCGGGCGCGAGTCCCTCGGGTCTCAAGCGTGGGATCGAAAAGGCCGTCAAGGCCGCCGTGGAGTCCATCGCCCAACAGAGCCAAGAAGTCGCCGGCAAGAAGCAGATCGCCCAAGTGGCGACCATCTCCGCGGCCGACACGGCCATCGGCGAAGTCATTGCCGACGCCATTGACAAAGTCGGCAAGGACGGCACCGTCACGGTCGAAGAGTCCAACACCTTTGGCCTCGAACTCGAGTTGACCGAAGGTATGCAGTTCGACAAGGGGTACCTCTCGCCCTACTTCGTCACCGACGTCGAACGTCAAGAGTCCGTGCTCGAAGACGCGCTCATCCTCTTCACCAGCAACAAGATCTCAGCGGTGCACGACCTGGTGCCGGTACTCGAGAAGGTGATGCAGTCGGGCAAGCCGTTGCTGATCGTCGCTGAAGACGTCGAGGGCGAAGCCCTGGCGACGCTCGTGGTGAACAAGATTCGTGGCACCTTCACCTCGGTCGCCGTGAAGGCGCCCGGCTTTGGCGAACGTCGCAAGGCGATGCTCCAGGACATGGCCATTCTCAGCGGCGGCACCGTCATCTCCGACGAGATCGGTCTCAAGCTCGACAGCGCAACGGTGGACCTGTTGGGTACGGCGCGTCGGATCGTCGTGACCAAGGACGCCACGACGCTCGTGGACGGCGGCGGTTCGAAAGAAGACGTCGCCGGTCGTGTCGCGCAGCTAAAGCGCGAGATCGAAGACACCGACTCAGACTGGGACCGCGAAAAACTGCAGGAGCGCCTGGCAAAGTTGGCCGGCGGTGTGGCCGTGGTCAAGGTGGGCGCCGCGACCGAGATTGAGTTGAAGGAAAAGAAGCACCGCATCGAAGACGCCTTGAGTGCCACGCGCGCCGCCATTGATGAGGGCATCGTCGCCGGCGGCGGGACGGCGCTGGTTCGCGCGCGCGCTTCGGTTGACAAGCTCATGGAAACCTTAAGTGGCGACGAGGCGACGGGCGCACGCATCGTGGCGAACTCGCTCGAATCGCCGCTTCGCCATATTGCTCAGAACGCGGGCTACGAAGGTGCCGTCAAGGTGCGCGAAGTTTCCGACGCCAAAGGTTCCGTTGGCCTTAACGCCGAGACCGGTGTTCTCGAAGACCTCGTGAAGGCTGGTGTCATCGACCCCGCGAAGGTCACGCGCTCAGCGTTGCAGAACGCCGCTTCGATCGCCGCACTGTTACTCACGACTGAAGCGATCGTGGCCGACAAGCCCGAGCCCGCAGGTCCCCCCATGGGTGACGGCGGCATGGGTGGTATGGGCGGAATGATGTAGCACTCTGTCTACCAAGACAGTGAGAACGCCGGACCCGAAAGGGTCCGGCGTTTTTTTTGCGCGCGGTGCCGCCGTCCGTGACAGCGGCACCGAATTTTTCGAGGCGTGGCAAATCGTGACGGCCGCGCTCTCGATCGCAAATTACAACACCGTCCCCAAGGCCGCGTTCGCTCTAGACGCGGGCGGCCTCGTCGTTCGTCGCCTCAACGGCGACATGGGGCACGAGCCGATTGAGCCACGTGGGCATCCACCAGTTGGCTCGGCCAATGAAGTGCATCAACGCCGGCACGAGCACCGTGCGCAACACGAAGGCGTCGATCAAGACCGCGCCGCCCAGGCCGACGCCGAACTCAGCGATGACGCGTTGTCCGCCGAAAGAGAAGGAGAGGAAGACACAGATCATCACCAACGCCGCCGCGGTGATGACCCGTCCGGTGTTGGCTTGGCCGCGGACGATCGCCGCTTCGTTGTCGTTGGTGTTCAGCCACTCCTCGTGCATGCGCGAGACCAAAAAGACCTGGTAGTCCATGGAGAGCCCAAAGAGGATGGCGATCATGATGATGGGGAGGAACGACTCAATGGGCCCGGTGCCGGCGCGGATCAGATTGGTGCCCCAGCCCCACTGAAAGACCGCCACCACCAGACCAAAGGACGCGCCCACGGCGAGCAGGTTCATCACCGCCGCCACGAGTGGCACCAGGACGCTGCGAAAGGCCACCATCAATAACAGACAGCCCAAGAACACGATTACCCCTACGAAGAGCGGCAGTTTGCTCGTCAGCACGTTCGCGAAGTCGACGAAGATTGCCGTGATGCCGCCCACGTAGATGGTGGCGTGCGAGGCCGCCGTGGCCGCGGGGATGTAGGTATTGCGGATCGACGTGAGGAGCGTCGCGGTCCGCGCGTCCTGGGGGCTCGAAGCGGGCACGACGTTGATGATCCCGACGGTGCCCGCGCGGTTGGTGATAAGAGGCGTTACCGCCGCGACGTCGGGTTTGGTGGGCAGGGAGTGGTCGAGGCTCTCCATCGAGGCCCGGTCGCCGGGGTCCTGAATGGCCCCGACGATGGCGAGAGGTCCGTTGAAGCCGGGCCCGAAGCCCTGGGCCAAGAGGTCATAGGCCTGGCGCGTGGTCGAGCCGGCCGGGTCTGATCCCTGGTCGGAGCTACCGAGGTGCAAGGAGAAGAAGGGCACGATGAAGACAATGATCACGGCGAACGCGCCGAGCGAGAGGAGGCGCGGGTGACGCGACACATAGTGCGCCCAGCGCTGCCAGGGCCCCGAGACCACGACCGGCCCGGGACCGTGCTCTTGTAGCGCCCGCCGTTCGCGCCGACTGAGGACTCGGCGCTTTTGAAAGGCCAACAGCGAGGGCAGCAGCGACACCGAGGCCAGCATCGTGATGAGCACCGTGATCGACGCCGTGATGGCGACACCGTTGAGAAAGGAGAGATGAAGAATCAACATTCCGAGCAGCGCGATGCACACGGTCGTGCCGGCGAAGAGCACGGCGCGCCCGGAGGTATTCAATGCCGTGGTGACCGCCTGTTCGACGTCGGCGCCACGTTTTAGTTCCTGACGCGCTCGCGTGACGATAAAGAGGGCGTAGTCGATCCCCACGCCGAGCCCGATCAACGAGCCCAGAATCGGCGCGAACTGGGCGATGGCCAGCACGTGGCTTAAGAGAATGCCCATCGCGAGCGAGATCCCCAAGGCGAAGAGGGCCACGCCCAAGGGCAACAACATCGCAAAGAACGACCCGAAGGCCAAGATCAACACGATGGCGGTAGCGAGCAGACCGAATATCTCACCGGGACTTCCGCTGGGCGAGTTGACCTGGCCAAAGGCGTTCCCGCCGAACTGCACCTCGAGAGCGTTCGAGCGGATGGCCGAACCGACCGTCTCGACGGCTTGGATCTGGGCGGCCTTAAGGTGAAAGGCCGTCGAGGTGAAGTGCACGATGGCGTAGGCGATCGATCCGTCTTTGGAGAGCTGTGCCGCTCCAAGGCACGCCCCGTTGGGCAGCGTCTCACTCGCCGCGAAGGGGCCGGTGCAAAAGGGCGAGGTGACGGCGGCGACTTTGGGCAGGCCTTCGACCTTGACGAGCATCGCTTGAATCGTGGCCTCTTGTGCGGTGATCGGTCCGTGGGTGGCGCGAAAGACGATCTGGTCGGCGTCGCCCGACTCCCCGGCAAAGCCCTTGGCGAGCAGCGCTTCGGCTTGCGTGGAGTTGGTGCCGGGCAGGCTGAACTCATTCGAATAGGCCGAGCCCACCGACTGAGAGATGACGTTGATGAGAATAAAGAGCGCAATCCACGCGCCCAATACGTACCAACGATGGCGGACACAGTAACGGGCGAGAGATTTCACGGGGGCAATTTCTGATGGAGGGGCCCTTGACGCTACGGTGAGTACGTCAAAAGCACGATCAGTCTAGAGGAATCACGATGACGCCTATAAGCGAGCGCCCCGAACGCTTCGAGGGCCATCGATTTCCCCAGGTCATCCCCGAGCCCGAGGAGGTGCGGCCCGGTTCGCCGGCGCCGTGGGCCGCACTCGCGTCGTCACAGCGATCCGGTCTCACCCTTGGCGTGGTCGAGTCGGCCCTGCGGGGGGCGCACCGGTGGTTGGCGATCAATCCACCACCTGATCAGCCCGAAGAGCTCTTGATCGTCGCCGACTCCCGGCCGGCACCCATTACCTTGCGTTCGGCGGTGCTCGTGGCACTCTTTGAAGAAGAAGGCGAGACGCACGTCATTCTCACCAGACGAGCGTTGTCACTTCGCCACCACCGCGGTGAGATCGCCCTGCCCGGTGGTCGTAGCGAACGCGACGAAACGGCCGTGGCGACGGCCCTTCGTGAGGCCAAGGAGGAGATCGGTCTCGACCCCCAACTCGTCGATGCGCAAGCGTGGCTGAGCCCGATCGCGAGCTTCGCGACGGGCTCTTCGATCTGGCCGATCGTGGGGTTCGTAGCCGAGCGACCGGCGCTGCGAGTCGACCCGGGCGAAGTGGAGCGCGTCTTTACCGTCACGTTGAAAGAGCTCGTCGCCGAGGGCGCCTTCGTCGAGGAGCGCTGGCGCCGCGCCGCGCCGCGTGTCGGGGCCGATGAGGAGGGATTTTTTCCGATCTACTTCTTTCGGGTGCCCGATGACGTCATCTGGGGCGCGACCGCTCGAGTGTTGACCGAGTTGCTCGCCCTCGTGTTGGGCGTCGCGCGCGGGTGATCGTGGGGTTTCGCACCACCCGCCCCAGTAGATTGGTAGAAACACCTCTTCACTTCGAGCGGTGTTTCAATGGAGGGCTTCATGGCGGAAGTTGAGATCGGCATCTTCAAATCGGCTCGTCAGGCCTACGGCTTTGACGACATCGCGATCGTGCCCTCGCGGCGCACGCGCGACCCCGAAGACGTCGATATCTCGTGGCAGATTGACGCCTATAAGTTCGAGTTGCCGGTGCTGGGCTCGGCCATGGACGGCGCCATGTCGCCCGCCACCGCCATTGAACTCGGACGCCTTGGGGGACTGGGCGTACTCAATCTCGAGGGCCTTTGGACCCGCTACGAGGACCCCACGCCACTCTTCGATGAGATTCGAGAGCTCGACGACGACAAAGCCACGTCTCGCATGCAACAGATGTACTTAGAGCCCATCAAGCTCGAACTGGTCGCCCAGCGCGTCAAGGAGATGAAGGACGCCGGCGTCACCACGTCGGCGTCGGTGACGCCGGCGCGCACCGCGTGGATGAGCAAGACGATCGTGGACTCGGGCTTGGACATTCTGGTCATCCAGGGCACCGTCGTGTCGGCCGAGCACGTCTCGAAGACGGCCGAGCCACTCAACTTAAAGAAGTTCATCCGTGAGTTCGAAGTGCCGGTCATCGTCGGGGGGTGCGCCAGCTACCAAGCGGCGCTGCACCTCATGCGTACCGGCGCGGCGGGGGTGCTCGTGGGCGTGGGACCGGGCAACGCGTGCACCTCTCGCGGTGTGCTCGGTATCGGCGTGCCCCAAGCGACGGCGATCGCCGACGTCGCGGGCGCGCGCATGCGCCACCTCGACGAGACCGGCGTCTACGTGCACGTGGTGGCCGACGGCGGCATGAGTCGCGGCGGCGACATCGCCAAGGCCATCGTCTGTGGCGCGGACGCCGTCATGATCGGCTCGCCGCTCACCAGCGCGGTCGAGGCGCCGGCGCGGGGCTTCCACTGGGGGATGGCGACCTTTCACCCGACGCTGCCGCGCGGCACGCGCGTGCGCACTCAGGTGCGCGGCACTTTAAAGGAGATACTCCTCGGCCCGGCCCACGAGAACGACGGACGGCTGAACCTCTTTGGCGCGCTGCGCACGTCGATGGCGACGTGTGGCTACGAGACGCTGAAGGAGTTCCAAAAGGCCGAGATCATGTTGGCGCCCTCGATACAGACCGAAGGAAAACAGATGCAACGCGCCCAGGGCGTGGGCATGGGACATTGAACGACACCGTTCTCGTCGTCGACTTTGGCGCGCAATACGCCCAACTCATCGCGCGCCGGGTGCGAGAGGCGCGGGTCTACTCCGAGATCGTGCCGAGCACGATCAGCGCGAAAGAGGTTCGCGCCATAGCGCCGGGCGCGATCATTCTCTCGGGCGGTCCCAAGTCGGTCTACGCCGATCCAGCGCCCACCCTTGATCCCAAGATCTACGAACTCGGTATTCCCATTCTGGGCATCTGTTACGGCGCGCAGCTCATGGCCCAACAGCTCGGTGGGGAGGTCGCCAATACCGGGGTGGGCGAGTACGGACGAACCGAACTGGCGCGACGCGGCGCGACGGTACTGATGACCGAGTGGCCTGCGACGACGACCGTGTGGATGAGCCACGGCGACGCCATCGCCGCGGCGCCCCTTGGCTTCGTGGTGACGGCCTCGTCGCCCCAGGCGCCGGTGGCGGTGATGGAAGACGTCGCACGGCGTCTGCACGCGGTGCAGTTCCACCCCGAAGTCGCCCACACCGAGCGGGGCCAAGAGCTGTTGAGGAACTTCCTGCACCACGTCGCCGTCCTCCCCCCGACCTGGACGAACTCCTCGATCATCGAAGATCAGGTCGCCGCCATTCGCGCCCAGGTCGGCGCCGAGCGGGTGCTCTGTGCTCTGTCGGGCGGCGTCGACTCAGCCGTCGCGGCGGCGCTGGTCACCAAGGCCGTCGGTACCCAGCTGACCTGTGTGTTCGTCGATACCGGTCTCATGCGCAAGGACGAGGGCGAGCAGATCGAAGAGACCTTCACCCGTCAGTTCGGCGTGGAGTTGATCCACGTGAAGGCCCAGGACCGCTTCTTTGACGCGTTGGCGGGCGTTACCGATCCCGAGCAAAAGCGCAAGATCATTGGCGAGCTCTTTATCCGTGAGTTCGAGGCGGTCGCCCGCGACCTCACCAAGGACGGTCAAGGTCCGCGATTTTTGGTCCAGGGCACCCTCTATCCCGACGTCATCGAATCGGGATCGGGTCACGCCGCCAACATCAAGAGTCACCACAACGTCGGGGGCCTGCCCGCGGATCTCGCCTTCGATCTCGTCGAGCCGCTGCGCACACTCTTCAAGGACGAAGTGCGCCGCGTCGGCGAAGAGCTGGGCCTGCCCGCCGAGATCGTCTGGCGTCAGCCGTTCCCCGGTCCGGGACTCGGCGTGCGAATCGTGGGCGAGGTGACCAGAGAGCGCGCGGAGATACTTCGCAACGCGGACTTCGTGGTGGTGGACGAGATCAAAAAGGCCGGACTGTACCGCGAACTCTGGCAGAGTTTCGCCGTCTTGCCGGTGGTGCGCACGGTGGGCGTCATGGGAGACGGACGCACGTACGACTACCCGATCATCATCCGCGCGGTGACGAGCGACGACGCCATGACCGCGGACTGGGCACGCCTGCCCTATGAGGTCATCGAGCGAATCGCGAACCGGTTGATCCGTGAGGTCGAGGGCGTCAATCGTGTCGCGCTCGACGTCACGAGTAAACCGCCGGGCACCATTGAGTGGGAGTGAGCCGCAACTCGCTCTCGGACGAGTCGCTGTGGGGCAACGGGGCGAGTGAGTCGCTGACCCGACTCGATCCGTCGTCGCTGCTCGAAGGTCTGACCGTCCCTCAACGCGAGGCCGTCACCCAGCGTGGCGGGCCACTGCTCGTCATCGCCGGCGCCGGCTCGGGTAAGACGCGGGTCTTAACCAGGCGCGTCGCGCACTTACTCGCCACGGGTGACGCACGGCCCTTTGAGATCATGGCCATCACGTTTACCAACAAGGCCGCCGACGAGATGCGACGGCGGGTCGTTGACCTCGTGGGCGGCCACGCCGATCAGATGTGGGTGTCGACCTTTCACTCGGCCTGTCTGCGGATGTTGCGCAGCCACGCCGACGTGCTCGGCTACGAGCGGGGCTTTACCATCTACGACGCCGGTGACGCCGAGACGGCCGTCGAGCGGCTCATGAAAGAGCAGAACCTCGACACCAAGCGACTGAGCCCGCACAGCGTCGCGGCCGCCATCTCGGCGGCCAAGAACGAGATGCTCTCGCCGGGGGTCTACCTCGACGCCTACGGCGAGGACCCCCAGCGCCGTCGCATCGCCCAGATCTACGTGCTCTACGCCCAGCGTCTGCGCACCGCCAACGCCATGGACTTCGACGACCTGTTGGTCAACGCCGTGGCGATGATGAAGGCCGACGAACACGTGCTGCACTCGTACCAGGAACGCTTTAAGTACCTTTTGGTGGACGAGTTTCAAGACACCAACGGCGTGCAGAACGAACTGGTGATGATGCTCGCGGCCGAGCATCGCAACCTGTGCGTGGTGGGCGACTCGGACCAGTCGATCTACCGCTTTCGAGCGGCCGACGTGCGCAACATCTTGCAGTTCGAGCTGCGCTTTCCCGACGCGCAGGTCATCTTGCTCGAGCAGAACTTTCGCTCCACCCAGACGATCCTCGACGCCGCCAACGCCGTGATCGCCAAGAACGTCAGTCGTCACGCGAAGAACCTCTTCACCGACGGTGACCAGGGCGAGAAGATTCGCCTCTACCGCGCGGGCGACGAGTACGACGAGGGGCGCTGGGTGGCCAGTGAGCTGCGACGCCTGCGCAGTGAACACGGTCTGAGCTGGAACCAGATGGCGGTCTTCTATCGCACCAACGCCCAGAGTCGGGTCTTGGAAGAGGAGATGCTGCGCGCCAACGTGCCCTATCGCGTGATCTCGGGTATGCGCTTTTACGACCGCAAGGAGATAAAGAACGCGCTGGCCTACGCCCGACTGATCGTCAATCCCCGCGACGAAGCGTCGGCCCGCCGGGTCGTCAACGAGCCCAAGCGCGGCGTCGGTGAGTCGGCCCAGGCCAAGATCGGCGCCTACGGCGCCGAGCACGGACTCTCCTTTGCTGAAGCGTGTCACTACGGCGCCGGCGCGGGGCTGAGCGGTAGAGCGCTCGCCGGCGCGGCGAAGTTCTCCTTCATGCTCGATGAACTCCGAGCGCTCGCCAACGACCTCAGCCCACGCGAGTTGATCGACGCGATCGTGCGTGAGTCGGGCATGGGTGACGCGCTGCGCGCCGAAGACTCCGACGAGGCGTACTCGCGCCTGGAAAACCTCGGCGAACTCGCCTCGGCGGCCGCGCAGTACGACACGTTGCTCGACTTCGTGGAGCGGATGGCCCTCGTGGCCGACTCGGATCAACTCGACAGTGGCGAAGGGGCGATCTCGTTGATGACCCTGCACGTCGCCAAGGGCCTGGAGTACCCCGCCGTCGTGGTGACCGGTCTCGAAGAGACGGTCTTTCCGCATCGACGCGCCCTCTCCGACGACGCCGAGCTCGAAGAGGAGCGGCGTCTTTGCTACGTCGGCATCACGCGCGCGATGCGCTATCTGGCCTTGACCCACGCGTGGAGTCGCACGATGTGGGGTCACCGCGTTGAAGCCATCGCTAGTCGTTTCCTCCAAGAGATCCCCGGCGAACTCGTCACCGATCTCTCGGCCACGTTGCCCTCGCGGCGCTCGAGTTTTTCGCTCGAGGATGATGGTTTTATCGGACGCGCGACGGAGTTCACCGAGGGCCGGGCCTTTGGCACCGGGGCCGCGCCGGCGGTGCGTTCGACGGGCGCCGAGAAGCTGGGTCTTCTCGTGGGTGAGCGCGTGGTGCACGATCGTTTCGGCGAGGGCGTGGTCGTGCGCGTCGAAGGCGAGGGTTCGCACGCCAGAGCGGCGGTCAATTTTGATGAGCACGGTACGAAACATCTCGTACTTGCCCTGACGCCACTGCAGCGGATAAATCGTTCTTAAGAATTGTCGACCCCTTCAAAGAGGGTGTTGGCAGAGATGCGAGACTGGTACCCCATGACTCCCGTTCGCGCCCGGCACGCCTACCGTCCCCCCGTCAAGCCCAGCGCCGTTCGTCTTTCGCCCTTCGTGTACTGGCGTCGGCGCGCGATCGTGCTCTTATCGGTCGTGACGATCGTGGTCCTGGGCTACCTCGGGATCACCTTGGGCTTGGCGCTGACGAATCCGTCCTACGGCTTTTCTTTTCAGGCGCGCTTCGCCGAGTGGGGACGCCAGCACGGATTGGGCCGCGAGATTACCTGGGCCGAGACCCAGTACTACCGACTGAACCGACCCAAGACGGGCGGGGCGCCGCCGCTCAGCGCCTTTGGCACCGGACCCACGGTCTTCAAGATCCCTTCAGGCGTGCACCTGCCCGCGCCCACCCGGATCCCCACGCCGGCGGCCACGGCGCTACCGGGCGAGGGCGTGTGGCACATTATCGGTCGTGAAACGGCCAACGGCACGCCCACCACCTACGAGGCCTTCGTCCGCCCCAACGCCCTGAACACCAGTTACGTCGTTGGCGTGGTGTGGATGGATCCCAAACTGCTCCAGGCGCAGCTCTACTCGGGTTCGTCAATCCCCGGGGGAGGACCGTACCCGTACACGGCGCCCGTCTCGGTGAAGTCGTCGAGGACCCTCGTCGACGCTTTCAACGCCGGATTCTTGATGGCCGACGCCAACGGCGGTTACTACACCGACGGAAAGATGATTATGCCCCTACGGGTCGGCGCGGCGTCGGCGGTGATCTTCAAAGACGGTTCGATGACGGTGGGCAAGTGGGGCCGTGACGTCAAGATGTCCAATCAAGTCGCCTCGGTTCGCCAGAATCTCGATCTCATTGTCGACAACGGTAAGCCCGTGGCGGGCCTGACCAACGCCAATCTCGCCAAGTGGGGCTTGACGCTGGGGGGAGCCTTCAACGTGTGGCGTTCAGGACTAGGCGTCACCAGCGACGGCGCGTTGATCTACGTGGGGGGGCCGAGTCTGTCCATCAGTGACCTCGCCAACGTCTTGGTGCGCGCCGGTGCGGTGCGGGGAATGGAACTCGACATCAACACCGACTGGGTGTCGTTCTCGTCCTTTACCGGGCCCCTCAACACGCCGGTCACCGGCAACAACGGCACGAGCTTGTTGAGCGGGATGCTCGAGACGCCGGCGCACTACTTCGCCTCGTGGTGGACGCGTGACTTCTTTACGATGTCGCTGCGAAGTGCCGCGACCACGACGGTCGCGCGCGGCTAGGGCGACTAGCGGTTGGCCACCTTGAGCCACAGCGGCGTGGGCAGGTGGCGCAGCAGGAAAAAGACGTAGCGCAAGAGGGGCGGGCTCCAGATGACCGGGTCGTTGCTCGCCAGGCCGCGCATCACGTTTTCCGCCACTTCGTTGGCCCCGGTCGTGAAGGGCGGTTCGGCGGCGCCGACGGTCATCTTGGTGCGCACGACGGCGGGACGAACGAGTTGGAGCTTGACCCCGGTGCCGGCTAAGGACTGGGCCAGGCCCAAGCAGAGCCGGTCCAGTCCCGCCTTGGCCCCCCCGTAGAGGTAGGCGTTGGGTCGAACGCGTATCGCCCCGGCCGAGCTCATCACGAGAATTCGACCGCGCCCCTGGGCGACGAGGCGCGCGCGAATCTCGGCCAGGGCGGCCACCGGCCAGGTGACGTTCACCGTCATCATCCGCGCCGACGCGTCGGCGTCTTCTTCGTCGGCCTTTTGATCGCCGAGCAGACCCACGGCAATAATCACGAGATCGATCTGATCACCGACTTTTTCGAACGCGTCGGAAACGGTACGCGCCGCGTGCTGGGGCTCTTCGGCGTCGAAGAGCACCGAAGCGGTTTTGGTGGCGCCGTACTCTTGGGCCTCGAGGGCCGCCGCGTCTAAGAGTGCTTGACTGCGCCCGGCCAGGATCACGGTGTGCGCACGCGCCGCGCAGAGTTTCTTGGTGATGGCGCGCGCGATGTCCGAACTGCCACCAAAGACCACGACGGTCTGGGGCTGACCGAAAGCGTTTTCCATGCCTACGTTCCTACTAGACCGAGGCGTCGCGCGAGATCGCTCGTCAACTGCCCCTTGGGATCGACGTGGGACTTGACCTTGAGGAACTCATCCAATCGTGGGTACATGGTGCCAACCCAGTTGGCGTTCAAACGCGCGTCCTTGGCGAGGTAGACCCGCCCGTTCGCCGACGCCACCAACTCGTCGAGCTCGTCGAGCACCCCGGGCAGCGCCGGCGATCCGACGGGCAGATCGAGCGCCAACGTCCAACCGGCTACGGGAAACGACAGGGGCGCGGGATTGCCGGGCCCGAAACGTTTCAACACGGCGAGAAAGCTGGCGAGGCGCGACTCAGAGAGTCGCTCGATCACCTCCGCGACGCTCTCGCTGGCCCCGTCGGGCACGCAGAACTGATACTGCACAAAGCCCCGTGGGCCGTATAGGCGGTTCCAGTTACTCACGCCGTCCAAGGGGTGAAAGAAGGTGGCGAGCGACTGCGCTTCGCCCACTTCGTGTCGTGAGGCCGAGCGATACCAGAATTCGTCAAAGAGTTTCACGCTCCAGCGGCTCAAGAGACCGCGGGGCGCGACGAAGGGAATCGGCAACGAACGCGCGCGTGGTCCTTTGAGCGACGCGTGCTCAACGTCGGCGTGTTTGGCGTGGTTGCCCCGGGTCAGTATGGCTCGGCCGCGATGCGCGCCCCGGGCCATGCAGTCGACCCAGGCCACCGAGTAGCGATAGCCGGCGTCACCGATGACCATTGCCTCCATCACGCTCGCGAGATCGCCAAAGCGCTCCGTGTCGACCAGCATCTGATTGGTCTCAATGGGCAACATCTGCAAGGTGAGCGACGTCACGACGCCGGTCAGACCCATTCCACCCATCGTCGCCCAGAAGAGCTCGGGTTCGAGCGACGGTGAGAGCGTGAACGCGCCTACGGGCGTGACCAGGCGCATGGAAAGGACGTGGCTCGCGAAGGAGCCATCGACGTGGTGGTTCTTGCCGTGCACGTCCGCGGCGATGGCGCCGCCCATAGTGACCTGGCGTGTGCCGGGCGTGACGGGGATGAACCAGCCCAGCGGTATCGACACCGCGAGCAGCTCATCGACCGAGACACCGGCGCCGACGATCACCGTCCCGTCGGCGTCGATCGCGCCGATGCCGGCGAACTGTCGATTGTCTACTACGACGCCGCCGCTCAGCTGGGCGGCGTCGCCGTAGCTGCGTCCGAGTCCGCGCGCGATGAAGCGCTCGCCCGAACCGAACTCGCGTAGCAGGTCCGCTTCACTCCCGGGGGAACGAACCGTCGCGAAGGATTTGGTCGTTCGGCCCCAGCCCGTCAGGACGTTCTCGCTCATGCGTAGACACCAAAGGCCATCAGGATCGCCCAGAGCACGATCAGCACTTGGACCGTGCGATCGTGCAGGACCAGATCCTCGGGCGCGGCTCCGTTCCCGGCTTCGACCGAGCGCAGAATGAAGAGCATGGCGAAGACCACTGGTATGACGCTCAGTCGCCCGGGCATAACGCCGTCGTGGTTCTTCGACAGACCCGTGGACGACGCGTCAAAAGCCCACAGGCAGTAACCGGTGACCACGACCGAGGCGCACATGGTGAGTGCCGAGTCCAGAAAGTTGCCGGTGTACTCCGCCAGCACCTTTCTCGTTGTACCGGCGCCGATCTGTTTCAGTTCGCCGTCGCGCTTGCCGACGACGAGAAAGAGAGCGCCAAAGGAGACGACGACCAAGAACCAGGTGGAGACCGAAATGTGTGACGCGGCCGCTCCGGCGATGGCGCGCAGAAAGTACCCACTGGCCACGGCGCCGAGTTCAATGACGGCCACCGTCTTTAACCAGTAGATGTACGCCACCGAGATGGCCACGTAGAGTCCCAGGACCACGTAGAGATCCTGGGGACGAGGTATCGCTAACGGCAGCAAGAACCCCGCGACGACCAGGACCGCGGCGGCGCTGCGCGCACTGCCAACGCCCAGTTGGCCCGACGCGATGGCCCGAAAGCGCTTCGTGGGGTGCTCTCGATCCGCGGCGACGTCACGCAGGTCGTTCAACAGATACAGCCCCGAAGCTACGAAACAAAAGGCGAAGAAGGCGATGACAGTGTGGCGGGCCACGTCGGCGTGCAACAACGTCCCGGCGGCGGCGGGCGCCACAATGATGAGTCCGTTCTTGACCCACTGCCAAGGTCGCATGGCCGAGAGCAGGGCGCGTACCTTTCCTCGCTGGAGGGGGGAGTCGATTGCCACGACCAATAACGCTAGTCGCGGGTCGCAATGACCTGAGAAACGAAAGTCGTTGGAAAATCAGACTGTTCGGGTGACCTCTATGCTGAATTGCTGATGAAGCGCACCTATCGAGTCGTCGTTGCCAAACCCGGTCTCGACGGTCACGATCGCGGCGCGAAAGTCATCGCGCGGACCTTACGTGACGCGGGCTTTGAGGTCGTCTACACCGGACTCCACCAGACGCCCGAGCAGATTGTCCAGGCGGTCATCCAAGAGGACGCTGACGCCCTCGGTCTCTCGTTGCTCTCCGGCGCACACTTAGTGCTGGTGCCGCGCGTCGTGGATCTCTTGAAAGAGCACGGGCGCGAGGACGTGCTGCTCGTCGTGGGCGGCATCATCCCTGAGCAGGACATCCCCAACCTTGAGGCCGGCGGCGTGGCGCGAGTCTTTACTCCGGGCGCGTCGCTCGACGAGATCGGCACGTGGCTCGAAGCCACGCTCGACGCGCGAGGGTAATCCCCGGCGGGGGCTCGGGAGGGTTCGTGAATTGCCGATTCGATGATGACCTCGCTCGAAGACGCGGCGACGACCTTTTACTCATCGTCGATTCGGGTACCGTTGGCCATTTCGTGTTAAGAGTTCTCTGGGGCGCAGCCCACGGACACGTACGGGTGAGGGACGCAGATGTTCACCAAGAGGACGACGGCAAGCCAGTGCGGGCGTCGCCACAAGGCGCGCTGGTCACGCGTGGGAGCCCGACGTCGTGGTTCCTCACGCCCGCGTTGGCGGGACTCATCATCGTCGAGGCGATCCGCGAGGGCGGTTTTTGGAAACCTGACGCGCTGGTGGTCGCGGTCGTTGCCTCGATCTTGATCGTGGGCCAACTGGCGCGCGGGGTCCAAGATCGCCGTAGCGGGGCCGTGGTGGTGAGTTTCTCCCTGCTCGCGCTGTGGTGGTTCCTGCGCGCTCTAAGCGCGGGACCGGTGAGTAGCTTTCTGCCCTTGGGCGCGAGCATCCTGGGTTTCGTGGGCGCCTTCGTCACGGTTCGTAGGCTGACGCCATCGCACAAGGCGGCGGCCGGACTCTTCGTTGCCAGTCTTGGCGCCGTGGGCGCCTCGACCGGTTTTGTGGGATTGATCTGGCGCTGGTACCCCATGGCGATGCCGGCGCAACATCTGTGGCGACTCTCGACAACGCTCACCTACGCCGACGCCGCCGGAGTGTTTCTCGCCATGAGCTTGCTGGTGGCGCTGGCGGGTGGGCCCCGACCCTGGATGGCCCGGGTGGCCGTGTGTCTCTGCGTTGGTGGACTCATCGCGACCCAGAGTCGTGGAGCCTTCCTGGCGTTCGCGTGTGGTTGCGTACTGGTTCCCTGGCGTCAGTACGTGTTGTTCATCGCGCCGCTACTTTCTGGTCTCGCGCTCGGCGTCGTCGCGGTGGCGACCTCGCCGTCGCCGGGCGCCGCGCCGGTGCTCGGCGGGGCGCTCGTGGCGGCGCTGGGCGTATCGCTGGCGCGCCTACCTGTGATGGGCCGGTGGAAGTGGCGTCGTCGCGAGGTCGCTCTGGTGGTGGTCGTGGCGCTGGGTGCGCTGATTGGCACCGGTTTGCTACTGCACGCAGAGATTGCCCTGCGCGCGCTGGCGCCGAGCGATCAGGATCGAGCCGCCGAGTGGAGTGCGGCGTTCCATCAGTTCGTGTCGTCCCCGTGGATCGGCGTGGGGCCCGATCACCTCCTGCACTTTCACGCGGTGGACGGTACCCTCGCCTCGTTCGCGCACAACGAGTACCTCCAAGTCGCGGCCGACGGTGGACTCGTTGGCGCGGCCCTGCTGGCACTGGCCGTCGTGGCGCTCGCTCGGGCCGTTCGTCGAGTGGACGTGCTGACCTCGTGCGCGGTGGGCGCTCTCGTGTGTTTGGCGATAGCGGGCCTCGTCGACTTCGACTGGCACCTTTCCTTCCTCGGGCTCCTCGGCGGATGGGTCGCGGGCCTGGCGGCGAGGGCATCGCCGGACCCGGAGGCGATTTAGTGCTATATCTATGTCGCGTCAAGGTTCAGGGACAACCGTGTCCGGGCTGAGGTTCGCTGGTCGGCGTTGAGGGGGAGAGTTCGATGAGTTTCAATAATCGATTCAAGTCGACGGCCGTCGTAGCCGCGGCCGTGCTCGTTTTTGGTATCGCGCTGCCCTTGGTCAGTAACGGAACGATGACGGGGGCCGTGGGCAATAAGAGCAAGGTAACGAAGACGACGGTCGCCAAGAAAGGTGCCCCGAAAGTTACGATCACCGTGGTGAAATTCCCCGCCAAGAGCGCCACGTTGACGCCGGCGGGGAAATTAGAACTGACGTCGCTGGCGAAAGTCATCACGGGACAAAAGGTGACCATTACCGGCTTCGCCAAGGGCAACGAGAAACTGGCCACGAAACGCGACGCGGCGGTAGTCAACTACCTCAAGAGCAAGGTCAAGTTTACGCCCACCGTGCAACAAGACATTGCCACTTCCTTGAATCAGGTTGAAGTGCGGTGGGTGAAGGCGACGTAAGAACCGGCGAGAACCTTGGTTCGAGAGGTCGCTTGCTGGTCGGCTTGATTTCGCATTGCGTAAGACCCGTACCCGTTCACTAACTCCGTGAGCTCCTGTTGGTTGTTGCCGCGCCAACGCGGTCGTTCGCCGAGTGGTGCGACGCGGTGCCTCGAATTGCTCGTGTTTCGCTTCCCAGCGACGACGTGACGTGAGTTAAGCGAAAGTTCTGCGCTCGGACCCACCTGATCCTCGCCGATAGGATGCCCGTGGAGAAACTTGCCGGGCCCGATGCGAAAGCGATGAACCCCCCACCAATGAAATGAAGGCAGAAGTAAATGGATCTCTTTGAGTATCAGGGCAAGCAGTACTTCGCGCGCTACGGCATCGCGGTGTCGCCCGGTGACGTCGCCGATACGGTCGAGGCGGCCGTGGCCGTGGCCGAGCGGATCGGCTACCCCGTCGTGGTCAAGGCTCAGGTGAAGGTGGGGGGCCGTGGTAAGGCCGGGGGGGTCAAGCTCGCCAACAACGTCGACGAGGTGAGGACCCACGCCGGCAACATTCTCGGACTCGACATCAAAGGACACGTCGTACGGCGTCTATGGATTGAACGATCGAGCGACATTGCCAAGGAGTACTACGCCTCGTTCACGCTCGACCGGCCGAACAAGACGCACCTGGGAATGTTGAGCGCGCAGGGCGGCGTGGAGATCGAAATCGTGGCCGAGGAGAATCCCCAGGCCATTGCGTTCCTGTCAATCGATCCGGTGCGCGGACTTGACCTGGCGACCTCGCGCCGCTGGGTCGCCGAAGCCGAGCTCGACGAGGTCGCGCGCGAACAGACCGCGGAGCTCCTGGTCAAGCTCTACGACTGTTACACCGAGGGCGACTGTGACCTGGCGGAGATCAATCCGCTGATCCTTACCCCCGAGGGCAAGGTGCACGCCCTCGACGCGAAAGTGACCTTGGACGAGAACGCGTCGTTTCGCCACCCTGAGTGGGAAGCGTTCCGTGAAGACGAGTTCGAGGACCCCCGGGAGAAGATGGCCAAGGCGAAGGGCCTCAACTACATCGGACTTAACGGCACCGTGGGCATCATCGCCAACGGCGCGGGACTGGCGATGTCGACCTTGGACGTGGTGAATCAAGTCGGTGGATCGGCCGCGAACTTCTTGGACATCGGCGGGGGCGCCAACGCCGACGTCATGGCGGCGGCGCTCGAACTGATAAACGCCGACCCCAAGGTCAAGTCGATCTTCGTCAATATCTTTGGGGGCATCACGCGCGTCGACGAGGTCGCCCAGGGCGTGCTCGAGGCGCTGGCGCGCGTGAAGATGACGTCGCCCATCGTGCTACGACTCGACGGGACCAACGCGGCGGCGGGCCGCGCGCTGTTGGCGCCGCACGTGAGCGCGCAACTGATGACCGAGCCCACGATGTTGGACGCCGCGCGCCGGGCCGTGGCGCTGGCGAAGTAGGTAGAGCGATGAGCATCTTTGTCGACGAACACACCAAGGTCATCGTGCAGGGCTTGACCGGTGGCCAGGGGCGATTTCACGGACTTCGCAATCGTGACTACGGCACCCAGGTCGTGGGGGGCGTGACGCCCGGCAAGGGCGGCACCGACGTGGAGGGCATTCGCGTGTTCAACTCGGTCAAAGAGGCGGTCGAGGCCACCGGGGCCAGCGCGTCGTTCGTGGTGGTGCCCCCGAAGTTTGCTTCCGACGCCATCATCGAAGCGGCCGAGGGCGGTATCTCTTTCATCGTATGCATCACCGAGGGCATCCCCGCGCGCGACGAGGCCGTGACCTACAACCGCCTCGTCGAGGAGTTCCCCGGCGTGCGCCTGCTCGGTCCGAACTGTCCGGGCATCATCAGTCCCGGCAAGTGCAACATCGGCATCACCTCGGGCGACATCGCCCTGGCCGGAGGGCCGGTGGGCATCGTGTCGAGGTCGGGCACGCTCACCTATCAGGCGCTGCACGAGTTGAGCCAACAGGGTGTTGGCCAGACGACCTGCGTGGGCATCGGCGGCGACCCGGTCCCGGGGACGAACTTCATTGACTGTCTGGCCGCGTTTCAAGCCGACCCCGAGACCAAAGCCGTGATGATGATCGGCGAGATCGGCGGCTCGGAAGAGGAGCGCGCCGCTGAGTGGATCAAACTCAACATGACCAAGCCCGTCGTGGCGTACGTCGCGGGCGCCACCGCGCCCGCCGGACGCAAGATGGGCCACGCTGGCGCCATCATCTCGGGCACGAAGGGCACCGCGCAGGCCAAGATGGAGGCGTTGAGCGACGCGGGGGTGCACGTCTGCGCGAACCCCACCGAGGCCGGCGCGAAGATGGTCGACATCGTTCGGGCGATGTAGCCGTTGGCTCCGGTTCGACTCTGTGTGCTGGTGTCGGGTTCGGGCACGATCCTCGAAGCAATGTTGGAAGCCGGTGTCGAGGTGGCCCTGGTCGCCTCGGATCGACCGTGTCGAGGACTCGACGTCGCTCTGTCCGCGGGCGCCACCGCGCTGCTCGTGGACCGTCAGAAGTTCGGCGGTTTTCGCACGACGTTCGATCGCGCGGCGTACAGCGTGGAGTTGGCCCGGGTGTTGAAAGAGGACCGCATCGATCTGGTCGCGATGGCGGGCTTTGGCACGATCGTCACCGGCGACTTCCACCGAGCGTTTCCCGGGCGCGTGCTCAACACGCACCCGAGTCTTTTGCCGGCCTTCCCCGGCTGGCACGCGGTGGCGGCGAGCCTGCAGGCCGGTGTGCGCGAGTCGGGTTGCACCGTGCACGTGGCCACCGAAGCGCTCGACGACGGACCGATTCTCGCTCAACGCCTCGTCGAGGTCTATCCCGACGACGACGAGTCGTCGTTGCACGAACGAATAAAGATCGTCGAGCGAGTGCTCTATCCCGAGGTCGTCGCTAGGGTAATGGCGTCACTCGCGCAGGGACGTGAGCCCGAGAGCGTGGCCGGCGCCGTGGAGGAGAGTTAGATGCGAGCGTTGTTGAGCGTGTTCGATAAGACCGGGCTCGTGGCGTTCGCTCGGGGGCTCAGTGACGCCGGCGTGGATCTCGTGGCCTCGGGCGGCACCGCCAAGGCCCTCCACGACGCGGGTGTGGCCCACCTCGACGTCGCGGACGTGACGGGGTCTCCGGAAATGTTGGACGGACGGGTCAAGACCCTGCACCCGCGCATTCACGCGGGCATTCTGGCCGATCTCGAGCGGCCTGAGCACCTCACCGCGCTCGAGGAGAACGACGTCACGCCGATTGATCTCGTCGTGTGCAATCTCTATCCCTTTTCCGCGGATCCCTCAATTGAACTCATCGATATCGGTGGGCCCGCGATGGTGCGCGCCGCGGCGAAGAATCATCGCCGCGTGGGCGTCGTGACGAGTCCTTCGCAGTACGACAAGGTGCTCGAGGAGATCGTGACGACGCGCACGCTTTCGAACGCCACCCGTCACGAGCTCGCACGCGCGGCCTTCGCGCACACCGCGGCCTACGACGCGCAAATCGTTCGATGGTTCGACGCTGGCGCCGAGTTGGGCGGGTCGCCCAGCGCCGTCGACGCCGTCGTGCCCGAGACGATGCATCTCACGCTCGAACGCGCCGCCGTCACGCGCTACGGCGAGAATCCCCATCAAGTCGCCGCGCGTTATCGCTTCGCCGGCACGACGCCGTGGTGGGATGGGGTGACGCAACTCGCGGGCAGCGAAATGTCCTATCTCAACTTCTTTGACGCCGACGCGGCGTGGCGGCTCGTGCACGAACTGGGTTCCGACGCGCCCGCCTTGGTGGCCGTAGCGATCGTGAAACACGCCAACGCGTCAGGCGCGGCGCTGGGCAGCACGCTGAGTGAGGCCTTCGCTCGCGCTCTGGCCGCCGATCCCCAGAGCGCCTTTGGCGGCGTCGTCGCGGTGGGGGGCTTCGTTGACGACGATCTGGCCAACGTGATTGCGCGCGGACCTCAGAGTGATGTCGTTGTGGCGAGTGGTTTCTCCAAAGGGGCACTCGCCACCTTGGTCGCGCGACGAAAGGCGACGCGCCTTTTGAGCGCCCCCGCGCCCGAGCCCCTCGGGCTGTCGATTCGCACCTTTGGCAACAGCGCGCTTGTGCAAAATGCCGACGAGTTGGTCGTGCCCGTGGATCAGTGGCGACGGGTCACCAACGCCGGGCCCACCGGCCAACAGCTCCAAGACCTGCTGGTCGCCTGGCGCGTCTGTGCGCGTACCACGTCCAACGCGATTGTCATCGCGCGCGACGGCGTCGCGGTGGGCGTGGGCGCGGGTCAACAGTCCCGTGTCGTCGCGGCGGATATCGCGGTCGCCAAGGCCGGTGCGTTCGCGACGGGCGCCGCCGCGGCGTCGGACGCGTTCTTCCCCTTCGCCGACGGTCTCGAGTCGTTGATAACCGCCGGGGTCACTTCGGTCGTCCAACCCGGTGGATCGGTGCGCGACGCCGAGGTCATCGAAGCGGCCAACCGCGCCGGAATCGTGATGATGCTCACCGGTGAGCGTCACTTTCGACATTAGGAGAGCTATGAGCGCAGAACTACTGGACGGCGAGCGCGTGGCCGCTCGCATCAAGATGGAGTTGGCCGACCGAGTTCAGCGACTCTACGCGGCCGGGCGACGACCGGGACTCGGGACAGTGCTCGTCGGTGACGAGCCGTCGAGTGCGCGTTACGTCGCGATGAAGATCGCCGAGTGCGCCGAGATTGGCGTTCGCTCCTTTGACGTGCACCTCCCCGGCAGCGCCACCCAAGACGACATCGAAGAGGTCGTTGATCGCTTCAACGCCGACCCGTCGGTGCACGCGATTCTGGTACAACTGCCCCTGCCCAGTGGCGTGAACGAAGAGCAGGTGCTGTTGCGCGTGAATCCCGCTAAGGACGTGGACGGACTTCACCCGACCAACCTCGGGCGCCTGGTCATGGGCGCGCCCGGGCCGCTGCCGTGCACGCCCTTGGGCATCGTGGAGCTGCTCGCCGCCTACAACGTGCCCGTCGAGGGGCAACACGTGGTGATCATCGGACGCGGCCTCACCATCGGACGACCGTTGGCGCTGTTGATGGCGATGCGTCGACCGGGCTGTAACGCGGCGGTCACGGTCGTGCACACCGGCGTCGAGCGGTTGGCCGAGTTGGTGCGCAGCGCCGACGTCGTGGTGGCCGCGGCCGGTCGAGCCGGTCTCGTGACGCGTGACATGGTCAAGCCGGGCGCCGCCGTGGTCGGAGCGGGAACCAGTTGGTCGGGGAAGAAGTTGTTGAGTGACGTGGCCGAGGACGTGGCCGACGTGGCGCGTTGGGTAACACCCCGACTCGGTGGCGTTGGTCCGATGACCCGTGCCATGCTGTTACGCAACGCCGTGCTGGCTGCAGAGAAGGTTCAATGACGACATCAGACGACAAGGGTCGTGAGTTCGATCAGCGCCCCTGGGGTTCTTATACGGTGTTGGACGACGAGCTCTTTGATCACAAGGTCAAGCGCCTCGTGGTCGCGCCGGGCAAGCGGTTGAGTTACCAAACGCACGGCCGGCGGGCCGAACATTGGTTCATCGTGAACGGTACGGCCACCGTCACACTCGACGGCGTCGAGCGTGACTACGCCGCCGGGGACAGCGTCGACATTGCCCTTGGTCAAGCGCACCGTTGCGAGAACCGGGGCTCGACGCCGGTGGTGTTGATCGAAGTGCAGTACGGCACCTACTTTGGCGAGGACGACATCGAACGACTCGAAGACGATTTCGGACGAGCCCCGTAGTTTCGTGCGCGTCGACGAACTCCTCGCTCGCGGGTTGACCCGGTCCTTCGAGTTCTTCCCACCCAAAACTGACGAGGAGAGTGCCGTACTTGAGCGGTCCCTGCGCGATCTCGATCAGTTGGACCCCTCGTTCGTCTCGGTGACCTATCGGGGTGGACGAGAGTCGCGTCAGCGTACCTTCGATCTCGTTACGCGCATCCAACAAGCCGGCGGCGTGACGGCGATGGCGCATCTGATCTGCGTGGGCCATCGACGAGACGAGATGCGCGATCTATTGAAGAACTACCTGGACGCGGGCGTCACCAACGTCATGGCCCTCGGGGGCGATCTGTCCGAGGACCCCTCGCTCGACGCGTCGGACTTCACCTACGCGCTCGAACTCGTCGAACTGGCGCGCGAAGTGGGCCAATTTTGCGTGGGTGTCGGCGCCCATCCCCAGGGCCACCCTCGCTCGACGGACCTCATCTCGGATCGGGTGCAGTTGGCGAGAAAGCTCGACGCCGCGGACTTTGCCGTCACCCAGTTCTTCTTCGAGGCGGTGGAGTGGGTCCGGCTCGTGGGCGAACTCGCCGACCTGGGCGTCGAAAAACCCGTGCTACCGGGCATCATGCCGGTGACGACATTAGGCGGCGTGGAGCGAATGGCCTCGATGGGCGCGCGCGTGCCGGGCGACCTGGCTGCGCGCCTCGAAGCCGCGAACGCGTCGGGGGGCCCGTTGGCCGTTCGTCGCGAAGGCATCGCTGCGGCGAGGGAACTCTGCGTAGAACTACTCGACGCGGGAGTACCGGGGCTGCACTTTTATACCCTCAATCGCTCGACCGCCACGCGCGAGATCTGTCGCGCGCTGTTCAGCTAAATCCGACCCAAAAGGACTTTGTGCCCCAAAGACCGTGTTGGCATTCGCCGTAGGATGGATGAATGGCTGAGAAGATAACTGTAAGCGCAGACGGCGTGCTGCGCGTCCCCGACAACCCGATCATTCCCTACATTGAGGGCGACGGCATCGGCGTCGACATCTGGCCCGCGTCACGAGCCGTGCTCGACGCGGCCGCGAAGAAGTACGGCAAGACCGTGGAGTGGAAGGAAGTGCTGGCCGGTCAAAAGGCCTTCGACGAGACCGGCGACTGGCTGCCCGAACAGACCGTCGTGGACTTTCGTGAGTACCTGATTGGGATCAAGGGTCCACTCACGACGCCCATTGGCGGGGGCTTTCGATCGCTGAACGTCGCGTTGCGCCAGATCCTCGACCTCTACGTCTGTCTGCGCCCGGTGCGCTGGTTCCAGGGCGTGCCCTCGCCGGTGAAGCGGCCCGATCTGGTGGACATGGTGATCTTTCGCGAGAACACCGAGGACGTCTACGCCGGTCTCGAGCTCGAGGCCGGCAGCGCCGACGCCGAGAAGCTGCGCGCGTTCGTCAAAGAGTCCTACGGCTGGGACGTTCGAGAGATGAGCGGCCTGGGCCTCAAACCCATTTCGGAGTTTGGCTCGAAGCGCCTTATCCGCGCGGCGCTGAAGTACGCGATCAGCCACGAGCGTGAGTCGGTGACCCTGGTGCACAAGGGCAATATCCAAAAGTTCACCGAGGGGGCCTTTATGAAGTGGGGCTACCAACTGGTGAAAGAGGAGTTCGACGACGTCGCCGTGGGTTGGGACGACTGCCAGGGCAAGCCCGGCTCGAAGGTGCTCGTCAAAGACGTTATCGCGGACATCGTCTTCCAACAGGCCCTGCTGCGACCAGCGGAGTTCGACGTGCTGGCGACCACGAACTTAAACGGCGACTACCTCTCGGACGCGTTGGCCGCCCAGGTCGGCGGGATCGGCATCGCGCCGGGCGCGAACATCAACTACGTCTCGGGCCACGGGATCTTCGAAGCCACCCACGGCACGGCGCCCAAGTACGCGGGCCTCGACAAGGTGAACCCGGGATCGTTGCTGCTCTCGGGGGTCTTGATGTTCGAGCACCTCGGCTGGACCGACGCCGCGAACGACATCGTCACCGCCCTCGAAGCCACCGTCGCCGAGAAGATCGTCACCTATGACTTCGCGCGTCTCATGGACGGGGCGACCGAAGTGAAGTGTTCAGAGTTCGCCGCGGCCATTGTCGAGCGCCTCTAAAACAGAACAAGGAGAACCATGACCACCCCCGTCAACGTCACTGTGACCGGCGCCGCCGGTCAGATCGGCTACTCACTGTTGTTCCGTATTGCCTCGGGTCAGCTTCTTGGTCCCGATACGCCCGTGGCGCTGCGCCTGCTCGAGATCGAGCCCGCGATGAAGAGCCTCGACGGGGTGGTCATGGAACTCGACGACTGCGCCTTTCCCTTGCTCGCGAGCATCGACGCCACGAGCAATCTCAATCACGCCTTTGACGGCACCAACTGGGCGCTTTTGGTGGGCTCGATCCCGCGTAAGGCCGGGATGGAGCGCAGTGATCTCCTGAGCGTCAACGGCGGGATCTTTAAGCCCCAGGGCCGCGCGATCGCTAACTACGCCGCGAGTGACGTGCGCGTGCTCGTGGTGGGCAATCCCTGTAACACGAACTGTCTCATCGCGCGCTCCAACGCGCCCGAGGTGCCCGAAGATCGCTGGTTCGCCATGACTCGCCTCGACCAGAACCGAGCCAAGTCGCAGTTGGCCAAAGAGGCCGGCGTCACGGTCAAGGACGTCAAGAACCTCGCCATCTGGGGCAATCACTCCTCGACGCAGTTCCCCGACTTCGCTAACTCCACGATCGCGGGCAAGAAGACCACCGACGTGATCAGTGATCACGCCTGGCTGCGCGGTGAGTTCATCACCACGGTCCAAAAGCGCGGCGCGGCCGTGATTGAAGCACGCGGCCTCAGCTCCGCCGCCTCCGCCGCGAACGCCGCCATCGGCACGGTGGTCAGTCTCATCACGGCCACACCGGCGGACGACTGCGCGTCAGCGGCGGTGACGAGCCACGGCGAGTACGGCGTTCCCGAAGGACTAACCTTCGGCTTTCCGGTCCTCTGCGACGCCAAGGGTTCGTGGAAGGTGAAGGAGGGCTTCGAGCTTGACGCCTTCGCCAAAGAACGAATGAAGATCACGACCGACGAGTTGTTAAGCGAGCGTGACGATGTGCGAGAGTTGGGCTTGATCTAGGGTCGAGCCGATGGTCGGGAAAAGATTCCTCTGATCAAAACGACGTGACATAGGAGTCGAAGCCCGGTCGCGATCAGTTGGTCGAGCGTAGGAGAGACTCGCCGCGTCTCTCCCTTTGGATGGGATTACTCAGTGACATCTCGGACGGCTGAAGCCGCCCGCTTCTTCTCAGGTCACTAAAGCAACCAGAAGGGCCAGTCCGGCCCCAAGGATGTTGCGAGCGGCGTCGTCTTTACGTTCAACGGCGGAGCCTGGCCCGTGTCGACGGGCAACGCACCACTGGTGATGTCCTCCGTGTCGTGTTCTTCGACGGGCCCTTGTTGGGCGGTTGACGGATTCGGTTCGGCGTTGTCGGGCGGCGCAGGAGGGCGGGATACCCACTCCGTTCCCATTAGCCAAAACGACGAATTCAACGCGGTCTCGTGACCCTCTAGGTCGTTCTCTGTTACCGGCAGTCTTTACGGGGGAGTCTCTTTCTTCAATGGCACGACGTGGTCGCCCGACAACGCCGAAGCGGCAGTAGTCTCGAAAAGTTGTAAAATTTTGCTCGATCGTCTTCGTGAGGTCGTTGAGGAGGCGCTATGGCAAGGGTGACGTTACGGTCCGTCGTCGCCCCTCTTCTCGTCGTTGTCGTTGGCGTCGCGACGTGCATTGGGTTCTTCGGGGATCTTTCGGCGTCGGGCGACGTCGTGGCCGGAGGAGTGGCGACCTTCGCCGAGAGCCCGAATGGCGCTGCCGCCGGGAGCCCGAATAACACTCCTAACTTCATATTTCCCTTTATTCCCGCGGCCTACTACACCGTAGCCAATGTGAATCAATTTCAGTATCTGATGTACCGCCCTCTGTACTGGTTTGGCAACGGAAATCAGCCCACGCTGAACACGGCTCTCTCGCTCGCCAACTACCCGACGTTCTCCAACGGCGATACGACAGTAACAGTGACATTGAAGAATTACCAGTGGTCGAACGGCGAAACGGTGACCGCGCAAGACGTTGTATTTTGGATGAACTTGATGAAGGTCGAACCGACCCAGTTCGGGGGCTACATTGCGAATTCAATACCCGATGACGTTGAGTCGGTAACGACGCCAAACTCCTCAACCGTCGTTTTCAACCTGAAGGGTCCCGTCAATGAGACGTGGTTTACGTATAACGCACTCTCCCAGATAACTCCCATGCCGATGGCGTGGGGGACGGCTGGGCCGAACTCTTCGGCAAGTGGCGCGGACTGCGCGACCGCTGACTGGGGCTCGGTGGCAGTGACAGGCGTTGGCGCAACGGTGACGCCGGCAAACACCGTCGCCGCTGATTGCGTTGCGGTCATTAACTACCTTAAGAATCAGGCGGCCGACAACCTAACTAATTCGAGCGCGCTGAACAACGTCGTATCGACGTACGCGACAAACCCGCTCTGGCAGATCGTCGACGGACCTTGGCATCTCACGTCGCTCGATACCACGGG
>Ga0307374_10000455_pt1 | contig 78914 bp, 75 predicted proteins | sample OX3MG_FD_202532 | JGI IMG/M metagenome (GOLD analysis project Ga0307374, IMG submission 202532) | Soil microbial communities from Risofladan, Vaasa, Finland - OX-3 | ecosystem: Environmental > Terrestrial > Soil > Coastal area > Acid sulfate soil | place: Finland: Risofladan, Vaasa | collected... | reverse complement strand
GCGTGCTTGCCGAAGACGGCAGCCTACTGCGCCACCTCACCCTCGACCCCACCACCGACTACCAGCCGATCCGACAAACTACCCTATGAGGGTTCGTCTGTCCCAGAAATACCGAGACAGAACAATGGGGTGGCTAGAGGGACTTGAACCCTCGACCTCCAGGGCCACAACCTGGCACTCTAACCAACTGAGCTATAGCCACCACGAGGGGCCAAATTATAGGTGGGGCTCGAATTCTCTCGGTATCGAGGATCGCTGTGTCAGCCCTGGACTTCGCTTCACCCCCCTGGTCGGCTACCGACCGTCGCTTCATGTTGCACGCCTTGCGGCTCGCCCGGGGCGCGGCGGCGCGGGGTGAGGTCCCGGTCGGGGCAGTGGTGGTCCGAGGTGAAGGAGTGCTGGGGGCGGCCTCCAACTGCGTCGAGCGCGCTCAGGACGCCACGGCGCACGCCGAACTGCTGGCCCTCCGCCGGGCCGCCCGCCGGCTGGGCTCTTGGCGCCTGGAGGGCGTCACGCTCTACTCAACCTTGGAGCCGTGCCCAATGTGCGCGGGAGCCCTCCTGCTGGCTCGAGCCGACCGGGTTGTCTATGGCGCAGACGACCCCAAAAAGGGTGCCTTCCGCAGCGTGTACGACGTGCTCGCCAACCCGGCCGGCAACCACCACCCCGAGGTAGCTCCGGGCTGCGAGGCGGAGTCGGCCGGGCGGCTGCTGCAGCAGTTCTTTCGAGCGCTGCGCTCCCGAACCGCCTGAGCGCGAGCGGCTCGACTGGAGGGCTGCTGTCCAAGTGGGTGGGTTCGGACCCCGTCTTACAATTCCAGCCGTGCGCGGAGAGGTGTCCGAGTGGTTTAAGGTGCCGCTCTCGAAAAGCGGTGTGGTGACAAGCCACCGCGGGTTCGAATCCCGCCCTCTCCGCCACCTCCTGGGCTTCAACCGAAGACCCCCTGACGCTCAACCACTGAGGCTACCGCGGCGCCCGGGACTTGCCGGACGGCCGGATTCCTTGAGCTACGACCAGGGTTGGACAGCTGTTTGACGGGTCGCCGATTTGCCGGTTACAATGGCCCCACTTTGCGGACCATCTGCAGCATTCGACCGGTTGGCGCTGAGCTAGGGCTCGGCGCATCCCTACTCGCAGGAGGGCCGGTCAGCTAGCGCACCCGCATCGCTAGAGAGCAGACCGGTTCCCGAAATCTCGGGCACCGGTCTTTTTTTTAGCCGCGAGCCGCCGGTCGCAAAGTCATGCAGCCCCAACCCTTCCAGCGCACACCCGAATCGACGCGGGCACCCTCGGCCATCCCGGCCCAGCCTGCGCTGGGTCTCCTGGACCCGCAGTTCGAGCACGACGGTTGTGGCGTCGGCTTCATCGCCAGCCGCTGCCGCGAGCCGTCCCGCGAGGTTGTCGACCTGGCCCTAGGAGCCCTGCGCCGCCTCCTCCACCGGGGCGCCTTTGGCGCCGACCCGCGCACTGGCGATGGGGCCGGCTTACTGATCCAGGTGCCGGACGCCTTCCTGCGCCGGGTCGTCGCGCCCTTGGCCATCACCTTGCCCGCGCCTGGCCGCTACGCCGTGGCCACCGTCTTTCTGCCCCGCCAGGGGCCGGACCGCGAGGCCTGCCGAGCGGTGATCGAGGAGGTTCTTGACCAGACCCACCTTCGCCTCCTGGGCTGGCGGGAGGTCCCGGTCCGACCCCAGGCGATCGGTCTGGTGGCACGGAGCGGCCAGCCCGTAATCCGACAGGCGTTCGTCAGCGGTCGCCGCACCGCAAGGGCCTTGGAGGCCGCCCTCTACCCGGCCCGCAAGCTGATCGAGAGCCGGGTCCGGAACCTCTCAATGACTGACCCCGCTTCCCTGGACCTCTTCGCGATCACCAGCTGCTCCACTGCCACCCTCGTCTACAAGGGCCAGCTGAGCGCCACCCAGCTGGAGCCGTTCTATCCGGACCTCTCCGCCCCCGACCTAGTCAGCCGGCTGGCCCTATTCCACCAACGCTTCAGCACCAACACCGATCCCAGTTGGCGACTGGCCCAGCCTTTCCGGTTCATCGCCCACAACGGAGAGATCAACACCCTGCGGGGCAACGTCAACTGGATGCGGGCCCGGGAACGCGGCTGGACGCACCGCATCTGCGGCGCCCGCCCTAGCGACATCCTCCCGGTGATCGAACCTCACGGCAGCGACTCCGCCGCCTTCGACAACGCCGTCGAGTTGCTGATCCGGACCGGGCGGTCGCTCCCGGAGGCGCTGATGATGATGGTCCCGGAGGCCTGGGAGCTCTCCACCGAAATGCCGCCCCGGCTGCGGGCCTTCTACAGCTACCAGGCCAATCTGCTCGAGCCGTGGGACGGGCCGGCGGCCCTGGCCTTTAGCGACGGCCGCTGGGTCGGGGCGACCCTCGACCGCAACGGCCTGCGCCCGGCCCGATATCTGATCACCGACGACCTGATGGTGCTGGCCTCGGAGGTCGGGGTGATCGACCTGGATCCGGCCAAAATTCACCGCTCCGGTCGGCTGGAGCCAGGGCACATGATCATGGTGGACACCGCGAGCGGGCGCGTCCTCACCGACCGCCAGGCCAAGCGCGCGGTCGCCCGGCGCCATCCCTACCTCCAGCTCAACTCGGCGTCCTTGGCCCAACTTCCTGCTCCCGTAGGCGGCAGCGCCGAGCCGCCGGTCCCCACGCCGGGGGATCTCGACACCTGGCATCGCTGCTACGGCTACACCGAGGAGGAGCTGCACCAAGTCCTGGCCCCGATGGCAGTGACCGGCCACGAGGCGATCGGGTCGATGGGCAACGACGCCGCTTTGGCCGTGCTTTCGACGCGACCGCGGCTGCTCTTCGACTACTTCAGCCAGGGCTTCGCCCAGGTGACCAATCCGCCCATCGACTCGATTCGCGAGAGAAGCGTGATGTCCTTGCGCACCACATTAGGCGGCGGCGGCGAGCTCCTGGCCCCCCACCGCTCCCCGGTGCCCCGGGTCGAGCTCCCTCACCCGATTCTGACCGACGACCAGCTGCGCCAGCTGCAGGCCCCGCTGTTCCCCGACCTCCCGGCTCGGACCCTGGCCGCGGTATTCGCGCCAGGCGCTGGGGCGGGCGAGCTGGGACGGGCCCTGGACCGGCTCGGCACACAGGCCCTCGCAGCCGTCGAGAACGGGATCCGGATCCTGATCGTGAGTGACCGGGCCGCCGGATCCGAGCTGGCGCCGATCCCCACCCTGCTGGCGATCGGAGCGATTCACCAGCAACTGGTGCGAGCTGGGGCCCGCTCGGCGCTCAGTCTGGTCGCCGAAACCGCCGACGCCCGGAGCGTGCATCACCTGGCCTGTCTGATCGGCCATGGAGCGGAAGCGATCAACCCCTACCTGGGCTTTGCCTCGGTGGCGGGGCTGGCGAGTGCCGACCGCCTGCCGGAACCTCGCGAGCCCGCTCAGGCCAGGTCCGCCTATTCCGATTGCCTCGCCGAAGGGCTGCTCAAGGTGATGTCGAAGATGGGCATATCCACGCTCTCCAGCTACTGCGGGGCTCAAGTCTTCGAGGCCGTGGGAATCTCCCGCACGGTGATGGACCGGTGCTTCTCCGGGACCCCTTCACGACTGGACGGCGCCGACCTCGACGTATTAGCTGAGGAGGTCCTGATCCGGCATCGGAGCGCCTTCAGCGCCACCCCCTTCTCCATGGACTCAGACCTAGGCGGAGACCACCGTTGGCGCCAAGAGGGCGAGTCCCATGCCTGGAATCCGGACACCGTGGCCGCCCTTCAGCACGCGGTTCGGGGCGATGACCCTGAGCGATTCCGCCAGTTCACTGAGCTGGCCGATGCGCAGTCCGCGCCTCCCACCACCCTGCGCCACCTCCTCCAGCCGAAACCCGGGCGCGGCGTCCCCCTCCACGAGGTGGAACCGGCGGTGCAGATCGTGCGCCGGTTTGTCACGGGCGCGATGTCTTTGGGCTCGATCGGTCAAGAGGCGCACGAAACCATGGCCCGGGCGATGAATCAGCTGGGGGCCAAGAGCAATACCGGCGAAGGCGGCGAGGACCCGGCTCGCTTCGCCCCTGCCGGCGACGGCAGCTCCCGGCGCAGCGCCATCAAGCAGGTGGCTTCGGCACGGTTCGGGGTGACGGTCAACTACCTGGTCAACGCCGACGACATCCAGATCAAGATCGCTCAAGGCGCCAAACCGGGTGAAGGCGGCCAGCTCCCCGGACACAAAGTGGATGCCAACATCGCCCGTCTTCGCCACGCCCTCCCCGGGCTGGAACTGATCTCCCCACCACCGCACCACGACATCTACTCCATCGAGGACCTGGCCCAGTTGATCTGGGACCTGAAGCAGCCCAACCCAGGGGCCCGGATCAGCGTCAAGCTGGTTTCCCAGGCCGGGGTGGGCACGGTGGCCGCCGGAGTGGTCAAGGCCCGCGCCGACCACATCACCATCTCCGGTCACGACGGCGGCACGGGTGCGGCTCCCCTCTCCTCCATCAAGCACGTCGGCATCCCCTGGGAGCTGGGGCTCGCCGAGACCCAGCAGGCCCTGGTCCGCCAGGGCCTGCGCTCCCGGGTCACCCTCCAAGCCGACGGCGGCCTGCGCACCGGGCGCGACGTGGTGATCGCGGCCCTACTGGGAGCCGAAGAGTTCGGCTTCGCCACCGCTGCCTTGGTCGCAACCGGATGCATCCTGATGCGGGTCTGCCACCTCAACACCTGCCCGGTGGGGATCGCCACCCAGGACCCGGTTCTGCGGCGCCGCTTTGCCGGCGCCCCGGAGCACGTGATCCGCTTTTTCATGATGGTCGCGGAAGACGTGCGCCGCCAGATGGCCGAGCTGGGATTCCGCCGCGTCTCAGAGATGGTCGGCCAGGTGGACCGACTGGGAGTGCGGGACGACCTCCGCCCCTGGAAGGCTGGCCAGCTCGACCTTACCCCCCTGCTCCAAGCGCCGGTCCCGGGCCCTCCCGCGCTATTACGGGGTCGGCATCGGTCCGACGTCGAGGCCCGCGCCCATGCGCGAGCTCAGGAGCATCACCTGGAATCCGCTCTGGATCTGAGGCTCCTCGAGCGCTTGCAGCGCTCGCTGATCCGCGGGGAACCTGGAACCGTCTCGGCGCGGGTGCGGACTTGCCACCGGGCAGTGGGCGCCCGGCTCAGCGGAGAGGTCGCCCGACGCTATGGGGAAGCAGGACTGCCCGAGGACACCCTCCGAGTGCGGCTGCGAGGCATCGCTGGCCAGAGCCTGGGTGCCTGGCTCGCCCCGGGGATCACCATCACCTGCGTCGGCGCCGCCAACGACTACCCGGGCAAGGGGTTGAGTGGAGGCCGGCTGGCGGTCCGCACTCCCCGGAAGATCGGCTACGACGCCGCAACTAACGTGATCGCCGGCAACGTGGCCCTCTACGGGGCGACCGCCGGCGAAGCCTTCTTTGCAGGCCAGGCGGGCCACCGCTTCGCGGTGCGCAACAGTGGCGCGACGGCCGTGGTTGAAGGCATCGGCGACCATGGTTGCGAGTACATGACCGGAGGCACCGTGCTGGTCCTGGGCTCAGTCGGGAAGAACTTTGGGGCGGGGATGAGTGGTGGGGTCGCCTACATCCTCGACCGACTGGGAGCGGTACGGCGCCGCTACAACGCGGCCTCGGTTGAGGTCACCGAACCCGATCAGGTTGACCTCACCATCGTCCAGGAGCTGCTGCAAAAACATCTCCAGTACACCGGTAGCCACCAGGCCGGCCAGCTCTTAGCGAGCTGGCCCGAAAGCGTGGCCCGGCTGGCCCTGATTCTGCCCCGGCGCCGCGGCGCCGGAGTGTCCGGACTGCCCCAGCGCTGGCAGGGCGCCCTCCCCGAGATCTCAGTGGCATCGGCCTGACCAGGTGGCGGATCCCCTGGCTTTCGTTCGACATGGTCGCCAGGTCGGGGCGGACCGCCCGGTCTCCGAACGCCTGGGCGACTACGACGAGGTCCATCTCGGCCTGAGCCCCGAAGACCTGCGGGTGCAGGCCGGTCGCTGCATGAACTGCAGCATTCCCTTTTGTCACCATGCTTGTCCGCTGCACAACCTCATCCCGGACTGGAACTCATTGGTCGGTCGGGACAGCTGGGAGAACGCGCTGGAGCGACTGCACCGCACCAACAACTTTCCCGAGTTCACCGGCCGGGTGTGTCCGGCGCCCTGCGAGGCCAGCTGCGTCCTGGCCATCAACGATGAGCCGGTCACCATCAAGGAGGTGGAGCGAAGCCTCATCGATCGTGGCTATCAGGAAGGCTGGGTCATTCCCCGACCGCCGCCCACCAAGACAGGACGCAGCGTGGCGGTGGTGGGGTCCGGACCGGCCGGGCTGGCGGCGGCCCAGCAACTGGCCCGGGCGGGGCACGCGGTCACCGTTTTTGAGCAGGCGGATCAGCCCGGCGGCCTCCTGCGTTACGGCATTCCCGACTACAAGCTCCCCAAAACGATGATCGACCGGCGGGTGGCCCAATTGGAGGCGGAAGGCGTCAACTTCCGCTGCGCGGTGAAGGTGGGCCGCGACATCGCCGCTGGTGAACTGCGGCGTACGTTCGATGCTGTCGGGCTGGCGGTCGGGGCCCGGCGTGCCCGCGAGCTGCCGATCCCGGGCCGAGAGCTGGCCGGGGTCCACTTGGCCATGGACTACCTGGAGCAACAGAATCTCCGGCGCGGCGGCCTGCCCCCGCCCGCTGGCGCCCCACTGATCAGCGCCGCCGGACGCCGAGTGGTAATCCTCGGCGGCGGGGACACCGGCGCCGACTGTCTGGGTAACGCGCATCGGGAGGGGTGCGCCTCCGTCGAACAGCTGGAGCTGCTACCCCGCCCGCCACTACACCGAGCGGCGGACAACCCCTGGCCCGACTGGCCGATCATCCTCCGAACCTCACCTGCTCACGAGGAGGGCGGCCGACGCGGGTTTAGCGTTGAAACCGTCGCTTTCGCGGGCGAGGCAGACCGAGTCAGCACGCTCCACGTTCGGCAGGTCCGTCCCACCGTCGGCGCGGACGGTCGGCGGAGTCTGCAGGCGGTTCTGGGCACCGAGACTACCCTGGCTGCGGACCTGGTGCTCCTGGCCCTCGGTTTCACAGGGGCGGCCGCCGACGACATCGCGTCCGAGCTGGGACTGGAGGTACTGCCCGGAGGGCGGATCTGCACGGGAAGTGACGGACAGTCCAGCACGCCGGGCGTCTTCGCTTTCGGAGACGCGGTGCGGGGCGCCACCCTGGTCGTTCAGGCTATCGCTGACGGCCGGTCGGCAGCGAGCACCATCGACGCCGCCCTGGCGGCCCAGACCGACTGAGTCTGGCCGGCCCCGAACCCCGGGTGGGGCACCGAGGCTCCGTGACTTTTACACCAATACATACCGCTTAACTCGTGTGCTCACCCTGGTGACGCCGGTTGGGGCTTTTGGAAGACTCGACCGAAGCGGCCCCGGACTTCGGGGCTGAGCAGGACCTGGCCAGAGGAGGAGTTTCCCGATCATGTACATTCCGTCGCCGCCCTACCTGAACCCGGGCGATAACGCCTGGCAGCTCACCGCCGGCACCCTGGTCGGGCTGATGTCGCTGCCGGGCCTCGCCGTTCTCTACGGAGGGGTCGTCAAACGCAAGTGGGCGGTGAGTTCCGCCGTGATGTGCTTCTACGCCTTCGCGGCGGTCCTGGTGGTGTGGGTGATCGCCGGCTACAGCGTCGGTTTTGGTCATCCCTGGATCGGCAATCTGGCCGGTTTTCCCCAGCCGGTTTTGAGCGCGCTCAGCGAGACCGCCCGCGCCAGCATCCCGCTGCTTAAGGGCCTCATTCCGAAGCTCGCCTTCCCCCAAGCCTCGCTCATTTACTTCCAATTCGTCTTCGCGGCCATCACCCCGATCATCTTGGCCGGAGCCCTGTTTGGGCGGATCAACTTCAAAGCCTGGATGCTCTTCGTCCCCCTTTGGTCGCTGCTGGTCTACAGCGTCAACGCCTTCATGCTCTGGGGCGGCGGCTGGCTGGCCCAGATGGGGGTGGTCGACTACAGCGGCGGCTACGTCATCCACGTGGCGGCGGGGATCTCGGGCTTCGTCGGGGCGGCGGTGATCGGACCCCGAACAATCAAGGACCAGCAGGACTTCAAGCCCAACAACATGCTCCTCGCGGCGGTCGGAGCCGGAGTGCTCTGGCTCGGCTGGAACGGGTTCAATGGAGGCGACCCGTACTTCGCCAATGCCGACGCCGCCGCGGCCGTCCTGAACACCAACTTGGCCACCGCGATCGCCATGTTGACCTGGTTCTTTTTGGACATCACCCTGCGGCGGAAGCTCTCCTTCCTGGGAGCCATCAACGGCCTTATCTGCGGGCTGGTCGCGATCACCCCGGCCGCTGGCTATGTCGATGGTTACGGGGCGATCATGGTCGGTCTCTTCGGCGCCGCCATCCCCTGGATCACTATGAACAAACTGGCCGGCCGCTGGCCCTACCGTAAGGTCGACGACACCCTGGGGGTGATCCACACGCACTTCACCGCCGGAGCGGTGGGCGGAATCCTGGTCGGCCTCATCGCCAATCCCGCGATGATCGTCTACGTCGGCGTGCGCAGCGCTAACTCCACCGTAGGTGGGCTTTTCTCCGGCAACCCGCATCAGCTTCTGGTACAAGTCATTGGGCTGGTCGTGGTGACCGTCTACGACGGCGGTATGACCTTTGTCATCCTGAAGTTGGTTGGCTTGGTGGTCCCGCTGCGCATGACTGAGCTGGAGCTGGAGCACGGTGACCGCGTTCTCTTCGACGAGGAGGTATTCGAACTCCACCATCCGATACCACCCCCCGAGCCGATACCCACTCCGGATCTGCATCCGGCCCCGATGCCTTCCTAATCGGGAAAGTGGCCGGCGTCCGCCCGGGGCGCCGACCACCTCCTCCGGCAGGCCTAGCCGAGGGGCCCACTAGAATCCTGCCGGGAGCGGTCGCCTAGTTGGCCGAGGGCGCGGCACTGGAAATGCCGTAAGGGGGCAACCCCTTCGAGGGTTCGAATCCCTCCCGCTCCGCCATCGGTGGTGTCGCGGCGAACCGTGCGCCGATCCCCACTCTGGCGGGGCCGGCCCGGCGCGGTCGCTGGTGACGACGGCAGCACTCCCGGCAGATAAGTGGTGGTCCGCCGAGCCGCCCGATAGCGTGATTGGGTACGGTGAGTCGCGCAGCGCGGCGAGCACTCCGCTCAAAGTCTCTTCACCGTCCGGCCCGAGGTGTCCACGATGAGGTGCGGGCGCGTCCAGGGTTGGTACGCTCGGGCCACCACGTCCGCCCAAGTCGGAAGCTGGTGGCCGTCGATGTCCGCGGTCCGTGACTCCACCTGGCGACGATGGTCCTGGAGGTCGGACCGGAGCAGCTCAATCTCGACCACTCGGGCGCCCGCCTGGTTAGCCACCTCAAGCCAGGAGTCGCGGGTCTCCCCGATCGGGTTGACCGAATCCGCCACCACCGTGCTTCCTAAGCTGAGATTGTCCCGGGCGGTAGCGTACGCGACCGTGTAGCCGACACTGCCGAGGTCTTGGCCTAGGCGCCCGTTGGCGCGCACCTGCTGTTCGATGCTGTCGATCCGCAGGTAGACTGCCGCGATCCGGGACGCCAGGGCTCGCGCGACAGTGGTCCTGCCCGTCCCTGGCAGGCCACCGAAGACGATGAGCGCCGGACCTGCCGTATCGTTGCTCGCGGTGATCGCTCAGTGCTCCCCTGCTCCCGTTCTGCGACCAGCCGCGGCGCTTGCGGTCGACGAGGTTCCGACCGGATGGCTGGCGCTGAGTTCTAGCTGATAGCGAACCCAGGCGCCGTGGACCCATCATCGCTCAAGCCATCCAAGACCCGAGGAGCACCCATGGCCAGCCGCCACTACTCCCCGATCCGTGACTACGGGATCATCGGCGACCTCCACAGCGCCGCTCTGATCGATCGCTTTGGTTCGATCGACTGGTTTTGCGCTCCTAGGTTCGATAGTCCGGCGGTGTTCGCCCGGCTCCTCGACTCCAAGCAGGGTGGCTCCCTCACGGTCGTGCCCGAAGGCGAGTACATCGCCGACAGCCGACGTTACCTGCCGGGGACCAACATCTTGGAGACGGGACTGAGCAGCCCCCAGGGCCGTCTGTTGATAACCGACTTCATGGTCGCCAAAGAGCAGATGCACCAGCGTGACGATGACCACATCCTGGTCCGACAATTGGAGGCGCCAGACGGAGCGCTGGCGGTCAAGCTGGTGATCGACGCTCGATTCGACTACGGCCGCCAGGAGCCAGCAGTCGAGGTCGGCGGTGATGGGCGCTGCCTCATCCTGAGCCACCACGACCTCCACCTGCACTTTGACGGGCCAGGGCTCTGGGAGCAGGAGGGCAGGGCCATGGTGCAGCGGGTCGAGCTGGTGCCGGGGGAGCCGCGCTTCCTGCTCCTGCGCTACGACGGCGTCCGGTCCCACCACCGCGACTACGACCCGTTGCGACTATTGGCGCTCACCCAGCGCTTCTGGGAGGACTGGATCAAGCGTTGCGAGTACGACGGCCCCTACTTGGACCTGGTGTTCCGCAGTGCGCTGGTGCTGAAGCTGCTGATCTACGCACCCGAAGGCTCGATGGTGGCGGCGCCCACCACCTCTCTACCTGAGTGGATCGGCGGTCAGCGCAATTGGGATTACCGGTATTGCTGGCTGCGAGATTCGGCCTTTCTGCTCTATGCCCTCCAACTCCTCGGCTACCAGGAGGAGGCGGCCAACTTCATCGCCTGGCTGGAGCGGATCCACGACGGGCATCCCGACCGCTTCCAGATCATGTACGGCATCGACGGGCGGACCGACGTGGCGGAGTCGGAACTCAGCGAACTGGACGGCTACCAGGGCTCCCGCCCAGTGCGGACCGGGAACGGCGCCGCCGACCAGAAGCAGCTCGACGTGTACGGCGAGGTGCTCGACTCCGCCTACCTCTACCTGCGGTTTGGCAAGGCCAAGGCGGCTCCTATGCGCAGCACGCTGGTGGCCATGGTGGACCAGGCGATGGAGGAGTGGGGGGAACCGGACAGTGGAATCTGGGAGATGCGCGGAGGACCCCAGCAATTCGTCTACAGCAAACTGCTCTGCTGGGTGGCTCTGGATCGAGGCATCCGACTCAGCCGTGAACTCAAGGTAGACCAGCCGCAAAAGGAACGGTGGATCTGGGCCAGAGAGCAGGTCCGCCACACCATCTTGACCAGGGGTTGGAGCGACAAGCTGGGCGCCTTTCGCCAGGTGCTGGACGAGGACCACCTCGACGCCACCTCCCTGATGATCCCGCTGCTCCGCTTCCTGCCCCCCCTCGATCCCCGCATGCGCCAGACGGTGCGGACGATCCAGCGCGATCTGACCGACGAGAACGGCTTCGTTTACCGCTACCGCCGTGACGACGGTCTGGGGACCAGCGAGGGCACCTTCTTTCTGTGCTCGTTCTGGCTGGTAGACAACCTAGCCCTCCAGGGTCAGATCGTCCCTGCGCAGGACCTCTTTGAAAGATTGACGGCCCACGGCAACGACCTGGGCCTCTTCTCCGAGGAGCTCGACCCAGACAGCGGTGAGCTGCTGGGCAACTTCCCCCAGGCGTTCACCCACCTCGCCATCGTCAACGCGGCCGCACACCTCGAGCGCGCCGCCGAGAATCGGGGCCCGCTGGCTCGGGAGCTGGCATGAGCGGATGCCGACCCAGACCGGCAGTTAGTCGGCACAATTGCTAAATGGCGATCCTCGAATTCGACCTTGATCCGGTCGACGACATCACCGTCGGCGTTGAGGGAGAACCCGGCTCGCGGATTTTCTTCCTGGAGGCCCGTCAGGGTCGGCAGCAGTGCACTTTGATGGTCGAGAAGGTCCAGCTCCAGGAACTAGGGGGGCAACTCCTCCAGCTGCTCGAGCCCCCGCCCTTGCGCTCCGGCCCTGCCCCAGGTCCGGTGACCCGCCCAGGCGACCCACCGGGCTGGCGGGTGGGCAACATCCAACTGTCGCTGGACGAGGAGGGCGGACTCTGCACTCTGCTGCTGGAGGAACGGCGTCGCTTGCCCTTGGTGGAGGACGAGGAGGAGGAGGTCGGGGCCCTGGAAGCCACTGCCGAGCTCGAAGAGATCGAAGAGGATGACGACCCTGAGCTCCGGTCCGCCCGGCTCGTCGCCACCATCTCCCAGGTCCGGGCGCTGGCCGAGCGCGCCCTGCAGGTAGTCGAGGGCGGACGGGCCGTCTGTCCTCTCTGTCACCTGCCCATCGACCCCCAGGGTCATGTCTGCCCGGCCAGCAACGGCCACCGTCGAGCCTGACCGAGCTCTCGTATAGGATGGCCGGCGAGTCGGTCCCCTGGACCCGAACAGATCAACTTGGCGAGCAGGAGTGAGGCTAGATGGGACGTGAGAGGCTTGGGGTCGGGGTGGCCGCCCCGGGCATAGTGTTGGGCTTGGCGCTTCTGCTCTGTGCCTGCGGGGGATCGCTCGATTCCGGGCCGCTCCCCACTCCGAGCAGCCAGTCCTCGGCCGCGGCTGCGACGACTCCCAGCCCCTCGGCCACCCCCAGCTCCTCGGCCACCCCCAGCTCCTCCGCGTCCGCCTGCACCTCGCCGGACACGGCCGCCACCTACCAGTTGTCGGGAGCCAAGGTCCTGGCCGGCAATCTCCAGATCAAAGACCAGACGGTGGGCACCGGCAAGACCGCCAAGGTCGGCGACAAGATTAATGTCAACTACACCGGCACGCTGCCCGACGGCACCGTCTTCGACAGCAGCTCGAAGGACAACAGCGGCAAACCGATCAGCTTCACTTTGTCCGACAGCAATGTAATCGCCGGATGGGTGGAGGGCATCGCCGGGATGAAGGTCGGTGGGACCCGTGAGCTGGTGATCCCCGCCGCGCTCGGCTACAAGTGCCAGGCCCAGGGCTCTATCCCCGCCGATTCGACATTGATTTTCACAGTCCAGCTAGTCGGAGTCAGCTGAGGGGCGGTAGCGCGGTGGGAGAAGTTCCGCGACCCGGGACTGGATCTCCTTACTGATCGCCACCGGGTCGTCACCGAGTGGGCGAAAGGGCTCTCCCAACCGCACGGAGATCGCTGCGCGCCGCGGCACCAGCCGACCTTTGGGCAGCACGTGTTCAGTACCCCAGATGGCGCACGGCAACACCTCGGCCCCCGACTTCAGGGCGAGGTAGCCAGCCCCGGCCTCGAACTCCAGCATTCCCTGGGCAGGCGCCCGGTGGCCCTCCGGAAAGAGCAGCAACGCACCCCCTGAGCGCAAGACCGCTAGGGCACCTCGGACCGCCAGACGGTCGGGAGATCCCCGCCGCACCGGTATGCAGTTGCAGCGGAGGAGGAAGGCGCGCATGACCGGATTCGCATAGAGCTCAGCTTTGGTCAGCGCATGGATCACCCGGGGCAGGATGGCGGCGTAGACGAGGGGATCGAAATTGGAAACATGGTTGGAGCAGATGAGCAGCGGTCCCTGATTCGGGACCTGGGAGAGTCCTCCCAGCTGGAGCCCCCCCCGAGCGACGACCCGAACGGTGAGCCGGAGAACGGCACGGGTCAGGGTGAGCAAGCCTGACTGGGTCCCGTCGAGGCGAGCCCCCGGGGTGCTGGGTAAGCCAGTCCCGGAGGTGCGCTCTGATCCCGGCTTCAGACCGCGACTCGGGCCGGTGCTCAGCTGCATGCCCACTCCCCTTTTCACCATTAGGCGGCAAGTGCCCCCTGGTGGGTTCGAACCACCGACCGTCGCCTTAGAAGGGCGCCGCTCTAATCCACTGAGCTAAGGGGGCGTCGCTCCGGGCCATTTTGACGGCTCGCCCTCCTCATCTCAGCCGTCCGGAGCAGGTCGTCGATCCGCCCGCCGATCTGAGACCCAAGGTGGGATTCCTTACGATGACTTGAGTGACCAACCCCCTCCCCCCCTCATCCATCACCCGCTGTTATCTGGCTCGCCATTGTGATGTCGCCAACCCGGATGGCGTCCTCTACGGCCACCTGCCCAACTTTGGCCTCAGCGCCAAAGGCCGGCGGCAAGCCGTGGTCATGGGCCAGTACCTGGCACAGGTCGGGGTGGGGGCCATCTACACCAGCCCCCTCCAAAGAGCTCAGGAGACCGCGAACCTGCTCGCCAGTGAGCTGTCTCCGCCTCCGGCGGTGCTAGTGCGCCTCGGACTCACCGAGGCGGAGTTCGGTCGCTACCTACAGGGGACCCGGTACCGGGAAGTCGTCTGGCGCAAACCGCGCTGGTGGGTCCACATGGCCTGGCCGGGCCTAGTCCCTGGCGACGAATCCATGGGCGCGATGGCGCGCCGGGTAGAGGAAGTCATCTCAGAGGGACTTCGCGAGCACCCGGGCACCTCTTTCGTCTGCATCAGTCACGGCGATCCCATTCAAGCTTTCTGGGCCACCAGCGACGGTCGGCTGCCGTGGGCGCTCCACCGGCTGCAGTGCTCCAAGGGGGGGCTGTTGGAGCTCCAGTACCGGGACCACGAGCTCACCGCCAAAACCTATCTGTCGCCCCAAGACCTGGCTGCTGCGCTACCCGGTACTTCGCAGGAAGCAGAGGCCGCAGCGGTTCCCGATCGCAGCTGATCTCGGCTCCTCTCGCTTTCGGATCAACCGGGAGAATCCTCTCCGTGGCCGGAAGTGGGGCGCGGCACCGCGGGGGGCGGGGTAGGGCGCAGCAGTCTGAGGGCTCCTCGGAGTGGGTCAAAGTGCCGGTCGGCCACCCGCTCCTTCAGCGGGATGATGGAGTTGTCGGTGATCTTGATGTGCTCCGGACACACTTCGGTGCAGCACTTGGTGATGTTGCAGAGGGCGATGCCCGCCTCCCCGTGAAGCTGGGGGATCCGGTTGGCGACGTCCTTGGGATGCATCTCCAAGGAGGCCAGCCGCACCATGAAGCGAGGTCCGAAGAAACGCTGGGATCCCTCGTGCTCCCGCAGCACATGACACACGTCCTGGCAGAGAAAACACTCGATGCAACGACGCTGCTCGCTCACTCGCTCAATGTCCTGCTGGTAGATGAGGAATGGAGCGTGGTCGCCCTCGGCTGGAGTGAACGGCTGGATCCGGCGATTGACCTCGTAGTTCCAGCTGACGTCGGTCACCAAGTCCTCGATGGTGGGAAACACCTGCATCGGCCGAACTGAGATCTCGCTGGCGGTTTCCAGCACTTGGTCGACCCTAGTCTTGCACAGCAGCGCCGGACGGCCGTTGATCTCGGCACTGCACGAGCCGCACTTGCCGGCCTTGCAGTTCCAGCGGCAGGCCAGGTCGCCGGTGCCATTGGCCTGGATCCAGTGGATGGCGTCCAGCACCACCATGCCCTCGATCTGAGGAACGGAGAAGTCCTCGAGGCCGCCGCCCGAAGAGTCGCCCCGCCACACCTTGAGCTTGACCATGCGGTCGGTCGCGCCATCCTCGTAGGTGATCCGCAGGTTGGTCGGACGCTCCTCCTCGGGCGAAACCTCGACCTTGGGCTGCACGGCGCCCTTTATTCGTGCCTGCAGCTTGGCCTCGGCGGCGTCCGCGACCGCCGTCGCCGCGACCCGGGTCTCCCCCTCGGTCAGCTTACGCAGCTGCTCGGGCATAGGCGCGAGCGGGACCCGGACCACCTCCATCCGGCCGTCTTGGCCGAGGCGGCTGACCAGGTTGACTTGGCCCAGCGCAGGATCGCGCTCAGGGTAGTCGAGCCGCCATTGCGCGCCTCGACTCTCCCGCCGTTCGAGCCCGGAGCGCACGATCGCCTCGCTGACGGTGAGCATGAAGAGGTCGTCCCTCGCACCGCTGAAGCCGGGATTGTAGGCGGGGGATCCGGGTACCCGGATCCGCTTGGCCCGTTCTTGCAGTTGCAGGATCTCCTCCAGGATGTCGCGCAGGGAGGCCTCGGTCCGGGCGATCGCCGCTCCCGACTGCATGGCGTTCTGAAGAGCTCGGTGGAGTTGGAAGGGGTCCTCTCCTTTGCCACCGGCTAGGGGTTGGAGCAACACCTTCTTCTCCCGCTCGATCTCCGCCGGGCTCACCTTGGGCAGGAGCTTGCGCGAGCGGGCGTAGTCCGCGGCTGCCTGCCCGGCCCGGCGACCGAAGACCAGGATGTCACCCAGGGAGTTGCCGCCCAGCCGGTTGGCCCCGTGCAGCCCGGCCGCCACTTCGCCGGCGGCGTAGAGTCCCGGAACGTTGGTGGCCGCGGTCTCCGCCTCGACGTTCACCCCGCCCATGGTGTAGTGGATGGTCGGAGCCACCTCCATGGCCTCCTTGGTGATGTCGACTCCGGCCAGGCTGTGGAACTGCTCGTACATCGACGGCAGTCGGCGCCGAATGGTCTCGGCTCCCAGATGGGTCACGTCCAGGAAGGCCCCGCCATGAGGCGAGCCGCGGCCCGCCTGCACCTCTTTGAAAATGGACCGGGCCACCACGTCCCGCGAGGAGAGATCTTTCTTGATCGGGTCGTAGCGGGCCATGAACCGCTCACCCAGCCGGTTGCGCAAGATGCCCCCCTCGCCCCGGACCGCCTCGGTGACCAGGATGCCCCGAGCTCCCGGCGGCCAGACCATGCCGGTCGGATGGAACTGCACGAACTCCATGTCCTTCAGTTCAGCCCCCGCTTGGTAGGCCATGGCGGCCCCGTCGCCGGTGCCTTCCCAGGAGTTGGAGGTGATCAGGAACATGCGACCCCAGCCCCCGGTGGCCAGCACCACCGCCTTGGCCCGGATCAACACGAACTCCCCGGTCGCCCGGTCGTAGCCGAAGGCGCCGGCGACTCGCTCCCCGTCCTTGAGCAGGCGGGTGAGCGTCGTCTCCATATGGACCGTGATCCCCTCGGTGTGTACCAAGCGGTCCTGACAGGTGCGGATCAGCTCCAGCCCGGTGCGGTCCCCAATGTGGGCCAAGCGGCGCCAGGAATGGGCGCCGAATGCCCGCTGACTGATCTGGCCCGACTTGGTGCGGTCGAAGACCCCACCCCACTCCTCAAGCTCGATCACCCGGTCGATGACCTCATGGGCGTAGAGCTCGACCATCCGCCAGTTGTTGAGCAGCGCCCCACCCCGAAGGGTGTCCCCGAAGTGAACCTCCCAGGAGTCCTCCGCGTCCAGGTTGCCGAGGGCCGCCGAAATCCCTCCCTCGGCCATGACCGTGTGCGCCTTGCCCAGCAGCGACTTGCACGCCACCCCCACCTGGCAGCCGTTCTCGGCGGCGGCGATGGCGGCGCGCATGCCCGCCCCGCCCGCGCCCAGCACCAAGACGTCGTAGTTGGCCTCGATGGTCAAGGGCGTGGCAATTCAGAAGCCCAGGTGCGGGTCGTGAATGATCCCGAACTGGAGCAGCCGGATGTAGGCGTCGGTGAGGATCAAGCTGAACAAGCTGAGCCAGGCAAAGATCGAATGCCGGGCATTGAGCCAACTGGCGCCCTTCCAGAGCTGGCGACGCTGTGCCCCTGCCAAAACGCAGGAGAAGCAGTCGACGCTGCCGCCCACCAGGTGCCGCAGGGAATGGCACCCGAACGTATAACCAGTCAGGAAGACGATGTTCACCAGCATCAGGGCCGTGCCTACCCCGAATCCGAAATGTCCGTGGTAAGAGAGGGCCCGCAATGCATCGATCCACAACACGACCACGAATCCCACCGCCAAGTACATGAAGAAGCGGTGCAGGTTGTTCAGCACGAAGGGCAGTTTGGCCTCACCCCGGTAAGCGGGTCCCCGGCCGGTGGGGGCTAGGGCCGCCAGCTCCGAGGGCTCACCTTTAGCACAAGCTGGGGGGTCGGCGAAAAAAGAGCGGTAGTACGCCTTGCGGTAGTAGTAGCAGGTGGCCCGAAACCCGAGGGGAATGTAGAAGATGAACAAGGCTGGGGAGACCGGCGTCCGTCCCAGCGCCACCTGCGGCGAGTAGAACGGCGAAAGATACTGGTGGAACTGATCGCTGTGGAAGAACACGATCGTCCACAGGCTGTACAAGCCGAATAGTCCGAGCCAGGCAACCACGTTGGCCGGATAGAGCCACCACAGTTGTCGCAGCTGGGCCCTGCCCGCGCGCCCCAGGCGTAGGCTGGCTGCCATCAGCCCAAGACCGCCACGGTCTCGCGCACCGCGGCGGCGGAGCGGACCAGCTCAGCCCGTTCGGCCGGGGTCAGCTCCACCTCGATCACCTGCTCCACTCCGCTCATCCCCAACTTCACCGGGACCCCCATCACCACCCCGTTCAGTCCGTACTCACCCTCCAGCCGGATGGCGCAGGGAAGGATCTGGGCCCGGTCCAGGAGGATCGCCTCCACCATCTGAGCCGCCGCGGCCGAAGGTGCGTAGAAGGCGCTCCCGGTCTTGAGATGACGGACGATCTCTGCCCCGCCATCGCGAGTGCGCTGCACCACTTCCTCCAGCCGCTCGGGTGGGAGCAGTCGACCCACCGGCACCCCGGCCACCGTGGTCACGCCCCGCAAAGGCACCATCGAGTCGCCGTGGCCGCCGAGCACATAGGCTTCGACACTTCGCACCGAAACCCCGAGCTCCGCCGCCAGGAAGGTGCGGAAGCGCGCGGTGTCCAGCACTCCCGCCATGCCGATCACCCGGGTCCGGGGCAGGCGGCTGACCCTGAGCGCGAGTTCGGTCATCACATCCAGCGGGTTGGTGACGATGATCAAGATCGCGTCAGGCGACCGCTCCACCACCGCCGCCGTGACCTCGCCTACGATCTTGGCGTTGGCACTGACCAGGTCATCTCGGCTCATGCCAGGTTTCCGGGCCAACCCCGAGGTAATCACCACTATGCGCGAGCCACTAGTGATCGCGTAATCGCTGCTTCCGACCACCGTGCTGTCGTATCCGACCACTGGTCCCGCCTCCAGGAGGTCCAGGGCCTTACCTTCGGCCAGACCTTCCACCACATCAACCAGGGCCACATTCACAAGGTCGAGCTCCGCCAAGCGCTGGGCTAGGGTAGCTCCCACATTCCCAGCACCGATCACCGAGACCTTGTCCCTCATGGACCCTCCCAGCTGTGGGCGCGCCTCAACCAACTGCAACATGATCCCTTCCCATAATAGACGCGCAGCTAGTTCGCCCCAGCTCCGGCGCCCGGGGCTAGGCGGGCGCGACGGCGGCAGACTTCGGTGGCCGCCATCGCGGCCGCCCGGTCCTCCCATCCACCCACCGAGACCTCCTTTTGGTCCTCCAGCTGCTTGTAGGTCTCAAAGAATATTTCGATCTCCCGCAGCCAGTGGGGAGCCAAGTCCGCCAGCTCCTTGATGGTGTCGAACCGAGGATCGCCAGCTGCCACGCAGAGCAGTTTGATGTCGGTGCCGTGTTCGTCTGCCATGTGCAGCAGACCGATCGGGCGGGCGGGCACCGAGCAGCCGGGGAAGGTCCCCTCCTCCACGATCACCAGCGCGTCCAAGGGGTCGCCATCTTCGGCCAGGGTGTCCGGAACGAAGCCGTAGTCGGTCGGGTAGTGCACCGAGGAGTGCAGCACTCGATCCAAGCGCACCCGGAGGGTCCGATGGTCCATCTCATACTTGTTCCGGCTGCCCTTCGGGATCTCCACGATCACCTCGATGACTCTCGTGTCGTCCGCCATCCTGACCAGACCTCCTCAATCGGCTGCCTAGACCAGATTAGGGGTGCCGATAAGGTCTGCGCTGCCCGAGGTTCACTGCGACCGATTCCCCGGAGCCAGGTTCCGGGGGAGATCCCGGAAACGGGAGCAAGGCAAGTAGGCCGCCTAGGCCCGGCCCCGGTGGAGGTCGGTGTTGGCCTGGGCGGCGGTGAGGACCCGCGCCGCCACATCCGACCGGATCCACAGCTGACCGTCAAAGGAGGCCTCGACCTCGGTGTAGCCCTTCTGCAGCACCGGCAGGATCGGGCCGTAGGCGGTGTACGCGTCACTGGTCAGGATCACCACCACCGGTCGGTCCGCCTCCACCCGCCGCAGCAGCTCACTGTTGCCGAGCAAAGCGCTGTTCTCATAAATGGTCGGCTCAGGAAGGATTGGCCGCAGATCACCCAGCAGATAAGCCCACGAGTCCGCGGACCACACTACCGCCGTAGACCCGGCCAAGTGATTCTGCTTGATCCAGGCCACCGCGTCGTGCTCCGCGATGGCCCGCTGGTCATAGAGGGACACGTATTCGTCGGTCGTGAGCGCGCCGGTCAGCTTGCCTACAAAGGCGGGGTAGTACTCTCCGGTCAGCCGCACGGTGAACAAACTTCCCGAGTTGAGCCCGGCCCCCACCAACCCTCCCCAGATTACGGTACCGATCGCCACGGCCCCCAGCAGAGGCGCTCCCACCATCCCTGGCCGGGACCGCCAAGCTCGCCACCGAGGTGTCTGTAGTCGCGCGAGCAGCAAGGCGGCGGCCGGAACTGCCGGGAGCAAGAAGTGCAGATAGTCCCGGTTGGGCAGCCCGTACGCGAGCAGCAGAACTGCCAGCCACACCCAGGGAAGCAGCCTCTCGGCCGGCCATTTTCGCGCGGTCCAAGCGCCCACCAGTAGCAGCAGACCCGCTGCGCCGCGGGACGCCAGGGCCGAGAAGGAAGGGTGGAGACTTTGACTGGTGTACCCGCTGTAACTCGTCACCAAGAAGAAGATCACGTTGTGCAGTCCGGCCGCGATCACAAAGGGCGCCATCACCACCCCGATCAGCACTGCCGCCGAGACAGCCGTGGCCGCTGGTAACCACCAACGCCCTCGGCTGACCACCAGCATGATAAGAATGCCAGCGCCCAGATCCGCCAGCGCGGTCTGCTGGATCAAGATGGCAGCCGCAAAGAGCGCCCCCGCCACGGTCGCCAATATCACCGACCGGGTCCTCCCCGACGCCCGCAGCGCAGCCAGCACGGCCACCATGGCCCACGGGGTCATGCCGATCAGAAAGTTCTCGGGAAGCGCGAGGTCACCATTGAAGATGGGAGTGGCCAAGAAGAACGCAGTCACCAGCATGGCGAACCAGACCCGCCGGGGACTGAGATAGCCGCGGGCCAGTATCCAAGTAGCCACCAAGGCGCAGACTTCGGTAGCGGTTGAGAGCAAGTGGATCCCGAATTCGCTGGCTCCACCTATCCCGACGCCGACTTGGAGAATCCAGAACAGGAGCGGCGGCTTGTTGTTCCAGGTGGTCAGAAACAGGACCTTGCCGTGGGCCATTTGCCAGGCCACGTTGGTGTAGCCGGCCTCGTCGGTGTACCAATGCGGCTCGAAGAGAGACGGCAACCGCAGGACCAGCAGCAGCACCAGGGGCACGGACAGGCTGCGAGCCGCCACCCACCGCGACCGGACCGTGGTGCCCGACTCTTCCACCGCCCCGAGCCGCCAGCCAGCGGCGCTGTCCGCATCTCCTGCTGTCAACCCTGAACCTCTCCTGGTGCCGGTGCCGCGCCGCTCCCGCTGACGGGGCCACCGGGCGGTCCCGCAAGCCGGCAACGCTGCTGCTCTTCCCGCCTCGCGGAAAGATTGGACTTCCAACCTGGGACTAGTCTGAGACGGCACTCGCCCCGGATTGGGCCGCCCGGTCCAGCCTTTAGTATGGCTACCCGATGAAGTCGGGACCCCTTCCCACCCGAGTGGCGGTGACCGGTGGGGCAGGTTTCATCGGCACCCACACAGTGCGCCGGCTGCTGGAGCTGGGAGTCGAGACCTTGGTGATTGACGACTTTCGCCATGCCTGCTCGGAACCCGTGCCTGCGACTGTGGCGTTAGCCCGCGCCGAGATCGCCAGCGTGGCCGCCCACCGGGCGTTGGTTGATTTCCGACCGGAGGTAATCCTTCACCTCGCAGCCCAGGGAGGGGTTAATCGCTCCCTGAAGGACCCGGCGGCGGATGCGGTGGTGAACGTGGTGGGTACCGTGGCCCTGCTCCGGGCCGCCGTTGACGCTCAGTGCCCCCGGTTAGTGTTCGCCTCCTCAGGTGGCGCCATCTACGGGCGAGCTCGGCGGCTGCCCAGCCGCGAGGATGATCGCGCCAAGCCCCTCTCCCCTTACGGGGCGGCCAAGCTGGCCTGCGAAGGGTACCTGGGCATGTTCTCCCGCACCTTTGGTGTTCATTTTGTGGCCCTCCGATACGGCAATGTCTACGGTCCCTTTCAGGACGGCACTGGCGAGGCAGGGGTGGTGGCCATCACCTCCAACCGGCTGCGCCAGGGACTGGCCCCGCAGGTCACCGGCGACGGAGGCCAGACTCGCGACTTCACCAACGTTGCGGACGTGGCGGCCGCCAACATCGCGGCGCTGACCACCCGTTTCCAAGGCGCCATCAACATCGGCACCGGACGCCCCACCTCCATCAATGAGGTGGTGACCATCTTGGGCCGGGCGGCCGGTTTCCCGGGGCCCCCAATGCACGTCGAAGGTCGACCGGGCGAGGTCCGCGCCAATTACCTCAGCCCAGCCCGCGCCGCCAAACAGCTCGCTTGGCAAGCCCGGGTTCCCGTCTCCGACGGACTGGCGACCACCTACCAAAGCTTCGCCGGCGTCAGCTAGTCCCGCCCGCCCGACTCTGGGCCGGCGGCTTCCAGCTTCGAGCCAGCGCCAGCCGCAAGCGCACCAGTTCTCGTACCGCACGAAGGATCGGGACCAAGCGTCCCCCAGATCGTATCCCGGCGATGCGGCGGTGGTGCTGTATTCCCACCTGCCGGACCACAAGTCCGCTCCGCTTCGACTTGAAGTATAGCTCGGTGTTCAGCAAAGCGGAACGAGCTAGAATGGGGCTGGCGACCTGGAGCAACTGCCGGTTCATCAACTTAAAGCCGCAGTCGACGTCGCGATAGGCAATGCCGTAGAGCAGCCGCACCAACACATTGAAGGTGCCACTCACCACCGACCGATGCCAGGGATCGGCTCGGTGAATGCGCCAGCCGGCGACCATATCGGCGCCCTCGGCGAGCTCCGCCAACCGACGGAGGTCCCGGGGATCGAACTGGCCGTCTCCGTCGACGAAGGCCACCCAGTCGCCCGTCGCAGCCCGCAAGCCATCGGCGACGGTGATGCCGTAGCCAGACTTGTGGGCGTGGCTGACCACCCGGAGGCAATCGACCTGGCCGCCCATTTCCGCCTGAGCTACCGCCACGGTGTCGTCGGTGCTGCCGTCGTCAACCAGGACGATCTCGAAGGCATCGGCGATTTGGTTGAGGGTCGCTCGAGCGGCGGGGACCACCCGAACCATGTTGGCTGTCTCGTTGTACACCGGGATCACGAGGCTGACCTTCCCCACCAGATGGACTTCTCCAGTCGTGCCCTCCTCAGCCACGGACCACGCTTACGCCCTGGAGCAGGGAGAAGATGATCGTCGGGAAGATCCCCAGGATGACCGTACCGGCGGCGGCCAGCGACACGACTCCCAGACCGGGGCGTGAGAGTGCGGCGGAGCCGGCTTGGGCCGAATCCATATCGGGTGCCCTGACCACCATCACGCCGGCGGCATCCGCCACCGTGTCGGGCACCGGTACCACCGTGTACATGACCAAGATCACCCGCAGGTAGTAGAAGAGGGAGACGGCCGAGGTCAGAATGCCCCAGATAGCCAGGGGCAGCTGCCCGTCATGTATCGCCGCCGCGAAGAGGAAGAACTTACCGAAAAAGCCGGCGGTGAGCGGAAAACCAGCCAGCGAAAGCATGAAGATCGACATCAGGCCTGCCAGCAGGGGCTGGCGTCGGCCCAGGCCGCCCAACTCCGCGTAGCGATCACAGTCCTCGCCGCGCTGGCTCAGAAGGGTGATCACGGCAAACGCCCCAGTATTCATGAAGGCATAGACCGCGAGGTAGTAGAGCGCCGCCTGGGTGCCGTCCGGCCTACCCTCCGCGACTCCAATTAGGATGTAGCCGGCCTGGGCGATCCCCGAGTAGGCCAACAGTCGTTTCAACGACCCTTGGGCGACCGCCACAACGTTGCCAAAGACCATGGAGACAATGGCGACCAAGGCCACTGGGATCTCCCACTCGGATCGGTAAGGCGCGAAGGTTGCCGAGAACAAACGCAGGAACACGGTGAAAGCCGCAACCTTGGTAGCAACCGACATGAAGGTGGTGACCAGCACTGGCGAACCCTGATAGACATCGGGCGTCCACCAGTGAAAGGGGGCGGCCGAAACTTTAAACAGCAGCCCCACTGCCAACAGCGCCATCCCGGCCAGCAGCATCGGATCGATCGGTCCGTGCTGGGCAGAGTGAGTGAGCGCCTGGTGGATCCCGGTCAGCATGGTGTTGCCAGTCTCGCCGTAGATCAAGGCCATTCCGTAAACCAGGAAGCCCGAAGCAAAGCCACCCAGGAGCAGGTACTTAAGCGCCGCTTCCTGGGGCAGCCGCTCGCCTCGGGCAAACCCGGCCAGCACATAGAGCGGGATGGACAGCAGTTCGATCCCCAGGAAGATTACGATCAGGTTGGTCGCCCCATCGAGTACCAGCATTCCGCTAACCGACGCCAGCAGCAGGATGTAGTACTCGCCTTCTTCCATCCCGCGGCGGCGCAAATAGCCGGGGCTGAGGACGACCACCGCAAGCGCAGTCGCCAGCACCACGAAGTCAGAGAAGAGACTGAACCGATCATCCGCGAAGGCTCCGTCGAAGATCAGTGAATGGACTGGGTTGACTACCCAAAGGCCGATCACCGTGCCCAGACCGGCCACCAGTACCACAGCGGTCAAGCTCGGCAGGAGTGGGTTGCCCCGGCGGGGCACGGCCAGGTCCGCCAGCAACACCACCACCGCCCCAAAACCGACTACCAGCAGTGGCAGGATCCCGATCAGGTCGGATGCTGGAACGTAGTGGAGCGGAAACCAGGCTGGCGCGGCCGCCGCTAACTGCAAGAGAGACGCGCTCATCGCCGGTGCCCGAGCGACGGCGGGCCAGAGCGGGTGGCCGGGGCAGCGCTAGTCGCTGCCCCGCGGTCCACGGCTGACACATACTCACCTGCGCTGAACCGCGTGTAGCGGATCACTGGTCCCGGGTAGACGCCGATCACGATTATCAGCGCGACCAAGGGACCCAGCACCGCCAACTCGACGGCGCCCGCATCGAGTCGGTTCAGTCGCCCCGCCGAATGGCTGGCCTCCCGTTCAGCCAAGGCGGTGGGCAGGCGTAGGCGACCCTGGGTGATTCCCTGGTAGAGCCGCAGCATGTACCAGCAGGCCAGCACCACCCCGAGACTGGCCACCACCGCCCATGCCGGCGACACCTGGAAAGCGCCCAGCAGGGTCAGGAACTCCCCGACAAAGGAATTCAGCAAGGGCATGCCCAGCCCTGCCAGCGCGGCAACCAGGAAGAGTCCCGCCATGATCGGCATCGGCTTGGCCAGGCCGCCCAGTTGCCCCAAGTCGCGGGTCGCGAAGCGGATTTCGTAGGCCCCGACGCAGATGAAAAGCGCGGCGATGATGATCCCGTGGTTGACCATCTGGATGATCGCTCCGTTGATGCCATCTACGTTGAGTGTGAAGATCCCCAGGACGATGAATCCCAGGTGGCTAATTGAGGCGAACGCGACGATCCGTTTGATGTCGCGTTGGGCCAGCGCAGAGAGGGCGCCGTAGAGAATGCTCAGCACTCCCAGCCCCATCATGAAAGGCTGAAAGGCGTGGCTGGCCTGCGGGAATAGAGTCAGGTCGTATCGGATAAAGCCGAAGGCGCCGAGCTTGCTGACGATGCCCGCGAAGAAAACCAAGAATGAGGTGGTGCCAGAGCTGTAGGCGTCCGGCAACCAAGAGTGGAAGGGAACCAGCGGCACCTTGATCGCGAAGGCCAACGTGAAGGCCAAAAACATCCAGTCCTGGGCGTTGAGCAAGGTGAAACTGTGACCGAAGAGGTTCAGCACCGAAGGCTGGCCCGCGTTGACGAATGACTGGGCGGCGATCAGGGTCGGTACGTCGAAGGTGTAGACGCCGGTCTGGGACCCGGTGATGAAGTAGACCGCGATGATCGCCAGGAGCATGAAGAGGCTGCCGGCAACGGTGTAAATGATGAACTTGAGCGCTGCACGGCCCCGGTGCTCGTCCCCCCAGCCGATCATGAGGAAGTAAAGCGGGATCAGGGCGGCCTCCCAGAAGAAATAGAACAGGATCAAGTCCAGGGACATCAACACCCCCATGACGCCCACCTCGGAGAGCAGCATCAGCACGGCGAAGCCGCGGATCCGCTCGTGACTACGGCCGAGGGTGATGGCGGCGAGAAAGAACAGAAGCGCCGCCAAGGCGATCAACCACACCGACAGTCCGTCGACCCCCAGGTGGTAGGAGAAATTGATCGGCGCCGGATTAGCCTGGTTGAGGGCGTTGTTGCCCTCGTTGAACGCGGGATGAATGGCGGAGAGAGACTTGCCCGTGTGTAACCACCCAACCTGCTCTTGAAACTGGAAGCTGATCGGACCAGTGATGCTCCTGAGTGACGAGCCCTGCGAGGTCCCACTGAGGCGGGCGTCGGAAGCCGGCGGCACGGCCAGAAATGCCACAAGGAGCACGCAGGACAGGCCCAGCGCCGCCCCGGTAGTCGCGATCAGTCCGATCCGCGCTACCCGGGGCCGGGTGCTTGGCACGGCCAGCACCGCCAACGACCCGAACAAAGGTATGGCCAGGATCACGGTCAGGATGGGCCAGCTCATGCCAGACGGAAGCCCAAGACCACCAGCCCGATCACTGCGCAGACGAAAAATATCAGCGAGTAGTCGCGGAAAAAGCCGGTTTGGAGGCTGCGGAGGTCATCGGCGAGGGTCGCCACGCCTCCCCTCACCTCAGTCACCATCGTGTCGAAGAACTGAGGCTCAAGAACCTGGCGCACCAGTGCGGCGAAGGCCAGCGTCGGGCGCACCAGGGCAGCGCCATAGATCTCGTCCCAGTAGAACTTTTGCACCGAGAGCTGGTAGAGCCAGGGCAAGCGCCGGCTGATCAGATCCACCGAAATCACCTTGCGCCCATAGACCGCCCAGGCCAGGGCCAGCCCACCCACGCTGAGCGCGGTCCCCACCAACAAGGCCAGCGCCTGGATGCCGTCGCTGGCGTGGGCCGCCGGACGGCCCACGACCGGCTGCAGGAAATCGCTGAACAAGGTAATCGGATGAAAGCCAGCAAAGTCGATGTTGAGGAATCCAACTACCGCTGACAGGAACGCCAGCACCAGCACCGGGACCAGCATCATAGGGCGCGCCTCGCGAGCAGCCGCCGCCCGGCTAGTCGCCGGCTGTCCGCGGAAAGCCGCCCACACCACCCGGAAGATATAGAAGCTGGTCAGTACGTTGACCGAGACCCCGAGGACCCAGAGCCAGGGCACCGCTGGACCCAACGCCAGTCCGGTGCTGAGCAGTTCCTCCTTGCTGAACCAGCCTGCAAACAAGGGAATCCCCGCCAGCGCCAAGGAACCGACCAGAAAGGCGAAGAAGGTCAGCTTCATACGCGTCGAAAGCCCGCCCATCGACCGAATGTCCTGCTCGTCGTGCAGCGCGTGGATCACATTGCCGGCTGCCAGGAACAACAGCGCCTTGAAGCAGGCGTGGGTGAAGAACTGGAACATACCGGCCGCGTAGGCACCCGCCCCCACCGCAAAGATCATAAGGCCGATCTGGCTCATCGTCGAGTAGGCGATGACTCGTTTAATATCGAACTGGGTGCATCCAATGATCGCGGCCATCAGCGCCGTCCCAATGCCCACCACCGCGACAATCCCCGCGGCGACCGGCGCCTGCTGATAGAGGGGATGGAATCGGGCGACCAGATAAACCCCGGCGGTCACCATGGTGGCGGCGTGGATGAGAGCGGACACCGGGGTGGGACCCTCCATGGCGTCTGGTAGCCAGGTGTGGAGCGGCCACTGAGCCGACTTGGCCGCAGCGCCCAGGAAGAGCAGGATCCCGATCACGGTGACCATGCCGCCGCCCATCGGCCCCAGGCCGTTATGGAAGTGAGCCCCGGGCCCGACGTTGGCGAAGATCGTTTGAAGGTCGACGGAATGCAACATCTGCCCGCCCCGCCCGCGCAGGTTGAGGAAGATTAAGAAAGCTCCCAGCACCAAGCCCACGTCACCGATCACCTGGGTGACAAAGGCCTTGCGCCCGGCCGCCACCGCCGCCGGTCGCTGGTACCAGAAGGCGATGAGCGCGTAGGAGGCAAAGGCCACCATGCTCCAGCCGATGATGAGGAAGATGAGGTTCTCGCTCATCACTAAGAGCAACATGCTGGTGATGAAGAGGTTCATGTAAGCAAAGAACCGGTTGTAGCTGGCGTCCTCGGCCATGTAGCCCACGCTGTAGATGTGGATCAGGCCCCCGATCCCGGTGATGACCAGCATCATCAAGATCGAGAGCGGGTCGATCCGGATGCTGAAGTTGGCATTGAAACCGGAGCGGCCCACCGTCCCGTGGACCAAGCCCACGCTCAGGTTGAGCCAATGCCACAAGAGGACGGTGACGCCGCGATGGGCCGGAGGCTGCGCCAGCAGCTCCACCAAGAGAATCACGGTGGCGACAAATGACCCCACGACCACTCCGGGACCGAGGAAGCTCACCACGCGATGAGGCAGCTTGCCTGCCGTCAGAGCGTTGATTAGGAAGCCCGCCGTGGGAAGTCCCAGCGCGATAGCGCAGAGGACCATGGTGAAGGTGGAGTTCATCGGCCGCTCACTCGCGCATCTCGCTTAGTTCGTCGATGTCCAGCCGCCGGCCGCTGCGATACACCCCGGTGATCAAAGCCAGCCCCACCACCACCTCACTCGCGGCCACCGCAATCACGATCAGGGCGAAAACCTGGCCGGCCATGGTGTGGGTGTAACGGGCATACGTGACCAGGGCCAGATTGCCGGCGTTCAACATCAGCTCGATGGACATGAAGACGACCAGGGGATTGCGGCGGACCATCACCCCCAAGGAGCCAAGAGCGAACATCGCCGCCGAGAGAGTCAGAAAACCGGGGAAAAGTCCGGTCACCGCGCGGTCCGCCGATGGCGGGACAAGTAGACGGCTCCGACTGCGGCCACCAGCAGCAGCAGGGAGGTCACCTCAAAGGGCAGCAGAAAGGTGGTGAAGAGCTGCTCACCCAAGGTCTGCACCTGACCGTGGGTGTTCACGGCCTGGGGACTGAAGGGACCGAGCCCGCCGTGAAACTGGCCGGCCGCATTGACGGTGATTCCGTTGAGGGCCAGCCGACCCACCGTCACCGTGAAGGCGACGGCGGCAATTCCTGCCACGAGCACGCGCAGTTCCAAAGGACGAAGGCGCTCCTCGGCCCCAGGAGCCAGCAAGGCGATGATGAAGACGAAGAGCACCATCACCGCCCCCGCGTAGACGATGATCTGGACCGCCGCCAAAAACTGCGCGTCCAGCAGCAAAAACAGGATGGCCAGGGCGATCATGTTGGCCACCAGACTCAAGGCCGAGTAGATGGTGCGCCGACTCACCACGACTCCCACCGCCCCCAAAAAGGCCATCACCGCCGCAATGCCAAAGATGACGGTCATACCGGCGGCGTACCCCTCCCCTGTCCCCGAGCGAGCGGAATCGGCGGGTTGAGGCCGGGAGCGACTCCCGCCGGACCCTGGTGAGATGAGCCGGCGCCCAACGGAGTGGGTTGCGAGGCGGGTGGACCGGTGCCCGCGCCGGCACCCTCATGCAACTGCTGAGCACCCGGCCAGGCCTCCAGGAGGTCGTCCTTGGTGGCCACCAGCCGCTCTCGCTTGTAGTCGGTGAGGTCGAGCCGGGGCCCGAGGGTGATGGCCTCGGTCGGGCAGGCCTCGGCGCAGTAGTTGCAGTAGATGCAGCGCATCAGGTTGATTTCGTAGCGCACCGCGTATCGCTCCCCCGGCGATACCGGGTGCTGAGGGTCGTTCTCGGCCGCCTGCACGTAGATGCAGCCGACCGGGCAGGCCCCCGCGCACAGCTCGCAGCCAATGCACTTCTCCAGGCCGTTGTCATAGCGGTGCAGGATGTGTCGTCCGCGATGCCGTGGCGGGACCGGGCGTTGCTCTTCCGGGTACTGGATTGTTATCGGACGAGTGGTCATCGCCTTGAGGGTCGTCCGGAGGCCGACCAGCAACTCTTTGAACATCTACCTTCCTACTTCGGGACCAAGGGCGGGCGAGAAGAGCCAGTTCATCGCACGGCTACGAATACCGAGGTGACTAGCAGATTGACCAAGCCCAGGGGCAGCAGTACCTTCCAGCCGAACTGCATGAGACGGTCGTAGCGGAGGCGGGGGAAGGTCCAGCGCACCCACATCATCACGAAGATCAGGAGCGCGACCTTGGCCCCGAACCAGAGCGGGCCGAGCCAGTTGGGCAGGAACCAGAGCGGGGCCATCCAGCCGCCTAGAAACATCACTGTAGCGATCGAGCAGACCGTGATCATGTTGATGTACTCGGCCATGAAGAAAAGCCCGAAACGCATCCCTGCGTACTCGGTGTGATAGCCCGCCACCAGCTCCGCCTCGGCTTCAGGAAGGTCGAAGGGAAGCCGGTTGGTCTCCGCCAACGCGCCAGTGAAATAGAGCAGGAACCCGAGCGGCTGGAGGAAGACGAACCAGAGACCGTGCTGCTGATTGACCACAGTCTCCAGGTTTAGCGAGCCAGCTAGGAGGATGGGCCCGATCAGAGCGAAACTGACCGCCATCTCGTAACTGATCAGCTGGGCCGAGCTGCGCAGAGCGCCCAGCAGTGAGTACTTGGAGTTGCTGGCCCAGCCGCCCAAGAAGATCGCGTAGACCCCCAGCGACGTGATGGCCAGGATGAACAGCAGCCCGACGTTGAAATGAGCCAGATCCCAGTGCAGCGGGTAGCCACCGGGGCAACTCGGGGAAAGCGGGCCTGCGCCATGACTGCCGGCGATGCAGATCGTCTGGTCGATAGGAATGGTCGAGAACGCGAAGAGGGCGGCGGCCGCGGCCAGAGCGGGCGCCAGCGTGTAGAGGAAGTGGTCCCGGCCCTCGGGGGCTGCCTTCTCCTTGAGAAACAGCTTGACCCCGTCCGCGGCTGGCTGGAGAAAGCCGAACGGACCAACCCGATTGGGCCCCAGCCGCAGCTGGATGCGAGCCGAGATCTTCCGCTCGGCCAGGGTCAAGTAGGCGAATCCGGTCGCCAGAACAATGATGATCAGAACGCCCTTGACCAGGGCCACGATCACCGCTAGCAGGATCGAGGTAGCGGCAGGACTCAAGCCGAGCCAGTCCAATTGGCGCGCAGTCCGCCGACGCAGCCGCGATAGCCAGGTACCGCCTGGGCGATCAGTTCAAAGACTGGACCGGCCAGCGGCTGGACCCCCAGCTCGGCACCCATCCCGAGAGCAAGGTCGCCCAGGATGCGCAAGTCCGAGGGGAAGGCGTAGCGCGGCTGAACCCCCGGACGGACCCGTTGGACCCGGCCCTCGGTATTGGTCACTGTCCCGGCCTTCTCGGCGATGGTCCGCCCGGGCAGCAGCACTGAGGCGTGGCGGGCCACGGCTCCGGAGAAGGGAGTGAGCCCGATCAGCACCTCGACCCGGGCCAGCGCCTCCTCAAAACTCGGTTCCTCTTCCCAGCCTTGGCCGACCACCACCAGCGCTCTCACGGCGCCATCTGCCGCCGCCTTCAGAATGTCGGCGCCGTCTCGCCCGGGCGTGGGCACCGGCCGATAACCTGGCAGCAAACCTGGGGTCAGACCGAGGTCTTGGCAGCCCCTGGCGTTCATCCCCGCGACGATGGTGAGGACCTTGGCCGGAGTCCCACGGCGGGCCAGGCTGGCCCGGACGGCCATCGCAGCCAACCGCTGATCCTGATGAGCCACAATCCCCACCAGTTCCCGGCCAGCGAGCTTCTTGGCTACCTGCTCTGGGGCGGCGTCCTTGGGTTGCCGCAGCACCTCTCGATGGAGCTTGGTCTCCGCTTTGAAGAGCCGCAGGGTCAACACCGGATCGGAGAGCTCCGGCTCATCCCCGAGCACTACCACCGCAGCGCACTCTTCGATCTCGGCGATGCCGAGGTCGAACTGCTCAGGGGAGATTTCGGGAAGAGCCGATAGCCGGTGGTCCACATGGGGGGTGCCCACCACCTCCCGCCCCAACCACTGGATCAGGAAGGCCTCCTCGTTGGTGACTTGGGTGGAGCCCAAGAAGGCGATCGCCTCCGGACCGTGATCGCCCCGCACTCGGAGCAGGGCCCCGGCGGCTCGGGCCACCGCGTCCCGGTAGGAGACGGTCTGGCGAGCCCCGGCCAGCCGCGCCTCGGGGTTGAAAACTCGATCGGAGCGGTTGAGCTCGGGGAAGCTGTAGCGGCCGGTGTCGCACAGCCAGCTGTCGTCGACTTCGGGGTTGTCGTTGCTCGCAAAACGGGCTACCTGGTCCTCGCGGGCGTCGATGAAGATATTGCAGCCGTAGGAGCATTTGGGGCAGACGCTGGCGGTCCGCCGGAGGTCCCAGGGTCGGGCTTGAAAGCGGTACTGCTGGTGGGTCAGCGCCCCGACCGGGCAGATCTCCGGGAGGTTGCCCTGGAATTCACTCTCTAGCTGGCGCCCCTCAAAGGTGTCGACCAGGGTGTGGACCCCGCGCTGTTGGAGCACGATCTCCCGCTCTCCGGTGATCTCCTCGTAGTAGCGGACGCAGCGCCAGCAGAGGATGCACCGCTCCTGGTCCAGCACGATCTTGTCGGAGAGCTTGACCGCCTTGTCAAAGTGGACCTTCTCGCCGATCTCGGTCCGAGTCTGGCCCGGCCCGTAGCGCAAGGTGAAGTCCTGGAGGTCACATTCACCTCCTCGATCGCAGACTGGACAGTCGAGCGGATGATTGATCAAAAGGAATTCCAGGTTGCCCTCGCGGAACTTGCGGACCTGCTCGGTGGCGGTCCGCACCACCATCCCCTCCGCCACCCGTGTCGAACATGCCGGCTGCAGCTTGGGCATGCCCTCCACCTCGACCAGGCACATCCGACAGACCGCGACCGGCTCGAGCTTCTTGTGGGCGCAGTACACCGGGACATAGACACCGGCTTTCTCGCAGGCGTCCCAGACCCAGGTGCCGGGAGCCACCTCAACACTCCGCCCATCGACCGCGACGGCCACCAGCGGCGTCGCCGGCTTGGTATCGGCCACCTAGGCCACCGCCTCCAGTTCCGTGCGGATGGGACAGCGACCGGCGCCGCAGTGGCGCTCGAATTCCTCGGGGAACATCTTGTAGGCGGACATCACGAACCAGGTCGCGGTGTCGCCCAGGAGGCAGAAGCAGCGGCCATCCATGTTGGCGCAGATGTCCGCCAGGGTGGCCAGCTCAGCGGCTGAGGCGATTCCCGCCTCCAGACGGTGCATCAGCTCACTTTCGAAATAGGTGCCCTCGCGGCAGGGCACGCACTTGCCGCAGGATTCGTGCTGGTAGAAGTCAACCAGCCGCATGGAAACGTCCACCAGGCAGGTGGTCTCATCCATGATCACGAGCGCCCCGGCGCCTAGGGCCGAGCCGGCATCGGTCACCGCCTTGAAATCCAGCGGCAGATCGAGGTGCTGGGGGCCCAGTATCTGCATCGATCCTCCTCCGGGCTGCATCGCCTTCAGAGACCGTCCCCGCCAGACCCCTCCGGCCAGCTCGAGCAGCTCGCGGAAGGTGGTGGTGCCCATGGCCATTTCGTAATTCCCGGGCCGCTCGACGTGGCCGCTGACGCAGAAAAGCCGGCTGCCGGGGCTGCTCTCGGTCCCGATCTCGGCATACTTGGCGCCGCCCTCGCTGACGATGAACGGTAGGTTGGAGAGCGTCTCCACGTTGTTAACGATGGTTGGCTGGCCGTACAGCCCCTTGATGGCAGGAAATGGTGGCTTGAGCCGCGGCTGCCCGCGCAGCCCCTCTAGGGAATCGAGCAGCGCGGTCTCCTCGCCGCAGATGTAGGCGCCCGCCCCGCCATGGACGATCAGCTCGCAGTCCCAGTCCTGGCCCAGAATCCGTTGGCCGGCGAAGCCGGCCGCGTAAGCTTCGGCGACGGCCCGCTCCAGGAGCTCCCGCTGGGCCCGGTACTCACCCCGGATGTAGATGAAAACGTGCGAGACCTGGAGGGCGTAGGCGGAGATCATCACCCCCTCCACCAGCTGATGGGGGAACTCGTCCATCAGGAAGCGGTCCTTGAAGCAGCCCGGCTCCGACTCATCGGCGTTGACGCAGAGGTAGCGCGGGAAGACTCCCTTGGGCAGGAATGACCACTTGGTAGCCGTGGGGAAGCCAGCCCCACCCCGCCCCCGCAGTCCCGACGCCTTCACCTCGGCCGCGATCGCCTCCGGGCCCATGGCTAGCGCCTTGCGCAGCGCCTGATAACCGCCAACTCGCTGATAGCCCGCCAAGGTGGTGAGGCCCTCGGCCCCCAGATGACGGGTCAGCACCCGGGCTTCAGGCATCCGACCCTGCTCGCTTCGCCGGTTTCGCCCTGGCCCGCACTTCGACCAGGATCTGGCTCGCCCGTTCGAAGTCCAGGTTCTCGTAGCTGTAGCGGTCCACCTGCATCATGGGGGCCCCGCCACAGGCTCCCAAGCACTCGACGGTCCCTTCTAGCGTGAACGCACCGTCCGCGGTCGTCTGGCCGTCCTCCACCCCTAGCGTGGTCTCCAGATGCCGCAGCAGCTCATCGGCCCCCCGCAATCCGCAGGAGACGTTGCGGCATACCTGGATGAGATGGCGCCCCGGCTGATGCTGGAAGTACATGGAGTAGAAGGTCGAGACCGCTTCCACCTCCGACGGCTCCAAGCCGAGTTCGACCGCCACTGCCGCCAGGCCCTCCGGAGCCAGGTATCCGAGCTGCTCCTGCACGGCCCACAGGGCAGGCAACACCGCCGATCTGGCGGACGGGTAGAGCGCCTTGGACCGTCGGATGCGCTGTCGAGTGGCGGGGGTCAGCGACGGGCCGCCAGCCCCCGGCGCGCTGCCGGCCCTACTCATCGGATGGCGACCCTGGCCTCCGACTGGGGAGATCAAAAGACGTCCTCCCCAGCGGGCACACGGCGCGCTTCTGCATGCCGCAGCTCATTCGGCGCCCACTTTACCAAGCAGGCTGCCTCGGTCGGAAGCAGCGCCCCACCACGGACCGGTTCGCTGCCTCAGGATTACCGCTGTGACGTCGCCGACCCCGCCCGCCACCGACAGCGCTGCCGTGACGGGAGCCACGCCGCCGGGCCCCCGCGGGGGACGCGTTCGCCGCCTGGCGGCCAGCCCCCTGCTCCGGCAGAACCTCCTCTACCTGATCGGCATCTCCGTCTCTGGCTTCGGTGTGCTGATCGCCCAGTCCTACGCCGCCCACCACCTCACCAGGGTGCAGAACGGCGAGTCCACCGCGGTGGTCGCGGTGCTCAACCTCCTCTACACCACCGCGTTCGTGGTCGCGGCCGGCGCGGCCCGGGAGGTGGCCGCCACGGTCTCGCGGGGGGTCCCCGCGATCGAGCGTTGGACCGACCTCCGGCGCAGCGCTCTAAGGATCGGGCTGGCCCTGGGCGCGATCATGGTCCCGGTCGACTTCCTGCTCGCCTATCTGCTCCACCTCCCCCATCCCGAGGTGCTGGCGGTTACCGTCATCGCGGCTCCCTTGACCGCCTACGCCGGCGCCCAGCGCGGCTATCTCCAGGGCGCCCGGGACTTCCGACGGCTGGCCGTCAACCTGGTTCTCTACGGGGGAACCGTGGTGGTGGTGGCCGTGGTGCTCCTGCACCTTCATCTGGGGGCCTCGGCCGTACCGATAGCCACCCTGGGCGGGGCCACCGGATCCGCCGTTTACCCGCGGCACCCGGGCGCCCACCTCAGCCGGTCTTCCGCCACCTCCGGCCGACTGATCGACTACACCGTAGTGGCTGGGGCCGCCACCGCTCCGCTCTTCAACAACCTCGATGTGGTCGCCGCCCGCCACGTTCTGCCCGCCGGGGGGGCGGGGCTCTATTCAGGTCTCTCGGTGATGGGCAAGATCATCTTTTACGGGACCAGCAGCCTCAGTGCGGTGATGTACCCGCGGGTGGCGGCCGCACCGACGGCCAGGGCCCGGCGCAAGCTCCTCCTCCAGACCCTGGCGGCGCTCTGCGCGGTGGATGCGGTGGCCCTTTTAGCCTACGGGCTGCTGGCGCCCCACCTGCTCAAGGCGGTCCTCGGCCCCCAGTACATTCGGGACTCCTCGCTGCTGCTCCTTTTCGCGATCGGAGTGGTGGCGCTGACCTTCGTCAACATGTTGGTCTACTACGGCATGGGGGCTCGGGTGCGCCACTTCGCGATCGTTCCCGCCATCGGCGTCCCGGCGTTGATCGCTTGGCTCTTCACCTCGCCTCCGGAGCTCTCTCAGTTCGTCCCTCGGATCGCCAGCGCGTTGGTCGTGCTGGCGGTCCTAGAAGCGGTCCTGATCCTGCCCGGCGTGTTGGGTTCGGGGGATCGGACGCCCGCGGCCAGCTAGCGGCCGTGCCCCGGAAGCCGCCTAGCGGTCCACGTCCCCCAGGGTGATGTCGATACTGCCCACCACCGCGACCGCGTCGGCCACCAGTTCGTCCTTCACCATCAGGTGGAGGGCCGAAAGATTGCTGAAAGATGGAGCTCGCACCTTGCAGCGGTAAGGGCGATTACCACCATCCGAGACCATCAGGAAACCGAGTTCGCCTCGCGGGCTCTCGATCGCGTGATAGAGGCTTCCCGGAGGAGGCCGAATTCCCTCGGTGGTCAGCTTGAAATGGTGAATCAGCGACTCCATCGAGGTGTCGATCTCCGATCGGGGAGGCAGGCTCACCTTGCGGTCAGCGGTGTTGGTGGGACCTCCGGGCAGCCCCTGAATCGCCTGGTCGACGATCCGGCAGGACTCCCGCATCTCCCGCACCCGGATCAGGTAGCGATCATAGACATCGCCATTCAGCCCAATAGGGACCTCGAATTCGAAGTGGTCGTAACTGGAGTACGGTCGGGCGCGCCGGAGGTCGTAGGGCACTCCGGAGCCCCTCAGGGTGGGGCCGCTGCAGCCAAATCCCAGCGCGTCCTCCGCGCTGATGACCCCTAGGCCGATGGTGCGCTGGCGCCAGATCGGGTTGGAGGTCAGCAGTCCCTCGTATTCGTCGACCCGCTGCGGGAAGTCGCTGGTGAAGCCCCGAACCATGGGAACGAATTCCTCTGGCACGTCCGCCATCAATCCGCCCACCCGGATGAAGCTGGTCATCATTCGCACCCCGGAGATCCACTCCAGAATGTCGAGGATCCGATCCCTCTCCCGCCAGCAGTACATGAACATGGTCGTCGCCCCGAGATCCAGGGCGTGGGTGCCGAGCCACACCAGATGGCTCGCGATCCGGCTCAGCTCGACGACGATCACCCGGATGTACTGGCCCCGCGGCGGGATCTCCAACCCCATCAGCTCCTCGACGGCCAGAGCGAAGCCCAGGTTGTTCATGGGGGGTGCTAAGTAGTCCATCCGGTCGGTCAGGGGGATGCATTGCTGGTAGGTGTGGGACTCGAAGCTCTTCTCGAACCCGGTGTGCAGGTAGCCGATGTCAGCCCGGCAGCTCCGCACTCGCTCCCCGTCCAGTCCCAGCACCAGCCGCAGCACCCCGTGGGTGCTGGGGTGCTGTGGCCCCATGTTGATCTCCATCAACTCCTCGGCGGACTCGATCTTGTCCAGGAACTCTCCCCGTCCCTCGGGACGGAACCGAGGGATTCCTTCCTGGCGAGGAATCAGGTCCGGCGGGGTGCCATCTCCGACGGGAGGGGGCAGCATTGCCATCAGGGGCGCTCCACCGCTCCCCGCGTGGCCCCCGGCATGTACTCGGGGCGGTCTTGCGAGGAGAGCGCCCACTCGATATTGTGGGTAAAGGCGACCGGCTCACCGAAGGAGACGTAATCCTTGCGGAGCGGGTGGCCCTCCCAGTCATCTGGGAGCAGGATCCGGGTGAGATTGGGATGGCCGGTGAACCGGATCCCAAAGAGGTCATAGCACTCGCGCTCGTGCCACTCCATCCCGGGGTAGAGTCCCGAGAGGGAGGGGACCTCGGTGGTCTCGGAAGCCAGCACGCGGAGCCAGGCCAGGTCGTTGTGGACCAGCGAGCGCAACAGGTAGACAACATCGAACCGCAGCTCGCGCTCCGGCCAGTCAATGCAAGTCATGCAGATGGCCATCTGGTACAGCGCGCCTGGGTCCGCTCGCAGCGCCGTCGCGGCCTCCAGCAGCCGATCTGGCGGAAGGGTGATCTTCACTTGGCCCCGCTCGAGTGTCACCTCGACTTGGCTGGCTGGGAGCAGCTTCTTCAGGAGCTGAGCCGCTCGCAGCCCCCGGTCAGCGGTCGGGGGGGCGGTCCGAGGTCGCCGGGGAGCTCGGCTTGGGTACAGGCGCCTACCCTCGGACGCTGCTCACCGGGGTGGCGGCGATCTTCTTTTGCAGCTTGATCACGGCGTCCAGGAGACCTTCGGGGCGGGGCGGGCAGCCGGGGATGTAGACGTCTACCGGAACCACCTTGTCGACCCCCTGAATGATCGCGTAGTTGTTGAAGATTCCGCCGCAGGAGGCGCAGGCCCCCATCGAGATCACCCACTTGGGGTCCGGCATTTGATCGTAGATCTGGCGCAAGACCGGACCCATCTTCTGGGAGACCCGACCCGCCACGATCATCATGTCGGCCTGCCGGGGCGAGGCGCGGAACACTTCGGCCCCGAACCGAGAAAGGTCGAAGCGAGAGTTGCTGGCCCCCATCATCTCGATAGCGCAGCACGCCAGGCCGAAGAGGGCCGGCCAGAGCGAGGAGTACCGCCCCCAGGCGATCACCTTGCCCACGGTGGTGGTGAACACGCCGACCTGCGCCGCAGCGTCGGCCAGCTCCTGCTCCGAGGGGATAAGTCCCGGGATCGCCGGGGCCTCTGCCACGCGGGCCCCGGCGGCTTGGAGTCGCCCGGGCAGAATCAACTCACCTTCCGCGGCTCTCAGTCCCACTCAAGCGCCCCCTTGCGCCAAACATAGAGCAGGGCCACACCCAGCAGGGCCACGAAAATCACCATCTCGATCACCCCGAAAACATGCAGGGTGTTCTTGACCAGAACCGCCCAGGGATAAAGGAAGATCGCCTCCACGTCGAAGATGATGAAAAGCATGGCGGTGAGGTAGAAGCTGACCGAGAACCGGCGGCGGGCGGTCTCCGCGGGAATGATGCCGCACTCGTACGGCAAACCCTTGGCTTTGGTGGGGCGGCGGGGCCCCAGGAGCGCGATGCCAATCGTCATGCCCCCCCCGAAGAGGACCACCATCACCAGAAAGACAAGCAAGGGCAGGTAGTCGAAGAGCATCCCCTGGCAGTCTAACAACGGCTCGGATCCCAGCTCGCAGCTCTCGGCGGACTGCGTGTCCGCCTGCCACTCGGCGGGCGCAGGCTATCCTTATTCGACTGTCGGGCGGGAGTAGCTCAGTTGGTAGAGCGCTAGCCTTCCAAGCTGGATGTCGCGAGTTCGAGTCTCGTCTCCCGCTCCCTTGAGCCCTCCAGGCATCATCGGAGCCTGCCCGTCGAGTGCTTTCGTCAGGTACGCGGCCAGCGCGCCCCTGGCCCCCGGGCTCCCCCCCATTCCCTACGAAGAGAAGCGGGAGACAAGGCATCCCTGAGGCTCGAGTTTGAGGTTTTGGAGTGTCCTTGGCAGAACAACTGGTCGGCCCGTGCCTGGGGCGGCATCGGGCCACGAGGCCGGGTTGAGTGCCACTTCGGGCTGGTTCAAATGGGGCTTGCCGATCTCCAGGTATCATCTACGTGGGGAGCCATGGAGGTACCACTGAGTGCGAATCGCGGGCGAAAAGGTAGGCCGTCGTGGTGCGGCGGCGGTGTCGGTGGCCGCATTAGCCGCGGCCCTTCTGGCGATTCACGGCTACGGCACCCCGGGATCCTCAGGTCCCGTCGGCTCGGGAGGGATCTCATCGGCTCACAGCACGCCGAGTGCGGCCGCCTCAGGTAGCTCCCCTAAGGTGAGTCCCAGCGCGAGTCCGAGTGCAGCCGGGACTCCCGGGCCGCTGCTATCGTCGACTCCATATGCCTCCTACACTTACCAACTTTACCCCGGCGCCGTCAGCGGGAGTGCTCGCCAGGCCCTAGCCGGGTTCACCTTCACCGTCCATCCTGCCGGAAGCTCGGTGAACTTCACCCTTTATGTATCTGGCGGCGGCCAGTCACCGGTCACGAAAACCTACCCCGCCAGTGACCACATCTACTTCGTCGAGGCGAGTTTTGGCGACGACTCAGGTAATTCCGAGTACAACTTCGCGGACGACGGGCTGGTTGTGACCGACGCCTCCGGCCACGTGGTGCAGTGAGCATGGCGCGAAGAAGCAGAACTAATCGACTCGGCGCCAAAGCTGGCGTCGCCACCACCAATCCCCATGTCCTGACTGGCGCCCAAGCCAGCGGCACCGGGCGCTACCAGTTGGTCCGGGAGTGGTCGCCGACTGCGGCGCGCTTCTCCTTGGCGTTGGTTCTACTGTGGTTCGGGCTCCACGAGCTAGTCCAGCCAAGTCTGTGGACCGGCTACATTCCGATCATCTCTCAGACGTCTCACCTCGCCCTCGCCATGGTGCTACTTCATGGCTGGGTGCTCTCCGTATTGGGAGTGGCATTAATCCTCGGTATCGCCCCACAGCTGGCGGCTGGAGTCAGCGCCCTTCTACTGTTAGAAATTGTCCTGTCTCTGTCCTTGACCGGGGGTGTCTCCGACATTGTGGCTCGAGACTTGGGGGTATTCGGCTTAGCGGTAGCGGTGTTCGCCAGCGATCGCCAGAAGCTGGTTCTGCAGCGTTAGCCAGAGCCGCATTCGAGTACCTGACCAGACGCGGATGTCCGAACGCCCAATTGCGTAGCTGGTCAGGCCACCCGGCCCGGTTCTCCGGGCCCTAGCACTGCAGCTTAGGCGCTCTTGCCTAGACCATATCGTCAGCGTAATCGAGCCTGGGTGAGCGCCTGGAGCCTGCGCTTCCGGAAGCCGCGCTCGGTCCGATTCTGGGTGCCACCGAGTCTGTCATCTCCGGCCGTCTGTCGCCTGCCGGTGGGCCGATCACCAATTCTCTGGGAGCCCGCTTCACCTCCAGGCACGCTCTCCTATCCCCCCGCGATGGCAGCTGCCGTCCTCGGTCCACTGTGATGTCAGACCCACCATTTGTTCCAGGGCCCGACCACTTCTGGCGAGAAGCCGGTCCACAACAACAGCAGCCGGGGCGCGGTCGGACTGGGGGAGGACGAAAAACCTCCCGACCGCGTGAAAAGGTGAGGTGGTCAGTTCTCCCGACAATGGCGGCACCCTGGGACCCCTCAAGACAGCCAGGGGCGTGCATCGACTTGAATTACACCTTCTTCATCCCGAGGGGCCTGCGGCCCGGTGATGGTCAGCGCCCTCGGGTCGTCCTACATTGAGGCTCCGCTGCTTATCCCGCTGGGTGAATGCTAAGTACCCGACCAGCAACACCATGGGAATCGCTAGGCACAGGGCGACGGCGCCTCTGCCCCAGTTGAGGCCGCCATAGGCGCGCGGGACTCCCATCCAGTCCGAGAACGATGCGCCTATCGGTCGCGTCAGTACATAGGCGACCCAGAAGGCCAGAACCGAGTTAACTTTAAAGAGCCAGTAGGCCACGCCCGGGATCAGGAACAAGGCGGTGAACAGAACCCCAGACGGGAAGAAGCCAAGTTGCATCGTGTTCGCGGTCCAGTCGCCCACCGCTGTACCCAGGGCGAACGTGGCCAGCACCGTCGCCCAGTAAAATAGCTCTCGGCGACGAGTGTGGATGCTATGGATCGACAAGCTCCTTTCGCTGCGGTACCAGGCGCCAAAGATGGCGATGAGAATCACCAGGTAGAAGGCGCTCGATTCGGTGAATGGAACCCCCAATTCGAAGTGCAAACCGTCCGCAGCCATCGTGCCGAAGACGGCCACCATTGCCACCGCCAGCCAATAGGACCAGGCGATGTACTTGCTGAGTCGGAGCTGGAGCAGGAGCGAACCGGCCAGGCCGAGGGCACCGAGCGTAGCCGCGAGGATCGGATTCATTCGGTGGGCGAGGAAGTCTGAGGTGGCCTCCCCCATCCCGGTGCTCAGGATCTTGATGATCCAGAAGTAGACCGTGATCACTTCTGGCACTTTCCCGGTCGGGGATAGCTGCCGATAGGTCCGACCGTCAGCTCTGTCACTCACCGCCCAGGGTCGGTATGTCATCGGGTCATCTCCTCCGACAAGAGAGTAGACGACCGTTCTACGGCGGCCCAGTTCGCGGTCATCGGGTAGGGATGACCGCGGTGGATGGCACACTGAGGTCAGTACCGTTGCCGAGCCTTTACCCCGGAGGTGCCTGCGGTGACCTTCCTGGAGTCTCCGACCCTCGCCGTTGATCAGCGAGTCCGAGCTCGCATCGCCGCTGGCGAGCGAGTCCTGCACCTGGCCTTCGGAGAAGCCGGGCTGCCGGTTCTTCCCGAGGCCGTAGAGGCTCTCGCGAGCGGGGCCCATCTCAACAGCTACGGGCCGGTTGCCGGCTCACTTGCGGCTCGATCAGCCGTGGCTGGGTACTGGAACCGGCGCGACCTCCCCACCGACCCGGAGTCGGTGCTGCTGGCACCTGGGAGTAAGGCCATCCTCTTTGCCCTGCTCATGGTGATCGCGGGCGATGTCGTACTTCCCCGGCCCTCGTGGGTTAGCTACGGAGCCCAGGCAGCCGTCGCCGGGCACCAGGTGATTTGGGTGCCCACTCCGCCACAAGTTGGAGGGATCCCCGACCCCGACCTGCTCGAGGCAGCCATCGCCGGCGCGCAAGCTCAGGGACGACGCCCCGGATGCTTGGTCGTCACGCTGCCGGACAACCCCACCGGCACTCTAGCTGAGGAGTCCCTGATCGAAGCCGTCTGCGCCATCGCCGACCGTCACGGGCTGGCCGTGATCTCGGACGAGATCTACCGCGAGCTCGCCTACGAGCCGGCCGCGGTCTACTCCCCCGCCCACTGCCTCCCTGACCGGACCATCACGACCACTGGGCTCAGCAAGAGCGTGGCGCTGGGAGGCTGGCGGATCGGGGCCGCCCGCTTTCCCCACAGCTCTTGGGGAGAACAGCTTCGAGCCGACGTCGCTGCCCTTTCGAGTGAGTTGTGGTCGTCGCTTGCTGGTCCGATGCAGGCCGTGGCTGACCACATCTTCAGCGAACCCATCACGGTTCGCGAGCACATCGCGGCGAGTCGGCGATTGCACCGAGCAGTCGCCCTGGAAGTGCACCGGCTCTTCATCGAGGCCGGCGCCCAGTGCCGCGAGCCGCAAGGAGGCTTCTACCTCTACCCGGACTTTTCGTCGCTGCACTCAAAGCTGCGGGCCCTTGGGATCGCGTCGGGTGACGCCCTCGCGGATTATCTCCTCCGACAGCGCGGCGTAGCGGTCCTGGCCGGTTCCGCTTTTGGGGACGAGCCGGCCGCTCTCCGTTTTCGCGTCGCGACTAGCTTGCTCTATGGCCAATCCGAGGACCAGCGCTGGGAGTCGCTGCGAAGCACCCAGCCTTGCGCGCTGCCATGGATTGCTGGTGCCCTCGGTCAACTGCGCGATGCCCTGGAACCGCTGCGCGGGCTCGGGCCGGGTCCGGGGGCAGCAGAATTTGCCCCAACTGCCTGAGGCCGTTGGGACGGATGCCGGAGAAACGGGCGACCCATGCGGACCGCAACGCGCCCCCAGGTGCGCCGCCGAGCCCGCCATTAGCGGATCATCGCTCCCCGGTCACCGCGGCCAGCCTCGCTTGACCCTGTCCGCTCCGGCTCCCAAACTGAAGGCGAGATGATCGCCGACGTGCTCGAGGACATCCTCGCCTGGTGGGCGTCCGGCGCCACCGTGGGGGTGGGGACGGTGATCGAAACTTTCCGGTCTGCCCCTCGACAGCCTGGGGCGGCGATGGCGGTGGGTCCCGATGCGAGCGTGGTGGGTAGCGTCTCGGGCGGGTGCGTCGAGGGGGCCGTTTACGAAGTTGCCCGCCAAGTCGCCTCCTCGGGGATCCCGGTCTTGGAGCGGTACGGGGTCAGCGACGACGACGCCTTTGCCGTGGGGCTAACCTGTGGTGGAATCCTGCACGTTTTCGTCGAGGCTATTTCACAGTCGACCTTTCCTGAGCTAGGTCAGGTCGCGGACTCGGTCAGGGCAGCCCAGCCGGTATCGGTGGCCACCGTAGTCGACGGGCCCGCCAAACTGGGAGCCCGGCTCTGTGTGTGGCCTGATCGCCGGGTGGGCTCCCTGGGCCAAACCCGACTCGACGAGGTGGTCACCGCTGAGGCCCGCAGAATGCTGGCCCAGGGACGCACCGGGGTTCTCCAGCTCGGCCCTACGGGAGAACGATTGGGCGGCGAGCTGACGATCTTCGTGGCCTCCTACTCGCCGGCGCCGCGGATGCTCGTCTACGGCGCCATCGACTTCGCCGCTGCGGTAGCACGGGTTGGCAGCTTCCTCGGCTACCGGGTGACCGTCTGCGATGCTCGCTCCGTGTTCGCTACACGGCGACGCTTTCCCACGGTCGATGACTTGGTAGTCGACTGGCCCCATCGGCACCTGGCCAGCATCGACATCGACGAGCGGACCGCCATCTGCGTCCTGACCCACGATCCCAAGTTCGACATCCCGCTCTTGGACCTGGCCCTGCGGTCCTCGGCCGGATACATCGGGGCGATGGGGTCAAGGCGCACTCACCAGGATCGTCTGGCCCGACTTCGGGACCGCGGCCTCACCCCACAGGAGCTTGACCGGCTGCACTCACCGATCGGGCTCGACATCGGAGCCAGCACGCCCGAGGAGACCGCGATCTCCATCGCCGCGGAAATCATCCGGATCCGCTGGGGCGACAGTGGGACCGCTCTCAGCCGACTCACGGGTCGGATTCACGGCGCCCAAGAGGCGGCACAGTTCACAGAGGCCTGACCGTTTAGCCGAGCCCGACCGAGAGTCTCGTCGATCGCCGCCGCTAACGTGAAGCTTTCGGGCCGCGCCGCCGCCATGGGCGCGGGCGGCATTCGGAGCCTGGCGGAACAGATCATGCTGAAGTTCCCTAGCACCCGGCAGGAACTGCTCAACCAGACTGCGGCGGCGCCGAACCAGGCCGCGCCGGCAACGACCGTTGTCCCATGGACCGAGATTGGGGCGTCCCCAGAACGGGGCATCGACGCTGACACACTAAGAGGGAACGGGACCCAATCACCTGCGCGGACGGCCCAATCCGTGCGGCCGGCAGCTGCTGGCCGAGTGGAGATCGTCACCGGTGGGTCACGACAGCCTCCGCCATCCAGCGCGACCGATCAGGGCAGCCTGGACGCGCTGGCACTGGCTCGTGGGGTGATCGGGGCCTAGCTCCGTCGACCCCAGGTAGTGATGGGGCTGCTGGTTCCCCTGCTGATGGTGGTCGCCTACCGCCTCGGCCGCCACTCGGTACGCCACGCCTGAATCCCGCTTAGCCGCCACGATGTCAATTGGGATCGGGTCCGGTCCCGGCTGGTTCATTCGGGTAGTCGGGAGCCCCAGCTGTCGGCTGCGGCCCGGGAATGACCCACGACTAACCGCTAAACGCTCGCAAGAGCGAGTGCGCTCCCGCCACGCCGTGCTCCCAAGGCTGGACCGCTAGTCAGGCACTCGCGCTAGGCGTGACGACGAGCCGGCCGCCCCTGACCTCCAAGACCAGAACGATGACGTCCTTAGCGATCGGGTCGCCAATCGCACTGAGCGCTGGCCACTCTTCACCCCGAGCGCGCACGGAGCCCACGTGGATTTTTCCTGGGATGGCGACCGAAACCACCGCCTCCTCCCCCACCATGCCCTCGATTCCGTTGATCACGGCCGGTCCGTGAGAAGCGCCACTTAGGAGGACCTGGCGCGCCTTCCCCCCCTGCTTGGGGGTGAAGCCGGTATCGGCACCACCGCGACCGGGGGCGGTGCCTTGCCATTGCCGGGACTGGGGTCTGACTCCGTCGCCACCAGCAGCGCCTTTGCCGCGCCCATGAGGCCAGCGAAGTCGGTCGGGACCACAAGCTTGGAGTTAGCACTATCAGCGAGCTTGGCTAGGTTCTTGAGCTGCCAGAAGGCGAGCACCTCCGGGGTTGCTCGGCCCTGGTGAATAGCGTCGAAGACGGCCGCGATAGCGGAGGCCTCTCCCAGGGCATCGAGCTTCTGGGCCTCTTGGTTGCCCTCGGCCTCCAGAATCTGCGCCTGCTTACGCCCTTCGGCGGCCAGGACGGTGGCTTGCCGCTGGGCCGTCGCCCGAGTGATGTTGGCTTGAGCCTCACCCTCCGCCTGATTGATCGCGGCCTGCTTGTCGCCCTCGGACTGGAGGATCACAGACCGCTTGTGCTGATCGGCTTCCTTCTGCTCCTCCATCGCCCGGAGGATGTTGGTGGGAGGGATGATGTCCAGGACTTCGATCCGGTTCACTCGCACGCCCCACTTCTCGGTGGCGTCGGCGATGTGGGCGGCCAGGTCAGCGTTAATGCGCTGGCGCTCCGAAAGAGCTTCGTCCAGGCTCATGGTGCCGAAGACGGCCCGGAGCGCGGTGCGACTAATCTGATCGATGGCGACCTGATAGTCCTGGACCTCGAACAGCGCCTTGTTGACGTCGATCACCTGATGAAAGATGGTGGCGCTTACCCCGACCGCCACGTTGTCCTTGGTGATCACGTCCTGCTTGTCCCCTCGGCGAGGTACCTCGCGCATGTCCACGCGGATCATGCTGTCCAGGATCGGCAGCATGAAGACCAACCCCGGGTTGCGGGTCATGTGAAAGCGGCCCAAGCGCTTGACCACTCCCTTCTGGCCCTGTTGAACCACCCGGATGGTGGTCCTGCCCACGGCCAGCGCTACCACTACGATCACGACCAGCGCGATCACCGCTCCCACAACTGGCACGGTAGCAGACCGCATTGAGGCGTGCCGGACCGAGGAGGCGAGTCGTTATGTCCCCCTCGATCGGCTCTGCCTGTCCCCGCAGTGCGGCTTCTCGTCGAGTTTCGAGGGGAACCAGCTAACCTTGGACGACCAGCTCGCCAAGCTGCGCTTGGCAGTGGGGACCGCCAAGGAAGTCTGGGGCTGACGGTCGCAACGACGCCGCTTCAGGTGGTGACCGCCTCGGTCCACAATCGGCCCCTTTGCTCAACGTATAAAGCATCAGCCAAAAGTCGCCGTGACCTTCGGCCCCGCGCGGACTCCAAGGCTCCGTACCCGATTCGTGCCCTTCCCGCAGGAGGGAGTAGATCGAACGGATGCGAGGGCCAGCCTTGCGGCAAGCCTCTCCCGACCCAGCTCGTCGAGCCGGTCGCCCTCCACCAAGCCCGCCACATTACGAGATCATCGATGCGGAGTAACGGGCCGACCAGCGGGCTACCGCCCGACCGATCCCAATCAGCAAGAGCAGCAGGCCGATGAGGACCACGCCGGCCGCGCCCGCGACCTCGTGCTCCAACTTGGTGGGAAGCGTCGAGTTGAGGTAGACCACGTAGGTCAGGTAAGCCAGCGGGCTGTGGAAGAGATCTAAGGTCGGGTTCTGGTCGGTGAAGCCGACGGTGTAGAGCAGCGGGGCCGTCTCGCCGAGCGAGATCGCCAGGGCGACCACCAGCCCCGAAGCGATCGCCGGAATCGCTGGTGGCAGAACCGCTCGGCGCAGCGTAGTCAGCCGGGAGAGGCCGAGCGCCGACCCGGCGTCCCGGAGCGTGGTCGGCACCTGGATCAACGCCACTTCCGTGGTCTTGACCACGTAGGGCAGTACCAGGGTCGACAAGGCGAGGATCCCCGCCAACAGGGAGAAGCCCCAGTGGAGAGCCTGGGCCAGCACGATGTATCCGACAAACCCGACCACGATCGAGGGAATGCCAGCCAGCGTCTCGTAGCCGAGGCGCAGCAGCGAGCCCCGCCGCAGCGCCGCGAACTCGGCCAGGTAGATTCCTCCGGCGATGCCGATCGGTCCCGCCACAATCAAAACCCCCAGGCAGAGCAGGAGACTGCCCAGAATGGCGTTCTGGAGTCCCCCATTGGCGGTGGTGGCGGTGATTAGGTGAAAGTTGAGGGCGGGCCACGCTTGCTGTAGGAGACCGCCGACGATCGCCAAAGCCGGTGCCACCACCACTAGCAAGGCGAGGATGCATAGGGACCAAAAGGCGAGGTCGCGGACGGTTCGGAATACCCCTCGCAAGGCTCAGATTCCTCGACCGATGGGCAGCACCAGGTCCCCCGCGGCGCTGCGGATGATGATCCTCCCCAGCAGATTCGTCGCAACTGTGATGATCAACAGCACGCAGGCCAGAGCGGCCAGGGCATGGACCCCCATTCCGGTCGCGTCGGTGAGCGCAGAATCGAGCAGATCAACGATCGTCCCCGCCAAGGTCGAGAAGGGACCGTAGATATTGCTGGGCAGGCGATTGAGCAGGTCGCCACTGATCATCAGCACCGCCATGGTTTCGCCCAGCGCTCGAGCCCATCCCAAGACCGCTGCCGCCAGGATTCCCCGGCGGACGTAGGGCAGAGTCACCACTCTGAAGGTCTCGTAGGGAGTCATTCCCAGGGCCATGGCACCCTCTTTGGCAAGGATTGGGACCGTGCGCATCAGCTCTCGAGTGGTGGAGGCGATGATCGGGACGATCATCACCGCCAACACCAACGAGGTGGTCAGAAGCCCCTCCCCTGCGCCGACGCTTCCCCGAAAAGGGGGGATAAATGCCAGCACCCGAGAGAGACCTGGATAAATGTCGTGAGCCAGAAACGGCCCGAAGAACAGAACCCCCCAGAACCCGTAGGCCACGCTCGGGATGCCGGCCAGGACCTCGACGAAGACGGACAATCCGCTCCGGAGCCGCCACGGTAGTCGTTCCGTCAGCGCCAGCATGGCGCCCACTGCTACCGGTACCGCGATCGCCAGCGCGATCAGCGACGAGGCCAGGGTTCCGACGATGAACGGCAGCGCTCCGTATGCCGCGCCGTGGGGAGCGGTGATCCCGTTGTGGTGACTAAGGGTCGTGGCATACAAGTCGCCGAAAGTGAAAATCTGCCCCGAGAAGAAGCGCCAGCCGCTGTAGGTAAAGACGGGGATTGCCTCACTGATGATCTCGCCCGCCAAGAACAGCAGGAGCGCCGCCGGGACCAGGGCCGCTGCCAGGCAGATCGCCCGGCCAAACCGGTCTCGGCGGGTGAGATCGCCGTCAGCCAGACGCCTCCGGCCGATGGACGGGGCCGAGTAGGGACCGGCATTGCCGCCGGCCCCTACTCTCCTGCGAAGCAAGGTCGATTACTCAGTTGAAAGCTAGGTCCAGCTCAGCCGGTGATCTTGTTGATCGCCGTCTCAACCTTAGGAATCACCAACGTCGGCAAGGCCACGAAGTTGACCGCCGAAAGATTGCCCGAAGTAGCCCCTCCGGTAGGACTGATCGCCCAGTCGAGGAAGGTGCGAATAGCCTGGGCGGTGGCGCTGTCGGACTGGTGCTCCTGGATCATCAGGTATTCGAAGTTCACGATCGGATAGGAGTTGGTGCCGGGCGAGTAGATGAGCGACTGGCGCAGATCTGAGGGCGTGCTCCCGGCGGCGGCGGCCACGGCCGCGGTGACGTCGGTTTGATCCGGGGTCAGGAAGGAACCTGACTTGTTCTCGATCTTGGCCTCTTGAAGACCCGTCTCGATGGCGGTGTCCTCCACGCTGACCCCGATGTAGGCTATGCAACCCGGGGTCCCATGGCAGGTCTCGATCATGGCCGGATTACCGTTGGCGGTCAGCTCGTTGGAGACGGGAGGCCAGGTGACAGTGGTGCCCTCGTTGGGGCCGCTGCTCCAGGCACTGTTGGTGGCGGTGAGATAGCTGGTGAAGATGAAGGTGTCACCCGAGGAATCAAGTCGCCGCACTGGGACCACGGCCAGGTTGGGCAGGGTCGCTCCGGGATTGAGCGCGGCGATCTTGGGGTCGTTCCAGTTGGTGATCTTTCCCTCATACATCTGGGCCAGCAGGGTCCCGCTCAGCTTGAGAAAGTCAGGGGCGCCCGGCACGTTGTAGTTCACCGCCTGGCTGGAGATCGCAATCGGGATGTTGAGCAGGGTCGGGTTGGCCGCCGCCAGCGCCGGCGACAGGTAGGCGTCGGAACCTCCCATCTGGACCAGCTTGCCGATGGCATCGTTGATCCCTAGCCCCGACCCACCCGGTCCGGGGGCAAGAGTGGCGTTGGAGAACGCGCTGTTGAACTCCGGGGCCAGCACCTGGAGGTACGGATAGATCAATGTCGACCCCGCCTCGTTGAGGGTGACTTGGCTGGACGGGTTTCCCGTGGGTGGGGCGCTCGCGTGAGTTGAATGGTGCGCAGCTGAGTGATGAGTTGCGGGCGTGGTGCCGCAGGCCGCCAACAGCACCGACCCGAGAGCCAACAGCACGACGGCACGGATTCCAGTCGGTCGAGCGATTTTCGGGCGCATTGAATCCTCCCTTCTAAAATCCAGGGCTAAACGAATTGGTCCCGGTGCGGGGAACGCCCCGCGCGTGTCAGACCGTTCTCCCCTCCACGTAGGCCCGGCTGCGGGCGTCCGCCGGGCTGGCGAAGAACTTGTCCTTGTCGGCGAACTCCACCACTTCACCCTCAAGCATGAACAGGATCTGGTCGGCGCAACGCGCCGCCTGCTGAACGTTGTGGGTGACGAAAACCACGGTCATGTGCTGCTTCAGCTGGCTGATGAGCTCCTCAATTCGATCCGTTGACCTAGGGTCGAGGGAGGAGGTCGGCTCGTCAAGCAACAGCACGTCCGGCTCGACTGCGAGTGCCCGGGCGAGGCAGAGGAGCTGCTGCTGACCCCCGGAGAGCGTGAACGGGGTGCTCTTCAGGCGGTCGCTAACAGCGTCCCAGAGGCCCACCCGACGGAGCACGTGCTCAGTGCGCTCCGGGATCTCCTGGCGCGCCCACAGTCCATGTACCCGCGCCCCCAACGAGACATTCTCAGCGATGCTCTGAGGGAACGGATTGGGCCGCTGGAACAGCATCCCCACCCGTCGGCGGAGTTCTCGAATATCGCTGGAGCGCCGGTAGATGTCGGCCCCGTCGAGCAAAATCCGACCGTCGAACCGAAACCCTGGCCGGTTGTCGTGCAGACGGTTCAAGCACCGCAGCAGGGTCGTCTTGCCGCACCCGGTGGGACCGAGCATGGCCGTCACTTTCCGTGGCGCGAACTCGGCACTGACGCCCTTGAGCACCCGGCGGTCACCGAACTGCACGAACAGATCGTCGACCGATAACGAGCCGCCGCCCGCGGCGATAGTAGCCCCTTCCCTCTGCACTCCCTCGGACAGCACGAGCCGATCCTATCGCGCCCTAGTTATGGACCGGTTACGGGCTGGTTATGACGAGACTAAGGTCCGTTCCCCGCTTCCCGACCTAAGCCGGCCCTGAAGCTCAGCCCCCCGGCCCTGAAGCTCAGCCCCCCGGAGCTGACTGCCCGGCCTCCCGTAGCCGGCCCGAACCGCTCCGTCTGCCGGGGCAGGTTCGGGGTACGCCCTGGCCAATATCGGCTCGGGTCTGGGCCACGGAGTGCGGTACGGCGCACTGCCTCTATTCGCCTTGGTCCTGGTGCGCCCGCCCGACTGACTAGCCCGGGATCCCCTGGTGACACTGCTGGCAGATGGTGGGCGGATCGCTATCTGCCAAGGCTCCGCAGTTAGGGCAAACCCGTTTCTGCCAGCAGGCAGGATCGCCTCGCTCCCCGGTCCGCCCATCGGATCCCGGATCGGAGCTGAGCAGCTCCAGCAGGACCCCCGCTTGACTGTGAGCGGCGTCCCGAGTGCCGGTCAGCAGGGTCAGGGTCCCCGAGCGAGCGATCGCCCGGAGATGGGCCAGGGCAGATGCCCGCTCCGGAGAGGCCAGCTCGGCTAGGTACCGACTCCGGAACTCGACGAATTGCTCCGACACGTGCCCATACCAGCGGCGCAGCTGATCCGAGGGGGCGACCACCTTGAGCCACTCGTCGAGGTGGGCTGCCTCCTTGGCCACCCCGCGCGGCCAGAGCCGGTCAACCAGCACTCGGGTCCCGTCCTGGGGCTGCGCGGGCTCGTAAACACGCCGGAGTCGGACCTCTTTCATGGCCGTCCTCCAGTCTGCCACGTCCGCTCCCTCGCACCCACTACGCTGGCGGAATGGATGCCAATCCCCCCGATGGCCCCGGCCCCGCCCCGGCAGCTCCGCGGGGCGTGGTCGCTCTTAGAAACTGGTACTGGTGGCTGACCGGGGTATCGATCATTGGCAGCCTCGAGGTGGCCCAGTTCCTGGCCACCAACTCCGGGATGTTCGGCTCGGCTCCTTCCCGGGCGGCGGGATCGGTGCTGGGGTTGATCCTCTGGATCGCCCTGACAGTGCTGGCGGCGGTGGCCGCCAGCGGCCACCGCTCGCGGGGCCAGGAACGAGGGATCTTGGTGCTGGCGGTGCTGGTGGCAATCGGGAGCGTGGGCCTCACGGCCATCCACGCCGCCGCCCACGTGGGCGGGCTCAGACCGGCTCTCGGTGGGACTATCAGCCTGGTCGCGTTGGGCTTGGCCGTCGCGGCGGTCCGAGACTGACGAGGATCAGGCCGGGCTGACGCTGAGCCGAGCCGCCTCCTGCCCTCGGTCCCAGGCGGAATGCACCAAGTGGTGGGGGTCGAAGGTGTTGCCGGTCATCGCTCCCTCGAAGCGGAACTCGAGCCGCTCCCCCGCGCGGGTCCGGGCGGTCACCGTCTTCGGCGCGAGCGCCCCAGCTTCGGTCATCCCATGGCGCTCCGCCGCCACCGCCACTTGACGACGAAGCGGCCCGAGCGGCACCTGCGGATCAAGTTTGGAAGAATCGGAACTTGATCTCAACCTCCTCAACGTGCGGGAACTCGGCCGCTGCCAGCTCCAGGTGGCGCTGGCCGAGGTGGCACCGAGCGCATACCAGCTCGGTCGACCGGCAACTCGCGGGCGAACTCCTTCCCGGCCGCCATTGAGCCTGGGCCTCCACTCCTCCGGCGGTCGGCTGCCTCACTGCTTCTAAGCTAACCCGCATGCAGGGCTGGTACGCCGTGTTGGTGGGGGCGCTAGCGCTGCAGCGAAGGCGCGAGCTCGCCTTGTCCAAGCGGCGGGAGGCGGCCCATCCTGGCCACCGCGCCGCGGCTAGAAGCTTCCCGCTGATGGTGGCAGTCCATGTGGGCCTGTTCGTGCTTCCGCCCCTAGAGGCTCACCTGGCCCATCGCCGACCGCACTGGGTCGGCCTTTGGCTCGCGCTCTTGACCGCCGCCACCGGGCTCAGGTGGTGGAGCATCCGCTCTCTGGGAGACCAGTGGAACGTGCGCGCCGCGGTTCCGGAGGACCTGCAGCCGGTGACCCTAGGACCGTATCGCTGGATTCGCCACCCCAACTATCTGGCGGTGATCCTGGAGTTCGCGGCCCTGCCCATGGCCGGCGGTGCCTGGCTCAGCGCAGTCGGGCTCTCAGTGGTGGATGGAGCGGTTCTGGTGGATCGAATCAGGGCTGAAGAGGCTCTCCTAGCCAATACTTCGGGGTATCAGGAGGCCTTCGCCGGCAAGGCTCGATTCATTCCGGGGATCTTCTGAGGGTCGCCATCTCAACGGTCACCCCCGGACCGAACGCCAGACCCAGCCCCATCCCCGGTGGCCCTTTGTGAAGCCCGGCTAGGACGAACAGCAGCGAGGCTGAAGACAGATTCCCGAAGCGACTGAAGGTTGCCCGGGACGGTTCGAGCGACCGAGGGCTCAGCCCAAGCCCGCTCTCGACGGCGTCGAAGATCCGGGGTCCGCCCGCGTGGACCGCCACGAAATCGAAGTGACCCTCGCCAAAGCCGGCCAGCGCGCCCGCCAGCTCGTGCTCAATCAGCCGGGGCAGCCGCCGGTCGAGGACCGGGTGGAATCCGTCGTCCCGCAGGTCGAAGCCCAGGAGTTTGTCGGTGTCGGGGATCAACCGACACCCGGTCGCCACCACCTCCAGACCCCCAGGTTCGCCGGTCAGAACCGCTGCCGCCGCTCCATCACCGAAGACCATGGCCGCAGTCATGTTGTCCACCGAGCTGTCACCGGGCTGAAAGGTCAGCGAACAGAGCTCGACGCAGACCACCAGGACATTGTGAGTCGGTTCCAGGCAAAGATGCCGATGGGCAGCTGCGATGGCCGCTGCCCCCCCCGAGCAACCCAGTTCGGTTAGCGGGATCCTGATCACGTCACCGCGAAAGCCCAAACGGTTGGCCAGGCGGACATCGAGGGCAGGGACCATGTAGCCCGTGCAGGAGACCGAAAACACCACGTCGATCTGGTCCGGCGCCAGCCCCGCCTGCGAGAGCGCCTGCTCCACCGCCAACTGAGCCAGCCGGGGGGCCTCCTCCTCGTAGACCGCCATCCTCTCCCCCAGCGATCGGGGTGCGAACACCTGGTCCACCGGCTGGACGGTGTAGCGCGTCACCGCCTCCAGCGGGGCGCTGCGCAGATGGGGCCAAATCTGGCTGAGCGCGGCCAGGCTGGCCGCCGGGGTTAGCTCATTTACGGGCAGTGCCGTGCCCAACCCGGCGAACCTAGTCATCGCGTAGCCACTCCCAGCAGCGCCGCCCAGTCTCGAAACGGAACTGAGCGCAACGGCCGGCTGCCCTCGTTGACGCTGAGTAGCGACTGCAGAGCCTCCGGGCGGCGACCGGCCCCGGCGAGGGCCCGGCGGCTAAGCGAAGACGATCCCGAAAGGACCCTGGCCAGCGACGCCACGAAGACCCTTCGCCGCCACTGCGCCGCCACCCAGCGCCGATAGCGTGCGGCCGCCCGCTCCAGGTCATCCGTAAGGAAGGTGGCCAAGGCCCTCGCCTGCGCGATCCCGGCACTCATGGCGTCGCCAGTGAGCGGATCGAGGAAACCGGCCGCGTCGCCGACTAGGAATACCCGATCCTGGGCCACCTGCCGGGGGCGCACGTTAAAAGGGCCGGCCCCACTCAATCCACCCACCAGGGGGGCTGAGGCGAGAGTGGGATGGGCGCGCTCGACGATCGCTCGGTAGGACTGCTCTCCGGTCATCCCCGGCTTCCGCAGCTCTCCTCTCACTCCCAGAACCGCCAGCAGGACCTCCTCCGGTCCGACTGGGGCGAGGTAGGTTTCGACAGCTCCAAGAAGCCCTACCTCAACGTCTGATCCTGGCCGTTCCACGGCCAGGTGACCGACCAGCCCGTACCTGGCTCTTCCTCGGGACGGTCGCCACCACCCCAGCATCCGGGCCACCGGGGAGCGGATGCCATCTGCCGCGACCAACGCCGACCCAATCAGAGTTCCGTCAGTCGTATCCACTTCCACCCGATCCTGGTGGGGCCGCACCGCCGTGACACGAACCCCTGGCCGGACCCCGGCCCGCTCCGCGAGCAGCGAGTCCAACCGGATCCGGCGCGTTCCGTAGCCGCAGCCCCGGGCAAACGAAGCCCGGGCAGATGGCCCGCCCGGTGCGGAGTACCGGACTCCGAGGATCGGTGGGAAACCCTCCGCGCCCAAGTCCACTCCCGCCTCGCGCAAGAGCCGGGCACCGGTGGGCATCAACCCCTCGCCACAGGGTTTGTCACGGGGAAAACTGGCGGCGTCCAGCACCAGGGCCCCCGGAAGCATCAGGCCCAGTGCCGATCCGACCGGGCCGCCTCCGGCGATGATGATCCGGTCGTCCATTTCTGATGGCGACGCTACCAGAGCCGCTCCCCGGGCCGGAACGGGGCAGGTACATGGCAGTCCGCCGGGATCAGTGGAGGCCCCCGACCCCCCGCCGTGGCCGCTAGGCTGGGGCAGTGGATGTCCTCTTGGTGGTCGGGCCTGGTGGCGTCCCCGAGCGGCTTCTCGCCAAGGCCCGGCAGGTGCTGAGGTCCGAGGGCCAGGAACTCGAGCCTCCGTTGCTGGCGAGGCTGCTGGAACGGCATCCTCGGGAGATCACGGTGGTAGCTCCCCAAGACCCTGAGGCGGGGGAGTCGGCGGCCGTCCAGCTGCAGCGGGCGGGGCTCGCGGTCACCCTCATCGCCGATCGCGCACCGGATCCGGCCAGAGGGCTCGTGGTGCTGCCGCTCACCGACTCCGGAGCTGCCATGCAGGTCTCCGACTCGCTGCTCGACCTAGTCGGCAACACCCCTTTGGTCCGCCTGGATCGGATTGGCAGGGATCTCAACTGCCACCTCCTGGCCAAGCTGGAGTTCCTCAACCCGGGCGGGAGCGTCAAGGACCGCCCAGCGGTCGCCATGATCGACGCCGCCGAGGCGGCAGGGCTGCTCCAGGAAGGGGGCACGATCGTCGAGCCCACCTCCGGCAACACCGGGGTGGGGCTAGCGATAGTCGCCGCTCGCCGTGGCTACCGCTGCGTGTTCGTGATGCCGGATAAAATCGCGGCCGAGAAAATCGACCTGCTGCGGGCTTACGGGGCGGAGGTGGTGGTCTGCCCCACCACGGTCGCTCCTGACCATCCAGACTCCTATTACTCGGTCTCCGACCGGCTGGTGCTCGAGATCCCCGGAGCCTACAAGCCCGACCAGTACAGCAACCCGGCCAACCCCGCCGCTCACCAGACTTCGACTGGCCCAGAGATCTGGCGGCAGACCGGCGGGCGGGTGACCCACTTTGTGGCGGGAATCGGCACTGGGGGCACCATCACCGGGGTCAGCCGGTACCTCAAGTCGGTCAATCCCCAGATTCAGATTGTGGGGGCCGACCCCGAGGGCTCGGTCTACTCGGGTGGTACGGGACGGCCCTATCTGGTGGAAGGCATCGGTGAGGATTTCTGGCCCGCCGCCTACGACCCGGCGGTGGTCGACCAGGTGGTGGCCGTGAGTGATCGCGACTCCTTCCTGACGGCGCGATCCGTGACCCGCGAGGAGGGAATCCTGGCGGGTGGATCGGCCGGCACTGCCATCTGGGCGGCGGTCGAGGTCGGCCGCCCGCTAGGCCCGGACCAGGTGGTGGTGGTGCTGATTCCGGACTCTGGTCGGGGATACCTCTCCAAGTTGTACAACGACGCCTGGATGGCCGACTTCGGGTTTCTCCGGGCCAGCGGGCAGAGCGCGGCCGATGTCCTTGCATCGAAGGGCCGGCAGCTGCCGCCGCTGGTGCACGTCCATCCCGATGAGACAGTGCAGTCGGTCATCCAGCTGCTCCGGGAATATGAGGTCTCCCAGGTCCCGGTGGTGAAGGCCGAACCTCCGCTGGCGGCGGCCGAAGTGGTCGGAGCCGTGCGGGACCGCGAGCTGCTGGAGGCGGCCTTCCACGACCCCGGTCTGCTCTCCCGGCCTGTCGGAGAGGTCATGGGACCACCGCTACCCACCATTGGCAGTGGCGCTCCGCTGGAGCTGGCCGTTGCCCGGATGGAGCGCGGCGGCGCGGTCTTGGTCCTGGACGACGGCCACCCGGTCGGCATCATCACCAGGTCTGACGTCCTGGGCGCGATGCTAGGCCGGCCCACCAGATGACCCTACAAGAGCCTGGTTTCGAGACCCGGGCGATCCATGCCGGCCAGGATCCCGACCCCACCACCGGCTCGGTAGTACCCGCGATCCACCTGTCGACCACCTTCCGGCAATCGGGGGTCGGGCGCCACCAGGGATTTGAGTACTCGCGCTCGGGGAACCCCACCCGGCAGAGCCTGGAGGCACAGCTCGCCAGCCTGGAGGACGGCCAATTCGGATTCGCCTTCGCCAGCGGCCTATCCGCCGAGGACGCGGTGCTGAGGGCACTGGTCACCGGAAATGACCACCTGATCCTGAACACAGATGCCTATGGGGGTACCTTCCGGCTCGTCGACCGGGTCCATGCTCCCGCCGGGGTCGCCTACAGCGTCGCCGATGCGACCGATCCCGCCGGCCTGGAGGCAGCCTGGCGCGAGAACACCACCCTGGTCTGGGTGGAGACCCCCAGCAACCCGCTGCTGGCCATCATCGACATCCAGGCGGTGGCCGAATTCGTCCACGCAAGAGGCGCGCGCCTCGTCGTGGACAACACCTTCGCCACTCCGTATCTGCAGAACCCCCTGCAGCTGGGAGCCGACCTGGTGGTGCACTCCACCACCAAGTACCTGGGCGGCCATTCCGATGTTGTGGGTGGGTTTATCGCGGTCAACGACCCGACCCTGGCCGAGCGCATCGCCTTTCTGCAGAACGCGACCGGCGCGGTACCGAGCCCCCTCGACTGCTACTTGGTGCAGCGGGGAGTCAAGACACTCGCTGTCCGCATGGACCGCCACTGCCGAAATGCCGCCGCCGTCGCCAGCTTTCTCCAGGAGCACCCCAAGGTCACCCAGGTGCTCTATCCCGGGCTGCCGGAGCACCCCGGACACGAGATAGCTCGCCGCCAGATGCGCGACTTCGGGGGGATGGTGTCGTTCCTCCACGCAGGCGGCGAGGCGGCGGCGGTCGAGATGGTCGGGTTGACCAGACTGTTCACCCTGGCCGAGTCGCTTGGAGCGGTCGAGTCGCTGATCGAGCACCCGGCCCGGATGACTCATGCCTCGGCGGCGGAGTCCCCTTTGGCGGTCGATCCCCACTTGGTCCGCCTCTCGGTCGGCCTCGAACTGGTCGATGATCTCATCGCCGACTTGGATCAGGCCCTGGACCGGTGACACGGCCTCTGCTCGGTCACCGCTAGCGGGGGTTGCGGCGCGCCTCCCGGCTGATGGCCTTCCAGCGGCGCTGCGCCTCCTGGCGAAGCAGCTGGTCCCCCTGCCGAGCGGCCAGCGACTTCAACTCCCGCTGGAGCTTGCGCCAGCTCTCGACCCTGGCGGCTTGAAGGGCCCCCTTGCTGATCGCCGCCGTCACCGCGCAGCCGGGCTCGGCGCCGTGACGGCAATTGGAGAACCGGCACCTGGCGGCAAGATCCTCGAGATCCCCAAAAGTTTGGGCCAACCCCTCGGCCGCATCCCAGAGGCCCAAGCCGCGCATTCCCGGGGTATCCAAGAGCACGCCCCGCTCCGGGAGGACCAGCAGCTGGCCGTGGGTCGTGGTATGCCGTCCCTTGCCATCCCGGCGGGTGGCTCCGGTGGGCATTAGCTCGCGACCGGCCAGAGCGTTGATCAGGGATGACTTGCCAACCCCTGACGGACCCAGAACCGCCACGGTTCGGCCCAGAGCCAGGTGGGACGCTGCCAACTCCGGAAGGCCCTCCCCGGTGGTGGCGCTCACCGCCTGAACATCGACCCCAAGGGCAACGCCCCTTGCCCACTGAATGGCGGCAGCCACCTCCGTTCCTGAGCGGGTGTCCCCCTTGGTCAGTACCACCACCGGGACTGCGCCACTCTGCCACGCCAGCGCCAAGTAGCGCTCCAGGCGGGCGGCGTTCAGCTGCACGTCCAAGCCGCAGAGCAGGAAGACTCGGTCGACATTGGCCGCGATCACCTGGGCGGCCGTCTCCGCGCCGCTGCGCTCGCGCAAAAACGTAGTCCGGCGTGGTAGCACCGCCGTGACCATTTCCTCGTCTCCGGGCAGAGGGCCTGGTGCCACCACCACCCAGTCTCCGGTCGCGATCAGCTGGCGGAGGGAGTCGGCCCGAGACGGGTCCGGGCCTAAGACAGTGCACCGGCGGCGGTCCGCCCGCGAAACTCGGGCGGGCCTGCCCACCCCAGTTCCGAGCCTGATGAAGGCCTCCTCCAAGGCACGGTCCCAGCCCAAAGGAGACAACGAGTCGAAGTCGAGTGCGGCAGATGAGGTCAAGCGGTCGCCTCCAAGGTGGAGGTGCCCGCCGCCGCGGTCGTTAGATCAGCGAGGGTCGGGCACCCAGGAATTAAACAGGGGACAGTTCGCGACCGGAGCCACGGCGACTTTGTTATGCATCTGGCTCACCCCCTCGCTGAACTTGGCCGGCGCCCTCGAGGCCGTGAGCTTAGCGATCGAGCCCGCATCAGCGCAACAATGGGGCGTAGAGCGGGGTCGATCTGGTCGGTGCGCAACGCCTAACCGAGCCCTGGCCGTGGCCCGGACTCAGCGGCTGCCCCTCGCTACTTAGGAGGACACGGCATGGGCATCGACGTTCCCCCACCCGGCTCCCGCGGCACCAAAACTCCCGGATATTTGAACCGGATCTTCGCCCCCTTCATGAAGCTGCAGATGGCCAGATATCGCCGTAACAAGGGTCCAGCCCAGCCGCACATGATGGGCTTCCCCGCCCTCTTGCTGACCACCGTGGGAGCCAGGTCGGGTCAGCCACGCACCGTGCCCCTGGGCGGGCTCCCCGACGGAGCTGACGCCTGGCTCGTGGTGGCCTCCGCGGGGGGCGCAGCCCGGCACCCGGCCTGGTTCATCAACATGGCCAAGCACCCAGACCAGATTTGGATCGAAGTCGGGAGCCGCAAGCTGAAGGTGACTGGCGAGTCGCTCCAGGGACTCGAACGAGAGGAGGCACTGCGCCGAATCAGCGCGGTGGCACCGCGATATGGGAGCTACCAGCAAAAGACCGACCGGGTGATTCCCATCGTCCGCCTGAGCACCCTCGGCTGACCACCCCGCCCAGTTGTCGGCCCAGCCACCTCCTAGCTATCGCAGCTGCTGGCTCGATCCCCCGCCGCGCGGACTTGACCGGGGGGATCAACCGGCCGGGCAGGGAGCGTATCCGCTCGCGCGAAAGATCGTTTGGGCGGGTGTATCCACCAAGGTCGCCCAGCTGACGCCCTGGGTGCGCGCTAGGTAGTCGGCGACGATCCGGTAGCCGATGGCCAGGTCCGGGAGCTGTGGCAAGCTGAATTTGCCCGGGATCGCCGAGTTCGCGCTTCTCACGACTAGCACCTGACCGTGGGTGCCCACGGTCGTCAACAGCGGCTCAAGATGGCGCCACTGCCGACACTCCTGCTTGGCGCTGAGCTCGTCAACCCAGGGGTCAGGCGGCCCCGGGAAGGCAGACTGGTCGAAGGCGGTGGCGATCCCGTACGTCACCAGCCGACCGAGTAGCGTTTTCCCCAAGCCCACCCCCAGGGTGACCCGCACGCTGCCATTGACTTCCCGAGCCAGCGTCCGAGCCAGCTCGCGGATCACATCGGGAGGCTCCTGCGCCCAGTAGCGAAAGAGCCCGATGGTGATCGCGCCGGTCTCGGGGTCAGTGAAACCGGTGGCTCCGATTTGGGACAGGATCTGATCCGGGTCGCCCACGGTGACCGCGATGGTCGTCGCCGGGCCCGGCAGCAGCTTGCCAATCCGGGCCAGGTCCTCTTCGGTCAGACGTCTGAGGGCGAATTGATGACGGGCGAACTCTTTCACCACTCCCCGCGAGAGGGACACCTCGAATCGGCCGCCCGCCGTCTGAAAGCGCACCGGCACCATTGGACTGACGCCAGCGCAGCCGGTGAGCGCCAGTGCCGCGACGACCCCCAGCGCCCCAACTTTGAGCATTACGGGAGAAGTGGTCCTGAAGAAGCCCGCAGGCCGGCCGCCGGCCGACCAGCAAGGCAGGCCCATCCGCCGGGCCTCCAGCCGTCGGAAGGCAGGCGGATCATCCCGCCTCAGACCCAGATCGGTAACTCAGCCCACGCCCTCTTGCCCGCTTGCGGCGATTTAACCCGCCAAGTTTAGCCAGCAGGCTCACCGAGCCCACATGCCAACGGTTCCCAATCGCAAGACTCCATCGGGCCTTCCACTCCGACTGCCGACCGGTTTATGCTGCGAATCCGATTGGTCGGCACTTGGAGATGGGCAGAGCAAAGTGGCTGATATCCGGGTGGAAGGCAGCGAACTGGTGCTGGTCCTGAGCGGGCTGGAGAAGGTGGAAGGAGTCCATGGCGACATTCGGGTGCCGCTCACGGCAGTTCGCGACGTGGAAGTGGTGGACCGACCACTTGACCTGATCCACGGATTGAAGATGCCGGGTACCGGCATCCCCGGAATGACGGCTGTAGGCAGCTGGATAAGTTCCGATGGCCGGACCTTCGCCGTCGAGCACCACACCAGTCGCGGCATCGTGGTGCATCTGGAGGGACTGCCTTATCAACAGCTCATCGTGGGGTCCGACGACCCCGAAGGGCTCGCTGAACGGGTCCGATCGGCTATCGCGGGTCAGACCGGCTAGCCAGGCACCCGCCGTCGCCCCGGAAGGGCGCGGTCGGAATATCTTGCCGAGGGTCGGAAGCTCAGCCCCCGAGGTACGACATCTCCGGTTTGCCCACTGTTGCCGGACGCAGGGTCAGACCGGACCGAAGCTCGGAGTAGCGGTCCGTCCGCCTGCCCCAGACCCCTCGCATCTCCTCCAGCAGCGCCTCCCGATCCGCGCTCGCCCGCAGCTGGGGACGCAGGTCATGGCCAAGCCGGGCGAACAGACAGGTATGGAGTTTTCCGTCCGCCGTGAGCCGCAGCCGCGTGCAGCTGCCGCAGAAGGGGCTCGTCACCGAGCTTATCACGCCTATCTCGCCGGCCCCGTCCAAGTAGCGGTACCGCTGAGCCACGTCCGCCGGGTGAGCGGCCTCGGCCGGCTCCAGTGACCAGGTGGCCCCGATCCGAGCGAGCAGCTCGGCGCTGGGAACTACCTCTTCCATCTTCCACCCGTGGCTCTCCCCGACGTCCATGTATTCGATCAGCCGCAGGATGTGGCCGTGCTCGCGGGCATATCCGGCCAGCTCCAAAACCCCGTCTTCGTTGAGCCCCCGACGGATGACTGCGTTCAGCTTGATCGGTCCCAACCCCGCCTGAACCGCCGACTCGATGCCCTCCAGCACCGGCTCGATGGGCAAGCCCACCCCATTCATCAGGCGAAACACCTCGGGGTCCACCGAGTCCAGGCTGACGGTGACTCGCTGGAGGCCGGCCGCGGCCAGCTCCTGTGCCACTTTGGCCAGCAGAGCACCGTTAGTGGTCATGGCCAGATCGGTAATCTCCGGCAGCTCAGCCAGCATCCGGACCAAGGCTGGCAGATCGCGGCGCAGCAGGGGCTCGCCCCCGGTGAGCCGAACCTTATTGACCCCTAGCGCCGTGGCCGCCTCGACGACCCGGGTGATCTCCTCGAAGGTCAGGATCTCCGCCCGCGGCAGAAACCGGAATCCGGGCCCGAAGGTCTCCTTCGGCATGCAGTAGCCACAGCGGAAGTTGCAGCGGTCAGTCACCGAGACCCGGAGATCTCGCAAGGGGCGGCCGAGCAGGTCGCGGGTGGGGGTCACGAACTTCATCCTAGCCTGGGTCGGGCCACGGCCATCGCCTGGAGAGGAGAACGCGCTGGCTTCGTCGCCTAGTGGGCCACCGCCGCTCGGAGAGACTCTCGCAGTGAACCCATGGTGCTCATCACCGCGGTCGGCTCGTAACCACAGTGGGCCATGCAGTTTGCGCACTTGGGGTTTCGCCCGCGGCCGTAGTTCTCCCACTCGGTGGTCTCCAAGAGCTCCTTGTAGGACCCCACGTACCCATCGGAGAGCAAATAGCAGGGACGCTGCCAGCCGAAGATCGAGTAGCAGGGGATGCCCCAGGCGGTGCAGGAGAAGTCCACTTTGCCTTCCAGAAAGTCGAGGAAGAGGGGTGAGTGGTTGAGCCGCCACTTGCGGCGCCGACCTTCGGCGAAGGCCTCTTTGAAGATCGCCCGAGTGCGCTCTACGCCCATGAAGTGGTCCTGGTCGGGGGCCTTCTCATACGCGTAAGCGGGGGAGATCTGCATGTTGTCGACTTTCAGGTCATCGTTGAGGAAATCGAGCACATCACGGACAGAGGTGGCGTCGTCCTGGGTGAAGAAGGTGGTGTTGGTGGTCACCCGGAAACCGCGGCTCTTGGCCTCCTTGATCGCCGCTACCGCCTTGTCAAAAACCCCGTCTCGACAGACGGACTCGTCGTGCCGGGCCTTGAGCCCGTCCATGTGGATCGACCAAGCGAAGTATGGGTTGGGCTTGAAAAGGTCGATCTTGCGATCCATCAGGATCGCGTTGGTGCAGAGATAGACGAACTTCTTGCGCTCTAGCAGCGCCCCGACGATCTGATCGATCTCCTTGTGCACCAGCGGCTCGCCGCCGGCGATGGAGACCACCGGAGCTCCGCACTCCTCGATGGCGTCGATGCACTGCTGCACCGTCAGCCGGCGGCGAAGGATGTCATCGGGATGCTGGATCTTGCCGCAGCCGGCGCACTCCAGGTTGCACTGATAGAGCGGCTCCAGCTGCAGCACCAAGGGGAATTTTTCGATGTGGTGCAAGCGCTGGGACATCAGATAGGCTCCGACCCTCACCTTCTGACGCAACGGAATGGACATGCCCTACCTCACCAGTGCTACAGGCGCCTCAGATATCGTTTAGGACTCTAAACCTTACGACGATTGTAGAGTCAAACCATGGTGCGGACTGGAGCTCCGATCGATCCCGCCGGCGGTCTTCTCAGGATCGGTGAGGCCGCGACCCTCACTGGAGTGAGCCCCGGTCGAATCCGTCACTACCAGAGCCAAGGGATGCTCCAGCCTACCCGCAGCCTCACCGGGTACCGCTACTTCAGCGCTGGCGACCTGGTGCGACTCCTGCAGATAGATCTCCTGCGCAGCTTGGGCATGGGCCTCAGTGAGATTCGCAACTCCCTGCCCGGCGAATTCGAGGATGACTCTCTGCGGGACACTCTCCAGCGGCACCGTAGGACCCTCCAGGCGGAGCGGGATCGGCTGGACCGGCTGTTGGCCGCGGTCCATCTCGCCCTCGAGTCAGGCGACACCAGCGCCGAGTCCGTCGCGACCCTGCTGGCCTCAGCCAATTCCACTCCCCAGGACAGTCTCGGCATCTTCGGCCGACTGAGCAAGCCGCTCTCCGAGGACGCCGCCCGGATCTACCAAGAGATCCTGGGCGGCGGGTGGGGTCTGCCGGTGCCCTCGATCTTCGGTCGGATGCTGCTGCCGGCTACGGTCACCGATTTGCTAGAGCAGTTGGCCCACGCCGATGGCTACCAGGCTCTGTTCCGCCGGGTGCGCGAACTTGCGATCGCGATCCTCGGACTGCCCTCCCCGCCCCTGTCGGGGCCGGCCAGTCCCCAACAGCTGGCCCACGCCTGGCTGGAGGGCCTCAGCTTGGATCCGCTGCCAGAGGAGGTCAGCTCGGCCCTGGATCGAACCATTCCCCGGATCCGGGAACTGGCTGTTCTGAACCAAGGATTCCAGCTGTGGGCCGAGTCCATCTCGCCCCCCGCAGCCGAGGTGCTCCGCTTCTTGGAGGAGGAGGCGGACCGCGCCGGACTACGCGTTCTCGGGGTCCTGGTAGCCGCACCTCCTCGCCGCCGGCCCGCTCAACTCAGCGCGGGATACCGCTAACCGGGATACCCCCTGGGGGTATACTAGGGGCGGCTCCACAACCTGCGGGTTCTTGGGTGGATACGCACATATTTGACCTGCTGACCTCGGGCTTGCGCGAGGCCGGAGAAATGTTCTGGGAGACTCTCTGGGCTCTCGTCCTAGGCTTCTCTTTGTCCGGAGCCGTCCAGGCCTTTGTCTCCCGGCGGGAGATGCGCCGGTTGCTGGGCGACACCGGGGTCCCCTCCTTGCTGCGCGCGACCGGCTTCGGTGCCGCGTCCTCGTCCTGCTCCTACGCCGCCGCCGCCATGGCCAAGTCTCTGTTCTCCGATGGCGCCAGCTTCGTGACCGCGATGGTCTTCATGTTCGCCTCGACCAACCTCGTGATCGAGCTCGGGATCGTGCTGGCGGTACTAATTGGATGGCAGTTCACCGCCAGCGAGCTATTCGGCGGTCTCTTGATGATCGTGCTGTTCGTCGTCACTGCCCGGGTGACCATCACTTCATCGCTGGTCGAGTCGGCGCGGAGCCGACTGCAGGCAGCCGCGGATCTGGCCGGAGCCAGCTCCCCCCCGCGGCCGTCCGGCGCGACCTGGCGGGTCCGGCTGCATTCCAGGGCGCTCTGGCAAGCAGCGGCCGGCTACGCCTTCGCCGATCTGAGAATGCTCCGCAAGGAGATCGCGGGCGGCTTTCTGGTGGCAGGCTTCCTGGCCGCTCTGGTCCCAGCGGGAGCCTGGCGGGCTCTGTTCCTGAGCGGCCACGGCCTGGGTTCCTCGATCGAGAACGCGGTCATCGGTCCGCTCATCGCCATGCTCAGCTTCGTCTGTTCGGTCGGCAACGTGCCCCTCGCCGCGGCCCTCTGGAAAGGTGGGATCAGCTTCGGCGGAGTGGCCAGCTTTCTCTACGCCGACCTGATCACCTTCCCGCTGCTGCTGATCTACCGCAAGTATTACGGCGGCCGGCTGACGCTCCGCCTGGTGGGCAGCTTCTGGCTGGTGATGTCGGCGGCAGGGCTCGCCACCCAGTACCTATTTCAAGCGCTGGGCGCGATCCCCAGGACCAGGCCCCACCAGATCGCGCTCCATGCGCTGGGCTGGAACTTCACCACCGGACTCGACGCGTTGGCCCTCTTGGTCTTGGTGGGTGGCTTTCTCCTTACCCGCCGGGGACCAGCGACCGGTTCCGAGGGGCTTTTCGCCCGGGACCCGGTCTGCGGGATGCAGGTGGAGCGAGCGACCGCCCCCGCCCAGCTGGTCGAGGCCGCTCAGCGGTTCTTCTTCTGCTCGGATCGCTGCCGCGACCGATTCCAGCATGACCCGGAGCGCTTCATCACGGTACGCTCCTTGGCGATGGCACCAAGTCCAGCCCCCGGGCAAGTTGACCCGGTCTGCGGGATGCCGGTCGATCCCGAGCACTCCCAGCACCAACTTCAGTACGAAGGACGGCAGATCTCGTTCTGCTCTCCCCAGTGCCGAGATCGCTTCCAGCAGGACCCCGACCGGTACCGCAGCGATCGCGAGCCGGCAGCTTCAGCCGCCCCGGTCCCGGTGCCGACGGACCCTGTCTGCGGCATGGCGGTGGCCCCCGGGGAGTCCGCCGCGGAGCTGCTTCACAACGGCCAGCACTTCGACTTTTGCTCCGCCGCCTGTCGGGACCGATTTCTCCAGCATCCGGACCGCTTCAGCAGCATGCGGTCCTTGAATCTTCCGACCACCCAACCCGAGTTCCCCATCGATCCGATTTGCGGGATGAGCGTTGACCCCGCCGCTCCCGGAGCCCGGTTGGACTTCCCCGATGGCCCGGTGTACTTCTGTTGTCAACCTTGCGCAACCGAGTACGCGGCGGCCCGGGCGACAACCGCTGAGAGCTCTCCCTAGGACTCCAAATGAGCAGGACCTCGATCGAAGCGGCCGGCGCTGGAGCCCCTACGTCCCCCACCAGCGGGGGCTCTCAGCGCCGGGGCTCCTATCAAGCGAGCAAGCAAGAATTGCTGGTCCGTTTTCAAAGGGTTCTGGGGCAGGTTGCAGGTATCTCCCGCATGGTGGAAGAAGAGCGGTACTGCCCGGAGGTCTTGGTGCAGATTCGGTCCGCGAGCGCCGCTTTGGACCAGATCGGCTATCTGCTCTTGCGAGACCATCTCGCCCACTGCGTCGCCGACGGGATCCGGGCCGGCGAGGGGGACGCTTACCTGGACGAGGTGATGGAGGTGATTCGGGGCTACAGCCGCCGCTGAATCTCACCAGGCTGCGGTGGCCGGCGTGAGCCAGAACTGCGCGCCAGCGACGACCAGCGAATCTCTCCGCCGCCGTCCCTGGCGCGTCCCGGCAGACCCCATAGGCATTAGCACCCCTCGCCGGGGCGAAGCCGTTCTCGAAGATCCCGGCCGCCAAGGGCGGTACAGCGATGATCGCCCTGCTCAACGCTAAGGCGGGAAGTGGATACCCGCCCAATCCTGAATCACTCCTGGCCAGAACGGTCTGCGGCTAGCCGGAGGTCAGCAAGCATCTCAGGATTCTGGGTCGGAAGCTCCAGAGCCTGGGCCAGCGCCAGCGCGTTGACGGGGCCTTGGGCGCCATTGTTGGTATTCACCGCCACATGGACCGCCGCCGCGGCTTCCGAGAGAAGGCGGACGTTCTCGGCGATTTCCGCCAGCTCCGTCGGCGAATAGAAGTAGTCGAACCGGTGGCCGGTCTTCTCGACCTTCTTGTACCAGGCCTCCTTGTTCCTGCCGTGAAGTCGGACCAGCGCTAACTCCGGGGTGGTGGTAGTCACCAGGAAGGGCATGGTCCCAGAGCCGTGTTGTGGCTCGTCCACGCAGCAGTACGTGAGGCGGGCCTCAGAGAGAAGGTCGATCACTCGGTCCCAGATCTCGGGCTCCGCCCAGGCGCGATTGCGGAACTCGATGGCCACCTGGTCGTCAGGGTGCCGCTCCCGCGTTTTCACCAGCTCGTCGAAGCTGGCTGGGGTGGGTTTGAACCAGGGTGGCCACTGGTAGAGGATGGTGCCCAACTTCCCGCTCTCACGGAGCGGCACCAAGGCTTCCTCGAACCACCCGATGAGCTTGTCTGAGGCTGGCTGCGGAATCCCATCCTTCCGCTCGTGGAGCGTCATGGACTTGTGAGCCTTGATCCCCATCACGAAATCGGCCGGCGTCGACTCGGCCCAGCCTGCCGTCGTCTTGGCCTTGGGCACGTGGTAGAAGGACGAGTCAATCTCCACGTAGGGAAAGTGTTGGGCATACCAGGTGAGCCGCGCTGTCCCCTTTACCTCAGGAGGGTAGAAGGGGACGTGGTCAGTCCAGGACGCCGTGCCAACGAGGATCTTGCCCGCCATCGACCCATGCTCGCACGAGCGCAGCGTGCACTTCACCGCCGACGTGAGGCGAATGTCTGACGGGGCCAGACGCCAAGCGCCCTGCCGTCGGCGCGGACTTGATCGGCCAAGCCGGGCAGGCGATGAGGGCCTCCGGCCAGCCTCAGAACCGTACGGGGAGCAAAATGACGTCGGTGCGTTCGCTAGGGCTTTCGATGAGTTGGTGGAGGCGGACCCTAGGACTAATCGCTCTCGCTTTGGCGATAGTCGCGGCCGTCAGCCTCTGCTTGCGCTTGGCCAACATACCCGCCCCCGGCGCCCCCTGGCCACTGATCATCTTGGCGTGTGCGGCCTGGGGTGCACTGATCTCCACCCTTTACACCCTGCGGGCCAAGTACCGCCAAGCTCACCAGACCCAGTGAGCCGCCGGGCCGGTGACCACCATCCGGAGCACCTGCACCTGGCCCAGCCCCGTAGCGAAATCGCCGGCGCACGCGAGGCGCACCAAAGTTGAGGAACGCTCCCTCCGTCCCGCCTTTAATCTCATGGCCACAAAAATGGCTACAGACGCCCTAGTGGCTGACGTCTCGATCGAGCGGATCGCCTAGAACGGAGATGAGTTTTAGGGCTGGGGCGGAAGGATTCGAACCTTCGAATGGGGGATCCAAAGTCCGACTGATCCCCTTATCGGGCTGTGTCGAGTTGTGGTGATTTCCCCCGATTTGACTTCGGCCAAGCGGTCGGAGTGTATCGAGTTGCATCGCCGTTTATCGGCGCTCGGCGTCCTCTTGGGTGTCAAATTGGGTGTCAATCAGTGACTCGCGGGCCGTCTGGGACTAGTCTTGGCCTCGGGGTGGCCCGAGCGGTCAGATAGGCGGTCGAAGGGGGACCACGTGGACGAGATCACACTCGAAGACAAGGTCGAGTTCTACGACGAACTCAGTGGCGCCGTGAAGGACGACCCAACATATCTGACGCTGAAGCGATCTAGGGACGGAGCCCTCAAGTTCGAGAAGACGTCCGTCACCATCCCCATCCCCGTGAGCCCGCTCGAGAGGCAGGTCAGGCTCAAGGCAGAGCAACTGGGGCAGAACGCTGTGGTCAGAGTCAAGTTCAACGGCCAGAACCGGTGGGAGATCCTAGACTGAGCTAGGCGCTCTCGCTCAGCCTCCCTGGCGCTTGGCCTCGATGTAGGCGGCCAGGTCGGCCGGTGCTACTCGCATCACCCAAGCGCTCAGGCGGACCACGGGCAGCCTACTTTCCGGCGATACGGGAGGGCTGGCCAGGTCGGTATGGACTCCTCCCGACTCCCGGTAGAGCGCTACGGCTTGCCGGAACGCTCCGCCCGCGCGCGGCGCTGACGACGGCTTCGCCCGGAAGGGGGCGCCCGCCGGGCGCTACTACGACCGCTAACGGTCAGACCTTCCTTCGGGAGCACCGTCACAAGTTGTGGTCTGGCGTGCTCCAGAAGAGCCAGGATGTTTCCGAGTTCCAAAGCGATGCGGCGCCTAGCCGTGTTCTCGGGTGCCCTTACGTGCAGCACGCTACAGCCTAGCTCGAACGCGAGCCGTCTGAAGTCGTAATCGAACGTCACAACGACCAGATCTCTCGCTAAGGCATAGGCAGCCGAGTCGGAATCGTCTGCCTTGGCGAGGCCAGCATCTCGCGCCCGTGCGATCGGATGACCCTTGCCTTGGAGATAGAGTGCTACCCCCTCGACCATCCCTTGGTCGGTGAAGAAGCCTAGCTTGCGAGCCCGGCGCGCCGTGGTGGCTCCGCGGCGATCGTCAGATCGGCCTCGGTGAGATCCGGGTAGAAGGCGAGCACCTCAGCGTGCGTCGAACCCGACTTAAGCAGCCGTCTAACGGAGGCGACGGGGATTCGCGTATCTGCAAAGACTGGCTTTGATCCCAGGACTCCTCTCCGCCGCTCGATCTCGCCAACCCGTCGGCCGTCTAGCTCTTGGATATCCCGGCGCAGGGAGTCAACGATTGCAGGGACCGGGACGTCATAGGGCATGACAGCCTGCTCGGGCCGACGCCCCGCACGAACGACTTCGGACTCCGCGAAATAGAGGCGCCCCTGCCAGACCCAGAAGCGGACCTCGGATAGAGGCGCGCGATAGTCGAGAGACTTCAGATATGTAGCCACCTTCCTGATCAATTGGAGACTTACGCCGTCGCGCCGAAGTTGGCCAGCGGCTCGCAGCGATACCAAATCTGTGAACCCGTAAAGGCGCCGCCGAGCGCGGCCGCTCCCCCTAGCCACGCTCGGCCGGATGAAGTCCTTGCGGTCCCAATACCGAAGCTGGCGCTTGCTCAGCCCCGTGAGGCGTTGCGCCGACTTCTCAGTGAATGCTCGGATCACCGTGGCCTCGGGTCCATCCCGCACGGGCTGAATATAGAACATCAGCCGTGCTGACCAGCAGGGGCGGCAAGCGTGTCTCGACTTCGCTTCACCTCGGGGGCTCCAGCCAGTCCAAGAACTCGACCCCCGCAATCGGAGCGGGGCGCCCTGGTCCGGAGCTCATCGGCACCTCGGGACCGGGGGCAGCTTCACCCGGGCCTAGATCGTCCCCCAGCGTCGTCCTGAGCCGATCTGCCTCCGCTTGGGCCAGGCACTGGTCGCTCCAATGCTCCACGCGCCTCTTGCGAAACATCGTCCGCCGCCGCCGGGAGCTCCAGTCAGGCTCGGTCGGGCGATAAGCATCTGGTGGATTGGGCACTATCGGCTCAGCTGAGGACGATGATCCGGCCCGAGCCGGGTGCGTGCTTGGTGATTCCAGCCGAGAGCGCGTCAAGCCTGGCCTGCCATGCCAAGGTCGCAGCCACTGCACAGTCGATCTTGTCCGGGCTGTCGGGGTACGACTTGCTGATCTGAATCCCGGCGCGACCACTCACGACTCGCCGGGCATTGAGGACGTGGCTGCTCAGGCTGTAGCTGCCGTCGTGGCTCAGGTCCCCGTTCTCGACCGCCTCCGCGAACGCGGCGAGGGCGCGGACCATGACGCTCGGCCGGTTTGCCCAGTACGCCATCGGGTGGTCAGCTGTAGCCTTGATTTTTAGTCGGCGGGAGAACGCCGCCTCCCAGACGCCAAGCTGGCTTTGCCACAGGCTCGGGTCGGCGTACATGCCCACCACGCGATAGTTCTTGAAGGCTTCCCGGACTTTGGCGTCGATCAGCGCCTCGGGCGCCTCCCAGTCGTCCTGACCCTCTCTCGGCTGCCAGCATCCCAGCAGCGCGAGGTAGCCGTCCTTGACCCGGCAACCGACTAAGGCCGTGGCGTCGGCGTTGCCACGTACCCGGCCGCGGCTGCCGTCGAAGCCCATCACGATGGTGTCGTTTTCGGCAAGCGACTTCTCGCGGGCTTCGCAGGCGCGCCACTGATCGCCGCGGATCCACGCGTCATCGCTGCTGCCCGCCTGGTTGAGGTAAAAGCGTCGAGCATCGCTTGGATGCGTCCCGCCATCGAGGATCTCCGCCATCAGGCGGTCGATGCTGATCCAAGGCGCGTCGGAGTACAGCTCCTCGAGCCCTGTGCGGAGCTGCACCGGGTCGCCCAGGTCGTCGCAGACTCCGACCGGGTGGTAGACCAGCACACCATCGCCGAGGCGTTTCCCGGCTCGCACCTCGGCGGCGTAGGTGGCCGTGCGTTCGGCAACCGAGTCGCTGCCACTTACCCACATGTTCGTACACTCCAGCGAGCGGCCGGCCGTCTTTGCCAGACCCCGTCGCAGCGTCTCGGCCAGCCGGTGGCCGCCATTCGACTGGACCCAGAATGAGGTCTCATCCAACACCACGCTGGTCGGCCTCAGCCCTTCCTTCGTCGGCGCCTTGGCGGTGGCGCTGGTGAGTGTGCCCTTGCGGGTGCGGATTCGGGTCAGCCCCGGATCGAGTCCCGGAATCGCCCGCGACGCGGCAGGGTTCGAGAGCATGCTGATCGCCAAAGACAGCGTGGCATCCGTCGCCTGATCCTGGCTCAGCGCCGAGAGCTTCACCTCGGGCGAAGGGTGCGGCCGCATCACTGGCTGGCCGTCATCCGCCCACTGGACGAATCTCACCGGCCCCGCCAGTTCGCAGCAGGCCAAGGCGGCGGACATGGGGCTCTTGCCAGCGCCCTTCATGAGGACGACCTGGCCTCGCCTCCAGAGGAAGTTGCCGTCCCCATCCATGCTGTACCACCAGCTGATGAATCTGGCCTGGGACTTCCTCCAGCGCCAGGGGTCGCCGGCTGTGTCGCCGTCCGGCTGCACCAGGGTCTCCTCTGACCACGCCAGCACGTCAGGACCGGCCGATTTCACGCCCTGGTCGATGGGCCATCCGGCTGGCAAAGCGTCGTCTCCCCACTCCAGCCGCGCCAGGATCTCGGCGGCGGTCACGATGCTGTCCGACTCCAGCGGGCGCGAGCCAGGGAGATCGCTCCCTCGCGGGCTTCGTGGGCGAGTTCGGCCTCTCCGGAGTCCGATTTGGGCAGCTCCAAGGACCGTAAAAGGGCCGAAAGTACCGCCCGATGCTGTCGAATCTCGCTGATTAGGGGGTTTGCAACCTGCTGGCGCTGCGACCCCATCACGATCTTGGGCGCGCCCCTCAGCTCCTCGACCAGCTCATCGATCAGGTCCGACTCCCGCACCGCATCCTCCAAGATTCGCCCGTGATCGGCGCGAAGTGGGCCGGTGCGCACGATGGCGCGCCACAAAGCGAGCCCTCCGGGCGCTAATCCTTTGGGCGCTGCTGGGTACTTCCGGGTCATCCGGTGCTCCTCAAGGCGCTAGCTCGAGCGCTGTTACGCGGCGAAAAAAGCTGGGCTCGCTGCGCATAGGGTGCGAGCGCGAATACGGCACGGACAGCGCCTGGTGGGTGGGGGGGGGTATAGACCATAGCCACGTTTGCCGGTTACACACCATCAGGCGGGGCGGTCCGGCTCGTCGCCATCGTCGCTAGGCTCGGATGGGTCGGATTGTTCCCGCACGGCTGCCTTGGCCGGATGCGAGTCGGGGAGTGGGATCTCTGCACGCCTGCTGCGGCGATACCGGTCCGGGTGAGCATGGCGCCGGCCGTGACTCACTTGCGAGTGCCTATCGCCTGACGTGCCTTCGCGCCCTTTGCGCCCAATGCCTTCGTGCGCTGATCGCCTGGCTTGAACGTGAATTGCCGCAAGTGACCGGGCGCCGGCCGGGATGGTTTGGGCGCGTTGGGTCGCTTCACGCCTTCCCCTTGGCGATTGCGGCGAGGACGTCAAAGGTCCGATCGCCGCGAGTTCTGCACTCAAGGACAGCGTCAAGAACAGAGGCGAAGGACGCACCAGCGAGCACATCCGGTGTCTTCTGCCCCGAGATTGTTCTCAGGTCCTGGAATCTGCTGAACAGGATCTCGACGCCGAAGCCGGGCGTCGCGGCGGCTACATTGAATGAGGTCGCTGCGTGGACGACACTGATGTCGATCGTGGGTGCCGGCGGTGCAGTTTGTGTGGTCATGGTGATGGTCTCCCTTGAACTAGGCGACGGTTGAGCCTGGGGGCGATGGCTGGTCAAGGCTCTTCTCGGCTTGGGCCTTCATCCGCTCCAGAACGCTCCCGGTGGATGGTCCGGGGGCGCTTGAGCCGGGTGCTCCCTGCGCGGGGTTCGGTGCCATCCGAGGCGTCGCCGGGGCTGGCATATGGGCGCGCAGGACATCCTGAAGACCAGCCTGATCGAGCGGGCTGACGGGCGTGATCGCGGCGCAGAAGCTCTGCGAGTCGAGCAAAGTTGGCAGGTCGGCTCCGACTGCCTCAGCGGCGGCTGCCAAAGCATCGGCCATAGTCGGAGGCGCCCCGGCTGGCGGCGACACCAGCTCGGTCACGCTCGCATCCGGCTTGGCCCTTGGCCGGTCGAAACCGTTCCCATCAACCGGCTGAAGGTGGCTGGTGATCGCGCGGATGCGATCGAAGGGGCGTTCGGGCGGGGTGTAGAAGCCGCCGCTGTCTGCCTCGACGAATCGGGTAGTGCTGGGGACGTTGCTGGACATGTACGTACTCCGTGAGTCGATGACGAAAGGCGTCGGTGGGGTCGAGTGCGACGGCAGGGGCGCATGGCTAAACACCCTCACCGACGGAGAGCGTTTGTTAGTCACGGTCTGGCACCTCAGCGCCGTCGAGTGGTGACTCGACGGCCTTCCTCGCCCAGCACCAAGAGCATCTCCAGAACGTCCGAGCGGCCCCCGGCGCGACCGGCTTGAGGCCGGTCAGTCGGGGTGCGGGATCGGCCATCATCGGCAGGAGGCACTGGTCACATCGAGGGCGGTTCGACTCGGCGACGTAGAACTCCCGCCACGATTCGCGCCGGGCGCTCATGCTTCCCACCTGCGCCGCGCAACCGGCTGACTGGCCCAAGCCGGCGCCGGCAGCGGCCGGTCGAGGCTGTAGGGGCTGCCATCCGGCCAGGTCGTTGGGATCCCATCCTCATCCGGCCGGAACGGGGCAGCGGGTGATTCGAGGTGGGAACGTCCGTTGGGCCTCGCGCGCGCGAGGCCGCCCGCTGACTGCGCCAACTGCGCTGACTGCGCTGACTGGGGATCAGTGAGAGTAGTAGAAGTAGTAACGAGTCTCCCCCCTGCAGTTGGTGCAGTTGGTGCAGTTGGTGTGTGCCCTAGGGGACTTGCGCCAACTGGCAGGCTCCAAGTGGTGGTGCGGGGGAAGCCTTCAGACGAGACCTTGATCGCCAGCCGGTTCGTAGCTCGTTTGAGTGCGTCGATCGAATGGCCGGCGAGCTTCCCCTCGACCTTGGCCGCCGCAGACGCTGCTGAGCCGCCTTGGCCGGTGAGCCAGTCCTCCAGCCACCCCGCTGCCTCTCCGGTGGCGGAGCGGATGTCAGCCGACTCCGAGGCGGCCTCCAACACATCACGGATCGACTCGGGCCTGGATCCGGTCCAGCAGAGCTTGCCAGTCCAAACTTCCCCCTCTTCCGTGTCGATCACCTTGACGCCCTCGATCCGGCAACTGCGGGTGGGAAGGTCAGACCGCCCGAGGTTGTTCTTGGGCTGACCGATCAGCCGCGTCTCCGCGTCGTCTGGATCCAGCGCCATGTAGATCACAGCCCTGGCGACGGCCGCAAATGCCCTAGAGCCCATCAGGCTGGTGAGGGGGTCAGTGGTCGACGCCTTTGAGACATGGATGAGCGCCAGCACTGAGACGCTGGTCCGCTCCGCAACGGCAACCAGCGGCTCCAGCGCTCGCCGTACTTCAGCGTCGCGGTGAGTATCGAGGCCATCATCGAGCCGCGACATCAGGGGATCGAGTAGCACCAGGGCCACGTCGTTTTCGTCGATGACTCGCTCCAGGCCGAGGAGATCCGTCGGAAGACTCAGGCTGGTATCGACACCATCCGGGGTGGTCACGTCCACCCGGAAGATTCGATCGAGGTCGGCACCGGCCGCCATCAACCGGGGCACGATCGTGTGCTCCCAAGAATCCTCGGTCGCGCAGATGATGACTCCCTTGGCGACGCCCAGATACGCTCCGGGCAGCTGGCCTCGGGTTACCCGGGCAGCCTTCTCGCACCCCGCGATCGACTTCCCGATGCCCTCCCGGCCCGCCAAAAGGGTGAGTGCGCCCAGGGGAATCTCCGGGTCTTCCAACCACTTCACCGGGCGCGGCTTGATGGTGCTGGCAGCAGTGAGCACGATCTCGCGGGACTGCTCCACCAGCCGGAGGGCCGACGGCCGTCCTTGCTCGGCCTCCCATGCGGGACTGCCGGGCAGCGGAGGACTCTCAAGGTAGGCGTCCACCGCCTCGGGTGACAGCCGGCGCGTGGCCGCGGCTACATCTAGTAGCTCGGAGTCCCGGCCAGCCCCACCGACGGGGCCAGGCGCGCTATCCTGCTTCTGAGCGGTGGACACGCAGCTGTCCTCCGTGGAGCGGTCCCGGGAGTTGGTCCCCGGCTCCGCTCTCTTCATTTGAGCCCGACTCGATGCGGGCAGCGATCCAAGTCTCCAAATCCTCGGGGCGGACTCTGATTGACCTAGCTCCGGGTCCGACCCGCAGAGACGGGATGGCTCCCGAGCTGATCAGGGCGCGGGTCGCAGTCGGCCCCAAGCCCAGCCGGGTTTGAACACCGACCACCTTCAGCAGCGGTGCGGTGGGAATCAAGTCGCGGCCGACTTCTGGGCTAGAATCGCCAGAACGTAGCCGTACTGGAGGGCTTCGGGGCACCGAGGAACGGCGAGCCCTCGCTCCCACTTACTGATCGTCCCCTTCGTGACGCCCGAAGCGCGGCCCACTTCGGCCAGCGACGCCCCGGCGGCGAGCCTCGCCAGACGAGCGCTGCCATCGACGGCAGCCCGGCGGACGACGGTCAGGCGCGCCAGCGTGTCCTCGGCGGAAGTGGGCATACCCGAACATTACTAGTTTCGGGCACGTTAGGCCAGCGTTTCCGCCACCCTTTTTTATCGTGGCCCGGCGCGATTATGGAAACGTTAGTCAGAGTCTCCCTATCGTTTCCGTTTCGTGTAGGATGCGGTCATGGAGATCGTCAACCGGGACGGGCGGCGGTGGCCCGACCCGGAGTCCGGCCCCTTCGACCTATGGACTACCTTCGCGATAATCGACGGCCGCCCGGAGGTCGTCGGAGTCGAGTTGTGGGCCGTAGACCCTTCTGCGCTTCCAAGGGGGGTCACTCACCTGACCCCAAAGGAAGCGGAGGGGCACTGGCCGCGCGAGCCCGACCCGTCCTGGGACTCCCGAGTGGGCGCGATTCGGTCCAAGGATCTGCGAGTCCCGCTGGGCCAGATCGTCTCGGACTACATGGGCCGTGAGCGCCGCCGAGCCAAGGGGATCGTCCTGGGCATCCCGGCGAAGATCCGACAAATGCTGGACCGGACCGAAACGACCGCGGGCAGGACATGGATGGAGACTCCAAATGGTCGGGCCTTAGCGCAGCACTTCCTCGAAGTCACCGAGGACGCGCCGAAGAGGAAGCCGGGGCGCCCGGCCTGGCCCGCGTCCCACTACGCGGAGGTGGCGGGGACCTACATCGCGGCCCTGAGCTACGGGGTCAACCCCACCGCAGCCGTCATGGGCCGGTTCCACGTGTCGAAGTCAACCGCGGCGAAATGGATCTACCGATGCCGACGGCCGCCGCTGAATCTCCTCGCCCCGACCGTGCGCGGCCGGGCCGCGGGAGCCACCCAGGAGCCGGACGACGAACTACCTAAGCCAAGGAGGAAGCCGTGAGCAGGCATAGTCGGATGGTCGGCGGTGGCAGCTGCTTCCAGCGCGGGAACGGCCGCTGGGTGGGGGCACTCGATCAAGGTTGGTCCGAGGACGGGAAGCGGTCGAAGCGACTCGTCTACGGGCCGACCCAGGCCGCGGTGCTGGCCAAGCTAAGGGCGCTATCCCGCAATCGAGACGATGGCGTCGTCCAAGCCGGCCGGATGCCCACTGTCGGCGCATACCTCGAGCGCTGGGTCGAGGAGACCGCCCGAGTGAAGGTCCGACCCTCCACCTTCGTCAGTTATTCGGTGATCGTCCGCGCCCACCTGATCCCCTCCCTGGGGAAGGTCCGACTCGACAAGCTGACACCCGACCACGTCCAGAAGATGCTCAATGCCAAGCTGGCCGGTGGCCTGTCGCCTCGACGAGTCCAATACATCCGGGCAGTTCTCCGGGTCTCGCTCGCGGGCGCAGTCGCCCGGCGCCAGCTATCCCTCAACGTCGCCGGGGCTGGCATGGTCGCCACCCCGCGGGTCGAGCGGCACAAGGTCCGGCCCATGACTGCGGGCGAGGCTCAGGCGATCCTCGATGCCTTCGAGGGTCACCGACTGGCGGGTTTGGTGACGGTCGCTCTCGGGCTGGGACTGAGGCTTGGTGAGGCTCTGGGGCTCCAGTGGTCCGAGGTGAACTTCGAGCGCGGCCAGTTGCGAGTCGTGGCGACCCTCCAGCGGCTCAAGGGCTCGGACGGCATCCGGCGGTGGGAGCTGCGGCCGCCCAAGTCCGAGGAGTCAAACCGGACGCTGCCCCTCCCCTCTTCCGTCGCCGAAGCTCTCCAGGGGGAACGCTCCCGGCAGCGGCTCGCTCAGCTGGCAGCGGGGCCAGCGTGGCACGAGTCGGGCTTCGTCTTCACCGGCCGGACCGGGGAGCCGTGGTCCGAGAACGGCGCCCTCCACGCTTTCCAGGGCGCCCTAGCAGTCGCCGGGCTGCCCCGGATGCGCCTCCACGATTTGAGGCACGGAACGGCGACCCTGCTACTGGCCCAGGGAGTGCCGGCGCGGGTGGTCATGGAGATCCTGGGTCACAGCCAGATCTCGATGACTCTCAACACCTACAGCCACGTCATCCCCGAACTGATGGGCGGCGCGGCCCAAGCGATCGATTCGGCCTTCGCTCGGAGCTGACTTCGAGCGTTAGGGTGTCTTTTAGGGTGTCAATCACTTTGGACCGCTCCAGTTCATCGGCTGATTTGAGATCATATTGAGGGCTGGGGCGGAAGGATTCGAACCTTCGAATGGGGGATCCAAAGTCCCCTGCCTTACCACTTGGCGACGCCCCAAGGCGAGCTCAGATTAGCGGAGGACCAGCCTCCCGCTCGGCTGCCCGTGAC